>WNFJ01617589.1_pt1 | contig 13979 bp, 13 predicted proteins | sample 5400461 | NCBI WGS metagenome assembly WNFJ01 (sample SAMN13153349, study PRJNA577476) | soil metagenome | isolation source: 115 cm saprolite on Douglas fir-dominated hillslope | place: USA:California | collected 2013-09-17 | reverse complement strand
CCCGATCCACTTCGCCGGCGAGCACACGTCGCTCAAACACGCCTGGATCGAGGGCGCGCTCGAATCAGCGGTCCGCGCCGCCTCGGAGGTGAACGAGTCACGCTGACCGCCCATGCCTGGCCAGATCACCCAGCGCAGCCGTTCGGGACAAATGATCCATAACGGCTGCTGAGCAAGGATGTCAAGGTCAGAGGGCATATGATCTTGAAATGTCAACATGGTGTCAACATCCTGCCCTGAATCATCGAGGTTAGCCTCACAGCAGAGACCTGGCCGGCCCGGAGACACTGCGAGAACCAGCGCCGCATGTCCCCATGGATTAAAGGTTTGACCTTGCGTGCAGGCGTAAACCGACTGAATGTCCTGCGCGTCTTGTGCGTGACCGACAGTCTTACTCGTGCGCCGAAGGGTTGTCATGCCCGTCATGCGAGGATGGGCCATCGGTGGCCCAGCGCCGAGGATGAGAGGAGTGGTAGGGATGACTCGATTGCGAGTTGGAGCATCGATCCTTTTCGCGGCCAGTGCAATGCTGCTCGGCACGGTGCTGATCCCGACAGCTGCCAGCGCCGATCCCATTTCGGGCGCGATTTTCACGACCGACGTGACTGGGACGGAGGTCAATGCCAACCAGTACGCGGCCAAGCCGGACGTCTACCTAAATGGAGGACCCGGACTCAACGCACCGATTGGTGCCGCAGGACTCTCACCTGATGGCACGTACGTCTTCCAGGTGACCGATCCGTCGGGGAAGGTGCTGCTGTCCCAGGACCCCGCCCAATGCCGCGAAGTGACTGTGGCCAACGGTGTCATCACCGGCACGGCCGGGCCATGCCCACACGCCACAGGAGGGACGATCACCCAAGGCTCTATAACCTCGATAACCGTGCAGCTTTGTACACCGCCGGATCCCGGAAGCTGTTTCAACGACACGCCGAACAACGGCGGCGTCTACAAGGTTTGGATGACCCCGCTCGCCCAGTACGGTTGTGACGTCACCGTGGTCGACTGCGGCAACAGCGGGGGCTTTAAGCATGGCTTCCTGCCGAGCGATTCGAAGACCGACAATTTCAAGGTGAAAAGCGTGCCCATCCGCGAGATCGACACGCAGTTCGCTGGATCGGACGGGCAGCTCATCGACGGCCTCGGTGTGATCTGGGCCGATCCTCTCGGAGCAACGAACCAGAAGTGGTCGGAGTACAACCCCAGTGTGTTGGCTTACCACGAGGCTCATGTCGAGGCCGTGGAACCGGGTACCCACTACATCACCATTTACAACCAGCCTGGATGCACTGTCACAGGAGTCTCGTTGCGCGGTGGCAATTTCAGCGCCAACGGTCCGACAACCGTGCCGGTGAAGATCCCCGGTGGTACTTGGCCGATCTCGGTCCACATCGATGTGACCTGCGCCTGAGCCTGAAGTCAGGATTGGCCGAATCCCCGCCTTACCCTCGCGGGGATTCGGCCAAACACCCTCCTGTCTTGCGAAGAAGTCTCGTCGAGCGGGTTTTTTTGAACATTTCTAGACAGTCCTTTGGTGGGCTTAGTGGTTCACCCGTTCAGTGACCCGGCCCATGTGGCTCCCACGGGGGCGGTGCGCCAGGGACGTAGATCCACGCGTGCGCCGTCGTCTGCTTCACCCGCACCTTCATCGGCGTGAAAACAGCGGGATCGACAAGTGTTGGATGGCGGCGTATGACGCATTCGTACAGGTAGTCAGAGGCGATGAACGCCAGCTCGGCGCCAGACGCGGCGAGCCTCTGCTTGAGCGGCGGCGCGTCAAGGAGCCGGAACAGGTGGTTCACGGCGTCGCCAACGAAGCCATGGCCGTCATAGCGGACGAGGCCAATATGGGCCGCGGCACGGAGCTGGATGCGGGCGGCTTGGCACGACATCCGGTTGTGGCGGCGAATATGTCCTCGCAGGCGTTCAAGGAGCGGATCAACGAGCCCCGCCGCCCCGATGGCGGCGGGGATCACGATGAGCGCGCCGTCACCCCGGTCTTCATGCAGACAACTGGGCCACGGTACGCCCGATCCATTGAAGGCGGCCTCCAATATCTGATACAGCGCGTTGTGTATCCACTCCTGAATGTCATCGTCTCGCTCGGGACTGGTGAACCCGGCGATGTCGACGGCGAACAGGCCGCACATCTGTGTCTCGGCTAGTGCGTTCACGACAGATCTCCCGCGCGACAGCCGGTCCTCGACTGCCCGAAGACCACCTGGCTCTAGCCTTGCACCGTGCATCGTAACGTGCATGCGCACGTGCAAACCTCTCAGTTATAGTTCAGTTACTCCGGTACGAAGCCGCTGGCCACCAACTCCGGTAGGTGCATACGGTCAACCGCGGGCGCAACCGTATGCTGGCGACAGCCCTCCTGGAGACTCGATTCCTGCTGGGTCGCCGAGGTCGGCCCGAACCACGCCGCGCCGGGGCCTGGACGATGCCGGGTCATCGCCGTCGTGCCGTCGCGGCCGCGCGGCCACGAACTGAAAGCTGCCAGGAACCGCAGGGAAAGATAGCCAGCTTGTGGCCGAGATAGCCGATGAGGCGCGGAAGCGGATGCCATGCGATCCGGCGGGAACGGGTGAGCGCCACCCGCCGGGAGCGGATATTCCAGCCGGGCGGCTCTGGCGGCGGTCCGCGCTGCGGATCTTCCTGCTCTGGGCGCCGGTCCTCGTCTACCAGGCGGCGAGCGGGCCGCTCGGTCTCGTCCGGGGCGCATCACCGCTTGGCAGTTTGCTGCTCGCAGCGTGCCTGTGCGTGGCGGCCTTTCTCACCTGCCACCTGCTCGCCAACGGCCGCTGGTGGCTGTGGCTGCTGCCCACGCTCGCACCGCCGCTGCTCTTCGCCGCGGTGCCCGCCGCCCTGCTGGCGGCCGCGCTGCTCGCGGCCGCGCTGGGTGCGGGTGGGCCCGCGCCGGGCCGCAGCCTGGCCCTCGCGGGCGCCGCGCTGGTCGTCGCGATGCCGGAAAGCGGGCTGCGGGCCGGCTTCCTGCGGCGGCGCAGCGCCCCCGGGGCCGCCGCGGACGCGGTCCGGATCGTGTCGTGGAACACCTACTACTGGCACCAGCACGACGACCCGGAGCGCTTCTACGCGTACCTGCGCGGCCTGGATGCCGACGTCTACCTGCTGCAGGAGTACATCTATCACGTGGGCAACTGGCGCTTCAGGCCGCTGGACGACGACGCGCGGCTGTTCGCCCGCTTCCCGGACTACCAGGTGGCGGTGCACGGCCAGCTGGTGACCATGTCCCGCCTGCCCGTGGAGGGCACGCCCACCGCGCTGGCCGCAGAAGTCCTCCGCGTGGACCTGCGGCTCGCGCCGGGCGGGACCGTGCTTTCCACCTACAACCTGCACATCCCGGTGCAGCTCGGCCCGTTCAGCCCGTTCAGCCGGCTCTTCTACCGCGTGGTGCGCGAGCGTGCCAGGGAGCGCGACGAGCAGTACGGTGCGCTCGTACGTGACATAGCCGGGAACCGGGAGGCCGTGATCGTGGCTGGCGATTTCAACGCCAGCCCGATCGTCGGCGACGTGCACCGGCTCGAGCTTGCCGCCACGGACGCGATCCGGGCGAGCCATTCCCTGTACCCGGTCTCGTGGAACTGCCGCCGCCGGCTGCTGAAGCTCTGGCGCCTGGACTGGGCGTTCGTCTCCGGCGGTGCGCGTGTCCACCGCTATGAGTTCGTCGATCCGGGCGGCAGGTCGGATCACTGCGTCCAGCGGCTGCTCGTGACCGTCGACCAACCGGAGCCGCGGCCGGAACTGCGGCCCGCCAGCGCGAGGTGATCAGCCAGTGGCTTCCGGCGCCGCCGCCAGCGTCGTGTCGTAGAGCCGGCGGAACCTGCCCGAGACCAGCCACTGCGCCGCGCCGATCAGGACCGAGCTCGCGATGACGAGGTTCACCAGGAAGTGCACGCCGACGAAGAACGCGGCGAACGCGGGCCTGCGCGTCGCGAACACGAACCTGTACATTCCGGCGTCGCAGGCCAGCGACGCGGCGACCAGCAGCAACGGCGCCGCGGCCCAACCGGGCCCGAGCACGATGGGCAGTGGCAGCGCGGCGACGGCGAACAGCGCGGCCAGCGAACCCCACGCCCGCGTCGACGTCTCGTAGCCGCTCGCGAACCTGCGTTTTCTGGCGTAGAGCGGAACGCGGAGCCGACCGCGGTGGAAGAGCTTGCGGAGCAACGGCCGCAGCTCGCGATCATGGTCAAGACGCCCGTGGATCGACGACGTGCTCAGCAGCGTGTACCGCTGGTTGAGCCGGTAGCCGTAGTCGACCTCCTCTGTGTACCGCAGTTGCGGGTTGAACGGGCCGATCTCGGCGAAGACGTCAGCGCGAATCGCGCACATCGCGGACCACAGGAAGGAGATCGGCCCCTCCGAGTCGATCGTCCAATAGTGATGCTGCAGCGCACGGTATTCCTTGACCCTGCTGTCCCTGGTCAGCGGTTCTGGCTCGTCGATGCCGCATACCGCGCCGATGCGCGGGTCCTGCTCGAGCGCCGCGACGGCGTTGGCCACGGCGTCGGGCGCGAGCGCGGTGTCCGCGTCCACGAAGAAGAAAACCTCGCCCTTGGCCACGCTGGCTCCGGTGTTACGGGCGACCGCGGCGCCGCTGTTGACCCGGGTGCGTACCACCGTCACCCCAGCGGACTGCGCTATCCGTACGGAGTCGTCGGTGCTGCAGTCGTCGGCGACCACGATTTCCAGTGGGGAATACGTCTGCTCCCTGACGGCCTCGAGGCACAGCGGCAGCGGCTGTGCGCCGTTGTAGTTCGGCACGATGACGGTGACCAAGGGTGAGCGCTCGTTCATGGTTATCTCATCTCTGGATCGAGTTCTGTCTGCTCCGCCCGCCCAGCCGATAAGGCACGGCCGCGCTCGCACGGCCGCGCCTCATCGGCTGGGCAGCGAGACGAGCACGTCTTGCAGGCTGTGGGTGGACATGCCGTGTGGATCACGTATGTCGTACTGGCGGACGCCCACGGCTGGCGTCGTGAAGGTCAGGTCCACCCGCCAGAGCGCCGGACCGAAAAATGCGAACGTGGCCGGGTACGGTGACCTGCTGCGGGTGGCCGCGTCCGTCAGGCTCCCGAGGCGCAGATCGCCGCCATCGGGCTGGGTGTTGAAATTTCCTGACGCGAGCAGCGGGTGCGGGTTCTTGCTTATGTCGGCGCGCAGGCGAGTGAACTGGGCCCGCCGCGCGACGTCGAGCCCGCGTACGTTGCGGAAGAACGTGGGTGTCAGGGGTACGACGTTGAGGTAGAACCGGTCGAAGAAATGCACGTTGTAGACCGAGAAGATGCGCCCGCCGATCCGCAGGTCGGTGCGCAATGCGCTGTACTTCCAGCCCTTGAGGAAGTAAATGTTGGCCGTACCAGCTGGCGGCGCGGGATTTGTCTCGAATGCGGCGCTGGCCGCGACGGGGAAGCGTGAGATCGTCAGGAGGTCACCCGCGGTCGCGAAATAGTAGCCGGGAAACGCGGACCGAAGCCGCTGGCTGTCGTCGACGAGGCGCGGCGGCCCTGACGCCGGGTGCGCGTAGTCCTGCAGCAGGTAGACGTCGGCGTGCTGCCCGGTGAGGTAACGGTAGAAGCGGCCGGGGTTGCCGCCCGTGTCCCATTGCAGGGTGTCCCACGACGCGACGCGGATGGCGCCGGGAGGTACCGTGCCGCCGGCGCCGCCCCGCAGCGCGCGCAGGTTCAGCCCCGACTGGCCCGCGCCGAGGACGAGGGCGCCGAGCGCGAGTAGGGTCACCCACCAGCGGGTGCGCCTGGCCAGCGCTTGGCGGCGCACCGTCAGGGCGGCGACGGCGGCGAGCAGGGCGAGCGGCAGCAGCAGGTAAACCGCCGGGGGCATCAGGTCCGGGATGTCCCACAGCCAGGTGCGGCCGCTGAGCGCCAGGTGCAAAACGATCAATCCGAGCGCCGCGGCCGCGAGGCTGACGAGTATCCGGTCTGGCCGTGGCAGCGCGGACCGGGCGAGCAGCAGCATCGTGATCGCCGCGAGCACGACGAGCGGCCCGGCGAAGAACAGCAGCAGGGGCAGCGGATCGGGAATGCCCCAGAGCCAGAAGCTGCCGGTGACGACCTGGTGGGCGAACGCCACGAGCAGCCAGCCGAGCAGCACGCCGAGCAGCCAGCGGAGCAGCACGCCGAGCAGCCAGCGGAGCAGCACCCGGCCGGTCCGGCGCGCGAGTTGCTCACCCGCCGCCCGCCGGCCGGCCGTCGGCGGCGGCTCACCGCGCCCGCCGGCCGCGGTGTGCCCGCTGGCCGCCGTGCGGGCGGTCCGGCGCACGTGAGCTTGGCTTGCGGTCATGTAGCGGCCTTCCCCGCGGCGCTGTCACACGCGGCCGGGGGCTGCTCGATGATCCGCAGCCAGAAGGAGGCCGGCCCGTACTCTTCGGCGAGCGAGATCTTCCGCCACAGCGGCTCGACCGCGGCGCGCAGTTCCCCGTCGCCGTGGACGAATGCGTTGGGCAGTTCCACGTCGAACCGGCTGGGGTTGGCGAGCAGGAACGCGGCGAGCAGGTACTGCTCGGAGTAGTAGCGCCAGCGCCACCCGGGCGGGTAGTCGCGGGGCAGCATGATGTCATGGATGTGCACAAGCACGCCGGGCCGCAGGCGCGGCAGGACCTCGAAGAAGAATACGGTCACGTCCGAGCCCATGAAGACCCGGTGTGATCCGTCGAAGAACACGATGTCGCCCGCGTCGAGACCGGAGAAGACGTCCAGGTCGGTCTGTTCGAGCGGGCTGCGGACGGTCAGGTCACACAGCGCGTCGATGTGCGCCCGCGGCACCGGGTCGATCGAGGTGATGTGGGTGCGCAGGCTGTGGTCGTCGATGGCGCGCCTGGCGAACTTGGTCGAGTTGCCCGAGCCGATCTCGACGAACCGCCGCGGGTTGGTCTCGGCGAGGAAGCCGTAGAGCGCAAGCGCGTCGAGCGGCGGCAGCCAGCCGTTGTCCCAGTACGGTCCGCTGCCTTCCTTGTGGTCCCGCAGGGGAATGGCGGCCAGCCAGGAGCTGTGGGCCAGGAAGCCTTCGAGCCGCTCCGCGTAACGCGCGCGGTTCCGTTCGAGCAGTGCCGCGATCTCCGGATGCTCCGGGCGGCCGTGGCCGAACCGCGGCTCCGGGCGCATCGGGTGGTCGATGAAGATCGGCCGGCGCAGGCCGAAGGCCGACAGGACAAGCCCGTGCAGCGCCGGGTGCTCCTCGAGCCAGAGCAGCGGGCGCTCGGCGATGGGCACGGCCCTGAGCAGTTCGAGCCGGTCCTGCTGGGTGGCGTCCACCAGCCCCTTGCGGATCCTCCTGGCCAGCTGGCCCGGGCGCCAGCGGTACGGCGCCGGCGGCGCCGTGTTGCTTGCTGATGTCATGACGGATAGATCCCTTCCGGTTGCTGTTTGGCGTCGTGGGATGGACGGGGGTGCGCCCGGCCGGTCCAGGCCAGCCAGCCGAGGACGGCGGCGGTGGACACCAGGTCGGCCGCGGTGGTCAGGACTCGGCTGATGGCGATCAACGTGACAAGGCCGGGGCCGGTGAGCAAGGTGGCGAGGGTGAGGACGAGCACGACCTCACGCACGCCAAGGCCGCCCGGCATCACCACGGTGAACAGGCCGGCCACGACGGACAGGGCGAAGCCGCCGATGCCCACCGTCAGCGCGCCGGCCGGGTTCGCGCCGAGCGCGACGGCGAGCACGACGATGTGCATGCCGGTGATCAGCCAGCCGACGGCCATCAGCCCGGTCACCGCGAGCAGGGTGCGCCGTCCGGGCAGCGGCACCGGCTTGCCGCCGCGGCGCAGAATCCGCTGCGCCAGCCCGAGCAGCTTGCCGAGCAGGCCGGGTGCGGCCACCGGGACCAGCGCGGCGGCCAGGATCGGCAGCAGGATCCACCAGATCGCGTGCGCCGCGACGAGGCGGGGCAGGGCAAGCAGCCCGATGCCGAGGCCAGCGACCACGGTCAGCCCCTGGCTGGCGCCGAGCGCCCCGGCCAGCCGCGCCGGAGGTTCGCCGAGCGGACGGGCCAGTGCGGCGTGCGTCACCGTCGGCCAGACGCCGCCGGGCAGGTAACGGGTGAGCCCGGCGAGGAAGAAGAGCCGGATCGCGGTGGTGGCGGCCAGCCGGGTGCCGAGGCGGGCCAGCAGGATCCGCCAGCCGAAGAATCCGGGCAGGCCGCCGGCCGCGGCGAGCGCCACCGCGATGAGGGCGTTCCACCAGCCCACCAGCCGCAGGTTGGCGGCCAGCCCGTGCCGCACCCGCCACAGCTCGTAACCGAGAAACGCCAGGGCGAGGACGTACGAGGCCACGCGCAGCGCGGCGAAGACCCGCCGGCGGCTCGCCGCCGCCGTCACGGTGTCGCCATCCCGTGCAGCCGGCGAAATGACCGCGACGTCAGCCAGTGGGCGATCCCGGCGGCGGCACCGGCCGCGATGGCCAGGTTCACGACGAAATGCACCGCGAAGAAGAAGAACCAGAAGGCTGCGCCGCGGGTGCGGAACACGAACCGGTACAGCCGCCCGTCGACAGCCAGGCACGCGGCCACCATCGCCGCGGGCAGCGCCGCGGCCCAGGCAATGCTGCTCAGCAGCGCCGCGGGCAGGGTCAGCACGGCAAGCACCGCGGCGAGGCTCGCACCGGACTCCGACGAGCCGACCACGCCCCCCACGTTCCTGCGCTGCAGGAAGAACGGCACGTGCTGGTGGGTGCGGGTGAACACCTTCCGCAGCGCTATCCCGAGCGTGGCGTCGTCGTCGTGCCGGCCTCGGATGGCCGAGTCGAGCCGCACCTCGTACCGCTCGGTCAGCCGCTCGATCACCAGCAGACCCTCCGAGTGGATGAGCTGCGGGTCCCACGGCCCGACCTCGGCCCAGACGGCGGCCGGGACCGCGATGATGGCGCAGTTCAGGAAGCCGCTGACCGAGTTCTCACCATTGGTTTTCATCCAGTAGTGACGGAAGAGGTTGCGGTACTCCTTGACCAGGCTGTCGCGGGTCAGCGGGACGGTGTCGTAGTTGCCGCAGACCGCGCCGATCCTGGGGCCGGACCGCAGCACCTCCACCGCCTTCGCCACCGCGCCCGGGTCGAGCGCGACGTCGGAGTCGAGGAAGAACAGAATCTCACCGCGCGCGTGGGCCACCCCGAGGTTCCGCGCGGCGCACACCCCGCCGTTGGACGGTGGGCTGATGACCCGCACACCCAGCGACTCGGCGACCGCGACGGAGTCGTCGGTGCTGCAGTCGTCCACCAGAACGATCTCGATCGGCTGGTACGTCTGCGCCTGCACGGCCCGCAGGCACTGCCGCAGAACGCGCGCGTAGTTGTAGTTGGGGATGATGACGGAGACGAGCGGCGCGGTGGCCATGGCTCAGCAGCCTTTCTGGAGATCGGCCGGACGGGGGCGGGCGGTGGTGGCGCCGGGATAGCGGGCCGGCCCGAACGAGGAATCGATCGTGGTGCGCAGGAAGCCCACGGCCGCGCCGGCGATCAGCGCCGTGCCCAGGAGGAACTGCACGCCGCTGAAGAAGACGAAGAATCCGGCGCCCTTCTCGGTCAGCACGAGTCGCGCGAGCGGCAGATCGGCGAACGCGGACGCCGCGAGGAAGACCGCGGGCACGGCGAGCAGCGGTGGCCACACCACGGCGAGCGGAAGCGTGGCCAGGGTCAGCGCGACCGCGGCCAGCCCGGTCGCCCGGAAGACCTTGAGCGCGCCGCGGCGCAGCCGGTTCTGCGCGGCGAACCGGAGCAGCTGCGAGCGCCTGAACTGCTCGGCGAGCAGCGACAGGAGGCGGTCCGCCTCGTCGTGGCGGCCCGCCACGCTGGCGTCGAGCCGGATACGGTAGCGGCCGAGCAGCCGCTCACTGTAGTCGTCGTCCTCGGCGCTGCGCAGGTTCTCGTCGAACGGGCCGACCTCGTCGAACACCCGCCGCGGCACCGCGGCGAGGGCGAAGACCGCGGTCGCGGTCAGCCCCACGGCCCTGGTGAGGACCGAGTGCAGGTGCAGCGTCCGGCAGATCTCCACCGGTCCGTCGTCGACGAGCGGTTCCTTGGCGTAGACGCCGTACACACAGCCGCAGCCGGGGTCCTCGCGCAGCAGCCTGACCGCGTTCGCCACCGCGTCGGGAGCGAGCGCGACGTCAGAGTCGAGGAAGAACAGGATCTCGCCGTGGCTTGCCGCCACCCCCCCGTTGCGCGCCGCCGACACCCCTTTGTTGGCCGGCTGGGTGACGAGCGTGCAGCCGAGCTCACGGCCTATCTGGGCGGAACGGTCGGTGCTCGCGTCGTCGGCCACGACGACCTCGATCGCCGGGTGGGACTGCGCGAACGCCGACTCCAGGCAGGCGCGCAGCGTCTTGGCCGAGTTGTAGCTCGGCACGATCACCGATACCAGCGGCGGCCGGTCCGGTCCGGCGGGCCCGCCACGTTCCGCGGGCCTCACGGCAGCACCGGGTGGTGGATCCCGCCGAAGCTGGCGAACGCGAGCGTCGCGCCGAGCGCGGCGGCCCACAGCACGCACGTGCCGACCATGGTCCGGTCGCCGAGCAGGACCCGCACCGGGTCGCTGCCGCACCGGTCGACGTACAGCATCTTCAGGTAGCGGAACAGGGCGAAAAGCGCGAACGGCGTGGACACCAGCATCGCGGCCTGGCCGTCGTGGCCGAACGGTGCCTCCGTGCGCAGGTAGATCAGGCCGGCGACCAGGGAAAGGACGCAGGTGATGAGCAGCAGCTGGTTCGCCAGCTCGACCGAGTAGCCGCGCAGCGCCGGCCGGTGAGCCGGGCCATTTTGCAGCAGTTCCTGGCGCCGCTTGCCGATGACGAGCGACAGCGACACGGAGAACACCGCGACGATCAGCCAGCCGGATACCGGCGTCCTGGCCGCGACGTATCCCTGCACGACCCGCAGGACGAAACCGAGCGCGACCACACACACGTCGATCAGCGCGATGTGCTTGAGCACGCGGCTGTAGGCCACGTTGAGCACGACGTAGACGAGCACCGGCCAGTAGGGCCCGCCCGGCGCGGCCACGGCCAGCCAGCCGACCGCGCCCGCTAACGCGGCGCAGTAGAGGTAGCCGCCCGCGACGGGGATACGGCCCGCGGCGATCGGCCGGTGACGCTTCGCCGGGTGCAGCATGTCGCGGCGCCGGTCGGCGATGTCGTTGCCGACGTAGATGCAGGCCGAGGCGAGGACGAACGCGACGACCGCCCAGCCCACCCGCGCGAGCGCCGCGACGGACCAGCTGTGCGGATCGACGGCCAGCGCCACGGGCACGAGCAGGAGGCTCTTGGCCGCGTGCAGCGGCCGCGCGAGCGCGACGACGTCACGGATCAGACGCGGCCGTCTGGCCGCGGGCGCGGCCGGCCGCCACCCCAGCCGCGCCGTGCCGGGCGAGCCGGTGGATTCGATTGTGTGCATTGTGTGCCTCCAGGCGAGCTTCAGAAGAATGCCTTCGCAAGGGTCAGCGCGCCCTGATGCCACGCGTCGCCGCTGGTCCGGCCGCCGCGCTGGCGCGGCAGGCCGGTTCGGCTTTCCCGCCACCACCCGTAGGTGCGCAAGATCGCCTCCCGGTTGGACAGCCGCGGGGCGAATCCCAGCCGCTCCCGGGCTTTGCCGATGCTGACGTGGGAATCGGCCAGCAGTTTGTGCAGCAGGCGGCCGTACACCGGCGAGAGCCGCATGCGTTCGAGCAGTTTCAGCCCGGCGAGCGCCGGCCTGGCGGGCAGCGACACAACCCGCCGCCCGTGACCGGCGGCGTCGAGCACCGCCTGGAAGTCCTCACGCAGGGTGCCGAACTCGGCGGCGGCCACGTTGTAGGTGTCGCCCGCGACGTTCTGCGGCGCCGCGAGCACCCGGCCCACGGCGGCGACAAGGTCTTCTATCGCCAGCATCTGGATGCGTACGTCGCCGCGGCCGAGTACGGGGAAGTTGCGGCCCTCCTCGGCCCACTCGAAGAGCATCGCGAAAAGGCCCATCCGGCCGGGGCCGAGGAACGTCTTGGGCCGCAGGATCGGGATGCACATGCCCCGGGCGCGGAACTCCTCCGCCACCTCCTCGGCTTCCGCCTTGGCCCGGCTGTAGGTATCGACGGGCAGCCGCGGATGCTCCTCGGGCGTGGGCACCAGGTCCGGCAGCCCGTAGACGGCCGTGGAGGATATGTGCACCACGCGTTCGGCGCCGGCCCGGTAGCCAGCCTCGAGCACACTGCGCGTGCCCCCGGCGATGATGTCGCGTATCTGCTCGGCGGGGTAGCTCGGCAGCGCCGCCGCGCAGTGCACTATGGCGTCCGCGCCCGCGACCAGTTCGGTGATCAGCGCGGTGTCCCTGACGTCGCAGGTCCGGTGTTGCCACTGGTGATCCGGCCCGCGCGGCGGGCGCAGGTCGAGGCCGGTGACGTCGTATCCCTCGCCCCTCAGATAGCCGGCCAGGTTGCTGCCGAGCATTCCCGAGCTGCCCGTGACTACGACTCGGCGGGCCATCGCGGCAGCACTTTCTCGCGCACGAACCTGGTGAGCAATTTCTGGATGCCCTTGTCCAGCGTCTTGTCGAGGCTGTCAAGGAAATACTCGATGTCGTCGGGTTCCACGACCAGCGACGGCGCGGCGACCAATGGGTTGCGGCCGTTCAGGGTGTAGTAGGTGTAGATGCCGTAATCGCGGTAGAGCGCGTCGACGACCGAGCAGGTGATCAGCTTGATGCGGAAGTTCGGATCCCTGGTGAGGCCGCCGGGTGCGATTTTCGCGGCCAGATCCAGAATCTTCGGCCCGCCGTCGAGGAATATCCCGTACAGGGCGCCCGCGCCCCGCACGTCGGCCACGACGGCCGAGTGCTGCTTGCGAATCCGCTCCAGGCCGGGCGCGAGCAGCCGTTCGATCTCGCGGGCCCGGGCCGGATAGTCGTCTTCGACCACGATGTTCACCGCTTCGATCGCGGTGGCCGTCTCCTCGCCGAATCCGTAATACGTCGTGCTCGTGCTGTGCAGCAGCGAGTCGGCGAGATTGTCGTAGGCCTTGGCGAATATCGGCGCACGCGCGATATAGGCGGAGATCGAGGACTTGCCGCCGCCGAAGGACTTCGATGTGGTCAGGATGTCAGGGACAAGGCCGGGATAGCGCATGAAGTAGAACAGGCTTCCGGTCTTCCCCCACCCCGTGTAGATCTCGTCGAAGATCAGCACGATGTCGTTGGCGTCGCACAGCGCGCGCAGCCCGCGGAGGAACTCCTCGGAGCACGACCGCATGGTGGAGGCGCTGAACGGTTCGACGATGATCGCGTACACGTCGCAGCCACCCTTGCGGCCGCGCGCCGACCCGACGGCCGCTGTCACGGCGCCGAGGTCGTTGTAGGGAAAGGTGACCACACCCGGTATGCCGGGAAACTCGAAGTGGTTCTGCGCGCCGCCGGTAAGGCTGCCTGAGCCGAGCAGTTTGCCGTGGAAGCTGATGTCGGCGTGCAGAATCCGCTGCCTGCTGCCCGCATGGTATTTGTAGGCCATTTTGACCGCGCCCTCCACCGCCTCGGCGCCCGAGTTGGGCAGGAACGACGTGTTCAGGTCGCCGGGCAGCAATTGCGCGAGATTGTGGCCGAGTGCGGCCACATAGGGCGAAAAGTAGGTCTTGTGCACCTCCATCCGCTGGGCCTCCTGGAATCGCTTGCGCGCCGCCAGGATGCGCGGATGGTTGTGGCCGTGATTCAGTACGCCGACCCCTCCGGTGAAGTCAAGGATCCGCCGCCCTTCGCGCGTCCAGATCCAGGCGCCCGCCGCCTTTACGGCGAGTTCGCGGCCGAAACCGAAGGACGTCATGAGGGAGACCTGGCTGCGGCTCACATACGTGCGGTACAGGTCATGAACCTGCCGGGCGGTGAGCCGCTCGCATTCGTCGAGACCAATGAGATCAGGCACTCATAACTCCTTCCTTCGATGGGTCCAGCCCATAGCAGAGCCGGCGCCCCGGAGATATCTCCTGTCGTGCGGTC
>WNFJ01092359.1_pt1 | contig 13981 bp, 10 predicted proteins | sample 5400461 | NCBI WGS metagenome assembly WNFJ01 (sample SAMN13153349, study PRJNA577476) | soil metagenome | isolation source: 115 cm saprolite on Douglas fir-dominated hillslope | place: USA:California | collected 2013-09-17 | reverse complement strand
CCGTTAGCGAGGGCGCGCTGTCATCAGCGCCCGAGTAGGGGTGAGGGACCTTGCGTTGGTGGTGGAATCGAATCAAACACTTGCCAACCACAAGGTCCCTCAGGGCGACTCGCCCGCTGAAGACGGCGCGGGCTCGCTTACGCCCTTCGGGATGACGATTTCTAGTTCTCATACACCTTCTTCAGCCCCTGGTTTCTAAAGCCACGAGAAGACATCATCTGTGGAATCGCTCTGAACTCCCGATCGTTGTCGGTTTCTATCGGCGCGGGCTGGACCATGGGCTTTCAGATCCACAACCTTAGGGGCTGAAGCCCGATCTCAATAAGAACCTGAACGCCGCAACCGCCCAATCAGCATCACCTGAAAACCGGTTACTTCTTCTGCTTCTTCTGCTTCTTCTGCAACCTGCTCTCCGCGAGGTTCACTGCCGTCTTCAGTGCAGACGTGGCGTTTACCTTCACATCTGGCTCTACGCCCGTCCCCTCCCAGTCAGGCTTTGAGAAAGGATTGATCGGCTTCGCTTCAGGGATGCCCATTCCGAAATGGTCGTCAATGCGATGCCAGACGCCCGAATGGGCGGCGCCGGCTGTGGTTTCACCTACAAGCGTGGCGCGCTTTAGCATTTTCAGGTCGTAGCAGAACTGCTCTGCGCCGGAAGAAGTCCTGGCGGATGTCAACACGTATACTGGCTTGGCCGCCAGTTTGTTACCTGGAACAGGCGAACGCGTCCAGGACTGCCGCGTCGTATCTTCTCTTGGGTTGTACCAGTACTCAGGATGATCGAAGAGGTAGGCGCCAACCAGAGCGACCATGGCCGGTTCGCCGCCGCGGTTATTTCGCAAATCAAAGATGATCGCATCAACCTGGTTCAAGCGAGCCATGGCGGCAGAAGCTTTTGGCTTGCAGACCGCGGGATCGGGAAATGAATTGAGCTTCAGGTAGCCGATGTTGTGTGGCAGAACCTCGACCTTTTCGAACGTGCAGTTTTCCTGCTCCATCGCTTTCCGATAGCGCGCGAAGCTTTCCGGTGTTTCTGCCATTGGGTGCTCAGGCAGAGGATCTCGGCTGTAGACCAGATCCAAGTGCAGGTCGTGGCTCACGTCTCTCATCTGCCGGGTCAGCAGAACGGCAAGGGACTCGCCATCTTTGGCCGCATCGTCATCGCCATTTTTCTCGTGTGCAAGCAGCGCGCCCGCCATCTTCTGCGCAACGTGCTGATCAATGTAGTACCGCTTCAGATTTGCGATGGCTCCATCAATCACGCGGTGCTTCTTGGCCGCATCCGCTGTGAGGTCGTGGTTGACCACACCGGACATTAGACCGGAAGCATGGCGCGCGGCGGCGCGAGCTGTCGCCAGCACGTGAGAATCCCACGAAGATAAAAGTCCCGCCGCCGCCACCATCACGGCAAGTACAGCGCAAGTAGCGAACAGCTTTCTCAGCAACTTGGAATCGAGAGCCATCGCCCTTGAATCTTAAATGCCGGGGCTTCCGCGCGAATTGCTAATCTGGAATTTGATGCTCCAAGGAAATGACTAAACGCGTGTGGCACCGGCACTCCTGCCGGTGCGTGCTTCGTCAAGGAGGACGCTGCGACACCTCCAGAGAATTCCCTGACTCTGCTTCGGAGCCCGACGCACGCTAGGGATCCTTCGACTCCGCGCCCCTTCAGACTTGTTCTCCGATGCCAATTTCGTAGCGCTCCGCTCAGGATGGCACAGTTGAAAGTATGGGTGTAGCTGTTAAAAGGCTCTCAACTGCTCGCAGCAGCGGCAGCAGCCGCCGGAACTGCCCGCCTGAAGTCTTCCAGGGTAAGTTCCAGGCCGCCAAAATCCGGATGCAGGTTCAGGCCGACGGTAAACGCCAAGTCCAGTTGTTCGCCCGGCTGATAGGTCTCGGCCTGAAGGCGGCCGGCCATCCGCCAGCCCACAGCTTCATAACCAAAACTAGTCTTGCCTCCCGCACGCGCTTGATTGACCTTAAGCTTGATATGTTTCTCTTTGATCACCTTGGGTGGCAAAAGCATCGTCACCCCGCGGCTGGCGAACACCGGTTCGGGGTTGCCCTGCCCGAAAGGCTCCATTCGGTTTAGATTCTCGAGCAGCCGTGGAGTGATCAAATGCAATGGGACCTCAGCGTCGATGAAAACGCTACGGACTAAGTCCTCGGCTTTCAAGCGTTCTTGAGCATAAATATTTAAGCGATGCTTTAAGTCTTGAACTCGTGGAGCCGGCAGCGTGAAGCCGACGGCGTGCGCGTGTCCGCCGAACCGTGTGAACAGATCCCGGCAAGATTCAAGGGCATCGAGAAGATGCAGCGCAGAGATCGAGCGGCCCGAGCCGTGAGCTTCTTCACCATCCCTGGCAACCACCAGCGCCGGGCGGCCGGTCTTCTCGACGACTCGTGAAGCGACGATCCCGACCACGCCGCGATGCCATCCCTCGCCGTCAAAGACCAAGCAGAACTTCCCGGTCAGGTCGGGTTCTTCAGCAAGCTGTGATTCAATCTCAGCAACGATCCTGGCTTCTTCGCGTTGGCGATCAAGATTCAGCTGGTTCAACTTCTCAGCGATTTCACGACTGCGTACTTTGTCTTTGCACGTGAACAGCTCGATCACGTCACGCGCCACGTCCATACGCCCGGCTGCGTTGATGCGCGGCCCGAGACGAAAGCCAACGTCGCCCGCGGTCAGGCGGCGCCCAGGTTCCGCAAGCCCGGAGACTTCGAACAAAGCCTTGAGCCCCTCGTTCACCGGCCGCCGCAACTCGGCGAGGCCCAGTTTGGCTAGTGTTCGGTTTTCGCCCGTGAGAGAAACAGCGTCGGCGATGGTAGCGATAGCCACCATCTTCAGAAACGACGATGTGAGCCTTACCTGATCGGCTGCGTCTTTGAACTTGGCGAACAGTGCCTGGGCAAGCTTGAAGGCGACTCCGGCGCCGCACAGCTCTTTGCAAGGGTAATCGCACCCCTGCTGATTAGGATTGAGAACAGCCAGCGTCTTGGGCACGCCTTCGTGGGCTTCCGGCAAGTGATGGTCGGTGACGATCAGATCGATACCGACACGGCGCGCGGTGTCGGCCGCGTGGAAAGCCCGAATTCCAGTGTCGACGCTGATGACCACTTTCACGCCGGCCTCCGCGGCCCGCTCGATCACGTCATCCTTAATCCCGTAACCTTCCTTAATGCGGTGGGGCACGTGAAAGTCGGCGGAGCCGCCGCACAGTTCGATCGCCGTCTTCAGAATGACGACCGCCGTAGTGCCATCCACGTCGTAGTCGCCGTAGATCAGGATCTGCTCTTTGTTGACGATGGCCGCGCTCACCCGCTCTACCGCTTCGCGCATCCCACGCATTAGGTAAGGTGAATGCAGCTGATCCAGGAACGGCGAGAGAAAGGCGCTGGCCTCCTCCATGGTCTTTATTCCCCGAAGCGCTAAGAGGCGCGCCAAGATGGGATCTAACTTCCCTTCAGCTTGTAGCCGCTCCGTGGCGACGTGATCGGGTTGGAGATAGTTCCAGCGCATTTGGTGGATGTGTGAAGAAATAACTAAGCTCTGCTGCCGAGTCTTAAACTTTCAAACAGAGTGGGTGTGGAAATCAAGTGCGGATTCGGTTAATCAAGCTGGCGCGCGTCGCGAGCGGGCGCAGTCGATTGTACAATCATTGCGAAAAGCAGATTCCGGTCCAAGCATGTCATTTGTCTCAATCACGCGCCTTCGTGTACGGTCTTGGCATTTTCTCCCCGCATTCTTCGTACAAGCGTGGCGATCAGCGCGACAGGCCAAGGGGACTGAAGGCAATCTTGCCGTCACGCTAGCGCGGGACGTGAAGCGCACATTCTGGACCCGAACAGTTTGGACTTCCGAGCAAGCGATGAAGTCGTACATGCTGTCCGGGATCCACCGCCACGTCATGCCGCACCTTATGGACTGGTGCGATGAAGCGTCGGTCGTCCATTGGACCCAGGAATCGGCGCAGCCGCCGACATGGGAGGAGGCCCATCAGCGACTGCAGGAACAAGGCAGGCCATCGAAGGTCAGTCATCCAACCCAAGCCCACAGCAGCCATCAGATTGCCGCACCTCAGATTCGGACCAGGGCCGAGCTGCGATTAAAATGACTTCGAACCTTGGCTGCTAATTCTTACTCTTCTTCCTGATCTGAGTCATCGATCAGGATGCCGTCATAGTCATCGGCGGCGTTTTCCAGGCGCTGAAAAACTTCGTACCAGTCGGTGGATAGTTCGTAGAGAAACACCACGCCCTGGCAGGGAAATCCGATCTGCAGGAAGCCCACCTTGCCGACAAATTTTCGCAGCCAGCGAGCCTCTTCCAGGTCTTCGTCATTCATGTACTCGATTTCCTGGAGGCGATTCACCAGCAGGTCGACGTCTTCCTTCTCCAGGTCGACATGATTCATAGTCACAAAATTCACGCCGGAAGCTTTGGCCAGCTCGACAAAATCCTTCCAGGCGTCGGGGTGGTCTTCATCCACAGTCCAGGCGACGTTCGGCACTTCATCGCTGACGTAGGCGTTGAAGCGGCGCATACCGTGGCCTTCGACAAACGCAATCATGTCGTCTTTCAAATTGTGCAGGTCTTGGTCCATGGATTCGTACCAACATGATAGCGCGTTCGATCAGCCCAAACTAGATGTGGCAGAGGCGACCGGGCTCCTCCAGTTCTACTGGGGAAATATACCAACAGCGAGGCAGCAACAACCGAGTGTCATCCTGAGGCGGAGCCGAAGGATCTGCTCCCGCTGGGCTTTGGGCGGAGCCGATCCTTCGCCTTCGGCTCAGGATGACACCGTGCTGCACGGATCGACCTGGTGAGACGCACATTGGTGGCAAGGCGCTGCCTAGGAGAACCGGAATCCGTACATAGCAGGCAGTGCGATGGTGGCCTCGCAGCCGGTGCGGTCAGAGCGGTTGGTCAGCTGAAGAACTCCGCCGTGGGCTTCGGCAATTTGACGGCTTAAGATCAGTCCGATGCCGCTGCCGCCATGTTTGGTGGTGAAGAAAGGCACAAAGAGGTTGTCGCTATTCAAGAGACCGGGACCTTCATCGCGAATGAAGATCTCAACGCTGCGAGCATTCGCCCGCCAGCCAACTTCAACCGAGCCTGCCTGCCGCAACCCAGGATCAAGGGATGCATCCGCGGCGTTGCGAATCAAGTTGATGAGAACCTGCTCGAGCTGATCGGGGTCGGCATCGATCTCGACCAGCGGACCCTCCAGCACCCTTACCGGCAAACGCCGTTCGAGAGCGGCCACGCGATGCACCAGAGTCCCGACCTCCATACTAGTCAGCGAAGGCGCAGGCATCCGCGCCAGTTGCGTGTACGCTTGCATAAAGCGATTGAGCGACTCCACGCGATTCTCGATGACGCGAAGCCCCTGCTGCATATCCTGGGTCACGTCTTCCGGCAGGGCCGAGCGAGCGGTAAGCGAGGCCAAAGTGCCGGCAATCGACTTGATCGGCGCCAGGGAGTTATTGAGCTCGTGCCCGAGCACGCGGATCAGCCGCTGCCAAGCCTGGCGTTCCTCTTCGCGCAAAGCCCGGCTCAGGTCGGAGATGATCAGCAGCTGGTGAGGCACACCGTTTTCGCGAAACGTGGTGTGGCTGATGGCCCACCGTCCATGCTTGCCGGGAAATGTTCGCTGCGCAGTGATCGGGCCACGAGCTTGCAGAAATTCCTGCAAGCCGAGCTCTTCGGCAGTCAATCCCAGCATACGGGGCGCGATCCGGCGCATCAGCTGCTCTCCCGCGCGATTCACAATCCGCAGCCGCCGTTGCTGATCAAAGGTAAAGACGGCCACGTCGATCTCCATCAGCACTTTCTTCAGCAAAGCCGTGGCTTCGAGAGCACTGACTTTCTGGTTTTGCAGGCGGCTGGCTAAAGAATTGATTTCCAGAATCAGATCAGCAAGAGAATCGTCGCGGCTCCCGCCGCGCAGGCGAAAAGAAAAGTCTTCTTCGCGAATGGCCGCGACCATGTTGGAAACCGTCTGCAACGGACGGATCACCTGGCTGTGAAGGATCGAACTTCCGATCAACCAGGCAATCGTGAGGAGCAGCGTGAGCGTCCACTTTAACTCCAGGGAATGATCGCCCAGCCAAAGGAACAACTCTGCCACCAGGAGTCCCGGCAGGCTGATGAGGAACGCCGTGAGAAGGATACGTTTGTCGAAGTTCAGCTTCGTCCGTTGTGGCGGCGTGGCGGAGGTTGATAAGGAGGCAAACCGATTCTGCGGATCAGAGACCATACTTTTGCATGCGACGATACAGAGCACTACGGCTCAAACCGAGCGCCTCCGCCGCATGGCTGATGTTGCCGGAATGACGTGTCAGTGCTTTCTTGATAAGAAGAGATTCTACTTCTTCCAGGCTCATCTCTTCTATCTTGGCTGAGGTCGCTCTTTCGGTCTCTAGGCCCATATCGCTGGGATGAATTTGCTCCGCCGTGGCCATCAGTACGGAGCGTTCGACGGCGTGATCCAACTCGCGCACATTGCCCGGCCAGGGATGTTCAAGCATTTTCTCAAGCGCCGCCGCCTCGAATCTTTTCACCGGCTTACGATAGCGCTGCGCATACAGCTTCAGGAAGTGCGAAGCCAGCAGTGGAATGTCTTCCCTTCTCTCCCGCAACGGCGGAATGTGCAGCTCAACCGTATTCAGCCGGAACAAGAGGTCCGAACGGAAACGGCCCTCGGAGCTCTCTTGCTTCAGGTCGGCATTGGTGGCGGACAGCACGCGGACATCGACCTTGTTGGTCTTGGACGAACCCACACGCTCCATTTCTCCCATCTCGAGAACGCGCAGCAGCTTGGCCTGTTGTTTCAACGGGACGTTAGCGATCTCGTCCAGAAAAAGCGTGCCCCGGTCCGCCAGCTCAAAGCGGCCAACACGATCGGTGCGAGCATCAGTGAAGGCGCCTTTCACGTGTCCAAACAGCTCGCTCTCAAACGTTCCTTCCGGCAACCCGCCGGTGTTCACCGTAATCATAGGACGACCCGAGCGCGAAGAGAGCGCGTGCAAAGTTTGCGCTACAACTTCTTTGCCGGTGCCGTGCTCACCGGTGATGAGCACATTGGCGTCGCTGGGGCCAATTCGGCTGATTAGAGTAAGCAGAGGCTGCATGGCCTTCGATTCCGCGATGAAGATCGGGCGGTTCTGCGCGCGAAGCAGACTGTTTTCCGCTTCCAAACGCTCTGCTCGGCGCATGGTACGGTAGAGATCGACCTGCGTGCGAATGATGCTCAGCAAGCGGGGATTGTCCCAAGGCTTCTGGATGAAGTCATGGGCTCCGCGGCGCATGGCTTCGACCGCCAGCTCGACGCTTCCCCATGCCGTCATGACCACGATAGGAAGCTTGCCATCCACGGCCTTGACGCGCTGCAACAGATCCATGCCTTCTTTGCCCGATGTGGTGTCGCGCTGATAGTTGAGATCCATCAGCATGATGTCGAACTCGTTGGTCTGCACGGCTTCCAGCGCCGCGTTGGGGTTGCTGACGATCTCGGTCGCGTAGCCCTCGGCCTTGAGCAGGAGCCGCAGAGCTTCGCGGATATCCGCCTGATCGTCGGCGACGAGCACGCGCACAGTCTCGTTCTTGCTTGCGGCCGCGCTTATCAACTCTTGAGCCTTCGTTGACACCCGTTCATCTCCTGTCATTTCGCGAAAAATTGTCTCTCAGACCGTCACAGTGTTCGAAACCGTGACCGAATCATCCACAATCCATCCGTCCTTGAGTTGAATGATGCGATTGCCGTAAGCCGCATTGGCTTCCGAGTGCGTCACCTGAATGATCGTCGTGCCCTGCTGATTCAAGCGGCGGAACAGCTCCATGATCTCCTTGGCCTGGGACGAGTGCAGGTTACCGGTTGGTTCGTCGGCCAGGATGACTTTGGGATTTCCCGCCACGGCGCGGGCCACGCCCACCAGTTGTTGCTGGCCGCCCGAGAGCTGGTTAGGATAAAGATCCTTCTTGCCGACGATCTGGAATCGATCCAGGATGTCAGCAACCATGGCCGCACGCTGCGCCCGGGGAATATCACGGTAGGAAAGCGGCACGTCGATGTTTTCCTGGACGGTCAGATTATCCAGCAGATGATAACTCTGAAAAACAAAGCCAATGAAGCGGCGGTTGAGCTCGGCTCGTTTTTTGCGATCGAGCTTGTGCACCGCCTGGTCGGCGAAGAAGTAATCACCGGCCCACCCGTCATCCAACATGCCCACAATGCTGAGCAGAGTAGTCTTCCCTGCCCCGGAAGGTCCCATGATAGTGACGAAGTCTCCTTCTTTTACTGCCACGTTGATGCGCCGGAGAAGCCACATGGTCCCAGCCTGGCTTTTGATCGTTTTTTCAATGTTGCTGAGTTGAATCATCGGTTTCCCTTTTGAGAGTCTCGTGGCATTCGAGAATTATCTCAAATTAAGAGCACTCGTCCTTTGGAAGAATTTGGTAATTGAGTAATTTGGTAATTGGGTAATTGGAGCGCGCGCCAACAATCACGAGGGAGACCCGGCAACTTAATCATTTATCCAATTACCAGATTACCCAATTACCCAATGCGTTCACCCAATTACCAACTTACACAATTACCCAATGTGTTCACTCATATCGCAGAGCCACCATGGGATCGACTCTCGAGGCACGCAGTGCCGGGATGTATGTGGCCAGGGCTGCGGCTAACACCAACGTGAGCGTGGCCACCAGGAATGTCTGGATGTCGCCGGCCTTCACGCCGTAAATCAATCCCGCCAGAGCGCGCGCCAAGCCGCCGGCCATCAAGAGTCCGGTCCCGGCACCCACAACCATCAACGAGGCTCCCCACCGTAGCGTCATGCCCAGCACTGCGCGCCTCTGCGCGCCCAGCGCCATGCGAATGCCAATTTCGTGGCGGCGCAGCATCACCAAATAGGACATCACGCCATACAAACCCACCGCAGCCAGGACCAGCGCAATGATGCCAAGAACGGTCAGCGTCACCGCAACGTATTTCAGGCCCAAGATGCTCTCATGAATGACCTGCTCATAGGGCTTGACTTGGTAGAGCGGCAGTTCAGGATCGAGGGCGGCAACGCGCTGGCGCACGGTGGCGATCACCGATTCTGGTGTACCAGAGGTGCGCACCGCGACAGCGCTATAGGGCTGCGGCGCCTGCCGGTACGAGCTGTAGATCGTCGGCTCCGGCTGCTCGCTGATCCAGCTGTTGCGGACGTCATCCACAACTCCAACGATAGTCATCCACGGTTTAGAAGCGTTATCAGGTCCCCAGTGAATTCGTTTTCCGATCGCACTTTGCTTTGGCCAGAGGCTCTTCGCCATTCTTTGGTTTATGAGAACAACCGGAATGGCCGAATCGTTGTCGTCATCGCTGAGCAGCCGGCCCTCCCGCAGACCCATATGCATCAGGGGCAGATAACGCGGACTGACACACTGCATCACCGCCCAGTGCGACTCACGCGCTGAAGCGACTGGCCTTCCCTCAATAGAAAAAGTGGTGGCGTCAACCTCCGCGCCCATAGCAAACGGCAGATCGGAAGTTAGAGCCGCGCCGCGAAAGCCGGGCGCGGTTGCCAACTCGCCTAACAGGTGGTCATAAAACGCCGCCTTCTGCTGGGCAGTAGCGTATCGTTCGCCGCGAAGGTTTAGGTTGAAACTTAACAGCGTCTTCGGCGAAGAATCTTGGGTCAACTGAATCAAGGCCCACACGCCTTTGGTCATCAATCCCGATCCAACCAGCAGTACCAGGGAAAGCGAGACCTGCAAAACAACAAAAAGATTGCGGAGTCGATGCCGGCTTCGCGTGGTCGTTCCTCCGCGGCTGCCTTCTTTGAGCGACTCGTTCACGTTGACGCCGGAACTCTGCACCGCGGGAGCCAGCCCCGAAACCAAACCGGCTGCAAGAGCAATACTCAGCGCATAAACAAAAGCCCTCCAGTTCACAGCGATGCTGTCCCATCCCGGCAGGTACTTAGCGATGTCCGCAGGCATGTAAGCAAGGATGAGATATACGCCCCACTGCGCCAAAACCAAGCCAAGGACCACACCGCCCAGGCCAAGCACCACGTTTTCCGTGAGTACCTGACGCACCACCCGCCATCGCCCCGCACCGAGAGAGAGGCGTAACGCCATCTCTCTTTCCCTGACCGTACTCCGCGCAAGCTGCAGGTTCGCCACATTGGCGCAGGCAATCAGCAGCACGAAGGCAACGGCGCCCAGGAGAAGCAAAGTGTAAGAACGATTCAACTCGCCGGTCACAAAGATACTGAGCGGGATTACATGAACGCCCCAGCCCTGATTAGTTTTTGGATAAGACCCGCCCATACGCTGCGCGATTGCATCCATCTCAGCTTGCGCTTGCTGCACGGACACACCCGGCTTCAACCTGGTTGTGACAAAGAGCGAATGCTGTGCCCGCTCGCTGCGGTCGGTATTGGTGGTGACCAAGGGGATCCATAACTCTGTGGGCTGCGGAAAACTGAAGCCCTTGCCCATTACTCCGATCACGGTATAAGGGAGGTCGTTCAACTTGACCTCGCTGCCGACCACGTTCCGCTCGGATGCAAAGGCTCGCTTCCACAGTCCATAGCTGAGGATCACCTGCTGCTCGCGCCCGGGTGTATCGTCACCCGACAAGAAGGTGCGGCCGATCGCTGGCCTTTCACGGAGCGTGTCGAAGAAGTTCGGGCTTACCTCGGCCCCGAGCACTCTTTGCGGATCACCGGTACCTTTCAGATTAAAGCTGCGCCAACGACGGGCGGTCATCGACGCGAAGGACCGGCTCTGCTCCTTCCAGTCTTCAAAGTTGCCCGGAGCTACAGTACTAAAGCTCCCGGCTTCACCGACGTTCTGGCCTGGGGACAATTCCATTACCATGACCAGCCGATCTGGGTTAGAGAGCGAGACGGGCCGAAGCAAGAAAGCGTCCGCCACACTGAAGATCGCGGTATTCGCGCCGATGCCGAGAGCCAGAGTGATTACGGCAACCACGGTGAAGGTCGGGCTCTTGCGTAGAATGCGCAGGCTGTAACGAAGATCCTGGATTAGCGTCTCCATCTTCTTCCTTTCCTCACACTACTCATAGCGCAACGCCACCATGGGATCGACTTTGGTCGCGCGCCGGGCGGGAATGAGCCCTGCCAACAACGCGACCGTGCCCAAAACCAGCACTACCACGACCATGGAGACCGGGTCTGTCGCTTTCAGCCCGAACAACATCGAGCGCAATAGCTGGCTCGCCGTCAGGGCTACAGGGACACCCACGACCACCCCGATCAGCACCAGCTGAATCACTTCGCACAAGACCATCCACAGGACTGTTGGTCGCTGTGCTCCCAAGGCCATTCGCAGGCCAATTTCTTTGGTCCTGCCGCTCACCATGTAAGACATCAGTCCGTATAGACCCACGCAAGCCAGCCCGAGCGCGAGAACGCCGAAGAACATAGACAGCTTAGAAATCAAAATATCCTGCGAGATGGAAGAATTTACCAGCTCTTCAACAGTACGCAACCGACTCAGCGGCACGGTGGAGTCCAAAGCGGCAAAAGCCTTGCGCACGGATTCCGCGATAGCCTCTGGCTTTTCTGTGGTTCGAATCTCAAAGTTGATCGCATACAACTTATCTTCAGCATTCAGCCCATTTTCCAGCTGCGTCGTCGATATATAGAAGCGCCGCTGCACGGGCCCACGTAGCTGATGATCGCGAACATCGCGCACCACGCCGATGATTTCCAGCGGTTTGTCGGCGTCCTTTGGGTCATCGAACCAAATCCTGCGGCCGATCGGGCTCGCCTTGCCGAAGTAGAATTTTGCGGCACTTTCATTGATTACGATAACCCGCGACGAGGTGGCCGTATCCTGGGGGCCGAATTCGCGTCCCAATAAAACCGGGACTTGCAGAGCTTTGAAGTAACCAGCCCCTACTTCATCCCAAAAGATTTCACGCTCCTGATCTTTGGCAGCGGCGTAGCCTTCGATTTTCATGGTGCTATTCGACTCAGTTCCGCTGAACAATCCGTTCTCGGACGCGGTCACGCTGGCGACACCGGGCAGAGCCGCCAAACGTGGAATCATCTCCTGCTGGAAATTGATGATCTGGACCGGCTTATAGCCAGCGGCGACGGGATCGGCGCGAGCCATGAGAATGTGTTCCTTGCTGTAGCCGAGATCGACGTTTTTCAGATTGCGCAGGCTTCGCAACAACAGGCCCGCCGCGAACAGCACCAGCAAGCAGACTGAGACTTGCAACACAACCAGGACTTTGCCCAAGGAAAACCGGCCGCCTTTGCCCTTTCCCAGCGCGCCTTCCTTCAGGGTCGGCCCTACAGGGACGCGTGAGGAACGCAAAGCTGGGGCCAGTCCGAACAACAACCCAGTTACCAAACAAACTGCGGCAGTGAAGGCAAAAACCCTGGCATCGGGTGTCACCGAGATACTTTCGCTCGTCCTGGCGCTCACCGCCAGCCGCAGCAATGCTTTTGTGCCCCATCCTGCCATCAGCAGACCCGTGACCCCACCAGCGAAAGCCAGCAAGAGGCTCTCCGTCAGCATCTGCCGTATCAGTCGCATTCGGCTTGCGCCGATGGCCAGCCGAACTGCGATTTCCTTTTGGCGGGTAGTAGCCCGGGCCAGCAGCAAATTCGCCACGTTAACGCATGCGATGAGCAATACCAACCCTGTGATGGCCATCAGCACTACTAGGGGAATGACGGAATCCGCACGGAAGCCGGAGAAACCAGGGCCGCCGGGAGCCACCGGCACTTTGGTTTTGCGCAGGGCATCCTGATCTCCAGGGTCCAGAGCCAGCACCTGCGGTCCCCGGACCCATTGTTGAAAGATGACGTTCAAGTTGGCTTCGGCCTGCGCCATCGTCACGCCCGGCTTGAGCCGGCCTATGGTCCGCAGCCACGACGCCTGCACATTCTCCAGCCACGGACGCCCAGGCATCATCTGCGCCTGCATGGCCATCGGCACCCAAAAGTCCTGCTTATCGCCAACCGTGTCTCCCAAGAATCCTGGAGAGGCTACTCCCACGATGTTGAAAGAAGACCCATTGAGCTTTATCGTCCGGCCAACAACGTCGGCATCCTGGGCCAGCTTTCTCGTCCAAAAGTCGTAGCTGACCACGGCCACGGGGTGCGCTCCGGGCGCGCCGTCATCTTCGGGAGTAAGCGTCCGTCCGCGCAAGGGGTTAACGCCCAGAACGGAGAAGTAGTTGCCTGTCACCAGAACACTGGTTGCATCGTCAGTGACCAGAACCGAGCTTGCAGTCTCTACCTTGGTGCGGTGGACGTTGCCCGATGCCATCATGCCGGAAAAAACGCTGTTTTGATCGCGAAGCACCCGGTAAAGCGGATACGAGAAATTGGCGGTCGATGGAGTGCCTATGTTGTGAGAATTGGCGATTGCGGGATCGCCAACCGCCACCAGCTCCGCCGGGCGATTCACCGGCAACGTGCTGAGGATCACAGCATTGATCAGGCTGAAGATCGCAGTATTTGCCCCGATGCCCAAGGCCAGCGTGATCACTGCGACTAGAGTGAAAGCCGGGTTCGTGTGCATTATGCGAAGGCCGTAGCGGAGATCTTGCATTAGAGTGTCCATTTTTGGATTGAAAGTCCTCAGCTTAGATCTCGGTCGTGGTGGCGCCGGTATCGTGTAAGGCGCCCAGGGCCCAGGCGGCGTTCTTGCGTGCTTCCGGATCGGGCGAATTCTTGAGCACTCGGATCAAGGGATCAATAGCCGAATGGCCTATTTTCACCAGGGCCGCGGCTGCCTCTTCGCCCACAGTCAGCTTCTGCAATGCCCGGCTGGAGCGATATTGCGCGGGGTTTATTTCGCTCACGTCGCCCAGCAATTCGACCAAAGGATCCACCGCCACGGCCGCAGCCGAGTGCTGTTGTCCCAGCCAGTAGGCGGCCGCAGCTTTCTGCTGAGCTTTGCCAATCCTCAGCATGGCGATGTGGCGCGATAT
>WNFJ01562475.1_pt1 | contig 13983 bp, 8 predicted proteins | sample 5400461 | NCBI WGS metagenome assembly WNFJ01 (sample SAMN13153349, study PRJNA577476) | soil metagenome | isolation source: 115 cm saprolite on Douglas fir-dominated hillslope | place: USA:California | collected 2013-09-17 | reverse complement strand
GCCTGCTGCTGAAAGTCAGTACGACCGTCCCGGTGGTCGATGTGTTCAGCGCTGATCCGGTGTTGGGTGGTATTGCCGATAGCCTCGCCCGACCCGCCCGCAATATGACTGGCATCACCCTGATGTCGGCCGAGCTAAACGGTAAGCGGCTCGAGTTGCTGCGTGAATTGATGCCGCAGATTGGCCGTGTCGCGATCCTTGCGAGTCCAACACACGCCGGCGAAGAGCTGGAGCGAAGCAACTCTGTCGAGATGGCGCAAAGGCTCGGTATCACGATACAATATTTCCCCACACCCAACGCGGCAGAGCTCCGCGGCGCCTATGCGGGCATGGCAGCCGACCCGCCGCAGGCGATCGTCGTATTTCCCGACCCGGTAACGTTTGCAAATCGCCGGCAGATTATCGATTTTGCGAGCACCCGGCGCGTCCCGGTTGTCTCGGGCTGGGCAGACTTTGCGGAGGCTGGTGCATTGTGCACCTACGGACCAAGGCTCACGGAATCCTATCGGCGGCTCGCCTACTATGTTGATCGCGTTCTGAAAGGAGAGAAGCCGGCCGAGCTGCCGATCGAGCGCCCGACGATATTCGAGTTCGTGATCAATCTGAAAGCCGCCAAGGCGCTCGGCATCGAAGTCCAGCCCGCTTTAATCGCACGGGCCGATCGGGTGGTCGAATGATGTCGCCTTCCGGGGACGGCTAAATGAGACGACGCGAATTCATCACGCTGCTCGGTGGTGCGGCAGCGACGTGGCCGCTTTCCGCGCGCGCGCAGCAATCGGCGATGCCGGTGATTGGCTTCCTCAATGCCGCGTCTGCCCAAAGTTACGCGCTACCCTTGGCGGCTTTTCTTAAGGGGCTCGGTGAGGCCGGCTACGTCGATGGCCGCAACGTGACGATCGAGTACCGCTGGGCGGAGGGCCAAAATGACCGCCTGCCGGCGCTGGTGGCCGATCTGGTTCAGCGTCAGGTCGCGGTCATTGCCGCCACCAGTACTCCGGCGGCGCTGGCGGCAAGGGCGGCGACCACGACCGTTCCGATCGTGTTCGAAACCGCCGCCGATCCGGTCCAGCTCGGCCTCGTTGCCAGCCTGAACCGGCCGGGCGGCAACGTCACCGGCGTGACCCAAACGAACTTGGAGATCGAGCCGAAGCGGCTGGAATTGCTGCACGAGCTACTTCCCGCGGCACGGGTCATGGCGTTCCTGGTCGACCCGAGCAATCCTGCCGTTGCCGAAGCCAACGCTACTCAGATGCGGGCGGCCGCCCGCACGCTGGGGCTGGAGTTGCATGTGCTGAATGCCAGCAGCGAAACTGACTTCGATGCGGTGTTCGCAAAGATCAGCCAATTGCGGGCGAGCGGCCTGGTGATCAGCGCCGGGACTGCCATCTTCGTGAGCCGGAGCGGACAGCTCGGCGCGCTGGTGGCCCGGCACGCAATACCATCCGTCGGCGCAAACCGCGCGTTTGCCGTGGCCGGGGGCTTGATGCACTACGGCGCCGATATCGTCGATGCCTACCGCCTCACCGGTGGCTATGTCGGCCGTATTCTCAAAGGCGAAAAGCCGGCCGACCTGCCGGTTCAGCAAGCAACCAAAATCGAGTTGCTCATCAACCTCAAGGCCGCAAAGGCGCTTGGCATCACCGTGCCACTGACGCTGCTTGGCCGCGCCGACGAGGTGATCGAATAACATGTTTGGCCCCGCGAAGCGCATATGGCGTTTCGGCCCTTCGCCACCTCCCCGGTATCCTGTAATGGAGTCGGCAACTCCTTTGACCTGAGCGGAAAACCCCCAACCATGTTTGTTTCATTTTTCCCCAGACCCAAGCTGTTCTTTCTGTCGGCAATCGCCTGGACGGCGCTGGCGATGGCGCTCTGGTATGGCTTTGCCGACAATCTCATTGGGTCGTCTGCCCCGGCCGTCGGCGTGGCGACCTTCTGGACGGCACGGTCGCTCTGGTTCGACCTCTATTTTGCCCTTAGCGTCGCGCTCTTCGCGGGCGCCTGGACGTGGTTTGCGCCGCATCCGTGGGCGCGATGGTCCATTCTCGGTTCCGCGCTGATCCTGTTCACCTCTTACTTTCAGGTCCAGGTCAGCGTCGCCATCAACACCTGGTATGGGCCGTTCTACGATCTGGTCCAGGCCGCGCTTTCGAAATCGAAGCCGGTCACGATCGAGCAGTTCTACAGCGAATTGTCGACCTTCGCCGGCATCGCCTTCGTCGCGGTCGTGGTCGGCGTGATGACGCGGTTCTTCGTCAGCCACTACATCTTCCGCTGGCGGACGGCGATGAACGACTTTTACATCGCCAACTGGCCGCGGCTCCGCACCATCGAGGGCGCTTCGCAGCGGGTGCAGGAAGACACCATGCGGTTTGCGACCACCATGGAAGGTCTCGGCGTCAATTTCATCAGTGCCGTACTGACGCTGCTGGCCTTCCTGCCGGTTCTGCTGCGGCTCTCCAGCAATATCACGGAGCTGCCTTTGATCGGCGCCATCCCCTATCCGCTGGTGTTCGCCGCGGTGATCTGGTCGGTGCTCGGAACCGGCGCGCTCGCGCTGATCGGCATCAGGCTGCCCGCCATCGAGTTTTTCAACCAGCGGGTCGAAGCGGCCTATCGCAAGGAACTCGTGCTCGGCGAAGACGATCCGGCCCGCGCCGATCCACCGACCGTGAGCGAGTTGTTTGGCGCCATCCGGCGGAACTACTTCCGGCTTTATCTGAATTTCATGTACTTCAATATCGGCCGCATCGTTTATCTGCAGACCGACGTCATCTTTCCCTACATCCTGCTCGGACCGACGATCGTTGCCGGCAAGATCACGCTCGGTTCGATGAACCAGATATTGAATGCGTTCACCCAGGTCAGAACCGCGTTTCAGTATCTTATCAACTCGTGGAGCACGATCGTCGAACTGATTTCGATCTATCAGCGGCTGCGGGGCTTCGAGGCCAGGATCGGCGGCGAGCCTCTGCCTTCGATCGAGACGCGGACGGAGCCGGCGTCGTTGTGATGGCCGCGCTGGCCGTGGCCTCGACGGCTGGTCGCTGGTGGCCCTGCTCCATTGGTTTTCATTCGCTGCTTTTCGAGTCAGACTCCTGACGTGTCGTCTTCGTTGATGCAGGCCGTTGTCGTTGGCTTTCGGACAGCCTGTTCGCGCTGATTGCGGCAGCGGGACTCTTTGCGCTTGCCACGGCTCGTTTCCCCACTACAATTGAGTTGCTTACAGGGGATGGGGTCCCCCGCAACCGCCGATGAGGCTGATGACTCCTACCGGACGCCTGGCGTCGGTAGGAGCTTGCCGAACTCCCACCACACCAAGCAGCAGAGTTGCCCAAACGGCCGAGAAGGCCGCGGAGGAGATCACGCGTGGTCACCGGGGAGCGTTATGTGCGAGCGCTGCTGATGCAACGTGTATTGGCAAACGCGAGAGACTGCACTTACGAGCAGGAGATTTGCAGATGACCGGAGTTTGGGCGCTTGCGGCGTTGTGGTTGGGTCTTGCGCTGATCGCGAGCCTGATCTCGATCTGGCTCCGAATCTCCACGGCCCTGTCCGAAATCGTCGTCGGGACCATCGCCCAGCTGATTATCGGCGCCGTCATCGGGTCGGCATTATTAGGCACCGACGAGTCGTGGGTAAAGTTTCTCTCCGGCATCGGCGCGATCGTTCTGACTTTCCTTGCTGGAGCGGAACTTGATCCGGCGGTTTTCAGATTGAAGTGGAAGGAGGCCGCGGCGGTTGGCGTCGCGAGCTTCCTTCTTCCATTTTTGGGCTGTGCGGCGGCGGCCCATTACCTGCTCGGCTGGGAGGTGATGCCGAGCTGGCTCGCGGGCGTTGCGATGTCGACGACTTCCGTCGCGGTCGTGTACGCCGTGATGATCGAGTTCGGGTTCAACACGACGGAGTACGGCAAGACCATACTGGCAGCCTGTTTCGTGACCGATCTTGGCACGGTCGTGGCGCTGGGCCTGATCTTCGCTCCCTTCACGATCAAAACATTGATCTTCCTCGGCGTCGGTGCGGTGGTCTTTATTGTCCTGCCGTGGCTCACGCCGCGTTTCTTCCGACTGTATGGAGGCCGGCCCTCCGAATTGGAGACCAAGTTTCTGCTTCTCTGTCTGTTGGGAATGGGCGCTTTGGCGACCTGGGCCGACAGCGAGGCGGTGCTTCCCGCCTATCTCATAGGCATGGTGCTTGCAGGTACCGTCGGCAAGGATCACGCGCTGGTGCGGCGGTTGCGTACGCTGACGTTCGGGCTGTTGACGCCATTTTACTTTATTCGCGCCGGCTCGTTCGTTTCCATGCCCGCGCTTGTCGCCGCGCCTTCCGCTTTCCTCCTGTTTCTGGTGGTCAAGATTGCCGCGAAAATAGTTGGCGTCTATCCGGTGACTAAATTCTTCGGCTCGCCGAACAAGGAGGCCATGTACACGACCCTGTTGATGTCGACGGGGCTGACGTTCGGCACGATCTCCTCGCTATTCGGCCTGTCGCATGGAATAATCGACCAGGGCCAATATTCGGCACTGGTCGCAGCGGTCATCGCCAGCGCCGTGATCCCCACGGTGATCGCCAATGCGCTCTACCTCCCGCGCCACCTCTTGCCCGAGCCCGAGCCGGAGCAAGCGTCCGACGGTCGCCGCGAAGTGGCGCAACTTCGATCGGGGACACGAAAAGCCGAATGACAGGGAGCGATCCAGTGTTCCGCAAAATTTTGCACGCCAATGACGGGTCGGAGCCTGCCTTTCATGCACTCGCGGTAGCGCTTGCGATGGCGAAACAGAACAATTCGGATCTTCATATGGTTTCGGTGGAAGAGATCGACTACATGCCGGAATTCATCGAAGAGGTTCGCGAGGAGACCGGGATGGCCGCGCGACGTTTTCACAAGGTTCTGCAACGCGCACGCGCAATGGCCGAAGCCAGCCATGTCAAACTCGATACCCATGTCATCGCCGGGCATCCGGTGCGAGACATCGTCGAACTTGCCAAAGAGCTTGAAGTCGAACTGCTGGTTATCGGAGCAAGCGGCCATTCAGCGCTCTACGACCGATTGATTGGCAGTCGAGCCGATCGAATCGTGCAACTCGCGCACTGCCCGGTCCTGGTCGTGAAATGACGTGCGAAGGCCTCGGCGCCTAGTCCGCCTGCTGCGGAGCAACGGGGACAGGCTGCCGGTCCGGTATCTGGGCCAAAACCGGCCTCGTGCGATTGGGCGCCAAACTACTCCTTATTCAGATAGTTTTTTTCCAAGAATTCGGACCTGAAATTTTGTGGTGGAGTGGGAATATCTGGCCGACCCTCTGGCGTAAAGTCCATGAGATTCCAATACGGCCACACCGTGTCGACATGATTCGCCGACAGTTCAGTTCCCCAGAAATGAAAAATCTTTCCATCCTGCCTCCTAAATACATGCATCACCGGCCATTGCATATCATCAGTATCTCCCTGACATTTGTAATCGGCTTGATAGGCAGAGTCCGATCCGGAAATCAGCGCAATCTGCGACCATCCACGTTGTTTGGCCCACGCATTGATACGATCGGCCGGGGCTTTGGCAATTGCGACAAACGCGGCGCTTTGAGTGACCTGATACCAACTGCGATCAAAACCATCGACCAGCGACGTACAGGAAGGACAGGGATTGTCCCAGTTCGGACCGTACATAAATGAGTAAAGCAGCAGGGTGTTTTTGCCCGCAAATAGCTCGGAGAATTTCACACTCTTTCCTACCTTCCCGTCGTTGGCCCATTGGAAGACGTAGTCCTCTTTCAACTGCCCGCCGGGAGGGAGGTTGCGGCGCCTTTCCGCTACCGATTTTACTTTGTCGACAAGCTCTTGTTCGTCTTTAAGCAATGAGTCGCGCGCATCGCGATATTCTCTGCTTTCGTTTGGATACCGTAGTCCACTCATGTTCGTCTCCTCTTTGAAACCAGTATTCGAGTGTACTCTGGATGGCTGCTCGCGGCACTTTTGAGACGTCCCGACGACCGGGGGAATTGTCTGCTTATCGGGGTAGACCGGAACGGCGCGCGGTCAAAATGGCACTTTTGACCCTTAGGAGACATCGGAGTTTGGCGCAGATTGTTTCATCGCGTCCGAATGTGGTCGTAGCCTTTCCAGGGGGCGTGGATAGCGCCTATGCCGGCCATATGCGTGACGCCCGCTTCCAGATGCCAAGCTCCGGCGCTGCTCGCCAAGGTGGTCGACAAGGTCGACAAACTCGATACGGGAGATCGCGATACCAAGGGCGATGTCTACGAATACGCGCTCAGCAAGATCGCATCGGCCGGTCAGAACGGCCAATCCCGAACGCCCCGCCGACTGGTTAGTCTGGCAATCAATCGGGCGAGCTGGTATAGTCTGAAGGACTTATCGGCCCCATGGTCGCTCTCTGGTTGTAACCGGTTTGATAGGGGAACAGATTGGTGTGCCCCTAACGGCCCGCCCCGGCGACCGGTACAATGCCATCTCGATACTCAGTTCGGTGTAGATTGTTCGTCGAGGTGAAATCTTGATTGACCCTGCCGAATCGAGAAGCGATTTTGCTGCTTCAATTCCAGTTGGCGCTGCTCCTCTGGAATCAATCCTCTGTACGGAGGAGTTGCTTAAACGGCCATGGCGTCCAGCTGATCACGGGAAGGAGAATTCCGCGCTCGTGGCACTGGTCAGCGCGCTAGCCAACTCCCCGCGCACCATTCTGCAAACGTTGACTGATAAAGTCCTTGAGGTCTTGCAGGCTGATTCCGCCGGCCTAAGTCTGCTGACGAAAGACGAAAAGAGGTTCCACTGGGCGGCTATTTCCGGCAAGTGGCAGCCACACATAGGCGGTGGCACCCCGCGCGATTTCGGCCCGTGCGGCGATGTGCTCGACCGCGATATTCCGATGCTATTTTCTCATTGGGAGCGGCGCTACCCGTATTTGAGCACTGCGACACCGCTTGCTGACGAAGGATTGCTTGTTCCTTTTTACATAAACGGTAAAGCGGTCGGTACGATTTGGGCGATCGCTCACAATAGTCGTCGCAAATTCGATGCCGAGGACCTAAGGCTGCTCGAAAGCATGGGTCGTTTCGCATCTGCGGCGTATCAAACTGTGGAGTCCATTGAGGAGCTCAAATTGCAAATCGCCGAGCGCGAAAAGGCAGAAACGGCGGCGCGCGAAATGGCAAGCGGATTGCAAACCAAGTTTCGACGTTTGGTCGACTCCAACATTATAGGTATCTTTATCTGGGCTAGTGACGGCGGGATCATTGATGCCAATGATACCTTTCTCCGTATTGTGGGATACTCGCGCCACGATCTCGCGTCCGACAGCCTCAACTGGAGAAAATTGACGCCTGCTGAATGGCGCGCTGCCGACGACCGGCGTGTGAAAGAGCTGGAGCTCACCGGAACTGCCCAGCCCTATGAGAAAGAGTATTTTCACAAAAGCGGCAACCGCGTGCCGGTGCTGGTCGGCGCTGCACGGTTTGAGAACACGGAGGACCAGGGCGTAGGTTTCGTGGTTGACTTGACTGATCGCAAAAGGGCGGAAGAGGCAGCTCGTGAGACTGAGCTGCGATACCAAGAGGTACGTAACGAGTTGGCCCGTGCGAACCGCCTTGCGACGATGGGACAGCTGTCGGCCTCGATTGCGCACGAAATCAACCAGCCGATTGGTGCGTCAATCACTTACGCCAATGCCGCTTTGTCCTGGCTCTGCGCTCAACCGCCAAATCTGCAGGAGGTCCGGCAGGCACTCGATCTTATCGCGGAGAGCGGCGTACGAGCCGGAAACGTGATTGACCGCATCCGTGCGCTTGTCATGAAAGCACCGCCTCGAAAGGAGAGCTTGCAAATCAACGAAACGATCCTAGAGGTCATAGCATTAGCTTACGGCGAAATTGCCAACAAAGGGGTTTCGGTGCAGACGCAACTTGAGGAGAGTCTGCCGGCTATCAAAGGAGATCGTGTCCAACTTCAGCAAGTGCTTCTTAATCTGCTCGTCAATGCCATCGAGGCAATGAGCGGCATGCACGAAGGGGCCCGGGAATTGCTGATCAGCACGGCAAAAAGTAACTCGGACGACGTGCTCGTCACGGTGCGGGATTCGGGTCCTGGCTTGGCTCCCGAGAGCCTCGAGCGACCTTTCGAAGCCTTTTACACAACCAAACCTAACGGTTTGGGGATGGGACTATCGATCTGCCGCTCGATTGTTGAGGCCCATCAAGGACGATTGTGGGCAACCGCGAACAAGCCGCGCGGAGCCGCTTTTCAATTCACGTTATCGGCGTCACACGGCGAGAATGATTGTTGCGCCTCGAGAGGCCGGGCTTCCGGCCTACCATCCTCATGATGCCCCCCGGAATCCACCCCCGGCCTCGGCGACAACGGTTTATTTAGAACACATAGCGACGCTGCTTGCGGGCTGCTTGTCATGTCCGCGCGTGCAGAGCCGTCCGCCCATGTTCTCAGGTCGGCGGCGGCCTTTTGTTGTCCGCGACGGGCTCCGTACGTCTCAATTGCGCCGAAACCCTGAGAAGCGGTCAGCCCGGCTGGAGGTTGTGCTTCGTGACGGTCGGTATGGCGGCCGGCGCGATAAGGAATTTGACCAGCGCCGTGGCGGCGTCCGCCTCCTTTGTCCCGGTATGAACGCCGCCCGAAAACACGGTGACCTTCTGGATCTCAGGCGGCAAGGGTCCAAGATACTGGATGCCTTTCACCGGAATGAGTTCACTTATCTGCTGGAATCCGATCTCGGCATCGCCGCGCGCAACCACCTCGCCAACGGGTTCACCGGGCTTCACAGTGGCGGTCTTCGCCTTGACCTCGTCAGCGATGCCCATCTTCTGGAACATGCTGACGATGTAGGCGCCACTCGCACCCGCGGAATACGCAACGGATTTCGCGGCGAGCACCGCCTTTTTCACTGCGTCGGCAGAGCTGATGTCGAGCTTAGGCGTACCGGTGCGTACCGCAACTCCGACGCCCGATTTTGCGAAGTCGGCTCGACTGCTGGGGACGAGCTTGCCTTGCTTGACCAGCTCTTCAGTTCCGCTGTTGCCCAAGATGACCAGGTCGGCGGCTTCGCCGGCCATAATGCGCTTCTGAATATCGGGGGTGCTTGACCACGCCGCCGTGACCTTGTGACCGGTCGCCTTTTCAAACTGTGGGAGCAGTTCGAGATACGCATCCTTTATGGCGACGGAAGCAAGGAGTTTGATCTCGGCGGCTTGGGCGATCCTCGGTAAGAGCAGACTTGCTGCTACGACGATAATCAATCGCGCCTTCATGATCGTCCTCCCTGTGAGACTACTTCCTTCGCTGAGCATTGACCGTACATCATCGTGGAACCGATCTCGACCAGTTTCTTGAACACGTCATCAGCCGAGCTTGGAAATTCCACTGTTGACCCGAAATAGACATGGCTGCTCCTTTGCCTTGTCGCTTCTTCCCGGTAACGTAGGGGATCATCAGGGTTGAATTTGAGAGCGGGCTTCGGGCGGCTTTTTGTTTGGCAGCAACAATCGATGACCCTCATGCGGGTTGCCAATGTCGCAATTTGGCACTTCTCGGACATGGCGCGATGTCCGATCCGCCGAGCGCCGTTCGATCGGCCAGCACGTTGTCCGCCGATCAGCGCGCCGCCGCACGGCGACCGGTCGCGCGGCCGGTGATCGGGTCGTCACACCGCGACGTACACCGAAAGTTGTGGCCTAGTTTGAATTTCGCAGTGGCCTAATTTGCTAACGAGGTTTTAGCGCCGTCAACTTCTGCTGTTGATCGGAACTTGTTGACCGCGAATGTTTTCCCAGAAGCCCGTTGCTTTGCATGCAGGAAGGCGACTTCTGCACGCTTTTCCGACAATCGCGTTACCCTTCGCAACTCAAGCGCTTTCCAGCGCCTTGCATTGGCTATAGTGAGAACTACAGCTACCGCCCGCCATTGCAGGCACGGATACAAGAACGAGAGGGCTCAGGGCTCCTACGAGCAGCTTCATGATTGAATCCTCCAGCGCCTCAGTTGGCGGCCTCTTTCATATCAAACCAAACGTGCAATGTCGCCTGTTGGCACTTTTCGGACCTGGAGCGACAACTCACTTGAGTCCGGAATGCGCCGCAAAGCAGACGTCTGCTGAGCGCTACCGTTCAAGCCGACCATCTACCTCGCCGCATCAACGCGCTTCAATCCGACGATTGCCGGCAGCGAGCCGGTCGGGAACGGATCGGCTTTCGGGGTTTCCGGCGGCAGCGGCGCGCGCGCGGTGGCGTCCGGGAATCGGCTCTTCATTTCGCGCAGGAAGCCGTCAAGCGTATCGACGCTTGCCGCCATCTTGGCGATCTCCGCGAATTCGGCGCTGTTGGCGGCGGCCGGCTTGCTCGCGGTCTCGAAGGCGGCGCGGTCGGCCTCGCCGCTCATCAAGGGTGCATATTTTTCGCGGAAGCGCCCCAGCCCGATGGCGTCCTCGGCCAGCGCGTATCCGACCACTGCGCGGATCACGTCGCCCTTCTCCAGCGGATCCAAGGGCCTGAAGTCGCGCCAGCGATCGGCGTAGTGCAATTCGATCTGTTCGGATGCCTCGCGCCAGCGCCGCGAGGCCCAGTAGATGTCGGAGCGCAGCCGGATCGCTTCGCGCCCGGAGATATTGGAGATGATGTCGAGCGCGAGGCCGTGGCGTCCGACGTCGCTTAGCGCGCGCGCCTCGAGCAATAGCCGCTGCTGGCGCAGTTCGCCCGAGAGGTCGGCAATGCGCGTGGTTCGGAGCGCAGCGATGGCGCGATCCGGCTTGCGATTGGTCAGGTAAACCATGGCAAGCCGCGCCGCGACCTGCGCGCGCGCGGCGCCCTCCAGCCTTTTGTCGACCTGATACTGCAGGAGTTCGCTGGCCTGATCGAGCAGATCGACCGCGACCAGCCGATCCGCGAGCCGGCGGATCATTTCGTCGCCGCGGCGCCCGATCGGCGTCAATTCGCGATATTCGTAGAACATCGCGAGCGCGTCCACGGGTGGAAGATCGTCGCCCTTCGGACCGAGAAAAAGTTGCGCAAACAGCGCCGCCGCCGCGTCCTGGCCCTGCCGCGATATTTCGGAATTGGGCTGCAGGCGCGTGGCGGTCCGTGTCGCCGCGAGCGATTCGCCGTAGCGTCCGATATCGGAATAAATCCGCGCCAGCATTTGCAGCGTCTTCACCTCGAGCCCGTCGCCGCGCCAGGTCACCGAAAGCGTTTCCAGTTCGCGCAACATTTCGGCCTGGCTGATTTCGTCGCGCTTCTGCCGCAGCACGATTTCGAGCAGCTTGGCTTCGGTCGCCGCGGGCCGATCGGATGATTCCACGGCAATCCTGTAATTATCGAGCGCGTCCTTGTCGTGCCCGAGCGCTTCGGCCAGCCGGCCGCGCAACACTGAAATCGCAGGTTTCAGTTCGGACGGAAGGCCGATGACGTCGAGATCGCTGGAGCGTTTGGCGGCCCCGGAGTAATCCCTGACCTCGAGCGAGCAACGCATCGCTTCCGATATCACGATGCGCTGCAGCTCGATCGGCAGCGAGGTGATGGCGAACTCGACGTTCTTGAATTTCTCCCGCGCCTCCGCCCACTTGCCTTGACGGGCGTAGGCCAGCGCTTTCCACAGCTGCGAATCGTAATTGGTTCCGATCGCGGGATTGGCGAGGTCTTTCAGGCCAAGCTCGGGACGGCCCATCAGCGTGCTCGCGACCGCGTGCACGATCAGGGCGACGGGATCGTCGAGACCTGGCTTGGAGTCTGCAAGGACAAGATCCAGCACGCCCTTGGCTTCCGCATACATTCTGCGCGACATATAGAGGCGGGCAAGATCGATCCGGGCCGGCGTGCGCTGCTCGGGCTCGGCTGCCGCCGCCGCCGCGACAAGCGCATTCTGCCGCGCGACAAAATTTTCCGCCTGATTCCTGCGCCACTCGGCGACGTCGAAAATGGGCCGCACCGCGGTCGGCGCGCGGTCGGCTCCGATGTCGGCCGAGGACAGCGTCAGGCCGCCGGGCCTGCCGAGGATGATCTTGTCCGACGCGATCTCGGCGGTGACATCATCGGAGGTCGGATGAACCGCGACGCCGTGGATCGATTCCAGCAGCGAAAGCTCGACAAAATCCTGCCGCTTGATGAAGCCGCGAACCGGCGGCGGCGCCGTGACCACCATCAGCGTGTCGCCGGCGTCCGGATCGACAAGCCGGTGCAGAAGGCCGGCTCGCGCCAGCGGCACGGTGACATTGGCAAATGCGGGATCGGCGATGTTGCGTATCGCCAGCAGCGGCTGCGTCGGCGTTCGCATCGTATCGGCGAATGTGACCGTCCAGTTCGCGCCGCCGGGCTGGTCGTCGCCCGTCAGCGACGGTAATTGCGGGCGGTTGAGGCGAATGCGGATCGCCTGGCCTTTTTCGAGCGGCAACTGGCTGACGTCGGCGATGATCGACCCGCCTTTGCTGCGGATCGGCTCGATATCGATCGGTGTTGCGGAATCGAATACCAGCCACACCGTATCGGCGCGACGAAACAGGGCCGCTGATGTCGCGGCGGCAAAGGAGAACGTCAGGCTCAGGCCCTCGCTGCTTCGCCTGGCGTCAACGGTCGCGTCGCGGGCACCGGTTGCCGGTGGCGCCCCGGTTTCAGCGGCCGGCTCGGACGCGGCAGGGGTCATTTTCGGCGGCACTTCCGCCGTGGCAGCCGGCGTATCCTTTGTCTCTTCCGTGGCAGCCGGCGTCTCCTTTAATGGAGGCGCAGACATCGGCGTCGGCGTTTCCGGCGCCGGCGGCGTTTGCGGCGCGACCGCGGGTTTGATCTCGATCTTTGCCTGCTGCGCAAGGGTCTCCGACGTCGGCGGCGCGATCGCGCCGGACTGCCGCGATGCCGGCGGCCCATCGGCGGGCTTCTCGGACGCGGCTGGCGGGCTCGCCGCTGGTGCGGTTGACACCGCGGTATGCGGCACCTCCGCCGCGGGCGACGGCAGCGCCGACGGCTTTTGCGGTTGCTGGAAGGCGACGTCGATAATGTAGTTTTTCTCCTCGCGGAAGGAGTGGACATCGACATCGCCGATCAACGCGACTTCCACCGCGGACTGGTCGCCTTCGATCTTCTGGTTGATCGATTCAATATTCGATGGCGCCGCCACCTTGGCGTCCGCCAGATCGAAGGTGAGCATGGCGTTGAACATGATCGTGAGTTTCTGGTCGTTGAGCACCGACGAGGCGCCGACGCCGTCGGGCATTTCGAACACGAAACGGACGAAGGTCGGTTGCACCGATGCGCGGACGCGAATCGGCGGCTTCTTCTTCGCCTCTGTCGTCGCGAGCTGCTGGCGCAATGCGCGCTCGGCGGTGCGCGCGCGCTCAGCCAGTTTGCGGATCACCTCGGGGGGAAGGCCGGGAGGCTGGCCGCTCCATGTGTCGGGCAGCAGATCGACGAACACCCGTTCGCCCGCGGTCATGGTGTTGATGGTCACCCGGCGCGCCAGCGACAGCCGGATCGCCGAGCCGTCGGGATCGCGCCGGGCCGAGCCGACGTAATCGGGCACCGCGTCCGACAGCTTATCGATCGGGATATCCACTGGACGCTTGAAGCGGATCACGAGGATCGAGCCGGCGGCGGTCACTTCGGTCTCGACGTCCTCGGCGAGCTTGAGCACCAGCCGGGCGTAACCGCCGGCCGCTGAAAACGTGGCCTCGCCCTTGATCGGATCGGCCTGGCAGGCGCCGGAAAACGTCAAGCCGATCAGGATCAGGCCGGCCGCAAGCCCTGACGGCGCGCCGAGGCAATGCTGGAGCGTCCGCGCGCATGCGCGGCCTAGCGACCAAAATCCAGCGGCAGCCGTTCGCGCCATTCCCACGTGTCTTTCGGTTCAACGGTTCTGATCGCCGGCGGGAGGCCACACCCCTCGCGCATTCGAATCTAGAATTGGCGATTTAAGGACTTGTTAAATATCCTCGCTAATTGGGCTTTTGCGGCAGCACCTTGCCTTCGATTTTGGGAA
>WNFJ01666290.1_pt1 | contig 13986 bp, 11 predicted proteins | sample 5400461 | NCBI WGS metagenome assembly WNFJ01 (sample SAMN13153349, study PRJNA577476) | soil metagenome | isolation source: 115 cm saprolite on Douglas fir-dominated hillslope | place: USA:California | collected 2013-09-17 | reverse complement strand
AGGGATGAGACATCCATGTTTCGCTTTTTGCGCAAGCAGACCTTGGAGCACAGCATTGACGCTAAAGACAGAAGTGAAGTAATCGGGACTCAGCAGCGCCAGTACCAATCCAGCTTGATCGATGAGCGAGATCAGTGTTTGTTCCCATTCGCTCCCGGCAGGAATATCTCCCGCGTGTCTCAGCGTGCAAAACCCTCGCGAACTGAGTAAGCTAAAGTGGAGCGCCAGCTCTTGATAGAAACGCTCATCTTCTGGTGCAGAAGCGCAGAAGGGGTTGACAGGGTGCTCGTTTTGCTTTGTCATACAGCATTCCTCACTTTCTGCTGAACCCGTTTTGCATGAGTATATCCTGTGGTGGGAGAGAAAACAAGAACAACAACGAGAGCGAGAGTGCTATGCTGGTAATCTGATACGCGCCTGGCCCAAGCCCATCGCTGTCTTATAACCAATCCCGGTATAGAAAGCCAGGAGCGCCAGCAGGTAGATTTGCTGACGGAGCGTTAAAGGAGCTTCAGGGATGATCTTCTCGTTGGGACCACGTAGTTGGTAGGTACAGCAACCGACAAAGCCACGTTGGTCGTGAGTGGTGAAGTGGACATGATGTGGCGTGAGATCATAGTCGACGATGATGATCCCATCTTCCTGGAGGTATTTTTCAAGACGCTCTCGCTGAACCATGCCAATCAGTTCTGGCGGGGCGATATCTTCCCAACGTCTGAGGAGATTTTGAAAGACATATTCGGGCAAAGGCAACATGACCGAATGTGGACCATAGCCAGTCTTGTCATTCCCACGATGAAACGTCGTCAGTGAGGCAAATTCAAGCGTGAGCGCAGCTAAACGGTCAAAACGTATCTGCCTAGCTTGCTCGACCAGCTGGGAGAGCGAGATAAAACCAGTCCAGCAGGCGGGATCGTCGTTGGTCACGACCACTTCTTCGAGCAGGAAAAGTTGCTTGCCGAACTGCAAAAAGGGAGGCGTGCCTGTCCCCAGGCGGGAAACATCAAATTGCGCCAGGGCCTCGTGGAAAAATGGGAAGAGTTCGCCCAGTAGCAGGGTCAGACGGACCGTGTAGGTTTCCCGCGGATCGAGCGGTAGGTGAATATTTTCTCGTTCCGCCTTCAGCAGCGCGTGTGCTGGCCGATTGAAATGCAAGCTAGAACAGGTGAATAAGCGGCGCTTCTGGCCCTGGTGCAGCCAGTCTGCGACATCGGGAGCCGCCGTCTGCAACCAGCGCAAAAAAGCTCCATGCACCAGTTCGCCTGAAAAAACTATCAGTGGCCATTCTGTACCGGACGCAGGCGCAGGCCCAAGGCGTACAGCCTGGCTGGGCTTGCAAAAGCAACAGATGTTTCCATGGCTATTATATCCTTTTCTTCCTCAGGGTGAAAAACCTACTATCGCCAGAGTATATTATTCTGCCTCGTGCTCTATGTCATCAATATCTTTTAGAATGTTGGGAAGAAATGCCACGAGCTTCCATGATCCGCGGGTACGGTCAAATATGCTGGCGTACTTTAGACCAGATATATCATGATATGTAAAAGTAAGGCGTTGTACAATAGGTCTTATTCCTTTGTTTTCTTCTTCCCGGGTACGTCGAGGAGCATAGAACACATAAGTGCGCTGCTGATCGCCAATCTTATGATCTCCTCTAAATCTTAGCCTCTCTTGCAGATCAGTAGCATTTACTGGGGGATCTTTTGGGGGCAAAGGATTGGTAAACCGAAATTGTTTAAGAAAACTGTCCTTATCATTTGGGTGATCTGGTTTATGCCCAAAAATAACGCTACGGATATTTAAGGCCGGACCAGTACCTACATTGCGAATCTTAATTACGCCCTGAGATGAATCTTCTTGCTTCTCTGGCTCAAAGGGAAGAAGTAATGGACGCCACATAGCACGTATTTGCTCCTGGCTAATAGCTACTTGCTCCCGACTAACTTTTACCTGATCTAAGCTGGCCTTCACTTGATTTCTATTGAAGACCGCTTGTATGGTGTAGACTACGAATGACCCAATTGCTGCAAAAGCTGCGATGACAGCAATGACAGTAGTGACGATCTCAGCCATTGGTATCCTCCCAATAAGCTTTAAACTGCTACTCTATTTTTTCTGTTAGACAAGGTTCAGAGAAATCTTAAACGAATGTGACAGTTTGAACAGTCGCAATAAAATGTCGTAAGGCTTTACAAGGCCTTTTATAGATACATATTTTTTGCAAACTGTCGCATTGATTTGAACCTTGCCTTAATTTCACATTTACCCGAGTTTCTCTTTTCGTGCTACTGTATTAACCGCAAAAAATAGACGCCACCTTCCCCTCCTGCGACGAGATGTATGCCATCTGAGTAGAAAGCGCAGGTCCTTAGCGCGCCATCTACGAGCAGCGTCGTGAGGCATTTCCCAGTTTGGGCATCCCAAACTTTGAGCGTTTCGTCATCAGAAGCAGAGGCGATCCACTTCCCATCAGGACTGATTGCGCAGCTATTCACTCTATCGATGTGGTCATTCAAAGTGCGCAGTTCAGCCCCGGTCTCGGCATCCCACTTTTTGAGCGTCCTGTCATCGGAGGCGGAAACAATCCACTTCCCATCAGGACTGATTGCGCAACTGTTCACTCTGCCGATATGGCCATTCAAGGTGTGCAGTTCGGTCCAGGTTCGTGCATTCCATACCTTGAGAGTTCCATCATCTGAGTTTGAGACAATGTAGTATCTCGACGAGCTTACCGCACATCCGCGAACCCAATTTGTATGGCCTTCCAGCGTGTGCAGAATGGCGCCAGTATATGCATCCCAGACTTTGAGTGTGTTATCATACGAGGCGGAGACGATCCACTTCCCATCAGGACTGACCGCACAACCGTTCACTACCGAGGTATGGCCTTCCAGCGTGTACAGAATGGCGCCAGTATATGCATCCCAGACTTTGAGAGTTTCTCCAGAACCGGAAACAACCCAGCTCCCATCAGGACTCACTGCACAACCACTCACTCTATCGATATGACCGACCAGATTGGGACGTTCAGTTCCCTGCTGCGCATCCCAAACCGTGAGGATTCCGTCAAATGAAGATATCTCCGTGACAGATGTAGAGACAATATAGTCGTCTGATGGACTCACTGCGCAGGTGGTTACTGTACCCTTCTTATAAAGAATCGTGGTGGGCCTTTTTTCTTCAATCTCCATGTACCACATTTTGAGCGTGTTATCATCGGAGGCGGAAACGATCCACTTCCCATCGGGGCTGACCGCACAGCCATAGACCTTTCCATTATGACCTTCCAAGGTGTACAATGCACTTCCAGTGCCAGCATCCCAGACTTTGAGCGTCCCATCAGATGAGGCAGAGACGATCCGCTTTCCATCGGGACTGACTGCACAGCCATAGACTCCCTCAGTATGACCTTTCAAAGTACGTGGTTCGCCTCTCGTGTACACATCCCAAACTTTGAGCGTGTTATCATCGGAGGCGGAAACGATCCACTTCCCATCGGGGCTAACTGCACAGCTATAGACCCCACTGGCATGATCTGCTAAAGTAAACTGCAGCATTCCAGTGTCAGCATCCCAGACTTTGAGTGTCCCATCAGATGAGGTGGAGATGATCCACTTCCCATCAGGACTGACTGCACAACCGTTTACTATATCTGTGTGATCTGTTTGGATATGCCGTTTAATTCTTCCTTGTGCATTCCAGACCCTGAGTGTCTTGTCAGAGGAGGTGGAGACGATCCACTTCCCATCAGGGCTGATCGCACAGCCATAGACGCCACTGGTATGCCCCTTTAGGATACGCAGTTGAGCTCTGCTCTCTGTTTTCCAAACCCTGAGCGTTTTGTCGGAGGAGGCAGAGACAATGAACTTTCCCTCTCTGGGATCGATTGCGCACCCGTTTACCCCCTTGGTATGCCCTTTCAGGGTGTCCTGTTCACCTCCGGTCTCTGCACGCCAAAATTTAAGCGTTTCGTCGTCAGAGGCAGAGACAATGAAATTCCCCCAAGGGTCGACTGCACATCCCCTCACCCGGTTCTCATGTCCCTTTAGCGTGCGCATCAAGGCTGGATCTGATAGATCCATAAACTGGTACCACGAGGTGAGAAATGGCCGTGTAAGCTTCTCTAAGTCATGGCAAATGCTAGACAACTTGGGTAGACGAGAGAGGCGGCTATGTAGAACGCCTGCCACTTCCTCAGGGCTTTTACATCTATTAAGCAGGTGACTTACGCGGGCAATATTGCGCTTGAGGAGGCGCAACGATGCATCAGCAGGTGCTTGCTTTATTGCTGCATCTATATCAGCCTCTATTGAATAAACATTGCACAAAGGCGTTTTTGTGGCCAGGTAACCTCCATCTTTGACCGTAGTAACTAACTCTTCACTACGACCAGCGCCGATCAAGTGTTCGGCGAGATGCTTCCATAGATAGGGTTCATTACGGGGCAATTCCGCCCAGCGCTGGCATTTATAGGAATTAAGCAGCCGCCGATGATAGTCTTGCAGTTCTTCTGTATTTATCTTTTCTTGTAAATAAGTGCGAAACACATCATGTAGCCGAATATGCTCTTTATCTTTGGTCAAATCACAGTATAGAAGCGATAACTCCGAAAGATACACACAAAGATTTTCCATAGCCTGGTCATCTAGTCGGCTACTCGCGCCCCAGAGCTTTTGTACGGTTGTCAGTGGAATGTCGACGTTTTCAGGGAAGATAGCCAGTTCTTGGTAGCGGTCGTACTCTCCTGGTTTTAGCAAGTCAAAACTCACTTTCAACGTTTGCGCTACTGCCAGTGGGTTTCCCTCATCGAAACCAGTCAAGCCCTGTGTGTCCAAGGTATTATTTACAGCGTTTAGTGCATCTGGGAGCAGCTGATGACGTCGTATCTTTGCGAGTAAAGCTCGGTTGACCAGTTCGAGCAATATAGGCCACTTTCCTAACCTAGTTGCTAATAGGTGCAGCGCTAACCAGTCTTCAGCAGAATGGATACTCTTTTCGAGATCTGTTGAAAGGAGCTGCACAGCCTCTTCCTCGCTCATAGCGCCTATCTGAACCCACCGTGCTCTTGGTAAAACTCGTTCGTTGCGAGTAGTAATGAGGTGAACGCAATGCTCGCCCCCTTGCAAAAACGGCTGGAGGTCTGTTTCAGTCCTCACATCGTCGATCACCAGCAAGATGCGACACTCATTCAACAGTCGCGCAAAATCTGCCTCTACTTCTTTAGGCTCATCGGGCATAGCGTAAGAGTGCCCATAGTTCAAGCGAGCAATTAGACCTTCTATTTTTCTAGTAGAGTCAATGGGCTCCCCACCGAGATCCACCCAGAGAATACCATCGGGAAATGCCTGTTGGACACTTCTGTCATCGCAGATAGCCTTTGCCAGCGTTGTTTTACCGTAGCCTCCTGCTCCTGTGATTGCGATTAATTGCTTACGCGACCTGCGCAATACTGCACGGCGAAGTTTTGCAAACTCCTGTGAGCGGGGCACAAAATCGTCTGGCAAGGTTCCTGCCATGAATGGAACACGCGGCTGTCCTACTGATTTTTCGAAGTTCCCTATCATGACACTTCTCCACACAAATGATTATAAATTTACATATAGAGTATTATCTGCGCTTGCGCGCTGCCTCGCGCACTGCTTGCAAGTTGAGCAATTCTGCCACTTCGTATGCCGGAACAGGGCCAGCTTTTGGACGCATGCGGATCAACGACGGAAAATGGCCGATGCGCCCGTGGAGTTCAGCCAGCAGCACAAAGGCGGCGGGCGCGTAGCCGGGTGGATTGATTAGCAATGGGCGCGTCTGCCATTCCTCCGAAGTGAGCTGCACAGCATCAACGATGGCGCTGATCTGCGCTTCGAGTGGCTCCGCCTGGTCGATCTGCACGGGAGTGGTACGGATCTCGTCGATCGCGGTTCCGTCGAGTGTTGCGATCTGTGCTGTGTGTTCCTCGGTGAGTGGGTGGGTGAAGTTGAGGATGAGCATTAGTCTATCTCCAGGATCTCCTTGATTTTTTGGGCGACTTTTAGCGTTTGTGGTTTCCCTTTGGCGGTAGTATAAATAGTGAACCTTGCTGCATTGGTATTATCTGCCCATACTAGCAGAATGCTGCCGTCCTCAGATACGCGCCTCACAGCGGTGCGCGCGGTATTCTCATAGAACCCTCCGATAATTTCCTCAACGCAATCGAGAGCGGCTATCTTCTCGCAGGCTTCTAGATCGCCCTTTACAGGATGATGTTTTCTATGGCGGATGGATGTCGCGATCTTGCCCTCGGGGTTTTGCTCGCTCGCGGGCGGAGGCCAGGTGATAAGTTCCGCCTCTTCTTTTTCCCGCTGAAATTTACGACGCAGCGCATCGCCTATGTAGGACAAAAAGATTTCACCATTGACATCAGGAGGCGTGAGAAACGCCTTAATCTGTTCGTGCTCAGGATAGTTCGCAAGGTAATGCTCGACCTCCTGGTACGTGCGCTGTCGAGCATCGACCCAGTGAAAAAAGGCCTCGTAGGTGAGAAACAGGCTCGTATCCCATTCCACGGCGATGGGGTTAAAGGTGACTACGGTTTGAAAGTCCTCATAGATATACTTCACCGAGACCTGGTAGATCATACCGATCATCGTGCTGTAAACCACCTGCGCTTTGAAACCGGCGGTTGCATTGATAATCACTTCTTGCTGACTGCGTTTCGCCTTGTCGATCTCATTAATGAGGGCATCGATTAAATCGCGTAGCCCAGTTGTCTCGATCTGTTTCGGGTCGCTCTGAAACGCTAGAGGTATCAAACGCATATGCTGATATCCCTCGCTGCGGAAATACTCTTCTAGAAGATGGGCACATCTGATCGCTTCCGTTTTTTGTGTGTGAAGCAACACAAGATGATCATCCTGCCGGGACATTTGCAGCAACGAGTTCGTTTCCGCTGCGGCCTGCCTGGGATTCTGCCGCAAATACTGACGCATCTGATCATCTGTTGGCGTCTTGGTATCGTTCTTTCTCCCTGCATTTATATATAATGAAATGCCTGTCGTTGTGAGAATAGTTGTCACGTGGCAAGCTCCGCCTATTTCTTCTTATCTTTGTCCTTCTTCACTCGGAGCTTGCAGATCCAAACTACCAGGCCATCGTGTTCTTGTTCACGCTCGAATACACAGATGCGCGTCTCACCGGATTTCCAGTTCTGTGCTTCCTCTTCACTAACAGCCATTACTATTTCTGTGGTAGGGAAGGATTCGTATCTGAGAATTGCCCTGATACCGGGCGGCATTCTCAGGCGGACTTCTTCGGTCAATGGCACTACTGCTCCTCTGATTTCCTGGCCCGCTTGGAACTGTGGAAGCCTAGCGGCGTGGTCCGTTGTGTTTGGCGATTGGATGGGTTCTGTCGTCGCTCTCGCTTTTTTGAAGTATCCATAGCCCGCGCTGGTCTTGCCGCCAATGCCGTATTGCCGCAATGCCTCCCCAAGCCATTCTTTGACCTGCTCCACGTCTTTTACATGCTGCGTCTTCTGCTCTTTACTGGCGGCGCGGCGGGGGATAAGCGCGAAGGTGAATGTAGTGCCGGTTACCGTCAGGAAGGTGACGGGCACGGGATTCTGGTCGTTGGTGGGCGGCTTATTTCCTCCATAGTAATCACCATAATGGGGGTTCATGATGTCGAGGGCGAATGCCGCTTTCCCGTCGGTTGGCATGGCATCGAAGAAGATCACGCTGCCAGCCTGTTTTTCCTCGCCGAAGATGCGCTGGATATCATCATTGTCATTTTCGCGTTTCTCGCTCTTATATCCTTCGATCTCGCCTGTGACGTAGGCTCTGGTTAGTCCCTTCAACGCACTGCCTGGAATAAATGGGATGCCATACAGATGATGCAGCGTGATATCGGTTTCGAGCACGCTCTCACCCCCCAGGCCAACGACCATGCGCCAGTCGAGAGAGGCTTGAAAGGTCATGGCCTGCATTGCCGACATCATGTCGTGCCAGCGCTTGTAGGCAGATTGGGCCAGGACCGCGTCGATGTGCGTATCTTTTAGGAGATCTTGTAACCAAGGGCCTTTGTTCTTTGTCTCCGCAACAACGGCCTGGGGCGGATACTTGTCCAGGATCAGGCCAAGATTCTTGCACTTTGTAATATGATCGTTGACAAGTGTAGCAGTGTTGGCAGGCAGGTTATAGCGGTCACTCATCATTTTTCTCCTGATTTGGGCTCTTCTTTTTTAGACTCTTTTTCAGGCTCTTCGAGTTCTGCTTCCGCGAACCGGCTGAGCCAGATGCCAAAGGCGAGGCATTCCACCGTTGCGCGCCGGTAGTCCGCGCTGCTTGTCGCGGGATCAACCACCCATTTGAGAAGACCATCCGTCCCGTCGTTCATTACGGCCATATTGGTTGCACTGAAATGATTCGGCTCGCGTATCCAATCTGTCAGGTGGGAGAGGAGCAGAAAATCAGCTTTGTTCGGGTCATTTTTCCCCTTGGCCTTGAGAAAGCCGAGCGTCTGACCTAGGCCGTTGATCTGGATCATGGTGTTGAGCCCACGTGCCCGGGAGCGGTACTCTTGTTGGAGCTTTTGTTCTTTCTTTTTTATCGCTTTAATATTCTTCCACGCCTGTCCCCCGCGTGCCTGCTCCAGGTTCTGCCGGCGTGTCTCTTGCTGCTGAGTCATCATGAAATCTCCTTCTGAATAGTGGTGCCTGTCTGAGTTATACGCTTTCCCAATGCAAGCGAACAAGCCCACGTCCCACCGTTTCGTCTCCACCAAGTTGTATGTATCCCCCCTGGCTATTCTCCAGCGACAGGGCATCTTGCAGGATCTCAGCGGCAGGAATGGCCTTCTCGCCATTGCTTATGGCTTTACGCGAATCCGTGGCATAGATTGGCACATAAAGCAGGGTGTCTGTGGGTAGGTGCTCTTCGGTCCAGAGCGCTGTACCAGCCGCAGTTTTCGTTTTGCGATCAATGCTTATGCGTGTGATGACCTCTGTCGCATTCACCACAAAATCGCGGAAGTCGTTGTCTGACAGGATGATCAGTGATCGTCTCAACTTTTCGCGCCAGTACTCGTATGCCTGGGGAAAGGCGTTCCTGGCGATCCAATCGGCAATATCATCGACCTCTTTGCTCTGTTGTGCCTGGAAGCTAAATTCTTCCAACACAATAGCGCCACTGGCGCTGACCAGGCTATTACTCGTGACGAGTGCCACAGGTGTTTCAGGAGGAGTACTGTTTACTGTGGCCGGTATATTCCAGGGAAGTGCCGCGTCGTTGCGCTCTCGGTCGCGTTTGAAGCGAGCGAGCACATCGTAAGACGTGGTGTAGGCAAAGACTCCGCTGAGCGAGCGAACAGGGAAGAGCAGGATGCGCGCGTCTCCCGCGATGAGGGCGCCCGCGTGATCGGCGGCATCTGTCGTCTTTGGGCCGAACATGATCCTGACTTTCTCCTCTGGCAGCGTGTCCTCTGCTACAGAACGGAGTTTCCCTTTGATGCCGCTGCCCTGGATCATGGGATACTGCGTGGTGCGTTCGCGCTGTATAGGGAGATCGATACTGCTCAGGCCCGAGCCGACGCCCGCGTGAAGTGGCGTTTCAACATAGAGATAAAGCGTTTTCGTTGCGGTGATCATGCTAATATTCTCCTGTGTATGCGATACCATAACCAATCTGCCAACCAATGTCCGTAAGTGGTCGGTTTGCTGGAACCTCTCGATCAAAAAAGTAGACGCTGCCTGCTGGGACGCAGCGGCGCATAGATTTGTTGTCGCCTCCACTGTGTCCCGGATGCAGTTTCCAGCCGCCGATAGACTGATAGCGCGGAATAGCGGCAGCGATTGGAGCCAGATCGGCAGGCCACGCTTCCGGTTGCCACCCCTTTTTCAGCGCGGCGGGGGTTGCCAGGTAAAGCAGTGTGCTGTGGCCCAGGTGAGTCGCCTGGTGAGGCGGTGGCGCGGACTCCCCGATGATTTTGTAACTGGCGGCACGCTGCTCACCACCCAGGACAGCCCAGCCCTGGTCACGCGCCTGCAGGTTCAGCGCCTTCCTGGTTTGCTCGTCAGGCAACAAACCCTCCGGGGATGTTTCATCGGCCAGGCGCACATCGACCACAAAGCCATAACCGGGCTGCATACGCAACATCTGCACACTATAAAACAGACCCTCGCGCGTGGACTTCGTGGCATTGTCCATACCAATACCGATCCGAGGCTCGTATATGAAGATTTCTTCTTTTTCAACAACCCTGATCCCGGTAAGATCAGTGTCCGCGCTTAAAACACTCCGTAAATCGGCTTCCGAAAGCCAGCCTTCCACAGATTGGGGCTTCTCATCTGGCTTTAGCTCTCTCTCAGGAAACAGATAGCGCATTCCGACAGGCATGTTGCTGCTAATCTCTTTGCCCTCGTCTGGCTTGAGACGAAAGAAACCTTGAATATCCTTCACCAGATGTGCTGGGACCGGGTAGAGTAACTCGATATCTTTGCTCCCTTGTTTACGTCTTCCCAAAGCAGTAGTGGTGATACGGAAACGGCCATAGCTCTCTCGATCCCCGATCAGTTTGACCAGTTCTGAGCCAGGATGAAACAACTCAGGAAGGGTAGCACCAGGATTGTAGGCGGTCGCGAGCAGTGACCGGACTGCTCCCTGGATAGTCTCCGGTGTAGGCGGAAAGAGCGTTTCCGCATACTCGGTTTCACCCGCGTCGAAGGGGCGTCCGGTGCGGAATAAGAGCGATTCATGTGGCTCAAGAAAGATTCTCATGTTTCCAATCCTTCCCGTGCAAGAAAGGCCATCACTAGCAGCCAGCCAAATGTTTCTGCTAGTCCATAGCGTGGAATATCATCACGTAGTTCTACTGAGGCCCGAATCTTCTTATGAAGACGCCTCTCATACCGAGCTATCCTGCCTTCCAATTCTTGGTCCATCGCCGCGGCCAGAGCCCCTATCTGCTCGGCCAGCAGTGCGATTTTTTTTGCAACAAGCTGGTACTTCTGCTCCTCACTCAATTGCTGATCCACTTCCCCTATAAGCAGCGCTCGTTGCTCGTCGTTCAGGCGTGCGTTCAGCTGGCGTTTAAGCACGCGCCTGACCTCGCTGCATTGTGCTTCTGGTTCCAGGCCAACCAGCGCGGGCACTTCATTCAGCAAAATGTGTACGCTCTTTGGCGAGAGGATGTCGTTCGAGAAGTAGGTGTAGAACTGTTGGAAGAGCTTCACAGGCTCGATGCGTTGTCTCTGCTCGTCAGAAGATGGATATTCCCAGTGACAACCAACCTGTGTCTGTTCACCTGAACGACGCAGTAGCGTTACGACAAGAGCGTTACGTCCATAACTCTCTTTCGCCAGATTCTCAGCCTCCCGTGCTGCTCGACGCACCACCGAAAGTGGCATAAAGTGATGAGCAATGGCGATACCCATGCTGGCGGTGACGTTTTGTCGCTGCGCCGAAGGAGCCGCGGGCGCAACGACTTCTTTATAGCGTTGTCGCAGGCTATCGACCATTTTCAGCATACCGTCTAGGGGACTCAGAGCCAGCACATCGTCACCACCTGCGTAAATCAATCGCCCCGGATGCCCCTCCTGTACAATTTCAGGCGCTTTTTCGCGAGCGAACTTTGAGAGAACTCTGCTCATATTTTCATGCTGTTCAGGATCAGAAACCTCGCTCAGAATGGCCCCCATACGGTCGCCATCCATCTGCATCAGGGCATAGTAAGGAGTTGGAGTGGTACCGGCAGCCTGGCGTACTCCTTTTAAAGCATCCAGACAGTCAAGGATAAATGTGTTTTTTACGAGACGTAAACCCGGCTCATTCTGCTTCTCTTCTAAACGAGCCGTTATCCGATAATTTTCTTTCATATAACGTGGTGTGAATGCCTCTTCAAAGAATAAATCACCATCCCGACGCAGTATCCATTCTTTATCACCTGCTTTTTTATTGAGACAAGGGAACACATTGGGATGCTCCATCGCTAAGAAGTGGTCCTCGTCCCCAGTTAACCGTTTCCATTTTTCCAGTAGCTCATCCGCTCCATTGGAATCCAGAAGCTTCTCAACAAAGCATGCCGTGGCAACTGAGCTGGTCGAAGGATAGACGATCCGATCCAGGCCAGGCTTGAGATGAGAAGAAAAGAGTGCGAAACGTTTGACACTATCGATGGCGTCCAGACGCTCAGAGCCATCCTTCTTGATATCTTTTACCGTGTGCCGCTCAACTGCTGTCAGTGTGCGCCAGAACGCCTGGACGGCTCTGCGTGTAGTGCCTTCGTTGTGCAGTACTTCCCGTTCACCAGAAATGGTGCTTTTCTCACCTGGCTCATCTTGTGGCAGAAAGTCGCGCAGCCGTTTGCGCGCCTCCAACGCAAGTGCCGTTTCCCGGACCCAGGAGCCATAACCTTTTCCGGAGTTTGGCACTACTACCCAGTAGATTTCGAAAAACTGGCGCACACTGGTCTGCCTCTCCCATATTTCCTGAACCTCGGCAGTGTAATAGCCTTCCAGCAATCGCCTGCGCACTTCTTCACAGATAGCGTACCATCGTGTTGCGATTTGCATCTCGCTTCTATAGGCAGCTTTTTCAGCCTTCGTATCTGACTCGAACAGGACAACATATTTATTGGGTAAATCTGGGATAGTCCCATTGATTGTGCGTTCACCAGGAAAAACAAACGTGCCATCAATGCCCTCCATAGCTGCTTCCATCAACTTCGAGAGGAGAAAGCTGCCAATCCAGAGGTCGCGTGTCTTGCGCGCCTGCGAGATGAAGGATTGCACTGGCCCCAGTGAAAACATCAGCATATACTGATTTGGCTGGCTCACAGCGTCACCTCCTGCTTCCCGCGAAATTCATTGACCCAATCCTCGATGAATTTGTAATCTCCCATAGACACATCGCTTCCTGTCGTCTCGAACAAGACTGCTATACCAACATACTTTTTTCCTTGTAGTTCTGCCACACGTAGCAACAGGGGAGAAGCGCGTCGCTTGTTAAAAATAATAGGAGGCAGCGGTAGTCCAAAGATTTTGCGCTGCGCAATGGCGATGTGGCTACGATAGTTCTGTAAGCTCTCTCCAAGCTTTTGCATTGCTACTTCGGCACTGGGCCATAGTTGCTCATCCTGGAGTATCCAAATACGACACACTCCCTGGGCCAGCGTATCGAACTCTGTCTGTTTAACCGCGAATTGCTGAAGCTGGTCACCCTTTCCAGCGGCTTCTATAGCTTCCTTCGCAATTTTTTTAGCTTTTCTTACACCCTCCTCGATCTGCGACTTGAGGGCCTGAGCATTCTCTGGGGTATTGAAAGGAAGAGTTGTTGTATTATCGCCTTCCACCATCTGTACAGCCAGGCTTCCGGCACAACGGCGTGAGCGTGAGCCAATACCGCCGAGATGAGTGAGGAACCAGAATGCCGCGATGGCTTGTTCGAGCCTGGGAGCATCCACGCTCCGTGTCGATAAAGTGACTTGAAAACTCGTGCCAGGTGGGAAGTACCAGCGGGCGGGCTTGAGATTTCCTCTTTCTACTCTACCACTCTTTGCCATTGTCCAGAGGAGGTAGCCTTTCCCTGTTGCCTGCCACCTGCCTCCTACTCTTACACTTATCTGTTCCGTGAATTCCTTTGGTTCATTGGAAGTTGCAGACACTCTGATCGATACTGCTGAACCGGTATCTGTTGCGCCAAAGACAGTGGTCTCAATGTTCTTCACCGTTTCGAGTGGGACTAATCCGCCCACAAGTGCCCGTTGCCAGTAGCGCAGAAGACCGCGAAATGAAGGAGCGCGCAGTTCGGCTGTGGTCTGATCAGCCCCGGCTAAAAAGAGTGGGGTTAGTGTGCGCAGGGTGAATATGACTTCCGGCATCCCTACAGTCCTTTCTCTCATACATATCTCTGCCTGAAAGAATGTATCATGAAGCCGAACAAAATACATTGGAGAAATCTCTTGTTTTGCTGAAAAACTTGCGAGATTTCTCCAATGTGTTAGCTACGTTGGACGGGTATA
>WNFJ01425141.1_pt2 | contig 13986 bp, 11 predicted proteins | sample 5400461 | NCBI WGS metagenome assembly WNFJ01 (sample SAMN13153349, study PRJNA577476) | soil metagenome | isolation source: 115 cm saprolite on Douglas fir-dominated hillslope | place: USA:California | collected 2013-09-17 | reverse complement strand
TCCGGGTCGAGGTAAAAGATAACGGAGTTGGCATCGAGAAAGAGAAACTGGAATCGATCTTTCAGCCGTTTTACACGACGAAAACCAACGGCATGGGCTTGGGTCTCTCGATCAGCCGCTCGATTATCAAGAACCACGGAGGCCAGCTCATCGCGCAGCCCAACCCGGGCCCAGGAATTACATTTTGTTTCACTCTCACCTAACAGACGTGCCTAGGAGAGGAAAAATCTCACACAAAGACACGAAGACACAAAGGTAACCGCGAATGCGCGCGAACGGACGCGAATAACAAACGAACCGCAGATGAACACAGATTTACGCAGATAAATTCACAGAAGATCACAAAGGACAGTTTAGAAAGTACGTTTAAGCTTTCCTAGGCCTCGCGAGACCTGTCATCTTTCAATTCCCGCCTTACACCGTCTCCCCTCTTTATCTGCGTGAATCCGCGTTCATCTGCGGTTCGGGTTTTTCCTCGTCTTTGCTTTGTGTCTTCGTGCCTTTGTGTGAGATTTTTTGTATAACAGGCCTAGCCGCTTTGAAGTCGTCCGTGGCAATGCTTGAACTTTTTTCCGCTGCCGCACGGGCAAGGATCGTTTCGACCGACCTTGAGTTCCGGGTTGTCCGGCTGAGGACCTAGGAAGTCATCCAATGCAAACTCGAACGCCCAATAATCGCGGATTAACGGCACGAGGTCACCGATCGAACTGATGGTTGCCCAAGCGACTTCTTCTCCGATAGCATTTTCTGTCTGGCGAAGGATCTCCGGATCAGCCATTCCCATGATCAGCGAGATCGCTTTGGCGCGACGAATATCTTCGAACCAACGTTGCCAGGCTGGTTTATGAATTTCGACTCCCAGCGCGAACCCGCGGCACCAAGAGACGATTCCGGCGCTTGGGTCAGTCACCATGACACCTTGCTGCTGAAGTTGCGGTTGAAACGACTCGAACTCGAGCGTCTCAACAATCCCGTTATAAAACCGGCTTAAAAGGTCGAGAATATGCTCGGAGTCAGTGTGCTCGTTAACGCTTTGTTCCCGGGCTAATCTCTTGAGTACGGCCAGTATTTCGGCTGGTGTCATGATGACTGGCCCGGCAGCAAAAGCGGAAAGCAGTCCGTGCAAGTTTGCCAGATTGAAATCCACCCCGGGCAACGACTCTACAAAATCGGTTAGCTCCGCTTCCTCATCTTCAGACAACTGGTCTATTTCCTCATCATCGTCGTCGAATTCGTCGAGATCATCGGTCTCATCGGAGTCCAACTCCTCTTCGCCGCTACCATCGAACTCTTTATCTTTCATAACGTGTCATTAAAGACAAAATCTCACGCAAAGGCGCAAAGACGCAAAGGTTAGGACAGAGAAAATCTCACACAAAGCGGCAAAGGCACAAAACGAACCGCGAATGGACACGAATTGATCCGCCTGCGCAAAGCCTACGGCGCGATCCGGCAGCCGCCGGACGAAACAAAGACCATCCGCAGCCCCGAAATTCTCCGGGGTGAAATGGACGCAGATTTTCGCAGATAAGTAGCGGTTGGTATTTGATGGAAACCTTCGCGATCTTCTGTGAATTGATCCTGGCCCCGCTTTAACTTTGCGCCTTTTCGTGGCTATTCCTCTCTCCACCTCATCTGCGTAAATTCGTGGTCACCTTTCTAACACGTCACATGTAAAATCGCATTTGTGTCTTCCGGAGCTTCTTTCAAAACCTGGATGGCTTGCTCGGTCGGTACGATAACCAGTTCGATTTCACGCCGATGTGCCTCTAGCTTTACGTCCTTCATAATTGGCAAAGCGCCACCGCCAGTCCCAATGACCAGGCGGTGGCATTTCCAGGGAATCTCTTCCTCGATGGACAGCGGAGTGTGGCCAAAGTCGTCACGGAATTTCTTGGATGGCTTCTTATCGCGTTTGCGAACCTTTCCTCGATCGATGACGACGTCGTACTCGTACGACATACCGTTGATGCAAATCGAGCCGAAAGACACTCTGTCGAAAACCATCGACGCACCCGAACGCTGGGATCGTTTCTGATCACGATGATGCTTGCTCATAGTTAAAATCTCGGCCTCTGGCTAAGCGAATCAAGCGCTTGGAAAGTCCACGCGAGTCGCACGCGCCTTACCTTTGAGAATAATATCCTGTGCTCTCCATAGACCTCCGTTAGCTCCTGTTTCAAATTTCCCTCTTTGTGCTCTTCTGTGAAGTCTGGCGCGTTGTCAGTTCGTACATAATTATTGTCATTTTATGCATTCCAAGATGAATGCATCGGTGGCAAGCTCCGTGCCAGGATTCAGCACCCCCCTGGCACCATGGATGGCATCTGTCCGATCTTCCCTTGCCGACTACTCCACTCGGCGTACCTGGCCGCACATGCGGTACGGTCTAAGTGTCTTTCACCATTCGACGCGCTTAACGCTTTCTTGTATCGAGCTTGCCGAGATGCTCAGGGCAGGCCCTTCGACGGGCTCAACGCTTGCTCAGGGCAGGCCCTTCCACTTTTCACCAATCACCTTTCACCGTCTTCGTTGTCCCCACGTCTCAACCTCCAAAATATATATGTATTCGTTCCCCCGAAGCAGGACGATTAATAAACTTCAGCGCGCGCTTGGTAGTGTCGCGTTGATTTCTTCCCTAGCGGCCGGATCTCTCGAAGCGAAAGACCCGTGGCCGGCAAATCCAAATTGGCAACATTATGTGAATGGCCCAGCGTCTCCGGACGTTTATCCGGTTAAAGTTGTGACGACCTGGGGCTCGGTTAAGAATGCTGGTGCTCTCGTCAAACCGAATAGTGGCGTCGCAACTCTGCAGAACACACCCGGGGAACCAGCTCCAGCCATCGTTCTCGACTACGGCAAAGACGTCAGCGGTATCCCCTTCTTTAATGTGCAATCCGTTTCTGGGAGTCCCACTCTCCATGCGGCTTACAGTGAAGGTCAGTTGTATCTCGGTACCAACGGCGATGGCGCACCCGGCCAGGCGGCGGATCCCTCTCGAGCAGACGACTTCGCCTTGAGCGGCGCCGGAGTAGTGACCAGAAACATGATCCAAGGTGGCGAACGGTTTCAAATCATTACACTCACATCGCCGGGAACCGTCTCTCTCAGCGCAGCGGGAATCCATTTCTCGGCTTTCCGTGCGGATGCGACTGCTTATCAGGGCTATTTTGTTTGTAACGATGACGAATTAAACCGGATCTGGTACGACGGCGCTTATACGGTGCAGCTGGATCAACTTCCTCCGGGATCCGTAGCGCCCCCGTGGACTATCACTAATGGCAGCCTGGACGCCAATGGGGGAGATGTCGGCTTATTGAAGATCGGTACCAATTGGACCGATTACTCGGTGACATTCCAATTCCAGATCGTAACAAATCAAGCAGGCTGGTTAGTTCGGGGCCAATCTCAGGATCAAGGATATGTCTTGATTCTGAATGCATCGAACGATACGGCCGGTACGCCGGACACATTACAGGAACTGTCCGTCTCTCCTTCCGGCTACGCGAGCATTGCTAATGTTGCTCTTCCTGTCTCCTTGGATCCTGGTACGCAGCACACCGTCAAAACCGTCGTCTCAGGTACAACCGTAACCACTTACTTGGATAACCAACAAATCGCGAGTTTTGATTCCTCGAATTTCTCTTCGGGTATTACTGCTTATGCCACCGGGACCGTAGGCTTTCGCGAACATGCGGGCGAAGAAGCCGATTTTAACAACCTGACAGTCACGGATCCATCCGGCAGCGTACTATTCTCGAATCCGCTTTCTGATCCGTCCGCGTTAACCGCATTCAATACCCCAGTGGGAGGTGACCCCTTGCCCTTGGTTATGGATGGAGCAAAACGGGATCGGGTGGTCTGGGGTGGCGACCTTAATATCGATGGTCCGACCCTTTACTACTCGACCGCCACCAACGAATACATACAACAATCGTTGTTGCTCCTTGGCAGCTACCAAGAGGCCAGTGGTGAGGCTGGTTCTGATGTTCCTCCGACCAATCCCCTGGGTACGTTCCCCGAAAGCGGTTACTCCTATTCAGCTTCCTATTCTATCTACTTCGTGCTCAACCTGGCAGACTACTATCTGTTCACCGGTGATCTTGCCTTCGTCAAAAAGGAATGGCCGATAGTGCAAAGCGAACTGGCGTATAATGCTGCCAATGTTAACTCGAGTAACTTGCTAATAACCAGCGCTAGCGACGGCATGGATTGGCACTACTACGATGGCGCACTGACTGGGGCCGTTACCGAGTATAACGCGTTATATTACCAGGCTTTGCTCGATGGTAGCATGCTCGCCCAGGCCGCCGGCTTTGCTAATCTGGCTGCTGGTTATGAAGCTCAGGCTGCTCTCGTCAAAACGTCAATCAACAGCACCCTTTTCAACGCGACCACCGGTGTTTACGATCTGAGTGACTCGATAAAAGGGAAAATTGCTCAAGACGCGAATTCATCGGTGATCGTAACGGGCATAGCACCAACCTCTGCCGTCTCGCCGATACTGACGACGCTAAAAACGGCGTTGTGGACCGAGTACGGTCCACTCTCTTTCTCAGCTAACACCGGATTCAAAGCTTACATCAGCCCGTTTGCCTCCAAGATTGAACTTGAAGCCCGTTTCCAAGCGAACGACACAACCGATGCTTTGACCCCTGCTGCATGATCTATGGGGGCTCATGGCCGCCCAGGATAGTCCCAACTATACGGCGTCGGCTTGGGAAGTTATCGGTACCGATGGAACCCCGGGATTTGCCGGGTTTACCAGTCTAGCGCATGGCTGGTCCTCGGGCGCAACGTCAATGCTGTCCGGCTACGTCCTGGGTATTCGTCCAATTGAACCCGGCTATCTCACCTGGATGGTTGAACCGCATCCCGGTACTCTAACCTGGTCGGAAGGACGCGCCCCTACTGCCTATGGTCCCTTCGATGTGAAATGCGATGGCAGGCTTGCCTTCCAGAAACGTTAAATCGGCCCAAGTTCTTGAAGCCCTTCGTCCGACCCGAGCGTTATCTTCACCGCGGTTCGTAGTTCCTGAATGAGCGATCAAACCTGGTCAAGACATCGGCACTTCCATCAAAATCCCGATTCTTGTGTTTTGCCTCTCTCTTTTCTTTGCGCCTTTGCGTCTTTGCGTGAGATTTTCTTTCCTAAATCTCTTCTTTTATGTTTTCCGTTGAGGCTGATGATAGCGACCGGCTGCTTAAGATCAATTGGTCGGATATTGTTACCGTCGATGAGATGCGTGAGTGCGCGGATCAGTTGCGCCCTTTGATCGCAGATATGAGACCGGGCTTCCGATTACTTGGCGATTTAACCGGACTAGTGTCGATGGATCCGGCCGGCGCCTCCTATATTGCGGCGATCATGGACCTACTGGCCGCAAAACAAGTTGGATTTATCGTGAGAGTGATTCCTGATCCTCGCAAAGATATCGGTCTCAATATTCTGTCTTACTTTCACTACGGTCCGGAAGTGCGGGTGGAGACATACGAACGTCTGGCGGATGCGTTGCAACGGCTCTCGCTTGGCGAATAGCTGAGTTGAACGGAAAATTTCACCACAAAGACACGAAGGACACGAAGGTTGCTAGGCGGCGCCTGTTCTAAGTATGGCGCTGTCCTCATTGAGGACAGATACATGCAGAGGTTGTAGGACGTGAAGGAGAGGTAATAGCCGCAACAGACGTCGTCCCGCGAACGCGGGACTATTTCGGTCAGGAAAGAACGCAAAATACGCAAAATCTACCAAGCTTGGGGGACAGATCTGCGCGTGGATTCGCTGTCCGCCATAGTGTGGGCGTACGGGACGACGGCGGAAGCCTGCTTTGCGTGAGTTTTCTCTGTCCTTCTGCGGGGCCTTATTATTTAGCTCGCCTGCGTAAAATCGCAAAAATTAATACGAGAGCGCTCCCTAAGACCAACCACCAAAAAATGGGCGCTGACGAAATGTTTAAGCTGTGAAAGAGCGCATAGAAGAAGCCAATACCACATCCGGTTAGAACCGCGTTTCGTAGCTTTTCGAGTGTTGAGAATCTTTCTTGGCTCGTTGCGACTGCAGGTTTTGCAGTGGCGGAGGCTGTCGGAACTTCGGCTTTTTCTTCCGCCTCAGTGTCAGGTTTTCTGGTGTTATCGGGTTTTGGCATATTGCCTATTTGTTAGGTGTAAATCGCTTCGACTAGTCCCTCTCGATCCCATACGACGAACTTCTGCGGTTTTCCGATCTTCAGGGTGACTTCCACGCCTTTAAAGAGCCCGAAGATCCGACTTATTTTCGCGGAAACTATGTCCGTTCGCGCGAGATTGACCTCGCGATTTTGAACGTTGAGTCCGTGGGATCGGAAAGCGAGGCGAGTCGGAGTAAGCCGCAACCAACCACCTCTGAACTCAAGACCGCTCAGATGGTTGGCTGGCCCCTTCCATATCACCGGCTCATTCTCAAAGATCTCGTCAACGTCCTCTCTCGGGCGTCCGAGAATTTCGTCGACGATCGTATTAGCAAGACTCTTCATGATTTGACGTTTCTTGTTTTGGAAGACATATGCATTCGCAGTGCCAACTCGGACGTCGGCGACAGAACAAACGACTTCCTCGAGGAGAAATGGCCGCGAGGCGTGGCCGTCCTGATTCGTACTATGAATCAATGGCGTCTCGCTGTTGGGACAACGCATGTCGAAAACGGGCCGAGCGTTACGCGGACGCCCGAAATGCGACTCATGTGCGAAAAGCGATTCCTCTGATTCAGCCCAGCGACCCCGCGTGTACTAGCCCAGCTGATAATTCCACGGCTCAAAATCGGTGGTCGGCGACATAACTCAGGTCAATGTTACTGGCAACAACGTCCGATTTTCAGTATGAGAAGCGAGAAAGTTGCGGTTTTATTTTTTGTGTTCTTTGTGTCTTTTTGCGGCTATTCCAGTCTGTATGTCTTCGTGTCCGGGGGCGCAGAACCTATTGCCGATACGAGCCCCGGTTGATATGCTGCGATCCTTCAATCGTAATGATTAGTTGAGGCTGCCCAAATGACATTTCCCGGATACGGTCTTGCCCTTGCCATCACTCTCGCGCTTTGCTATTCCTCAGCAGAAGCGACATCTCAGCCTTCCCCATCGGGAATCGATTCTGCTAAGAAACTGTTCCAGGCCGGCAAATTTCCTCAAGCTGCCGGAGTTTACTCACGAATCCTCGCGCATAACTCCCAGGATTACTACGCTATTGTCCAGTTGGGCCGCATTGCGCTGCTTTCAAATCGGCTTAGCGATGCGCAGAAGTGGTTCCAAAAAGCCTTAGCCTTACAGCCAGGGGACACCGATACCAAGGTCATGTTGGCGGAAGCGTTCCATCGCGATGACGAGTTCGAAAAGGCGGCGGACGCATTAGACGGTATCGACGTTAGCACCAACCAACTGATCATTTCGCAATATCCCACCTTGAATACAGCGAAGCTTGCTAGCTTCAAGGGCCAGACTCCTTACGAGGTCCATGGAAACGGGGAGATTACGCGCTTGAAGTTCGTTAAGTCTGATGTCCTTCCGGTGGTAAAGGTGCGAGTAAACGATGGAGAAGAAGTCACTTTCTTTATCGACACCGGAAATTCGGAGGTCGCACTCGACACCGATTTCGCCCGGGAGATTGGCGCACAGCTTTTCGGCGCCGTGCAAGGCACCTTTTCCGGTGGAGAACATACTGAGGTTCAGAATGGGCGGACCGACTCAATCACTGTCGGTGACTGGACCGTTAAGAACCTGCCTATCATAGTTCTTCCGTTACGCCAGGTCTCCGAAGGTCTTGGCGTGAAACGCATCGACGGCTGCATAGGGACAAATTTGCTTTACCATTTTCTGGCGACCCTGGACTATCGCAATGGCGAACTGGTGCTCCGCCGGAAAACCGCCAAAGGGAACAAATTGTTGGCGGCGAGCTCATCCGGCCAACGTAACGTGGTTCCTTTCTGGATCGCGGGCGATCACTTCATGGTAGGTTGGGGTCGCGTGGAAACGATTCCGCCGGCGCTTCTCTTCGTAGACACAGGTCTGGCTGGCGCCGGAGTTAAATTGGCGAAATCGGTTATCAAGCAAACCAAGATTACGCTCGAGCAAGACAAAGCCACCCAAGGGGCTGGCGCGGGGGGCCAGCTTACCACGGTACCGTACGTCGTGCGGCGCCTTTCGTTTGGCAGCCTACAAGAAAACAACGTTCCAGGTCTCTACGACGGTCCCTTCCCGTGGGAAGAGATTTTTGGCTTTCATCTCGCAGGGATGGTCGGCCACGATTTCTTCAAGCGGTATTCAGTGACCTTTGACTTTGAGAACATGAAAATTTTTCTGCAGTAGTCCTTCCTTATCAGGCAGTGAATTTTCAGCCGCTAACCCGCCTGGGCGAGTTCGGCGTTATGTTTTGGTCGGAGTTTGGCGTAGAGTCTGGATGTCCACTCTTGGATTGCTTCGAGATAGAGATATAAGGCGGGCGTTACGTAGAGGGTGATCAATTGCGATACAACCAGACCACCAACTAAAATAAGACCGAGCGGCCGGCGGGATTCGGCATCGGCGCCGAACCCAACTGCAATCGGGATGGCGCCCATTAACGCAGCCAAAGTAGTCATGATGATTGGACGGAACCGCTCAACGCTCGCCTCGTGCACGGCTTCAATCGGCGTTTTTCCAGCTCTCCGCTGCTCAACCGCAAAGTCCACCATCATAATTCCATTCTTCTTCACGATGCCGATCAGCATGAACATGCCGATGTAAGAATAGAGTGAGAGGTCAGAGTGAAAGAACAGCAGCGTGAATAAGCCACCAACTGTCGCCACGGGAAGTGAAGATAATACGGTGATCGGATGGAACCAACTCTCGTAGAGAATTCCCAGGATCACATACATGATGAAGACCGCAACAAACAACAACACCCCCAGCTGAGAGAACGTTTGGCTGAATGTTTGCGCCTCACCTTGAAGCTGACCGCGAATCGTCGGCGGCAACACCTCCGCTGCAGTTCGTTCGATGAATTCGGTTGCGTCGCCCGTAGCTGCACCTGGTTTCAAGTTGAAATATAGGGTTACAGAAGGAAACTGGTTAATATGATTGACGGACAACCTGCCTACTGAAGCTTGCGGGTCCGTCACCGTCTGATTGGGAATAATCTGTCCGGTTCCGGTAGGTTTGAAATAAAGACGATTAAGGTCAGTGGGCTCGCTCCGTTGTTTGTCTTCAGCCTCAACGATGACCTTGTACTGATCGACCGGCGTTTTGATCAGATAGGTGTAATTCTGGGAGTAAGCGTTCTTGAGCAGCTGCTCAACGTTTACGTTGTTTAGCCCGTACGACTGCAGCTGAAGCTCGTTCAAATCGACTCCTAGCACCGGTGTATTCGCAAAATAATCCGAAGAAACCGTAGCAAATCCCGGATACTGACGGCATTTCTCCATCATTTGCAGCGCAGACCGATAGACCTGGTTTGCATCCACTCCAGAGATAGCGAAGGCGTACTGGCCCTGGTTATTCTTGGTGGCGCCAGTGCTGATCTGCAGGACGGGATCCGGCCGCATTAGTGGAATGATGCCGGGAATCTGAGCAATCTGTTGGGAAAGCTCACTGACAACTTTCGTGATGGGCGGACGTTGGCTGGGATCCTTCAAGAAAGCCAAGGCGAGCATTTGGTTGGAGGGGAGCCCTTGCGAAAATCCAGCCAAAGTAAAGGATTCGTTAACCGCCGGATTGCTCCTCAGAGCAAGGTCAACCTGCTTTTGCAGCTCTTTAATCCGATCGGGAGAAATGCCTTCCTGACAGATAAGAACACCCCGGATAAACGAACTATCTCCAGCCGGTATAAATGTTTTCGGTAGGAGCCCGAAAACCCAAATCGTTAGCCCGAAGCAGGCCGCCCAGGTTATGGCTGAAATCCAACGATGGTGCAGAAAGAAGTAGAGACTGCGGCCATAAACAGCGGTGATCCGCTTAAACAAATGCCCGATGGTCCGCTCCATCCAGGTTCTTTCATCATGGCTGCGAGGGCCCAGAACCCGCGAGCACATCATCGGGGTCAACGTAATTGACACGACGCCTGAGGCAAAGATTGCGATTGCAACTATAATTGTTACTGAAAACTCTCGGAATATTCGCCCAATGATGCCGGTCACCATCACTAAAGGCAGAAAGACCACCGCCAGCGAAACCGTCATCGCTACGATGGTAAAAGTGATTTGCCGCGCGCTATGCAATGCCGCCTGCATCGGCTGTTGGCCCGACTCCATTAGCCGTACCGTGTTTTCGAGAAAGACGATGGCATCATCCACTAAGAAACCAATCGCCAAGGTCAACGCCATCAGCGTCAAATTGTTGAGGCTGAAATTTAGTGCCCCCATGACCAGGAATGTGATCAACATGGAAAGGGGCAAAGCAACGACCGGAATTAAGGTGTCAGTGACGCGACCTAGGAAGGCAAAAATAACAATGACCACCAAGACAAACGCGATCAGTAGCGTATGCTCGACTTCTTCCGCATTCGTGATGATAGTTTTCGAGCGATCATAGAGCGGGATCAGTTGAACGGACCCGGGTATCTGGGCTCGAAAGTTAGGCAGTAAATCTTTGATTTTTTTGGCAACTTCCACTGCGTTCGCGCCCGCTTGGCGGCTCACGGCCAATACCACCTCAGCCGGCGCCTCCCCATAGTCTCTAGCCCAGAAATTTCGACTGATTCGCTCATCCTCCACGGACTTGACCACCCTCGCGACATCTTTCAGATAGACCGGTTGCCCATTCGGTCGAGCGATGATGACATTCTCGTACTGCTGCGGAGTCGTGAGTTGTCCATTTGGAAAGAGCAGGTACGTGCGATTTTTCCCGTCAAACTGTCCAGCACCCAGATAGGCGGTGCTTTGGCCTACCGCGTTAGAAACATCGGTCATGGTAAGACCAAGTGAGGAAAGCTTGTTGACTTGAACCTTGACCCGGATCGCCGTCCGGGCGCCGTACACCTGAACCTGACTAACTCCATTTATTATGGCGATCTGCTGACCCAGATTGGTATTGCCATAGTCGAACAGATCGCCCTCCCTCATGGTGTCGCTTACTAAAGCGATGTAAAAGATTGGCTGATCGTTCGGGTTAGTCTTAGTGAACGAAGGGGGCTGCGGCAAATCGGTCGGCAAAAAGCCCTGCGCCCGGGAGATAGCGGCTTGCACGTCGGTGGCAGCATCCCCCAGGCTCTTGTCCAATGAGAATTGCAATACCAGTGTCGATTGACTGGTTTGACTGGTTGACGTTACTAGATCCAGCCCTGGGATTTGCAGGAACTGTTTCTCAAGCGGGGTCGCACAAGTATTCGCCATCGTTTCCGGGCTGGCGCCCGGGTAAGTGACGCTTACCTGTATAACCGGGTAATCGACAGCTGGCAGATCGTTCACTGGCAATTGCCTAAAAACCTGGATTCCAAAAGCAGTAATGCTGATCGTCAGCAGCAGCGTCATGATCGGACGCCGAATAAAAAGCTCGGAAAAGTTCATAGTGCCGGACTCGGCTTAACGATCGAGCTTTCTTTTTGAGCACCGGAAGGTGAATTTGCTTGCCCATCTTGCCCGGTCAATCCTCCGGACACTGGCGTCGGACTCGGCAACGGATATTCTTTTGGATTCACTTTCGTGCCGTTGGCCAGCGCAATCTGGCCTTCAACCACGACGGTTTCACCCGCCTGAACCCCCTGCGGAACCACGACTAAATCCTGGTATCTGACCCCTGGCGGAACTAACCGTTGCTCAACGGTGTTATCCGGTTTCACAACGAAAAGGTAGGACCCCTTGCCTCCGAGTTGCACTGTCTGGCTCGGTACCACCAGCGCATCCTTTAAGATCTGCAAGGTCAGCGTTACGTTGATGTACTGACCCGGCCACAAATAACGGTCCTCATTAGGAATCGTCGCTCGCAATAAGACTGTACCCGCCTGCGCCGAAACGCTGTTATCGAAGAAGCTCAGCTTACCGGCCTTCGCTATATCCGGCTGGCTTGGTGCTATCACTTCCACCTTTAGAGGGTTACCTTGATTCATATTCTCACGCAGACGCGCGAGATCGTTCTCTGAGATGTTGAAGTCGACGTACACCGGATCCTGGAGTTGGATATTCACCAGAGCCGAGCCACCGGTCGCGACATAGTTACCCGGATCCACCAATCGGCGACCGGTACGGCCATTGCCAGGGGAACGAACGTAGCAATACTCAAGATTGAGTTTTGCTAAATCAATTGACGCCTGATCCCGGGCGACAGCACCCCTGTAAATGTCCACATTGGCTTTATCCGTGTCGATCTGTTGTTCCGAGACGAAATGTTTCATCCCGATCTGCTCATCGCGTTCCAGGTTCCTTTGGTTCAAGGCAAGCTGAGCACTGTCTGACACCAACTGGGCCTGTGATTGTTCCAGTTGAGCCTGAAACGGCCGCGGATCAATCACGAATAGCAGGTCACCTTTTTTGACCTCTTGGCCTTCAACGAAATGTATCTCGGTGATCCTGCCGCTGACTTGAGGCTGTATGTTTACCGCTTCAGGAGAGACCACCCGGCCGAATTCATGAATTTGAACCGGGACATCCGCCGCCCGGACTTTCGTGACCAGCACGTTCTTGGCGGCTGGTAGCCCTTGAGTCGTGGTCGACTGCTGGCCGCATCCGCTCAAGAAAATGGCCGTTACTGAAAGAAGAAAAAGCCCGTTACGGGCGTTGGCCAACTGCCGGATCATATAGGGGGGAGCGGATCATGCGTTTTGCTATAAGGTCATGCAAATTTAACCGAGGAAAAGTCGAACCTCCTTGGTCGCCTTCTTCTCCTTTTCAAGTTTCCCCCTTGCAGAAGCACTCTCTTTGTGAGGAAACCGACGTCGGGTTTGACCCGACATTTTGCCGTACTTCTGATGAGAAAGCTAGTTTCATACCGGCTCAAGGAAATGCTCCCACGGCCGCGGGACCGAGAACGCCGGGACCGAATCACCAATCTATTAGTCCATTACTCCTTGCGAGTTACGGGTTGCGGGTTGCGGGTTGGTAAAGCGGAATAGCCGCGAAAGAGCCAGCCGTCGCTAAAGCTATGGCGGGCAAGCTACAAAGAACACAAAAGCAACCGCGAATGCACCCTTCGCTTGTTTCGAATCCCTTAGAAGTCAGGGCCCATAGCCACGCTGTGAGTTTTCTAATAGGTCGTAGCGTTTTGTTAGGTTCGTGCCCACGCGAGGCGATAGCTGAGCTTCGTTCGATTTCCTCTATGAATTTCGCTGACTTCCTTCTCGGTCAGCCGAAGAATCTGGGGCAACCTTATTTCTTGTTCTCCAATCCCGGCGGAACCACCTAATTCTCGAATCGCCTGTAACAACGTATTAAATAGGTCGTCGTAGTTTGGCACAGGCATTACTGGCGAGGGGGTTCCGACTTGGGTCGAAAATGAGGTGATCATTTTCTTATCCAATTGCTCGGTCGGTTTTGCTATCTCCTGTTCAAACAGAGCTTTAAGAATTCCGGTTGCGGTATGAAGTACGATTGAGCGCGGACAAGTCCGCGCCCGGCATTACAAAGAAGATCGCCGCGACCCAGCAATTGTTCTGCGCCCGATTCATCGAGCACGATCTGAGAGTTTGTGCTCGAAATCACCTTCAAACAGATTTTCAACGGTAAGTTGGCTTTGATCAGTCCCGTGACAATATTGCGATCGGGTCGCTGAGTAGCGAGTAACAGATGGATTCCTGCTGCCCGTCCTTTGGCAGCGATTCGGGCCACTAATTCTTCGAAAGCCTTTTTCGCATCACGATCCGCTAAGATTAGATCGGCGAATTCATCAAAAACGAGAATGTAGTAGGGGATATCCGTCATGCCGGCATCCCAACGTTCTTTTAGAGAAGTCTGACCTTCTGTTGCGAGGGATTGGTAGCGCTTATCCATCTCAGAAACGGCTGATTTGAGAAGCGGGATCGCTGCTTTCGTGTCCGTGATTACGGGTTGAGAGA
>WNFJ01737238.1_pt1 | contig 13989 bp, 10 predicted proteins | sample 5400461 | NCBI WGS metagenome assembly WNFJ01 (sample SAMN13153349, study PRJNA577476) | soil metagenome | isolation source: 115 cm saprolite on Douglas fir-dominated hillslope | place: USA:California | collected 2013-09-17 | reverse complement strand
CTCGAACTGCTCGCGGTCCTTGGCGTAGGCGATGGCCGCGTCCAGGCACCAGCCGATGCCGCCGACGGCTTCGGCGGCGGTCGCGAGCAGGAAGTCGCGCTCGGCCTGTTCGAGCGCGGCGGCGGCGGCCTCGCCGTTGCCGAGCGGCACGGCCGGGGCCTCGTCGAAGGCGGTGACGCAGACCCGCCGGGTCAGGTCCAGGCCTAGCTGCCCGGAGGCGGTGAAGCCCAGGGATCTCGTCTCCACCAGGAAGATCGCCAGACCGGCGTCGGTCACGGCCGGCACCAGGACCAGGTCGGCCACGTGGGCCGCCATGACGTACCACCGGTGGCCGTAGAGGCGCCAGCCGCCCGGCGCACGTTCGGCCCGGACGCTGTCCGCTGCCGGTGACCAGTACCCGGCCTCGCCGGCGACCGCGAGTGTCGCGGTGACCGACCCGTCCGCCAGCCGCGGCAGGAGGTACTGCTTGGCCTCGAGGTTGCCGGCCGTGGCCAGCACGCCCGCGGCCAGCAGGCCGGCCAGGAACGGTCCCGGATACAGGGCGCGGCCGAGTTCGGTGTGCACGACGCTCGCCTCGGCCTGGGACATGCCGAGGCCGCCGAACTCCCGCGGAATGGTCAGCCCGGTCAGGCGGAGCTCGGCCGCGAGCTGGGCATGCAGCTCCGGGCTGTAGCCGGCCGGGCTCTCCAGCGCTGCGCGCAGCGCGGCCGGGGGGAGCCGGTCGGCGAGGACGCCCCGCAGGGTGTCCTGCAGGGCATGCTGGTCTTCGCTGAGACCAAGGGTGTCGCTCATGGCCATTTAGGCTGCTCTTCACGCGGGGCGTGGGAGTAGGTTGCCCGGCGCCGGTGTCAGCGACCAGGGCTGGTCCGAGAACAGCGGCTGCGAACTCAGCCAGCCGCTTCATGCTAGCGGACAAAGCCGGCTGATTCAGGGCAATCTTGGGTCCGGGCGGCACGGCTATGCTGGAGTTGGTCACGCGGCACCGTAGGTGGCGTGCAGGCAGGCTATGGAGACCGAGATGTCGTTCAACAACCCGGGCGCGATCGCCTCCGCGAAGATGGCGCACACCCGATCTCGCAAGGCCGATTATCTCGCGGACGACGATCCCGCGCGCGAGGATCACTACGCCCATGCCGCGGGGGCGATCTGCGAGAAATGCGACCAGATTATCGAGGCGGCGCAGATCGCCCGGCGGCGTGGCGAAACGGGATGGGTACACGATATGTGCCCCGTCGTCGACGGGTAACGGGCGGCCGCCGTCCTCAGCCACTCACTTGACGGCGCTGCCTGGCCAGTTGGGGTTCGATACCAGCTCGGGGTGCGCTCCGGTGAAGGCGCCGGCCGCGACGGCGTTGCCGCGCAGCTGGTATTCCAGCCAGGCGGTGGCGTAGCCGAGGAAGCCGCCGGGGTTCCCGCCGTCCGCGGTGTTCTGGATCGAGGCGTGGTCGGCCGGCTTCCCGTCGGAGTTCATGATGATGCCGAGCGCCGCGTGGACCGAAGTGCTGTGGAAGAATGCCGTTTCCGTGGCCGGGCTCGCAATGATGGAGTCCCAGAACCCGTGGGTGGAGATGAAGAACACGGGCCGGGTCAGCGCCGCGGGGTTGGCCGTGCAGTCGGCGGTGGTCGGGCAGTCCGGGTTGGGTCCAGCCCAGATCGGGTTGGGCAGCGAGAACGTCATCACGGTCTTGATCAGGGCCGGGTCGTTGGTGGTGGCCCGAACGGCGCCGCCAGCCCCCTGCGAAGTGCCGACCGCGGCCACCTCGTTCACGTTGAGGCGGCCGTGAAAGACGCTCGCCGCCACGCTGTTCTGGGCGACCAGGTAGTGGGCGGCCGCGTCGATCTCGACGCCGCTGCCCGTGTTGGGCAGGGTCGAGGCGATGACCGTGAACCCGTACGAGGCGAGGTGGCTCAGGAACGTCGAGACCTTGCCGGGGTTCCCGCCGGTCCCGTTGCCCCACGTCACGATCGGGCTCTTGAAGCCGAGCGCGCCGTAGTTGCTCGGATAGAACAGGTCGTAGACCGCCGTGCCGGAAGCGTCGGTCACCGTTCCCGTCGTGGTGGCATAGGGCCCCGGCGGCGTGAAAGCGGACTGGACCGGGTAGCTGGGATTGGCGGGGCTCGGCTGGCGGGCCGCCCCGGTCAACGTGGCCAGCAGCAAGGCGGCTGACAACGCCGCGGCGACGCGCGCCGGGCGAGACGCGGCCAGACGGCCGCGCGTGCGGCCCGGTATCGCGGCCGCGGACCTGACAACGGACATAGTGATTCCCCCTGTTACATTCACCCGGCTTGCCCCGGTTCGGGCCAGCCACCCGGTCAGAGGGTTCCTCGGCCCGCCTGATACACGGCGGACGCGGCTTATGCGGGAGTGCGCGGGTGCTGACGGGCACGGATCGCGCGCAAGGCCTTCAGCATGATCTTGGCCTGCTTGAACGTCTCGCTATCTTCCCGTCGGTACCGCTGCTTGTCGATGAACCGCCGGTGCGCAAGTATGTGCGGCTCGTGCAACGGCCATAGCTTGCAGCGTGGCTCTTTGGAGCCGGATTTATCCAGTATGTAGTTGACCGCCCGCCGGGCGGCCTCGTTGGCGCCCTCCATGGTGGCCAGGTCGGTGTACGTGCGCACGTAGTCCGCGGCGAGAAACAGGTTGTCAATCTCGGTGCGGGATCCCGGCCGGCTGGCCCATGAACCCTTCGTGTTGATGAACAGGGGCTCGAGGTTCACGTCCTCGCGCGGATTCGGCCGGCGGACGTCCGGATCGATGTAATACCCAGCTATGTTTTCGTCGGACAGATAAGATGCCCACGGGGTATCCCGGGTATAGTCTTGCAGCTGACACACGACTTCTTGCCGGATCTCTTCATGGCTGCACTTGGCGGCTATCTTCGGCACATATTTTCCCGGCGTAAACCAGTCCGAGATGTCGATGGACAGGATGTCCTCGATCTCGCCCGGTTTGATCCAGCCGAGGTGTCCCGGCCAGAACTGGGCCTGGGACACCGAGGTGAGCGCCCACGGCGAATCAATGTAGACGCAGTGACCCTGAACCGCGGTGAGTCTCTTGCGCAAATAAAGCATGAAGCCATTCATCCACCGGACGTACAGCTTATCGAGATTGGCCAGGCTTGGCGCCGCCTTTTTCACGCGGTCATCTACTAGGCCACTCATCACCTCGACCGGCAGCGCGCTCACATAGAAGTCGTAGCCGTTAAGGTCCCTTTCTCCTGACGGCGCCTTTGCCCTGACGTTGCTGATGTGCTGCCCGTCGAGATCAAACCCGGTGACCTCGTGCTCCGGATAAAAGTCCACCTCTGCGCGCTCGAGCTTCTGCCGCCATGGCTCTATCCACACGTCGCTGGTCGGCCCGTTGAGCAGCCGGTCGGGGTGCCCCCGGAACCTGTATACGGCGAATTGGAGCTGTGCGAGGATGTCGCCGCCGGTGCGGGCGCTCATCAGGTCGGCCTGCGCGGCAACGAGCGACCGCGTCATCGCCCGCATGATCATTTCATACTCTGCCGACCGCTTGTCGGCTTCGCAGTAATCCCACCACGAGGTCGTCTCGTATTGCATGAGCCGCCGCTCGCGGCAGGTGCTCAGCAGCTTGATCATCTGTTTGGCCAAGAAAGCGATATCCTCAGGCTTGAGGCTGAGGTTGTCTATGAAAGGATGCCGGGTGAGCCTGAGCCGCGTGTTCCACGGACGAATGAAACCCCACGCGCTGGCCGGCACGAGCGTCTCGCTCTCGCCGGAACGCAGCAGGCCGAACTGATTGGCCTCCACCAGGTTCTCCGCGACATTTGAGTTGTCACCATAGGGAATATTTCCCATGGTGTCCGGCAGGTGCCTGTAGAAGCCAGGAAAGAACCGGAAACCGTGTTCGGCAGGAAGCTGCCCTGGGTTGCCGATCGGCGCGCTGAGAAAACTGCGGGCCTTTCCGCCGAGCTGGTCACGGCGTTCGAAGACGTGGACCTCGAAATGACGCTGGCTAAGTTCGTCCGCGGCGGTAAGCCCGGCGACGCCACCGCCCAGTACTGCTACGCGTGGCATGCTCCTCCTTCGTCGAGGCTGTGTGAGTGACACTAAAACACGGCGAAAGAAGAACCGGGGCCAATTCTGGCGACAGTTTAACACGGCGGTGTCAGCCGGTGTCAGCCGACCCATAGCCAAATCCGCCGGCCGAAAGCCGGCCGTGGCGAGCCCGGTGACGGAAAGGAACTGAAGTGGCGCGAGGGAATGGCTGAGGGCCGTCAGGTCCGGGATGAAGCGAGCCGTTCTTTCGCGAACAGCGCCGCGAGTTCGGAGCGGCGGCGCAAGCTGAGCTTGCGGTAGACATGGCTCAGATGCGTCTCAATTGTTTTCTCGCTCAGGAAGAGCGCGATTCCTGCCTCGCGATTGGTGGCACCGCTCGCCACGGCCAGCGCGATCTGCAGTTCCTGGGCCGTCAGGCGGGCGGCCAGGGTGTCGGGTGAACTGGACCGCGAGTTGCCGCCCGCGGCGAGTTCGCCGTCGGCGCGCTCGGCCCAGGGCGCCGCGCCGAGCCGCCCGAAGGTCGCGGCGGCGCGCTGGAGGGCGGCCTGCGCCTCGGTTCTGCGCCTGGCGCGGCGAAGCCGCTCGCCGAGGCACAGTTCCGTCCGGGCCCGCTCGAAGCTGGGCCTCGGCCCGTGCAGGTCCAGCGCCCGGCCGAACGCCGCCTCGTAGTCGTGTTCGCTGGCCAGAATGCCGTGACAGCGGGCCGCGGCGGCGCTTGCCCACCGGCCGGGCGCCCGGGCCGCCTGGTCGTCCAGGCGGGCCAGCAGTCCGGCCGCCGCCTCTCGCCGTCCGCTGCGGGCCTGCGCCTCGATCGCGTCGGGCAGCCAGGGCACCACGGCGGGCTCACGCAGCGCGGCCGCGGCCGCCGTCTCGTTCAGCCAGTCCATGGCCGCCGCGGCCGCCTCGAATCGCGCCCGGCCGACCTCGAGCAGCCCGAGGGCCGCGGCGGCGAAGAAATGAATGGAGAACCCGCCTCTGGGTTCGGCCAGCGCCAGCGCCTGCTCGACATGAACACGGCACGGGTCCCCCAGGCCCCTGGCCGCCTCGATCCTGGCCAGCTGGACCAGCCCGAAGGCCAGCGCGCTCTCCTGGCCGGTGTCCGTGCCGACCTGGACGGCCTCGGTCCCCGCGGCGTAGGCGTCGGCCCACGCCCCCGCCCGGAACCTGGCGTCGGCCAGCACCGCGAGCGGGAAGGCCAGGTCGCTCAGCGCGCCGACGCGGTGCGCCCGGTCGACGATCCGCGCGAGCGTGCGCTGCGCCGCGCCGTAGTCCTCGGCCCATATCGCCACCTGGGCCACCATCGGCGCGAGGAAGGCCGGGAGGTCGGCATCGGACGCGCCGCGCAGCGCGTCCCGCATCGCGGGGTAGACGGCCGCGGTCTCGCCCATGAAGCTCCGCGCCACGCCCTCGGCCACCGTGGTCACCCGCGCCGTCTCCGCATCGCCGGCCCGGGCCGCCGCGCGGCGCGCGTGCTCCGCTGTCCGTACCGCCCGGTCGATGCTGCCGGTCATGATGCGGGCCATCACCGCGTCGGCCAGCATCATGGCCGCGCGACCCGGGCTGGCGTCCTCGACCGCCGCCGCCTCGTCGGCCAGCAGGTCGCCGGCGAACGGCGCGGGCCCACGCCACATCTCCACGTTCCCCCGCACGTGCTGGATATCGGCCCGCAGCAGCGGATCGGCGCAGTCCGCGGCGGCCGCCTCCAGCATCGCGCGCGCCCAGTACAACCGCCCGGCCGTATACGCCGCCCTCGCCGCGCCCAGGAGCCTGCGTGCCTTGCCGTTCCCCGCCGGGGTCAGCGAGGCGGCACGCTCCAGCGCCCGGGCCGCCACGACCTGGCCGCCGCACTGCGTGGCCGTCTCGGCGGCCTGGTCCAGCAGTTCCGCGACGGCCTCGTCGGGCGCGACGGCGGCCGCCGCCAGATGCCAGGCCGCCCGCTCCGTCTGCCGGGCGGCCAGCAAGACGGCGGCCAGCGCGCGGTGGGCGGCTCGCCGCTGGCCCGGCGCCGCCCCGTGGTAGATCACCGAGCGGAGCAGCGGGTGGCGGAAGCGGATCCGCAGCCCGTCCAGTTCGATCAGCCCCGCGGCCTCCGCCGCCTCCAGTTCGGCCAGCTTCAGGCCGACATGCCGGAGCGCGCCGACGACGGTCGCCGGGTCGGACTGATCATTGGCCGCCGCGATCAGCAGGCACTGCCTCTGCTCTGACGGGAGCGCGGCGATTCGGTGGCCGAACATCCGCTCGAGCCCGCGGCCCACGGGCAGCGGATCCATCAGGGGTTCGGTTCCGGCGAGCTGGGCATCGGTGAGCGCGGCCGGCACCTCAAGCAGGGCGAGCGGGTTACCCGCCGCCAGTTCCAGCAGTTGCTCCTGCACGTGCGGCGCCACGGTGCGCTGGCCGGTGGCGCGGCCGAGCAGGGCCTGTGCGGGCCCGCGGTCGAGCCCGCCGAGGTCCAGGACAGGCAGGTGCTCGGCCTGCGTTCCGCCTTCGCCGGCGTCCCGCACCGCCATGAGGATCACGACGCCCTCGGCGTCCAGCCGCCGGGCCACCGCCATCAGCGCTTCCTGCGACGCCGCGTCCAGCCATTGCAGGTCATCGGCGACCACCAGGACCGGCTGCGTCTCGGCCGCGGCGCTCAGCAGGCTCAGGACGGCGATGTAGACGGTGAACCGGTCGGCGCTGCCGGGCGGGCCGAGCGCTAAAGCCCCGGCCAGCGCGGCCGCCGTGGCGTCGGGAAGACGCCGGACCAGGTCCGCCAGGCCGGAGAAGGCGAGCTCCGATTCGGACTCCACGCCGCTGACGGTCAGCACCCGCATGCCCTCGGCGGCGTCCACCGCATGCCGCAGCAGCGCGGTCTTCCCGATGCCAGGCGCTCCCCGGACGACCAGGACATCGCTGCGCCCGGTACGCGCCCCGGCCAGAAGGCGCTCGATCCTGGCGCACTGGGCATCTCGTCCGACCAGCATGAATCGATGGTAACCAGGCGGGAAACGGCGGCCTTGGGTGCGGTGGGGATTAGCGCGGCGGTATCTCGCGCCGTTCCCGGTGTGCGCGCGGCCCGCCGGATTCAGGTGGATGTGACGTTCTAGCGGATCTATCCATCAGAACGCCACTTTCTATCGGACTCTCGGGCTCGGCGCCGCGGGGTGGGTGGGGCGGGTGGGGCGAAGAGGGCCACTGTTGCGGTAGCGCGGCGGCAGGGCATGGCTCAAGCGGGGCCAGGGCCAACGCGAGGGTTTTCCCTGATACCGACGTCCCGGCGGCTTTGCGACGATTTGTCCAAGCGCCGCGTATCACCGCGACCTCGAACTCCGCCGGGCCAGCGCCGTTCAGGACCGTTCAGGACCGCGGCCTCACCGATCTGCCAGAGAGTAATGGAGACAACTGTGACATACAGGACTTGCGGGCCGGGGCCCGTGAGGAGAGCCGAACCAGATGACCGCTGAGCAGGCCGACGACACCGGGCCGACGGTCACCATTCGGTCGGCGCCCAATCAGCCGGCGCCCGATCAGCCGGCGCCCGATCAGCCGGCGCCCGATCAGCCGATGCCCGATCAGCCGATGCCCGTTCGGCCGACGCCCGATCAGCCGGCGCCCGAGATAGCGGGCGCGGCCCGGATGGCCGCCAACGGCGTCGTCGCCGACCTGGTGACCCGCGCGGGGAACGGCGACGAGCAGGCCTGGGGTGCGCTCGTCGAGCGGTACGCCCCGCTCATCTGGTCCATCTGCCGCAAGCACCGGCTGAGCGAGGCCGACGCCGAAGACGTCGGGCAGAGCGTCTGGCTGCGCCTGGCGGACCAGCTCGACCGGGTCCGCGATCCGGCCGCGCTGCCCGGCTGGCTGGCCACCACCACCCGGCGCGAGTGCCTCCGGGTGGTGCGCGCGGCTCAGGGACCGCTGGCCGCCGGATACGTGCTGGACGCCGAGATCCTGCCGGACGAGCACGGCGACACGGCGGAGGAAGAACTGCTTGTGGCCGAGCGCCACGCGGCCCTGCGGGCGGCGTTCGCCGACCTGCCGCTGTCCTACCAGCGGCTTATCGCCATGCTCACGGCGGATCCGCCGGTGCCCTACGCCGAGATCAGCGCCCGGCTGGGCATCGCGGTCGGCAGCATCGGGCCCACCCGGGCCCGCTGCCTGGACCGGCTGCGCCGCCATCCGGCCATCGCCGCCCTGCTCACCGACGGCGAGCCCGGCGACGGGTAGCCTTCGGTGTCATGTCCGCTGACCTGGACGCGCTCGTCGCGCTGATGCCGTTCGCCGGGCACCTCGGCCTGGTCCTGGAAGAAGCCGATGCCAGCCGGGTGATCGCCCGGCTGGACTGGGCTCCGCACCTGTGTACCTCGGGCGGGGTCATGCACGGCGGAGTCCTGATGTCCCTGGCGGACACCGCGGGAGCTCTGGTGACCTTCCTCGGCCTGCCTGAGGGCAAGACCACGGCCACGATCACCTCAACTAGCCACATGTTCCGGCCGGTCAGCGGCGGGAGGGTGCGCGCGGTGGCCGTGCCGCTCCACCGGGGCCGCACCACGGTGACCGCCCAGACCAGCGTGTACGACGCCGCGGAGCGCCTGGTCGCGCAGACCACCCAGGTCCAGGCGGTCAGGTAACCGGGTCGTCCTGGCGGTCAGCCGGGGTCGTCCTGGCGGTCAGCCGGGGTCGTCCTGGCGGTCAGCCGGGCCGTCCAGGCGGCTGGCCAGGAGCTGGGCTAGGTGGATGCCGCTGACCTGGGCAAGCTGGTCGAGCTGGATGCGGCAGGAGAACCCGTCGGCCAGCACCATCGCGTCTGCGGCCCCGCGCACGGCCCCGTGAACGGCACTGCGCACCGCACTGCGCACGGCGGGCAGCAGGGCGGTCTCCGCAACCGACCGCGAGACGTCGTAGTGGCCGCGCTCGACTCCGAAGTTGCCGGCCAGCCCGCAGCACCCGCCGACCGCGGTCACCTCGGCGCCGGCGCGGGCCAGCAGCGCCGCGTCGGCGTGCCAGCCCATCACAGCGTGGTGGTGGCAGTGCGGCTGCGCCACCGCTCGCACGCCGGCCAGGTCGGGCGGCTGCCATCCGCCGGTGATGGTCAGCAGCTCGGCAAGGGTCCGGGTGGCCGTCTTGACCTGGAGGGCGCGTGAGTCGTCCGGCAGCAGGTCGGTGATCTCGCCGCGCAGCACGGCAGTACACGAAGGCTCGAGGCCGACGATGGGGGTCCCGGCCCGCAGCGCCGGAGCCAGGGCGTCCAGGCTGCGCCGCAACTGCCTGCGCGCGCCGTCCAGCTGGCCGGTGGAGATCCAGGTCAGGCCGCAGCACACCGGCTGGCTGGTGATCTGCACCGCGTAACCGGCCGCCTCGAGCACCCGCACGGCGGCCTGGCCGACCTCGGGCGTGAAGTGGTCGGTGAACGTGTCCACCCACAGCAGCACCGGCGCCCCGGCCCGCGCCGCGGGCCTGGGTCCGGCCCGCCCGGTGAACCAGCCACGGAAGCTCTGCCCGGCGAACTGCGGCAGCGGGCGGCGGGCGTCGATACCGCCTAGCCGCTTGGCCAGGCCGGCCAGCGCCGGGCTGCGCAGCGCCGCGTTCGCCAGTCCCGGCGCGCGCGAGGCCAGCCGGGCCCAGCGGGGCAGCCAGCCCAGCGAATAGTGGGCCGCCGGGCGCGGCCGGCGCCGGTAACGCTGATGCAGCACCTCGGCTTTATAGGTGGCCATGTCCACCCCGGCCGGGCAGTCCGACGCGCAGCCCTTGCAGGACAGGCACAGGTCGAGCGCCTCGGCCACCTCGGCCGAGCGGAAGCCCTTGACCAGTGTGCCGTTCGCGAGCTCCTGCAGCACCCGGGCCCGGCCGCGGGTGGAGTCCTTCTCGTCCCGGGTGGCCAGGTACGACGGGCACATTACCCCCCCGCTGGCTTGGGTGTCGGCCCGGCATTTGCCCACGCCGACACAGCGGTGCACGGCGGTGGACAGGTCGTCCCCGTCGTGCGGATAGGCGAAACCGAGCCCGGTGCGCAGCGGCCTGGCCTGCGGCACGCGCAGGTCGGCGTCCAGTGGCGCCGGGTCGACCAGCACCCCGGGGTTGAGCACGTTGCGCGGGTCGAAGATCGCCTTGACCGCGGCCATGACCTCGAGGGCTTCGGGTGAGTACATGGCGGGCAGCAGTTCGCTGCGGGCCCGGCCGTCGCCGTGCTCGCCGGACATCGAGCCGCCGTACTTGCCCGCTAGCTGGGCGGCGGCGAGGACGAACGGGCGGTAGCGGCCGGGCGCGGCCGAGAACGGGAAGTCGATGCGGATGTGCACGCAGCCGTCACCGAAATGCCCGTAGCTCAGGCCGTCCAGGGCGTGCTCGGCCATGAGCGCGGTGAAGTCACGCAGGTACGCGCCCAGGTGCGGGGGCGGGACGGCGGCGTCCTCCCAGCCGGGCCAGGCCGGAGCGCCCGCCGGGGTGCGGCTGCCCAGGCCGGCCCCGTCCTCGCGGACGCGCCACAGCGCCCGTGCCGGGGCGCCGGTGACCACCAGCGAGTCGAGGCAGCCTGCATCGGCGATGAGCCGGGCGGCCGCTGCACGCGCCTCGGCTTCGGTGTCGCCCGCGGTCTCGGCGAACAGCCAGGACTCACCGCGGGGCAGCGCCGGGACGGCCGCGGGGCCCCGGCGGGCCCGGAAGACGTCCACCAGCCGCGCGTCCATGCCCTCCATCGCAACCGGCTGGTGCGGCAGCAGCGCGGGCACTGCGTCCGCGGCCTCGGGCATGCCGGGGTAACCGAGCACGGCCAGCGCCACCGCGTTCGGCGACGACACGAGCCCGACGGTCGCCCCGAGGAGGATGCCGAGCGTACCCTCGGTTCCGGCCAGGAACTTCGCGAGATCCGCGCCGTTCTCCGGCAGCAGGTGCTCCAGGGAGTAGCCCGACACCTGCCGGGTGAACCGGCCGAACTCGGTGCGGATCAGGCCGAGGTGCGCGGCGACCAGGGCGCTGAGGGCGACGCCGGCCGACCCGGCGCTGGCCAGGCCGTCGCGGTCCGTGCGCCGGGCCGCGAGGCGCTCCCCCGAGGCGGTCAGCACGTCCAGGCTCACCACGTTGTCGGCCGTGCGCCCGTAGCGCAGCGCCCGCGCGCCGCAGGCGTTGTTGCCGATGGAGCCGCCGATGCTCGCCCGCGCGTGCGTCGACGGATCCGGGCCGAACCGCAGCCCGTGCCCGGCCGCGGCCGCGGTGATGTCGTCCAGGATCGCGCCTGGCTCGACCACCGCGGTACGCGCCTCCGGATCCACCGTGAGCACCCGGTTCAGGTGCCTGGAAAAGTCCAGTACGACGCCGGAACCGACCGCGTTGCCCGCGATGGAGGTGCCGGCCCCCCGGCTGGTGACCGGCACGCCGAGCCGCGTCGCAACGTCCAGCACGGCGGCCGCCTCCTCGGCGTGCCTCGGGAAGACCACTACGCTCGGTACGACACGGTAGTTCGACGCGTCGGAGGAGTACTCGGCCCGGCGGCGGGCCGAGTCGTCGACCTCGGTCAGCCCGGCACCGCGCAGCGCGGCGGCCAGGTCGCGTGCTGTGGTCATGGTCCGGATGCTATCCCGCGACGGTGACCAGCGGCCGGACCTCCTCGATGGCGGGTCGTGCCTGCGGTGGCGGCTGGTAGCGCGGCAACCGGATGCGGATGCCGAGGCTGTCCCGGGCGTGGTCGATGTCGGCCGCCGGCCAGTGACCCGTGATCATGGCGACCACCCGCGGGTTGGCGTGCAGCACGTCCATCGCCAGTGACGTCACGCCGCGGGCCTGCGCCCGGGCGATCAGCGCGCGCATGAGCGCCGCGCCCAGGCCCCGGCCCTGCCAGGCGTCGGCGACCACCACGCCGATATCGGTCGCCCGGGCGCCGCAGGCGTCGGGGGGTTCGGTCCGGTCCGCGGCCATGGCGTGCCCGACGATGACGCCGTCGGCGACGGCGACCACGGCGTCCACGTTGGCCGCCTCGCCGGACAGCAGCCGAAGCAGGGCGTAGGTCGGCGTGACCGGGGCGAAGAATCGCAGGTAGCGAGTCTGAGGAGACAGCTTGGCGAAGAAGTCGCTGAGCGCGGTCAGGTCGGCCGGGCACACCGGCCGGACCGCGGTGGCGTGACCGCCGACGCACGAAACCTGGGTTCGGTTCACGAACCCAGGATGGCCGGTATTGCTGAGTCTGTCAACTAGACTTAGCATACGACCATGAGACGGCCCTGGATTCTGGATTACGACTCGGCCAACTGCGCGATCGCGCTCGACGTTCCTCGTGCTGCGCGAGGCCTTCAACGGGGTGCGCCGCTTCGATGACATGCAGCGCCGCACCGGCATGCCCCGGCAGGTGCTCAGCCAGCGGCTGGCCCGCCTGGTGGACGAGGACCTGCTCCGTAAGGTTCCCTACCAGCAGGCAGGCCAGCGCAGCCGGGCCGAGTACCGGCTCACCGACAAGGGCCTTGACCTCTACCCGGTGCTCGTCGCGCTGATGGAATGGGGTGACCGGTACGAGGTCGGCACCGACGGTCCGCAGGTGCTGCTGCGGCACCGCGACTGCGGCGAGCCGGCCCGGCTGCAGTTGGCCTGTGCCGCCGGTCACGTCCTGGAATCAGCGCGGGAGGTCACTCCGGTACCCGGCCCCGGCGCCCGCAAGATCGCCTGACGGCCTGACGGCCTGGCGGCCCGCGGGCGTAGGGTGCTGCCATGCTGTTTCCCACCTCCCTGGTCGGTAGCTATCCGCAGCCGGACTGGCTGATCGACCGAGCCCGGCTGGCCGGCCGGTTCCCGCCGCGGGTGCGCGCCAGGGAACTGTGGCGGGTCGATCCCGCGTACCTGGAGCAGGCGCAGGACGACGCGACGCTGCTGGCGATCCGGGCCCAGGAGGAGGCCGGCCTGGACATCCTCACCGACGGCGAGGCGCGCCGAGAGAGCTACTCCAACCGGTTCGCGACCGCGCTGGACGGGGTGGACATCGACAACCCAGGCACCGCGCTCGACCGCAGCGGCCACCCGAACCCGGTGCCCCGGGTCGCCGGGCCGGTCCGGCGGCGGCACCCAGTCGAGGTGGACGACGTGAAGTTCCTGCGCGCGAACACCGGCCGGATCATCAAGATCACCGTACCCGGGCCGTTCACCATGGCGCAGCAGGCGCAAGACGACTACTACGGCAGCACCGAGGCCCTCGCCCTCGGGTACGCCGAGGCGGTCGGCGAGGAGGTCAGGGACATGTTCGCGGCGGGCGCCGACATCGTCCAGCTGGACGAGCCCTACCTGCAGGCCCGCCCGGAGCCGGCCAAGCAGTACGGCGTGAAGGTGATCAACCGGGCGCTGGAGGAGGCGTCAGGGACCACCGCCGTGCACCTGTGCTTCGGCTACGCCGCCATCATCCACGACCGCCCAGCAGGTTATTCGTTCCTGCCCGAGCTGGCCGCTTGCAGCTGTGACCAGATCTCGATCGAGACCGCCCAGTCCGGCCTTGACTGCTCGATGCTGGCCACGCTGGAGGGCAAGACCATCATCCTGGGCGTGCTCGACCTGAACGACGTGACGGTCGAGTCGCCGGAGACGGTGGTGGCGCGGGTCCGCCGGGCGCTGCCGTACGCGCCGCCGGAGCGCATGGTGCTCGCCCCGGACTGCGGCATGAAGTACCTGCCGCGCGAGGTCGCCTTCGGCAAGCTGACCGCGCTGACCGAGGCGGCCGCCCGGCTCCGGGCCGAGCTGAGCTGAGCTACCGCTTGCGGCTTTCGCGGTTATCTGGGATCCCGGTGAGTGGTTTGATGGCGGGTACGGAACCGCCGGGGGTGAGGTGTGTGGCTGGTTCGGATGGCCCGGGCGATGGGGCTCGGTGGCGGGTGTTCCTGTCGCATACCTCTGAGCTGCGGAACTTCCCCGAAATGGGGTCGTATGTGGCCGAGGCGGAACGGGCGGTCTCGGCTGCCGGGCACGTGATCGTGGACATGGCCGTTTTCCCGGCTGACAGCCGGCCTGCCGCGCAGC
>WNFJ01510678.1_pt1 | contig 13990 bp, 15 predicted proteins | sample 5400461 | NCBI WGS metagenome assembly WNFJ01 (sample SAMN13153349, study PRJNA577476) | soil metagenome | isolation source: 115 cm saprolite on Douglas fir-dominated hillslope | place: USA:California | collected 2013-09-17 | reverse complement strand
CCGACTGTCGCGACGACTCGACCCATCGAGCAACTTCGGCCGGCCGTACACCCTGACGCAGTAGTTCCGCCGCTAGCCGTCGGCGCCGCTCCAGCTCCTTGAGCGTTTTCAGATCTCGTTTGGTACCCATGCTGTCCTCGTATCTGACCACCCGAGATACTTGGCCAGCAAGCACCGTCAAGAGTGTCGTGCGTTTTCAAAAGTGTCATTCAGTTACGAAAGTGTCATCCATTTACAGAAGTGTCATTCAGTTACGGAAGTTTAAATAACAACGCAAGCTTGAGCTTCCGTTATCCAAAGTTGCGCGTGGTGTCACAAACATATTCTTAGAAAATCAGAACAATCCTGCCCTCGTCGCATTCGACTCCGGCTGCTGCGGCGTGCGCGACGCTGAAAGCGGCGCGCGGTTATTGAAATTGGTGGCCAGCATTCTCAAGGAGATTCCATGCGCAAGACTCTGACCGCAACCCTAGTGAGCAGCGTGCTGCTCGCGGGCGCCTCAGCCGAAGCAGCGACGACTACCACGTCCTTCCCGGTGTCGGCGCCGGCCACTTGATATTCGCAGGTCATCTCCAAACCTCTCTCAATCAAGCTCAGGAATCAGCATCATGCGCAATTCGATCGTACTCAAGAGTCTTCTGGCCGCGGCGGCGGCGGCGGTGCCCCTGCTGTGTAACGCGGAGTCGAATGTTCAGACCGGCGCCAATACGGCCGCACCCGGCGCGACGGCTCATGTGGACTTCCAGATCACGATTCCGAAGATACTCTATCTTCGCGTCGGTACAGGATCGTCCTACACCACCGGCGTCCTGACCTCGGTCGGCACGGTCGATCTGATTCAGTTCGCGCCCACCGCGGCCGTGGTGGGTAATGGCACCGCGGTCGCGGGCACGGGCGGCGATCAGACCAACGGCGTGGAGACGGCAGCGGTCGTCAGCAACAGCGGCAACGTGACGCTGAACGCCACCGCGAGCGGCGCGCTCGGCGACGGCGCCGGCGATTCCATCGCCTACACTCAGATCACCACAACCGCGACGACACTGACCTCGGCGACTGCCCTGCCGGCACCCACGCTGGCCAACGGCACCAGCGCAAACGTGGTGATCACCGCGCCCCCGACCAAGGTGATCAACCAGGATGCGAAGTGGACCTACGCGTACGCCAACACGACAACGCCGCCGGCCGGAACCTACGGTGGTGTGAACGTGAACAACGGCCGCGTGGTCTACACCGCGACGATGCCGTAACGCTCGTTAGACCCGAAGACTCGGTGCTTTATGTCCCCCCTACGGCGCGACACATACCAGCGCCTAGGGGGAGCGGGTTTGCATAACGCAAGCCGCCTGGCCAGGCTCGTCCTGTGCGCTGCGCTGCTCGCCTCAGTTTCGCACACGGTTTGCGCCTTCACGGTAACAATCGCCCCGGCGGCGCCCAAGACCGTCTACCTGCAGGTGGGAGTCGGTGGCTTCACCGGCAACTACAACACCGGCGGCACGCCGGGCAATAACGCGACGGTCAACAAGGACTCCGTCACCGTAGCCGCCGCCGCAGTCGGCAACGGCACCCCGCAAGCCATGACCACGGACAGCACCGTGGGCGCAAGTTCCTACGACGGCTTTGCGTTCTGTAACGTCCCCGCGCAGCTGTACATCGGGGGTTTCTACCGGACCACGACCGCCGGCGGAGGCTCCGTCAATGTGACCGCCACCGTGCCCGCCGCGCTCGTCGATGCCGCCGGCGACACCCTCTCGTTCGCGCGAATTTCCTGGACGACCGGCGGAAACGGTCCGACCGGCAGCACTCCGACTCAACCCTTCCCCGCCGGAACCTTCTCCGCCGGCGCGGTGCAAACCGTGGGGGCCGTTGCCCAAAACCAGTGGGCCGAAAGCTGCTGGACCTTCTCCTACAGCAACACCACGTTTCCCGCCGCGGGCACTTATACCGGCCGCGTGCTCTACACGCTGACCGCGCCGTGACGGCGCCCCCACCCGAGCCATGCGCCCCTTCCCGCTGCTGCTGTTGATGACGCTCTTCGTTGCCATCCCGGCTGACGCCAAGACCACGGTCGTCGACGATTCCGGCACGTTGCCCTACGACGCGCCGCTCGTGCTGCATTGGCAACAGTTGTCGCCGCGCCAACCCGTCAACAACCGCATGACCGGCACGCTGACTCTGCGCGTGAAACTCAACGTCGCGCCCTGGCTGCGGCGTCCCGGGCGCATCTACCTGGTGCTGCCGGCGCAGCAACCTGGTGCGATGAACGCCTCCTGGTCGACACAGGGCCGGATGCTTGCGGGACGCGTGAGCTCCGGTACTCGCTCGCTCGTGTACTCGGGATTGATCACGACGCCGTTTATCGAGGACGTACTGCAACTCACCTTGGAGGTGGACGGCACCCAGATGCGGCAGCTGTACCACGTGAACTTCAGATTCGAGATGGACGAGGATTGATCGTGCGACGCATGGCAGTGGGGGTAAGTTTCCTGCTGGCCGCGTGGCATGCGACGGTGGCCGCGGCCGCCGGATTTGCCGCACTGGTGTCGCCGCCCCGGTTCGAGCTGACGAGCCGGGCGGGCACCACGGTCCGCCAGGTTTTCGAGCTCACCAATCGTTCGGCCGCGCCCGCAAAGTTCCGCTTGCGCACGGCGGACTTCACGCTGGGTGCGGACTACAGCGTCGCCTTCCAGGATGAACTGCAGCCGGACAGTTGCCGGCCCTGGGTCGCGATCGAAAGGCCCGAGGTCGCCCTGCCGGGCGGCGGCACCATCCGTTACCGCTTCGAGGTGCAGGTGCCGAAAGATGCACCGGCGGGCGAGTGCCGGTTCGGCATTCTGATCGAGGGCGAGGAGCCTGCCGTGGCCCAGACCGGCGCACTGCGGCTTCCGGTCGTGGGGCGCATCGGCATCATCGTGTATGTGATCGTTGGCGACGGCAAACCACGGATCGAAGTGTTCGGGCCGAGGGTTGTTACGCTCAACGGCCAAGAGGTGCCGGCGCTGCGCGTGCACAACGCCGGCAATGCACACGCGCGCATGAGCGGCTTCCTCTCCGGCACGGATGCGAAGGGCATCAAGTACGATTTCAACCCCTCCGACTTGCCGATTCTTCCCGGCGAGGCCCGGGAAGTCTTTCTAACACCTTCCACCGGCGACCACGACCATCCGACGCTCACTTTTCCCGTCACGGTGCAGGGAACACTCGAATGGGGTAATCAGAGCACGGAGCTGAACGAGCGCTTCGAATGACCCCCAGGGCGGGCCGCGCCTTGCGCCTGGCGGCGTGGCTGTGTGGCCGGTGGGTGATCGCAGCACTGAGCGCACCGTCACAGGCACAGACCGCCCCGCCGGCGCCGCCGGCCCGGGCACCCGCCTACCAGGATCGCTACATCGCCGGCGGCACCTTGAGTCCCGACATTTCCACCGGGGACTACGGCACGAGCGATACCGATGGTCTCGCGCGCTCGATACGCATCGAGGGTGTCGCGAGCGTCCTCGACCAGGAAGGTCCGAACCCTTCCCCCCGCACTCACGAAGACGGCATGATCGTGGACGCGCAGTGGGACACCGCGTCCTACGGTGCTTGGTCGGCGGATGCCGCGGCACGCAGCGGCGCCTCCAGTCGCCCCGGGGTTGTCGGCAACTACGGCACCACCTCGTACTCGCTGCACCAGCGCGGCATGCCCTTCGACGATGGCTGGCAGGCGGACAATGCGCTCGGCGACATCAATGCGCCGCTCATCAACCTCGCGCGCGTGCGACCGCGCTTTCTTCTCGCGCAGGGGCCGATGGTGGGCCTCGAGACCGAATGGCGGGGCCCGTCGGCGCTGCAGTTCGTGGGCGGCGCCGGCGAACCGGGCATCTACGACGGCGTCAAGGTCCCGACCTTTCAAACCCTGGGCGGATCCACGGCCACGCTCGGTGCGCAGTGGGCGCCGGCGTCGCGATGGGCGCTGGGCGGAGAATTCGCAGCCGCCCGCGATGTCTCGCTGTACTACCAGCCGCCGGGCACCACGTTCGCTGCGGTGGCCACCGAGCGCATCTCTTCCACCACCGGCCTCCTCACGGCCGCGTGGCAGGACGGCAGCTCGCGCGCACAGGTCAATGTCATCGACGGCACCGTGGATGGCAACGGCAACTCGCACGGTGTGTGGGTGGATGCCTCGCGCACCCGGGGCGCGATGACGCAGAGCTTCGGCGCGTTCCGCATCGACCCACACCTCGCCTGGGGCAATCAGCTGATTACCAGCGACGTGCGGGGCGCCTACTACCGCGTGGACTACCAGAGCCGGCGCTGGCTGGCGGACTTCGGAGTGGACCAGGTCAGCTCGGTGTCGGGGATGGGCTCCAGCACGACTTTCGTGAACGGCGACGCGCGCTACCAGCTGTCCCGCGACTTGGGTCTTGGCAGCGTCGTCAACGTCCGCCGCAGCGACGGTGGCAGCGCCTGGTCGCTGGAGGGTTATCTCGACAACGCCAACTCCTACGGCATCGGCCGCGGACAACTGGACTACGCGACCGATCCGCAAACCCGCGACGCCACCTTCACGCTGCAGCAGACCTGGAACATGCGCGCCGGCACTCGCCTGAGCACCAGCGCCGCCGTCGACCGGCTCCGCAGCACGGCGATCACGAACTTCGAGCAGGACAGCAGCGTCGTGCGCCTTGCAGTCTATGGGGGCGGAGACCTCACCGCGCGCCTCGCCCTGGATGGCAGCGTCCAATGGGCAACCGCCGTGCAGGGTCAGGCGGCGCCCTCGCGGTCCGCGGATGTTTCACTCACCTGGCAGGTGGCCCGCGCCCGGTCGGTGCTCGCGAGCTACTACGAGAACCGGGTCGGCTCGTGGACGCCTCTGGTTGTGACCTCGCCACTGGCGCCGCCGACTGCGGGTGTCATTCCGGCAGCCGGTGAGCGTGGCGTGTTCCTGACCGTGCGCTACCAGGAGGCGCACGGCGCGCATTTCGCGCCCTTGGGTGGCGCGCCAGGCTCGGGATCCGGCCGCCTGAGCGGTGTCGTGTACCTGGACGCGAACGAGAATGGCCGCTACGACGCCGGTGAATCCGGCGCCGCGAACGTCACGGTAATCCTTGACGGCCGTTTCTCGGTGCGCAGCGACTCCAATGGGCGCTTTGACTTCCCGGCGGTCGCGGCCGGGCACCACGTGCTCACCGTGCAGGCGGACAATCTGCCACTGCCCTGGACGCTCACCAACTCCGGCCGCACCGAGGTCGACGTAGCCACGCGCAACGGTACCGAAGTTAACATCGGTGCGCTGCGACTGAAATAGTTGTGCGACCGCGNNNGAACTGGGCAGGGTGAGAAGACCTGATAGGGGTAGTTGGCGGGAGAGAGAGAGGGATTCACGCCGTTTTCTATGCTACTGATTTATTGGGATTTTTTAAATTCCCTGAATATTGGTACCCACAAAAAATACCAACAAAGCCAATGTTGATTCGCTGGGGCGGCTGCCGATGACAAAGTCTCACGGCTTCTTCGCCACAACCTTGCCGTTTTCCCACACGTAGAGCGGCGTGCCGTACATGCGCGCAGTCTTCCGAGCATCCTTTGCCGCACGGCGCAAGGCACGCCCGACCCCAGCGGCAAAGCTCAGGCGTCGGCTTGCCTTCGTTCGCGTTTTCGCCTTCACGGACTCTTCTCCAGTAATCGTGGTGCACGGCCCGAATTGTCGTACACCGCCCAGCTGTCGGCCAAAGGGCGGTAGATGCGCTGAAAGTTTCCCCAGCCTCTTGAGAACCTCCTAACGACGTCAGCCCGCGGCACATCATGGCCGCCCTGGCGCACTCGGGCAGCGATGCGCCGCAGCGCCAAGTGGGCGGAACGAAGCCGAAGATACACCATCTCGATACGGTAGCCGGCTTGCTTCCAGCCCTGGAGCCGGCGCACGTAGGTCAACCCGCTGAACGTCGTCTCGAAGGCAAAATCCATTCGTTCAGCCGCCAAACGATCGATCTCCCGCAATACCATCCGGGCCGCCGCGATAGCTGCGAGCTCCGGCTTGAGCGGCGATAATCCGCTCGCAATCAGATCGGCGTTTACAAAGTGAATCACGCCCGCGTCTTCGGGTAGATACCGGCGCGCAAACGTAGTCTTCCCGGCACCGTTTGGGCCCGCAATCAGCACGCATCGAGGTTGTCGCTTAGGTTTCGTCGCCACGTACGAGCGCCCGATCCTTCCATCCCAGTGCGCAATCTATGCGCTGAACCGATAATGCTATCATAAGCATATGATTTTGCTTGATTATCCAGCTCGAGAATCCCAACTCATCAACTAGATCTGTTGCCGTGCGCACCTAGTGGGGCCCTCCCGGCGGCGAGCTCATGCAGGACGACACTAAGCAAAAACGAATAGACCGACCCCAGCCGTCCGCTCAGGGGGCGAGCCGCGATGCATTGCGCGATGCCATCGCGCAGGAAGAGACTCTTCTCGCCACGCTTGAAGCCCAGCAAGCAGAGTCGAGGCATCGCCTCACGGCCCTTCGAGCAGAGTTGGCTGCGCTCGACACCGAACCAGAAATCCACGTACCTCTGGCGCTTGCTTTTGAGGCGCCAATTCCCCGGACACCGGCCGACAAAGTGAGACTGTTCCGCTCGCTGTTTCGCGGGCGTGAGGAAATCTTCCCGACTCGATTCGAGAGTAGGAAGACTGGGAAGAGCGGATACGCCCCGGCGTGCCGAAACAAGTTCGTCCGGGGTGTGTGCGAATTGCCTAAGGTCAAGTGCGGCGACTGCCCGAATCAAGCGTTCATCCCGTTCGACGATGCCGCGGTAGTCGGCCACCTGACGGGTCGACACGTGATGGGCGTCTACCCGCTCCTCGCGGATGAGATCTGCTGGTTCCTCGCGGTGGACTTCGACAAGAGCGCATGGATGGAGGACGTTGGCGCCTTCGTTGAGACATGTCGGCGTGTGGGAGTTCCAGCGGCAGTCGAGCGATCGCGCTCGGGCAATGGCGCCCATGTCTGGTTCTTCTTCTCGTCACCGGTGCCGGCGGCTGCCGCACGCAAGATGGGCTGTTACCTGATCACCAAGACCATGTCGCGGCGGCACGAGCTCAGCATGGAATCCTACGATCGGCTCTTTCCGAGCCAGGACACGATGCCCCGCGGTGGATTCGGTAATCTCATCGCGCTGCCGCTGCAACACGGGGCAAGGGTACTGGGAAACTCGGTCTTCCTCGATGACCAACTTCGTCCCTACCCCGATGACCAACAGTGGTCTTATCTCGCCTCGCTCCCGCGCATCAATGTGGGAACTGTGGAGCTGATCGCCCGCGAGGCGACGGACCGGGGGTCAGTTGTTGGCGTGCAGATCGCGACAGACGCCGAAGAAGAATCGACACCTTGGACACACCTGCCGTCGCGGAAACGCATTTCCGTTGTCATCACCGAGCCACTCCCGCGGGTAGTGCGCGCAGTGCTCGCGCAGAAGCTCTTCGTCGACAAGGCGGGCCTGCCGTCACCTCTGATCAACCAGATCAAGCGACTGGCCGCCTTTCAGAATCCCGAGTTCTACAAGAAGCAGAGTATGCGTCTCTCGACGGCCCGGACACCGAGAGTCATCACATGCGCCGAAGACTTACCTCAGCTCGTCGGTTTACCGCGTGGTTGCCAATCCGAGTTCGAGGCGTTGATGCGCGACTATGGGGTTTCCGTTGAGGTTGAGGACCAGCGCGTCGGCGGCGAGCGACTTCGGTTACAGTTTCAAGGGAAGCTGACAAGCGTGCAGCAGGCGGCCGCGGATGCACTGAGTGCGCATGATATCGGCGTATTCGTTGCGCCCCCTGGCGTGGGCAAGACCGTCGTCGGTACTTACCTCGTCGCGGCGCGCGGCTGCAGTACGCTGGTTCTGGTCCACCGACAGCCGCTGCTCGACCAGTGGCTGGCGCAGTTGTCTCTGTTCTTAGGTTTAGAACCGAAGCAGATTGGTCAGATGGGAGCGCGGTTACCTGATCGCTTACACCGGCTGCATCGGTGCCGAAAAAAATCTCGGAGTGACGAGCGCCAGGTACTGCGCCGTGAGCTCGTGCAGGCACCGAACGTCGACCGAAGTCAGCCCCGGATTTGCCACCACATTCGCCACCGACGGGCCGATTAGACCCAAGTACCCCGCAGAGGGTCCCACGAGCCCGGAGCAGCAGCGTCGCTTACGATAACCGGGTCGGCAAAAGAGGTCACCACTTCGACAACGATCGAAAACTCGACGGGAGCCACGGCATCAAGGCGCTGCTTTCGCAACCACGCGAGCCAACGCGATTGTGCGATGTCCGGGTAACCGACGAGCATCGGTCCCAGCGGCACGAGTGTGACGCCCCGGTACTGGGCCACCTGCTGCATTGACGCTCGCAAGGGTTGGGCGTGGACGGCATGGCGCCGAACCAGGACGTAGAGGTCGAGAAAATCCCGCCACCGGGTGTTAGCCGTGCCACGCGCGAGCGCAGTGACGATCTTCTCGGCAAGCACCATCTCCAACGGGTAGCCGCGGATTCTCAGTTCGCCACCGAGCAGTCGTGGCAGCCTGACCTCTTGTGGCGCCGGCGAAATGGGGTCGCCCACGTTGATGTCCACATGAAGCCGAACCTCGGCTCGTGACAGGGTTCCGCCGAGCGTGATGCGGATTCCGCTGTAATATCCTCCTCTCGAATGATTTCCGCCGTGGCGCGATCGGAATGGAAGACCAAGCCATCGTCCAGCGAGATTTCGGCAATCTCTCGTACTACCGCCAAGGCCTGTGCGGCGCTGTTCTCCAGTGCGCGGGCCGCGAGGTCAATATCACGGGTCGGCCGGCGAGCGTCCAGTGCGGCCAATAACACTCCACCCTTCAGGATGAAGTCGCCCACATACTTGGAACGCGTCAATCGATCGAGAAGACACTCCAAGGCATAGAGCTGAATGAGCTCGTCGGTAAGCCGTCCGGTGCGCCTCGCCTCCCGCTGTAGGTCGAGATAGCGCACACCAGCCAAGGTATCCTTGATAGCGCGCTTCACAGCACGATTTCCAATGCATTGCGAACCGCGCGTTCTGCGCCATGAAGCGACTTAGCCATCTCGATCAACGCGGCCGGCTTGGCGCCTCTGCGCCGAAGCCAACGACGCAGTGCTTCCCATGCGACATCAGGCCCCTCTCGATGCCGCAGCCGAATCATGTCGATGAGTGATCGCTCGGGCGAATATAAGCCGATGACGAAGCCGTCTCCGACACGCAGCTCCTGACGGCCCAGCGCGAACGTATCTTTGGCAAAAACGTGAGCATCCACCGGCGAATCAAGAGCCGGAATTCGGCTGCCGCGCGGGATCGCCAAATCGATGCGATCTGGAATGCGATCGGTCAAGCCGTGATGCGCCAGTGCTGTGACGAGGCAAAGCGTGCCGTGGGGGACCCGATAGGCAATCTCCAGAAGATTCCGATCGGTCAGCGGTGCGTCGGCCCACCTGTACAGCCCCCTGCCGATCTGTTCGATTAGCCCTTGGTCTCGGTATGCATATAAGCGCTCCGCCGATAGGCCAGCGGCTCTCGCGCCGCTGTAGGTGAAGACAGCGGGCAAGTCCCTACGGATAGGAGCTACAGCTTTGCTTCGCACCGATGAAAGCGTATACATATACTCATCTCTTGTCTACACTTTCATCGGATCGACAACCGAAAGATATGATGTCGCCATGCGCACGAGAGACGCCATCCTTCGCGAACTGGCCATCGAGCAGGCGAGATTGTCGGAGCTCGAACGCACGCGCGAGGAGGCACGGGCAAAGGTCGAATCCCTGCGTGCGCAGCTCGCCGTCCCCGCAGCCACGATCCCCTTGTCGCTCCCACCCTCATCTAGGGTCAAGGGCGAGGCGCCGGCCACACCTGCGGACAAGGTGAAATTGTTCCGCTCGTTGTTTCGTGGTCGGGCAGACATCTTCCCGACCCGATTCGTAAGCAAGAAGACGGGCAATCCCGGTTACGCCCCGGCGTGCACAAACAAGTGGGAACCACGGCTGTGTGTACTCAAAGCGGGAGGCAAGTGCGGGGATTGCGTAAATCAGGCCTTTGTCGCCGTCGACGATCAGGTCGTGATGGATCACCTGAGGGGCCGACACGTCATCGGCTGTTACCCGCTGCTCGAGGACGAGACCTGTTGGTTCCTGGCGGTTGATTTCGACAAGAGCTCATGGAAGCAAGACATCGCCGCCTTCGCCGAGACCAGCCGATCCCTGGGCGTTCCGGCCGCGATCGAGCGCTCTCGTTCTGGAAATGGCGCGCATGCGTGGTTCTTCTTCACCGCGCCGGTGTCCGCAAACATCGCGAGGCGGATCGGCTGCCACATCATCACCGAGACGATGAGTCGCCGACACGAGCTGAGCATGCGGTCCTATGATCGACTATTTCCGAACCAGGACACGATGCCGCGGGGAGGATTCGGCAACCTGATCGCATTGCCGCTCCAGTACGAGCCCAGGCAACAGGGCAACAGCGTCTTCATTGATGAACGGCTCGAACCCTATGCGGACCAATGGGCCTTCCTCGCGTCGATTCAGCGCATCGAACCCAGCACAGCCGAGATGATCGCGCAGGAAGCCACTCGCACCGGCCGGGTAGTTGGCGTTCGATTCGCCGAGATCTTGGATGATCAAGAAGAGTCGGTCCCATGGGCGCGCTCGCAATCGAAACTGAGTTCCGCGCAGCTTGCCACCGTTTCGCTGCCGTCCGTCGTCAAAGGCGTCCTCGCGCAGCGCCTTTTTGTCGAGAAGAGCGGCCTGCCCGCTGCGCTTCTGAATCAACTCAAGCGGCTTGCAGCCTTCCAGAATCCGGAGTTCTACAAGAAACAGCGGATGCGCCTCTCCACGGCGACTACTCCGCGTGTCATTACGTGTGCTGAGGAGCATGCGCAATACATCTCATTGCCACGCGGCTGCGCGAACGCAGTGACGCAGTCGCTCGCCGAGCACCGCGTAGCGCTCAAGATCGACGACGAACGGCAGCTCGGTTCGCCTCTGGAATTGGAGTTCAACGGCGACTTGACTGACGCGCAGAGTGGGGCCGCTCGAGCGCTCCTCGTGCACGATACCGGAGTGTTCGTCGGACCGCCCGGCATCGGCAAGACCGTGCTCGGCACCTATCTGATCGCCAAACGCCGTCGCAGCACTCTGATCATCGTTCACCGCAAGCCACTTCTCGAGCAGTGGGTCGCGCAACTGGCAATGTTCCTCGGCATCGATGAGAAGCAAATCGGTCGCATCGGAGGCGGCCAACGCAAACCAAACGGCTGCCTTGACGTGGCGATGATCCAAAGTCTCGTCCACGGAGATAACGTCCACGATCTCGTCGGCGGCTATGGGCACGTGATCGTCGACGAGTGTCATCACTTGCCGGCGATCTCGTTCGAGCGAGTGCTGTCTGAGGTGAAGGCGCGCTATATCGTGGGGCTCACCGCAACACCGCAGCGCCGTGATGGGCACCATCCAATTGCCGAGATGCAGCTCGGGCCTGTCCGCTTCCGAGTGGACGCCAGGAGCCAGGCCGCGCATCGCCCTTTCCGTCACAAGCTCATTGTTCGGGAAACGGAATTCCACTTGACCAGCGATTCATCGAATGTCGGCATTCAGGAGATCTACCGAGCGATCGCGAACGATGCGGCGCGGAATATGGATATCTTCAATGACGTGATATCCGCCATTCAGGAAGGCCGTTCGCCGATCCTGCTCACCGAGCGGAAGGACCATCTCGAGTATTTTGCTCAACGCCTCCGCGGATTCGTGCGCCACCTCATCGTGCTGCAGGGAGGCATGACGACCAGGGCGCGGAACCGCTCCGTGGAACAACTCGCGTCGATTCCGGATGCGGCCGAGCGGCTCGTCCTGGCGACAGGTCGTTACATCGGTGAAGGGTTCGACGATGCTCGGCTCGATACGCTCTTTCTCGCCATGCCCATCTCTTGGAAAGGAACGCTGATCCAGTACAGCGGCCGACTCCACAGGCGCCACCCGGCGAAGACCGAGGTGCGGATCCATGACTACGTGGACCGACAGGTCCCGATGCTGCTGCGAATGTTCGAGAAACGCCTCGCCACTTACCGCGCAATTGGCTATGCGCGTGGCGAGGCGCCGCTCGGACTTGCCGAACCAGTCGAGGAGCGGACCGTCGAGTATGACCAGCAGGCGCTTCGACATTTCGAGGAAGACCTGTGACACGCCGAACGATTGTCAAGCGCAAACGGTGGCCGCCCCCGAAGGCCAAGCTCGCCGCCCTGATCGAGGAGGCCACCATTGATGCATACAGCGAGTCGGAACAGCGTGTGGGTTTCTATACGCTGCTCGACGAGCGCCTAAAGACCCCGTTCGACACCGAGATCCTCAGCGTTACGGTGACCGTCGAACGAATTGACATGACTGATGACGAGCAAATCGTGGCGATCTGCCGACGCGGTCGCTCGCGGCAGAGGATTCCTGTTCTCGATCTCCCGCTTCCGAACCCTCGCCCCGCGGGCGCGGAGTGGATTGAGGCATACCGCTCGTGGTCGGCAGGCGCGTAACCGCGTGACATTCATCCATCCCGCCCTCGCACGATGAGCGAGTTTCAGTACTATGAGTTCGTCGCGATCGATCACCCCCTCAGCGCGATAGAGCGCAAGCGGCTCCGTGCGATTACGGGTCGGGCCACGATCACTTCGACACGGCTCGTCAACACCTATGAGTGGGGCGACTTCAAAGCAGACCCACACGAGCTCGTCGTGAAGTACTTCGATGCTTTCCTTTACTATGCAAACTGGGGTACGCGTCGGCTTATATTGCGGGTCCCAAGCGCGCGACTTGACCTGAAAATCGCGAAAAAGTATTGCGCAATTCGCGCGGCCAGCGGCCGTGGCAATCGGAGTGTTGCGACCGTCGTCGCAACCGGAAAGCATCTCGTGATCGATCTATGGTCGGAGAGCGAATGCGGTGCTAACTGGGGCGACGTCGAGCCAGGTTTGCTCAGCGCGCTCGTACCGATACGCAATGAATTGATCGCCGGCGACTATCGTGCGCTTTACCTGGCATGGCGGCTCCGCGCTCAAGCCGGCGAGTTCGCCACCAACGCCCGGGCGCCCCCGGTGCCAGCCGCGACAGGCAGATTGACTGGTTCGCAGCAGGCACTCGTGGAGTACCTGCGCATCAACTCCACGTGAGGGACGGGCATCCTTGCTCCGCCTGGGGTCGTGCTTGACCGGTGCTGGTCGGGCTGACCGTAAATTTCCGTACCGCTTATTTCGGTTCGTACTTGAATCAAGCACAAGCGATTGATTTGGCGGAGAGAGAGGGATCCATATCGGAATACAAGCGCTTGATCCAAGAACAACTTTTCTATTCGATGAATTCTGATACCCACAAAAGTACCCACGGATCTCGCCGGTAGATCGCGCGTTCGAATGGAAGTGCCGACACGCTGTCAACCGGCGCCGACGGTTGACCAGTGTCCAGCGTTCAATGTTGACCATGGGAGGATGCAGCAACTTCCAGATCCTCATCGAGAAATGCCGGTAAGGTCCTGGTCAGCCTTCGGCGCCGATTAGGCCAAAATCCTGGTCAAACTTCGATGCCTGTTGGCATCCCGGCGACTTTTTGGCGGCATCGTCGAGTAGCTGGCTTGCTTCCGCCTCTGCCGCCGCCTCTCGGATATCATGGACGACTCTACCTGCAGCGTAAGGTAGCGATGTAAACAGGGCAAGTCCCGGAAATACCTCGCCGAAAGCGGCGACGCCCAAATCCTGCCTGGCAAGCTGTCTTGCTGCTTGTGTCTTACCGTGCGTTTGCAGGAGCGAACTTGCTGGCAAGGCCTTTAACAATCAAGTCCGCCTCGATTTTCCGCGCAAGAGAAGCAGGCACGAGGGCGTTCAAGATGCGGTTCAGCCGGCCTGGAACAATTTTGGAGCGGTTTTTGAGCAGACCGCTGAGGCCCTCAGATACGCACTGCTCGACGCTCATCGGTTTCATCGGCATGGTCTTCGGATCGAGGCCGAAC
>WNFJ01422265.1_pt1 | contig 13992 bp, 14 predicted proteins | sample 5400461 | NCBI WGS metagenome assembly WNFJ01 (sample SAMN13153349, study PRJNA577476) | soil metagenome | isolation source: 115 cm saprolite on Douglas fir-dominated hillslope | place: USA:California | collected 2013-09-17 | reverse complement strand
CGGCGCCGAAACCAGCGTCATCAGCTTCGAAGAGCAAAACGCGAAAGATATCGCGGCCAGCAATGCCGGAGAAGAAGGCGCAGCTACCGAGGGCCTGCCTCGTCCGCCCGTGGTCACCATTATGGGCCACGTGGACCACGGCAAGACCACGCTGCTCGATTCCATCCGCTCCACCAACGTTGCCGGCGGAGAAGCCGGCGGAATCACCCAGCACATCGGTGCCTACAAAGTTTCTATTCTCGACAAGAATTCTCCCGCCTACGGGCGCGAGATCGTATTCCTCGATACGCCCGGCCACGAAGCTTTCACGCGCATGCGTTCCCGTGGCGCCAAGGCCACCGACATCGTCGTCCTCGTTGTTGCTGCCGACGACGGCGTGATGCCGCAGACCATCGAAGCCATTGACCACGCCCACGCCGCTGAAGTGCCGATCATTGTTGCGGTCAACAAAATTGACAAGCCCGGCGCGTTGCCCGAGCGCGTGAAGAAGCAGCTCGCCGACCGCGGTCTGGTTCCGGAAGAGTGGGGCGGCAAAACGGTTTTTGTGGACGTTTCCGCAAAACAGAAAACCAACCTCAATCTATTGATGGAAATGATCTGCCTGGTCGCGGACCTGCAAGAGTTGAAGGCGACTGCGGAGCGTCCGGCAACCGGCGTGGTGCTCGAAGCCAAGCTCGATCGGGGCCGCGGGCCGGTGGCGACTGTTCTGGTGCAGAACGGGACCCTGCGCAACAGCGACAATTTTGTGGTCGGCAACGTGTACGGAAAAATCCGCGCCATGTTCGACGATCGCGGCAACTCCATCGTGCAAGCGCCTCCGTCAACCCCGGTAGAAATTCTGGGTATGGAAGGGCTGCCGCAGGCGGGAGACCAGTTCCTGGTGGTCGCCGACCGCGACAAAGCCCGCGGAATTTCCGACTACCGCGAACAGAAAGCCCGCGAAGCCACGCTGGCCAAGAGCTCGCGCGTTTCCCTCGAAGGCCTGGCGGAGCAGATCAAGACCGCCGGCACGAAAGAACTCAACATCATTCTGAAGGGCGACGTTGGCGGGTCCATCGAAGTGCTGAGCGACCTGCTGGCCAAGATGTCGAACGACAAAGTCCGCCTCAAAGTGCTGCGCGCCGGCGTGGGCGCAATCACCGAGAGCGACGTGCTGCTGGCTTCGGCCTCGAATGCGATCATCATCGGATTCAGCGTGCGTCCGGAGCGCAAAGCGCAGGAACTCGCCGATCAGGAAAAAGTGGACATCCGCCTGCACTCGATCATTTACGAACTGCAGGATGAGATCAAACGCGCCATGACCGGCCTGCTCGAGCCGACAATCAAAGAAACTTATCAGGGCCGCGCCATCGTGCAGGAAACTTTCCGCATCCCCAAGGTAGGCACGATTGCCGGTTGCAGAGTCTCCGACGGCTTCATCAAGCGCGACTCCGAAGTCCGCCTGCTGCGCGACAACGTGGTCGTCTTCACCGGCAAAGTCAGCTCCCTGCGCCGCTTCAAAGACGACGCCAGCCAGGTCACCAACGGCATGGAATGCGGCATCGCCATCGCCAACTATGGCGACATCAAGGCCGGCGACGTGATTGAAGCGTTTGTGACCGAGAGAGTCGCTGCGGAAGTAATGGCTTAAAATCGGCTCTTGGCTCTAGGCTCTTGGTTGTTGGCAAACGCCGACGCGAAGAGCCAAGAGCCGACTGCCAAGAGCCGAATGATCGCCTTTCTCACCCTCGAACTCAGCATCGAGCACGCGCAATCCCTCAAAGACAAACGGCAAGTCGTGCGCAGCCTGAAAGACCGGTTGCGCGCGCATTTCAACGTCGCTACCGCCGAATTGGATCCCAGCGGACTGTGGAACCGCGCCACCATTGGCGTGGTCAGCGTCTCCGACTCCCGCGATTATCTGGATGGGCTGATGAAGAATGTGGAACGCCAAGCTATGCGGATAGCGAACAACGCGGGCGCTGAAGTGACGGATTCGTGGGTGGAATTCAACTAATCTCAAGCCTTACCTGATGGCTCAAGATTAATATTGATTTATCTTGATTAATCCGGTAACATAACGTTTCGAAGAGGTGGATACGCATGCCGGCTCGAACAAAGACGAAAAAGTTCACTCCTGAGATCGATGCCAAGCTTTACGACGAGTTCGTTACTGTTGCGGAGCAGAATGGGCAGACCAAGCGGCGCGTCCTTGAGCAGGCGCTCGCGTTCTACCTGCACAATGTGGTTCCATCTCAGCACCTGGCTCGTCCAGAGGTTATGGATGCATTCGAGCAGTCGGTGTCCCGAAACCGTGACCTCCTCCAGCGTCTAGCCAAGTAAATGGCGGATTACCTGACGGTCGCGGAAGTCTATCGGATGCAGCATCGATTGATTGAAATGTTCGGCGGCCTTCATGGCGTGCGCGATAAGGGCGCGGTTGAGTCCGCGGTGTTTCGTCCGCAAATTGGGTACTACAACTCCATCGAAGAAGAAGCTGCCGCGTTGATGGAGTCGCTCGGCAGCAACCATGGTTTCCTCGACGGCAACAAGCGCATCGCGTTTACAGCGGCTGATGTTTTCCTGCGACGCAACGGGTCCTATATCGCAGTCGAACCCCGGGACGGCTACGAGTTCATCGCTGGCTCAATGGAGCGGCACGAATTTCGCTTTGCTCCAATCCTCGACTGGATTCGCCGCCACATCAAACCGGTGGTTTAGCTGGCCTTTCTTGTCGGAGACGATACCGATTGCCAACAACGCAAGAGCCGAGGTTACGGAGTCGTGGGCGGAGTTTCTATAGGATGCACGCCTATGAGATACCGCGCGGAACATCCGCTCATTTCGCAAGAGAAGTAAGACCTTTCGCGAACTCGCCGCGCCAGTGGGCAGGCTCGTGGGTGCCTCCGACCTCCTCGTAAGTCACCGAGTACTCTTTGTTCCGCAATACGGAGACTAAGTGGCGATTCGCTGCCAGCAGAGCCGGGCCATCTACTGACACGTCCTCTAGCCGGCCGGCTTCCATGAAAAATTTAATCGGAAGCTTCGGATGAGCGTCATACTGGCTGGCTAGCCATTCCCATTTTCGGTCCTTGTGCCCCTCCTGAAAGGATCCCGACTGGGACAACACGTTACCGAACAATTCCGGATGCTCCATCGCTATGAATGCCGATGCTGCTCCTCCGAGGCTGTAACCGCCGATGATTGTCTTTTGAGGATCGCGAGTCACTTTCCATTGCTCGTAGACCCAAGGCATTATTTCCTTCGCTACAAAATCTACGAATTGCGGATTGTATTGCAATTCCTTTACGCGGGAACCAGGCGCATTGCCAATGAATACCGCAATCATCGGCGCCAATTGCCCAGCGTGAATCAGGTTGTCGAGAATCGTCGGTACCGGAATCCAGTTCTGGTAAGCAAAGCCATCAAAGAGCACAAGCAAGTGGTACTCACTCTTTGCCCGCTCGTAGCCCGGCGGCGTATACACCCAAATGGCCCTCTCGTTGGTGAGAATTGCGCTCTTGAACCGATGCCTTTCGACTCTGCCATTTGGAATGCCAGCCTGCTTTGTAATCCATTTTGGGTCTTGACCTCGGGGCATGCCCGCGATTGAGAAACGGGTCGTCGGCTGCTCCTCATCGAACGCAACGTCCAACTGGTCTGGGTCCAGAGGGTCAATCGTCTCTTGCTGCCGGTACTCCTCGCCAGGTTTCATGTTCAGCACGAAACGATAGCCAAAACGCAGATCGTCCCGAACTTGCCAGCTCTTATACCAGACGTCTGTGCTATGCAGTCGCCTGAGCGGAAAATAGGGCATCCGGGGAACATTCTCCCGCGGTGCAAGCAACCCGACAGAGTATGTGCCGGGGCCTCCTCGCCACAGAAATGTGACGACCACTTTAGTCGAACTGCCCTTCACCGGTTCAACGAGTGGCGTACCCGCGCGCCCAAAGTCCCGCCAAAACTCGTTCAAGGAGTTGCGGTCGCCGGAGAGCAGGCGCTGCTTCAAGGTGTCAATCCGAGGGCCAGAGTCGACAGGTTCAAAATCAGGTGTATTCGCGGTTCTCACTTGCCCGGAAAGCCAAGTGCTCGATATCAAGACAGCAAGGCTAGCAAGTCGCATGAGAGCGGGCCTATTGGGCGGCTTCATAGAGGGTTGTGACACCGGGCGGGAGCTAAATGTTCCGAATCCTGAGAGCATTGCAAGCAAGTCATTCCGTCGGAAGGGCAAAATCGTGATTCCCCACATCACTCCTTTGACAAACCCTTGACCGCAATATCTGATATTCTCATCCGTTTTACCCAAGAGGTGCGCGTGGAGAAGCGAGGTGCCAAGTATATCATCGCGAACGGCTGGGAGAAGCCCTGCGGGAAGAGATTGAAACTATTGTGGAAGGCGAGTTGGGCGATCCGCGCATAGGCCTCGCGAATGTGACGGCCGTCGAGATCGCCGAGGACTCGCGGTCGGCGAGGATTTATGTCTCGGTGGAAGGCAGCGAGGAAGACGTTGAGCGCTCGCTCGAGGGGCTGACGGCGGCGGTGGGATTCATCCGTCGCGAGGTGGCGGAGAACCTGCGCCTACGCCGGCCTCCGGAGCTTTATTTTCAGCTCGACCGTTCTCATAAGTACGGAACTAGGATTGACGAACTGCTGAAGCGCACGCAAGGGAAGCGGAGGAAGAGGTAGCGCTGGGACCAGATCACCGATTGAAATGTGGGGACAGACGTCCTCGGCTGTCGCTTCGGGCCGCAGGCCCGGCTTTCGGCAGCATATCCGGCCCCGGGCCAAGAGCTGTCGAGGTGCGCTTGACGGACAGCCGGGGACGGCTGTCCCCACATGAGCTAGAAGAATTATGCTGAACGAGGTGCTCCACCAGATCGAGCGGCGCGAGCGGTTTGTGCTGACCTCGCATGCCCGCGCGGATGGCGATGCCGTGGGATCAACTCTCGCCTGCGGGGAAATCCTGCGCCGTATGGGCAAGCAGGCGGAGATTGTGCTGCGCGACGGAGTGCCGCGCGTTTATCGGCAATTGCCGTTTGCCTCCAGCGTGATTCAGGCCGAGCGCGTGAACGGCAACTACGACGCTGCCATCCTACTCGAATGCGACAGCATTCAGCGCACCCGCCTTGACGGCCTTGAGGGCCGGTTCCTGATTAACATTGACCATCACAAGAGCGGCCGCGCGTTTGCCGATGTGAACTGGATTGATCCCAAAGCCGTCGCCACCGCGGAATTGGTTTACCGGCTGGCGCGGGAAGCGGACGTGAAGATTTCTCCGGAAATCGCGACATGCCTTTACACCGGCGTGCTCACTGATACCGGCGCGTTTATGTTCGAAGGGACCAACCAGCATACCTTTGAAATCGCGCGTGAGCTGGTGCTGGCCGGAGCGGACCCGGCGCGCTGCGCCCGTCACATTTATTTTGGGCATTCGACCGCAAAGTTGCGCCTGCTGGGCGCGGCGCTTTCCGCGTTGCAACGCGAAGGTCCGCTGGCGTGGATTTGGGTGACACAAGAGCAAATGGAGCGCGCGGGGGCAAAAGAAGAAGACTGTGAAGGCCTGGTCAATTATGCGCTTTCTATCGGCGATGTAGAAGTGGCAGTCTTTTTTCGCGAGATGCCCGACGGACGTTTTCGCGTGAGCCTGCGCAGCAAAGGCGGGCTGGATGTTTCTACTATCGCGCAGGAGTTCGGCGGCGGCGGACATAGTTGCGCCAGCGGCTGCGCCGTGGATGGGCCGCTGCATGCGGCGGTCGAAAGCGTGCTGGCAAGAATTCGTAAAGGCAGTGGTCAGTGGCCAGTGGTCAGTGGCCAGTAGCTCCTGTTCGGTTTGTGAGCGGTGTCGTAGCGAAAGGTTTCACTGACCCATGCCCACTGACCACCGACCTTTGCACTCCATGACTCGCTACCGAATCCCGGACTGGCTGCTGCTGGCGGCGTTCTGCGCCTTCTTTTTTTTCTGGGGACTCGCATCCTTCGGACTGATCGGTGCCGACGAACCGCGCTACGCGCAGGTGGCGCGGGAAATGCTTGCCCGGAATGACTGGGTCACTCCGGTCCTCGGCGGTAGCCCGTGGCTGGAAAAGCCGCCGCTCTATTACTGGCAAGCAATGCTCGCCTATCAGTTGTTCGGCGTCAGCGATTGGGCGGCGCGACTCCCGTCTGCCGTCGACGCATTCGTGCTAGTGCTTGCAGTCTATTGGTTCCTGCGCCGCTTCCTCCCGGGACTCGCACTCGATGGCGCGCTGATGCTGGCGAGTTCGGCGGCAATTGTTGGTTATGCTCGCGCCGCGTCCATGGATTTGCCGCTCACGGCGGCATTCGCGATCGCCATGCTCGCTTGGTACGCGTGGTTTGAGAGCGGAAGCCGCGGCTATCTCGCGGCGTTTTATGGGTCCATGGCGATTGCGATGCTCGCGAAGGGCCCCGTTGCCCCGGCGCTTGCGGTCGTCATTATCGCCGTCTTCGCTATCCTCGAGCGCAGCGCGGGAATCGTCTGGAAGACTCTCTGGTTGCCGGGGATCCTGATCTTCTCCGCTGTGGGCCTGCCCTGGTATGTCATGGCGCAGATCAGGAATCCGCAGTTTTTTCACGAATTCATCGTCGAGCATAATCTCGCGCGCTTCGGAACCAACCTTTATCACCACCCCGAGCCGTTCTGGTATTACATTCCCGTGACGTTGTTGGGATGGGTACCATGGTCGGTATTCGTGGCCACGGCATGCGTTTGGGCGGTGCGTAAATTTAGAACGCGCGACGCGGACAGTCTGAACGCGTTCCTGCTGATCTGGATTGCGGTAATAGTCGTCTTCTTTTCGATTTCGCAATCGAAGCTGCCGGGATACGTTCTGCCCGCGATGCCGCCGGGGATTGTTTTGCTGGCCGAGTACGTGCGGGAACGAATTGCGTCGAAGCCGCGACTGACAGTGATTGCCTTGCACGCGCTCCTGGCGGGTGCATTGATTTTTTCTGCTTTGGTCATACCCTACCTGGTGTTGCAGCACCGGCTCACATGGAGCGTCGCACTTCTCGCGCCGCTCCCTGTTGCCGTAACCATTGCGGCGGTAACATTTGTGGCTCTTCGAAAGTACGGATATCCCGCTTTACGACTCATCACAATAGTTCCCGCGGTACTAGCGTTTGGAATCACCTTGCGCTTGGGAGCTCCGGCACTCGACCGAACGCTCTCGGCGCGCCCGGCCGCCGGGGCGCTGCAGATGGTTGATCCCCATCATCTCCCGGTTGCGGTTTCTTGGGTTTCTCGCGAGACCGAGTTTGGATTGCAGTTCTATCGCAACCAGCCGATGCCACGTTATGAGCTGGACCAGATTCCCGATGGCGAACATTTGGTAGTGGCAACCGAGGGACACGAACGGGGCGTGGAAAAAAGGGCGGCCAATAGAAAAGTAACGCGACTGGGAAGTTTTGCGGCGCAGAAGCTGGAATATTTTTATGTAGCAGCGGCGCCAAAGCAATAGCGCACAACCAAGAGCCGAAAGCTCGGAGCAAAGAAACAAATAAACGAAAGGCCGCTTTATTGGCGTTCGTTGTTCCCAGAGTTTGCCTGCGGCCGCGCGCTGCCACTAAACTCAGTTTTGTCCGCTGCCGATCCCTCGCCGTTCTTCAGGAGCCGAGTTGGAGATTCTCGATCTCAGACATTTCACGTCCGCCGACCTCCGGCCTTTGCTGGAGGACGAAATACGGGTGTGGGCGAATCTGCTGTGCTGGGACTACAGCGGCTCGGCGGAGATGATTCTCCGCTACATGGACGCCAAATTTCTTCCCGGATACGCCGCCGTTTCGCGTGGCAAGGTCTTCGGGTATTCGTTTTTCGTGTACGAAAACAACAAAGGCGTGATCGGCGACTTGTTCGTGCGTGACAGCGAAAATGGCACACAGGATGCTAACCGGGAACACGTCGAACGCCGCTTGCTGACGCACGTCATCGAGACGCTGCAGCAGTCGCCCGGCATCCACCGCATTGAGGCGCAATTGCTGGCGCATGAAGCCGGTGCCGCCGCGCAACCATTTCTCGATCAAGGATTCAGCCGCCACGCGCGCCTGTTCATGACTTTTCCGCTAGCGGATATGCAAGCTCTGGAGAAGAAAACGGTGCCGGACGTCGTTTCTCCGAAAATCGACATCCGCAGATGGACGGAACTTGACTATCAGCCTTCCGCCCAGGTCATTACCGCTGCATATCGCAATCATGTGGATTCAGAAATCAACGACCAGTACCGCACGCTGAGTGGATCGCTGCGCTTTCTGAATAACATTGTGCGCTTCCCGGGCTGCGGTACATTCGATCCGGAATCGTCGTTCGTCGCTGTGGAAAAGAGCACGGGCGCGCTGGCCGGCATTATCCTGTGCTCGCGTGTCCGCTACGATGTTGGCCACGTAACCCAAATCTGCGTGCTCCCCGATTACCGCTCGCATGGACTCGGCAAGGCCCTGCTCGCCGCCACCCTGCACAATTTGAAGCAGCGAAAATTCTCCACCCTTTCGCTCACCGTCACCGAAGATAACGTGCGCGCGGTGGAGCTTTACCAGCACCTGGGATTTGAGACGAGAAGGGTGTTTGATGCGTTTGTGTGGGAAGGGTGAAGGCAGCTCTTGGCTCTTAGCTGTTGGGTCTTAGCCTGAACCCGAGGGCTGGAACCACCCGAATATGTAGCTCAAAATGAATAGCTTGACTGCTTCGTGAGAATTTCTTTCCTGCTGCATCTTTTTCATCTCCTCGCCCGTATATCCGGATAGCATGAACGCCGCAGCCCATTACTTCGTGAATGCGATGGAATCCGAAACCAGCGCAATTGCTCGCGGTCTCCGCCGCCGCGATCCGGACTTGCTGGACCGTCTCATCGAGCAATATCAGCATCGGCTGCTTCGGTATCTGGTCTACCTGTCAGGCAATCGCGAACTAGCCGAGGACCTCTTTCAGGAAACCTGGATTCGCGTGCTGGAACGCGGCCATCAATACGACGGCAAGCACGAATTCAGTACCTGGCTCTACGCAGTGGCGAGAAATCTGACGATTGATTATTTGCGCAAGAAGAGTCCGCTCAGCCTGGGCGGAATAAACGACGGGCTAATGGAAGACGAGGACCGCGCGCCGCTCGAACCAGCCGACACCAGGCCCCTGGCGTGGGAAGTCGTGCAACAGCGCGAGCAAGCCGAGCGCATCAACGCGGCCTTGGTGAGCATTCCGGCGGAATACCGCGAGGCCGTGGTGTTGCGCTTTCAGGAGGGCTTGGCTCTGGACGAGATTGCCACGGTGACCGGGGCGCGACTGGGCACGGTGAAATCGCGACTGTATCGCGGATTGAATTTGCTGATGTCGCGGCTGAAAGGAGCAGGAACACGGACATGACGCGGAACTTACACGACGAAGCACGGGAGCTGATCGCACTGGGTGAAGGTCTTCCGGATGCGCAACAGGTGTGGCTGCGGGCCCACCTCAATGAATGCGAGGCCTGCCGCAATTATGCAGAAGCTGCAAACCGGGTGGTTCGCAGTTTGCGTTCACTGCCGCTCGCCGCTGATTCCCGCTTGGTGCGGGCCACCCAGATGCGGGTGCGCTTCCACGCCAGTAGACTTCACGAGGCGCGCGAACGACTGTGGCTGGTAGGGATGGCGTGTCTGGGCGTGGGTCTTTCCGCGACGCTGACCATCCCCCTTTTGTGGCGACTGTTTGCATGGATGGGCGATTGGGCCGGAGTTTCCAGACTGGTTTGGCAGGCGGTCTTCATGTTTTTCTTCGTCGCACCCGCGCTGGTGGTGAGTGTTTTGTTGCTGGCCCGGGGGACTTACTTGATGAACGACGGAGAACGATCGCGGTAATGGCGATGCGAAAGCTGACAAATTTTATGCAGGTAAAAACCGAAACTCAAACTGGACTAACTGCGGAAATCAAGATTGTTCCGTGGTGGGCATGGATGCTCGCGGGATTCGTATTTGTTTCCGCGCAGTGGTTTTTCAATATTGCGTTGGCTGGCCATTCGGATGCGCCGCCAGCATGGGCGCGAGGGGTGCTCGGACTTCTGGCCGGAATACTGCCTGGCTGTCTGGTGTTGCTCATCGGTTATATAAACCGCGACGCAAAACGCCGAGGTATGAGCCCGCTCCTTTGGACGATTGTGGCCATTGCCATTCCCTATGGCATGGGTGGTCTCCTTTATTTCGTACTGCGGCAGCCACTGCAGCGCGTTTGCCCGCAGTGTCGCAATGCCGTCCAGGCCGGATTCAACTTTTGCCCTTGCTGCAGCTACAAACTGAGCCCGAGCTGTCCGCAGTGCCAGCGATTGGTCGGCCCCAATGATGTGTATTGTCCGTACTGTGGAACTTCGCTGCACAATCAGGTGGCCCCGGTATCCAAGCCCGCAACGGAGTGAAGATCGTTCCTTCGTCGCAAAAAAGGAGTGCATAAGAAATGGGATTTTCACCCATCTTGGTTCTTCATATTTCGGCTGGCATGGTAGGAATACTATCGGGTACCGCAGCAATGTCTTTCCGCAAGGGTCCCGCCCGTCATGCCCAGGCTGGCAAAGTCTTCGTAATGGCGATGCTCACCATGGCCGGCAGCGCGGTGTACCTGGCGTTGATGAAGCACCAGCCAAACAACGTTGGCGGCGGCATTCTAACGTTCTATCTGGTGGGAACGGCATGGCTGACCGCCAGGCGCAGAGATGGGGAAACAAGCATTTTCGATTGGGCTGCGCTTCTAGTTCCTCTGGCGATCGGTATCGGTGGCTGGATCAACGGCCTGGAAGCGCTGCATAGCCCCTCCGGATCAAAATACGGGGTTCCCGCTGGCATGCACCTCTTTATGGGTTCTGTATGCCTACTTGCTGCCGCGGGAGACGTTCGCATGCTCGTGCGTGGCGGCGTCTTCGGCTTACAGCGTATCTCGCGGCATCTTTGGCGCATGTGCTTTGGTCTGTTCATCGCCACCGGGTCGTTTTTCCTGGGACAGGGCAGCAAGGTATTTCCCGCGTCTGTACTCAAAACCGGCGTACTCCTTGTCCCGGCGGTTCTGCCATTGCTGTTGCTGATTTTCTGGATGATCCGAGTGCGCTTCACGAAGGCGTACAAGAGAATGTCGATGCCGCGAAGAGCGATGCGTACTCCTTGCGAACCTAGTCTTTGAACTGACAGTCTCCATCGTCCGCAAGGAGCGGCGTTAGTTGTCGATCCCCCTGGCGACTCGCAAAGCATCCACCAGCATCGGCCCGTCTCCATTCTGTTTCGCCACGCTTTCTTCCGCGACAGCGGCGTCATCGCCCTCCCCCGGAGCCAAAAACAAATTGCTCTCGAGGCCGTGCTGTTTGTCATACAGCTCGCGGTACCGGCCTTGCAGCGCGTAGAGATCTTCGTGGGTTCCGCGCTCGACGATTTTTCCCTGCTCGACCACCAGAATCTGATCGGCGCGGCGGATCGTCGACAGGCGGTGCGCGATCACGAACGTAGTGCGGCCGCGCATCAGGTAGGAGAGGCCCTCCTGGATCATCTGCTCCGATTCGGAATCGAGGCTGGAGGTGGCCTCGTCGAGAATCAGGATGCGGGGTTCGGCAAGAATCGCGCGCGCAATCGAGATGCGCTGGCGCTGGCCACCGGAGAGCTTCACTCCGCGCTCGCCGACGATGGTGTCGTACTTATCGGCAAAGCTCTCGGCGAACTCGTCCACGCGGGCGATGCGGCAGGCGCGCATCACGGCTTCTTCGCTGGCATCAGGCCGGGAGAACGCGACATTCTCGCGAATGCTTCCGTCGAAGAGAAACGACTCCTGCAAAACCACTCCAAGCTGGGTGCGATACGAGTCGAGCCGGACCGTGCTCAGGTCAACCCCATCCACCAGGACTGCACCTTTGGTCGGAACGTAGAATGCGGAAATCAACCCGATGATGGTGGACTTGCCCGAACCCGACGAACCGACCAGGGCGGTGACTGTCCCCGGCGATGCGTGGAAGGACATGTCATTGAGCACGGTGCGGGCGCCGTCGTAGCTGAAGCTGACATCGGCGAAGTCAATGTTGCCTTCGATCTCGGAGAGCTTGATGGTGCGCCGAGGATCGCGATCTTCCGCGGATTCTTTCAAGATTTCGTGGGTGCGCTCGAGGCCGGCGAGCGCTTCGGTAAGTTGGGTGCCGATCTGAACGATCTGCATGATGGGCGCGATGAGAAATCCCATGAACAATGTGTAGGTAAAGAATCCGCCAATGGTCAGCGAGCCAGCGAGAATCTGGCGCGCGCCGACAAACATGATGACGGCCCCTACCACGCCCAGAAGCACGCTGGCGGAGAGGCCCATGACTGAACTTGCGGTCAGGGTGCGCATGACGTTGTCGAGTAGCCGGGTGACTCCCCTCGAGAAAACGTGGTCTTCGCGTTCTTCGGCGTGATACCCCTTCACCACGCGAATGCCGCCCAGGGATTCGGCGAGGCGTCCGGTGACCTCGGCAGTGATTTTGCCGCGCTCGCGAAAAATCGGACGGATAGTCTGGAAGGCCTTCTTCAAGGCAAATCCAAAAAACAGCAGGAAGCCAAATGCCAGGCCGGTCATCAGTGTGCTGATGCGTAACAAAACCACGAACGCGATGGTCGCGGTGAGCAGCCCTCCAACCAGATCTACCAGCCCGGTGCCGATCAGGTTGCGCACGCCTTCCACGTCGCTCATGATGCGCGAGACCAGCACACCACTCTTGGTGGAGTCATGAAACGACACCGATAGCCGACCCACGTGAGACTGCACTCTTTGGCGAAGCTCGGTGATCAGACGTTGGGCGGCTTTGGAAAGTAATTGCGTAAGCGAGAATGAGGTGAGTCCCTGAATCAGCGTAGCAAGCAAAACCCCAAGTACGAGCGGCTTCAGAAGTTGCGACTGGCGCTTAATGATGACGTTGTCGATCAGGAATCGCGTCGAGTAAGGAAGCACTAGTGAGGCGACGCGGTTGATCGTCATAAGAACGAAGCCGATCGCCAGCAACCCTCGGCGCGGGCGAATGAGTTCCCACACCAGAGGCATGACCGCGCGAAGTTTTGGCCGCGAAGCACCGGTAGGGGCGGGTGGTGGGTGATGGGCGAAGGCCACGATCTTAATTAGACACTACGCGGCGCGGGTGGGGTTCAATTTGTAGGCCGGACCCACGCATTCGCGTCCGGCAGCGTAAGCGACTGATATAACTTAAGTCACACGGAAATTGGTTGACCCGCATCCCCGCACCCAATACAGTGAGCACAGTCCTTACGAGACCCCACAATTATGGATTTCCACGTCGAGTTTGATCGTGAAGAAGATGGCCGCTGGATCGCCGAGATTCCTGAACTGCCCGGCGTGATGGCCTATGGAGCTACTCAAGAAGAAGCTAAGGCTAAGGTTGAAGCGCTCGCGCTCCGCGTGGTCGCGGACAAGATCGAAGAAAATAAGAAGTCTATTCCGGCTGTAACTTTTGCGTGAGCAAGTGGCCCAGCTCGAAGGCCAAGCGAGTCTTGAAAGCTCTCCAAAAAATTGCCTACTCCGTCAAGTCCCAAAGGGGCTCCCACATTCAGCTCATCCATCCAGATCGGGGAGAATACACATTCGCCTTCCTCGACTCTGACGAATCGGACCAGTAATGCTTTCTAAGATTGCCGAGAAAACTGGGTTGAAGCCCGAGGATTTGTAACTCAGAGTTGTGGCACACTATCCTCATTTACGTGAAAAAGCCCACGAAATTCAAATCGAACGAAAGATCAGTTGAGGAACGTGATTCGGAGCCTTAGAGCTGCAGGGGACAAACAGGAAGCTGAGAGCTAACGCCTAAGAGCTTCTCTAGTGCCTCAGCGCCCACATCACCCAGCCCGCCACAATCAATCCGCCCATGAACATGGCGAAGCAGTAGAGACCGTAACGGACCTGTTCGCGAGGAACTTCGCGCTGCGTGATTCCGAAAACCACCGAAGCAAAAACCGAGAACAGCAAGGCGGCGTTGAAATGGGAGAGGGCGAGGATCAAGATTTTTTCCCAATGGCGATGTG
>WNFJ01012352.1_pt2 | contig 13992 bp, 14 predicted proteins | sample 5400461 | NCBI WGS metagenome assembly WNFJ01 (sample SAMN13153349, study PRJNA577476) | soil metagenome | isolation source: 115 cm saprolite on Douglas fir-dominated hillslope | place: USA:California | collected 2013-09-17 | reverse complement strand
GCGAGCTTGGCGCCCGCCGGCAGCGTCGGCCAACCCCCGCGCACCTCGAGCGCCGAATAGGTCAGCATGGCGGCCGCCATGCGCTGAGCGGTGCCTTCGTCCAAGGTCGGAACCGGCGAGCTTGAAACATGCGCGAGAGCCGGGAGGCCAGGCTCCGTCTGCGCGGGTTGCGGCTTCGGCGTGGGCATAGGCTTGGCCGCCGCGGGGGCTAACGCCTGGGCGAAAGCGGTGCTTCCGAGCGCCGGCGCCAACAGCAGCGCGAGGCCAACAAGGGCCCCCCGGCTCAAAATAACCCGGTCTCCTCGCATGCTAAAGCCTCCCCCGAACCGTGGCGCACGACGCGGCAAGTCCACGGGTGATTGCCAAAACCCAAAAGCGCCTGAGACGAACCCGATCCCGGCAGTGTCTGGTTTGTCGGGCCGGCACGGGCCAGGTTCATGCGCCGACGCAGAATGCCCAAAAGTGTGGCCGGCTGATGGTATGGGATAGCCTCTGCCCCTGAGCCGGACGCAAGACGCCCACCACAAAGCCGCTGATCCGCAAAGGCACTCAATGCAAAATGCCCGCCCAGGGCGGGCATTTTGACGATCAGAGGATGATGCGTTCCTCCGGGCAGCCGTTACGACTGGGGCTGCGGCTCCAGCCCCCCGGTCTCGGGGCGCGGACGCGGCTTGCCGGCGGGCGGAACCGCGGAGCCGCGCGGGGTGGCGGGCTCGATCACCGATTCGCGGCTCGGCCGTTTGCCGACCAGCAGGTCCTTGATCTCGTCGCCGCTCAGGGTTTCGAATTCGAGCAGACCTCTGGCCAAGGTTTCGAGATCGGCCCGCTTGGCCATGAGGATCTTCTCGGCCTCCGTATAGCCGGCTTCGACCAGGCGCTTGATCTCGGCATCGATCTTGCGGCTCGTCTCCTCAGACACGTTTTGCTGGCGGGCCACCTGGTAGCCAAGGAAGACCTCGTCCTGGTTCTCCCCATAGGCAACGGCGCCGAGCGCTTCCGACAGGCCCCAGCGCGTCACCATCAGGCGCGCGAGCTTGGTGGCCTGCTCGATATCGGAGGCCGCGCCCGAAGTCACCTTGTCGCGGCCGAAGATGAGCTCCTCCGCCACCCGGCCGCCCATCATGATGGCCAGCCGCGAGGTCATCTGCTCCAGGCTCATGGACAGCTTGTCGCGCTCGGGCAGCTGCATGACCATGCCGAGCGCGCGCCCGCGCGGAATGATCGTGGCCTTGTGGACCGGATCGGTGGCCTTGACGTTGAGCGCCACGATGGCGTGGCCGCCTTCGTGATAGGCGGTGAGGGCCTTCTCCTCCTCCGTCATCACCAGCGACTTGCGCTCGGCCCCCATCATCACCTTGTCCTTGGCATCCTCGAACTCGACCTGGGTGACCATGCGCTTGTTGCGCCGCGCCGCCATCAGGGCCGCCTCGTTGACCAGATTCATCAGATCGGCTCCCGAGAAGCCGGGCGTGCCGCGCGCGATGGTCTTGAGGTTCACGTCGGGCGCCATCGGCACCTTGCGCACGTGAACTTTGAGAATCTGCTCGCGTCCGACCACGTCCGGATTGGGCACGATGACCTGCCGGTCGAAGCGACCCGGACGCAGCAGGGCCGGGTCGAGCACGTCGGGCCGGTTCGTCGCCGCAATCAGGATGATGCCCTCGTTGGCCTCGAAGCCGTCCATCTCGACCAGCAGCTGGTTCAGGGTCTGCTCGCGTTCGTCATTGCCGCCGCCGAGGCCAGCGCCGCGGTGGCGACCGACGGCATCGATCTCGTCGATGAAAATGATGCAGGGGGCGTTCTTCTTCGCCTGCTCGAACATGTCGCGCACGCGGCTGGCGCCGACGCCGACGAACATCTCGACGAAGTCGGAACCCGAAATCGTGAAGAACGGAACGTTGGCCTCGCCCGCGATCGCGCGCGCCAGCAGCGTCTTGCCGGTGCCGGGCGGTCCGACGAGCAGCACACCGCGCGGAATGCGCCCGCCGAGCCGCTGGAATTTGCCGGGATCACGCAGAAATTCGACGATCTCCTGCAGATCCTGCTTGGCCTCATCGACGCCGGCGACGTCCTCGAAGGTGACGCGGCCGTGCGCCTCGGTCAAAAGCTTCGCCCGTGACTTGCCGAAGCCGAGCGCCTTGCCGCCGGCACCCTGCATCTGCCGCGACAGGAATATCCACACGCCGATCATCGCGAAGATCGGCAGCCACGAGATCAGCAGCGAAACGAACCAAGGAACGTCGTTCTGCTGCGGCCGCGCGGTGATGTTCACGTTCTTCTGATAGAGTTTTTGGACCAGGCTTGGATCATTGGGTGCGTAGGTCTGGAAGCTGTGCCCGTCCTTGTAGGTGCCGTGGATCTCGGGTCCTTGGATCACCACATCGCGCACGTCGCCGGCATCGACCGCATTGAGGAGCTGCGAGAACGAAATGTCCGAAGATGCGGTGCGCTGGCTCGGATTCTGGAACAGCGTGAACAGTGCCAGCAGCAATAGGATGATGATGACCCAGAGGGCGAAATTGCGCAGATGGGCGTTCATGCCTCGCGTCCCTTGTGTCCATCCCCAACCCGCTGGCGCATCGGATATGCCCGCGGCTGGCGATTCCTTCGGTTGATACTGTCCGTAACTCGTGGCCGATTCACGTCCATCCCGCCACAATCTAGGTGTCGCTTGGCCTCCTGCCAAGGGAACCACCCCATTTCTTATCACCCTGACGCGTCGCCCTGGCCGCCCCCCGGGGATCCCGGCGCATGACATATATGCGCTTGGTTAAGGCTTGGCTGCGCCCGAGTGTGGCTTTGGATTTGATGTGCCTACGGAGCTGATAGGAACGTCAAATCCGCCGCACTAGCGGCGCGCGGGTTTCGACCGCGGCGGGGCCCGCTCGATCGTGAGCCGGCCGCCCGCCAGCGTGATCAGCGCGCCCGCCAGCGTGCGGCGCACGCGATTGTGTCGCAGGCGCACGGAAATTGATTTGGAATTTGATTCGGCGAGCAAGCCGTAGAGGGCTTCGAGCCGCCCGAGCCGCAAGGGCAGCTCGCCCGCGGCGTGAATGATGGCACGACCGAGCAAGCGCAACGCTACTTCCGCAGGCAGGCGGATGAATTTTTCGGCATCGAGCAGGATCGGACTGTCATCGGTCCAGGCCGCATCGGACACGGCGTTTGCAGCCACGCCCACGGCAAATTCGATGGTGGCTTCGGCGCGCCGCAGCCGACTTGCCAATAGAGCGAGCCGTTTGGCATCCAGTCCTTCGCCGGCGAGCACCGGCATCAATTGCCGCAGCCGAGCGCGCGTGAAGCGCGGATCGCGGTTCGACGGGTCGTCGCAAAACGCTACACGGCTCGCCTCGAGGGTTGCGATCAGCCGCGCTTTCGGCAAATCCAGCGGGCGCACCAGCAGAAGCGGACCGGCGCCGTGGCGCTCAGGAGCGCGCGCGCCGGGCTGCACCGGTAGCGATGTCTCCCGCGCCATGGCGGAGAGCCCGGTCGGTCCGCTGCCGCGCGCCATCCGCAACAGCACGGTCTCGGCCTGATCGTCGAGCGTATGCGCGGTCAGGATATGGCCGGCCCCCGCGGCACGCGCCGCAACCGCCAGCAGCCGGTAGCGAACCGCGCGCGCCGTCTCCTGCAGTCCGGTTTCCGGCTTGGCGCCGGTCCAGCGCATGGTGCGGTGGCGGATGCCCAGGCGCAACGCGAGCCGCTTGGCGGCGCGCGCTTCGCTCCCCGATTCGGCGCGCAGCCCGTGATCGACCGTGACGGCGAGAAGCCGTGGCCCTTGTCTGAGCGCGGCGCGCCAGCGCGCCGCCAGGACCATCAGGGCCGTCGAATCAGGGCCCCCCGAGACCGCAAGCAGGAGAGCGGGAGCAGATTTGAGGCCGGCAAACAGCGTCCTTGCCTCGGCGGCTGAAACAGGCGCCGCCTGCTCAGCAGCCGACACGCTTCTGTTCCCGGTCGACGCCCTGCTTCACGCCGAGCGCCGCGCGCGGATATTTGCGCAGCACCTCTCCGAGCGACGCGCAGGCCGCCTCCTTCTCGCCGAGCACCGCGAGCGACTGACCAAGCCGCAGCAGCGCGTCGGGCGCCTTGGCGGTGGATTCATATTTGGTCGAGACATTGAGGAAGGCCTCGGCGGCGTCGCGATAGCGCTGCCGCTGGAACAGGCTTTCGCCGAGCCAATATTGCGCCTCGGGCGCCATCCGGTCGCTGGGATATTTGCGCAGGAAGGTGCGAAATCCATCCTCGGCCAGCGCATAATCCTTGCGCAGGATATAGCCGTAGGCGAGGTCGTAATAATCCTTTGGACTATCCGACGGCGGCAACGTCGCCATTTGGGCTCCGCCGGGGCCAAGATTGCGCCCCTCCGGGGACGGCGTCCCGCCCGGCGGCGTGAACCGGGGATCAGGTCCGACATTGCCGCTCATGGTGGAAAGATTGAGCGGTTCGCCAGGGGTTCGGCCGCCCGGAGCCCCGATCGGCGGTTCCTCCGCCACCACCTGGTCGGGCGGCTGATTCGGTGCCACCGCCCCGCCGCTGCCCGGCAGCGCGCCCAGGGTCCGCGGCGCACCAGGCGCCGTGGGATTTTGGGTGGGATCGAACGCATCATCGCGCCGTCCGGTCGGCGGGGCCGCGGATGGCCGTGTGATGGTCGGAGAGCTGGCCGGGGCGCCAGCCGGGCGCGGCGGCTGGGCAGATGATTGTTGCGCGCCCGCATCCTCCTGCATGCGCCGGAGCTGATCGGCCATTTGCTGATTGCGGAACTGCAGCTGCTCGATCACGCCGGTCATCTGCCGGATCTGGGCTTCAAGACGATCGATGCGCATGCTCATATCGCTGGCCGAGGACTGAGCGAGCCGATCCCGATGGGCGCCCGCAGCCTGCTCGCCGCCACCGAACAGGCCATCGAGAAAGCCGGGCGATTCGCCCCCGGCGGTCTGACCCAATGCTGCGGCCGCGCCGGCCAATATGGCGGCGGCGGTCACCGAGACCCGAAGCACACTGAGCGGCAAGCTGGTCATGAGCCGATGATCTGGCTGGGGCTGCGTCTTGGCAACATAAGAATTCCTGCGTCCGAATTGTGACTTTAGAAGAAACGATGCGCCAGGGCCGCAAAGCACAACCGGCGCCGCGAGGCGCCGGTTGTTCCCTTCCCCCACTTTATCTCTCGATCAGGAACTGGCGCTGAGGACGGTCACGGCGCGGCGGTTCTGCGACCAGCACGATATGTCGTCGCAGACGGCGACCGGCCGTTCCTTGCCGTAGGAAATCGTGCGCATGCGATGCGCCTGCACGCCGCGCGAGACCAGATAATCGTGCACGGCCTGCGCGCGCCGGGCGCCGAGCGCGATATTGTACTCGCGCGTGCCGCGCTCGTCGGCGTGGCCTTCGACGACGAAAGTATATTGTGCGTAGCTGCGCAGCCATTGCGCCTGCTTGTCCAGGGTGGCGATCGATTGCGGCGTCAGCTCCGAGGAATCGGAATTGAAGAACACCCGATCGCCGACATTGACCACGAAATCCTGCTGGCTGCCCGGAGTGGCAGCGCTCGCGTTCGCCAGCGCGCCCGCGTCCTGATTGGCGTTCCTGGCGCAAGCCCCCATGGCCAGGGCAGCGACGAGGAGAGCAGCGATCTTCGCGGCGCGGACGTTACGCGAAACATTCGTCATACCGGTGCCTCCATTCTTGCTTGATGACCGGACGAGCCGTTGGTCTAGCGGGTCCTGGTTAAGCGAAGGTTCCGTCAACCTTGATGAGGCCTTGCGCGTGTTGCTCAAATTGCATCACTGGCAGGAAAGCATCTGGTGTGGTTAATGCCAAGTGAATTGCGGCACCTTCAGGGCCAGCCAACATCTTTTGGCACGAAATCCGACCGCCCCGCCTTCAGGACAACAGGGGCGACCAGGCCGGATCGGACGCGAAGCTCGGCGTCGGCGTGCGTTGCTCGTTGCGTCCGGTGACGTCGACCGTGAACAGCCCCGGCCCGCCATTCCCGCCCGAATCGCGAAAAAACATGATGACTCGGCCGTTTGGCGACCAGGTCGGACCCTCGTTGTGGAAGCCCTCGGTCAATAAGCGTTCGCCCGACCCGTCCGGCTGCATGATGCCGATCGCGAATTTGCCTGCGTTTTGCTTGGTGAACGCAATGTAGTCGCCGCGCGGCGACCAGACCGGAGTTGAATAAATTCCTTCGCCGAAGCTGACGCGCTGGGCGGGGCCGCCGCCGGCGCCCATCACGTAGATCTGCGGGTGACCGCCGCGGTCGGACTCGAAGCAGATGCGCGCGCCGTCGGGCGAATAGCTCGGCGCCGTGTCGATTGCCGCCGTGTCGGTCAGCCGGGTCGTCGCCTTGGAACGCAAATCCATGACGTAGAGGTTGGCGTTTGCGCCTTGCTGCAGGCTCATGACCACCCGCTGCCCTTCGGGCGAGAAGCGCGGGGCGAACGACATGCCGGGAAAATTGCCGACGATCTCGCGCTGGCCGCTCTCGATGTTGAGCAGCAATACGCGCGGCTCGCCCTGGCCATAGGACATATACGTGATCTGCTGGGTCGTGGGCGAGAAGCGCGGCGTGAGCACGAGGTCATCGCCGCGGGTGAGGTAGCGGACCTGGGCACCGTCCTGGTCCATGATGGCCAGACGCTTCACCCGGCGATCCTTCGGCCCCGATTCGTCGACGAACACGATGCGGCTGTCGAAGTAGCCCTTGTCGCCAGTCAGCCGCGCGTAGACGAGATCGGAGATGATGTGGGCGATCCGCCGCCAGTTCTCGGGCGACGTGGACAGCGACTGACCGGCGAGCGGCTGGCCGGCGAACACGTCCCATAGCCGGAACTCGGCCTTGAGCCGGCCGGCATCGGGACTCAGCCGCCCGGTGACAAGCGCCTGCGCATTGATCTGCCGCCAATCAGGGAAGCGCGGGTAATCGAAGTTGGGGTTTTTCTCGATATAGGCGGCCGGATCGACCGGCAGGAACAGGCCCGAGCGTTGCAAATTCGAGGCGATGATCTGGGTTACGTCGTGGGCGGTTTCCGTCTCGCCGGTCGCGGCGAAGTCCGGCAACGCGATCGGGATCGGCTGAATATTGCCCTGGGTGATGTCGAGCCGCACCACCGCCTCGGACGGCCGCGGCGTCAGACCGGCGAGCGCGCCCGCCGTCGCACCGGCCCCCAACAGGAGCGCACGTCGGCGACTCAACCAACCATTGTTCGATGTCGAATAGTGCTGGCTCATCGGTTCGTCGTCCCGCGGGTCGCCGGATCAATTTGAACTCAATTGTTGCCCATGAATTGGGGATCGAAGGTGATCACAAAGTCCTTCCATATCTCATAGTGCGCCGGCTCAAGCATGGTGTAGGGCTGGCCACGGATGACCGCCTGCTTCGCCCTGTCGCTCGCCGCGATGAACAGCGGGCTGTTGCCGCTGGTGAGCACCACCGGCGGAGCCGAAAGGGTGCCGTCGGGCCTGAGTTGGATTTCGACCTGGAGGGTCGCTTCTCTCGGAGTGGCGCCTTGGGGTGGGTTCCACAGCTCCATGAGCCTCATGCGCATGGCCGCGAGCTCACGCTGCGACAATTGCCCCGCCGGATCGCCAAAGAGCGGAGGCGGGCCCGGCGAACTGCCAGAGACCCCAATTGAAACGGCGTGGTTTATTTCATTGCTGGCGGACGCTACGCGCTGCGAATCGCGCTTGTCGAGCAGCGCCTCGACCTTGCGCGGGTCGAACTGGGGCGCCGGCGCGGCCGGCTTCTTGGGCGGGGCCGGCGTCTTGATCTCGGCCTTCTTCGGATCGGGCTTCTTGTCCTCGTCCTTCTTCAAGGCTTCCGCGATCGGATCGGTGGGCGCCGGCGGGTGCGGCGGTTTCTTGAGCTTCGGTTCGGGCGGCTTGGGCTCCGGCACCGGCGGCACGTCGGCGGCGGCCTTGACCTCCTTCTTGGCAAGCTTGGCCATCGGATCGTCGACCGGTATTGCCTCGGCGACCTTGTCGGCTACGGGCTTGGGGTTTTCCGCCCGCGGCGCGTTCTTGGCCCCACTGGTCATCTGGGAGAATTCGGTCGCCGATATCACGTCGACAGGCAGTCCTTTTATCGGCTCTGCATGATAGGGCTGCACCACGAACGTCACCACGCACCACAGCAATACGGCTGCGTGCCCGACGCCCGATATGGTGAGGCCCGTTCTCATCCCGCGCCCGATCGATCCCTCACGGCCCCTGCTCGACCTCGGTCACCAGCGCCACCCGGTGGAACCCGGCCCCCGAGATGCGCCCCATCACCTTCATCACTGTACCGTAATCCACCCTGCGGTCGCCACGCACATAAATGCGCTCATCGAAACCGCCGCCCCTCGCCTCGGAAATAGCCTTGAGCTTGGCGACCAGTTCATCAACCCCCATTTCGGTGTTTTGAAGGAAGATTTTGCCCTGCCCGTTAAGCGAAATCGCGAGCGGCTCGCGATCCTGATCCAGGCTTTTGGCCTGGGATTGCGGCAGATCGATCGGCACCCCGACCGTGAGCAGGGGCGCCGAGACCATGAAGATGATGAGCAAAACCAGCATGACATCCACCATGGGGGTCACGTTGATCTCGCTCATGACGCCCCGCCGGCGGCGATGCCGGCGGCCTGCATCCACGGCGCTCGTCCCGCCCATCCCCATGGCTCAAACCCCTTAGGTCTCAAATCCTTGGCTCAAATTCTCAGCCGCGCTCGTCGATCTGGCGCGACAGGATCGCCGAGAATTCGTCCGCAAACCCCTCCAGGCGCTGCGCCTGCTTGTTCACCTCGGACGCGAACTTATTGTAGAAAATCGTCGCCGGTATGGCGGCCACAAGGCCGATCGCGGTCGCGAACAGCGCCTCCGCGATGCCGGGCGCCACCACCGCCAGCGAGGTGTTCTTCGAGGCCGCGATCGACTGGAAGCTGGTCATGATACCCCAAACCGTGCCGAACAGGCCGACGAAGGGGCCGGTGGAACCGACCGTGGCCAGCACCAGCAATCGCCGCTCCAACAGCCCGATTTCGCGGGCGATGGTCACCTCCATCACCTTCCCGATTCGCATCTGCAGTCCCGCGAACGAACGCACCTCGCCCTCCAGGCTGCGCTTCCATTCCCGCATCGCCGCCACGAACAGGGCCGCCATCGAATGAGTGGGCCGCGCGGACAGCGAACGATAGAGCTCCTCCAGCGACTGGCCGGACCAGAACGCCTGCTCGAACCGGTCCATCTCCTTGCGCGTGCGCATGTAGAGGAGGGTCTTTTCGATCGCGATGGCCCAGACCCAAACCGAACAGATCAGGAGCCCGATCATCACCGATTTGACGATCCAGTGGGCCTGCAAGAACAGCGTGAGCAGCGAAAGATCCGATGAGCTGAGCCCGATCTGCGGCAGGTCGGCGGGATTCATGGGCTATCCTTTGCGGCTCTCTGGCACGGACCAGGCCTGCGCGGCCGTGTGGACCAATGGTCGTGGGGACCAAAAGGAGGCGGCAGGGAGCGTCATCTGGCGCTCCGCCGAACACCCAAAACTGCACGAAAAATCGCGCCGTCCACCATCGGCACGGCAACGAATTCATCGCCAAACATGTCCAAACTAGGGCACCAGACCCGTCATCCCTGGCCCTAACAGGCGCCGGAGGTGGTTAAGGCCCGGTTACCGGGGATGGCGGCCTTTGAGCTCGCGACCGGTCCAGCTCCGCCGCCATGCCGTCGTGGTCAACGGGTTCAGGCGCCGGCCATGTGCTGGTCCGCCTGCATGGCCAGGCGCAGCGGCTTGGGAATCAGCCGCGCCCGGCCGCCAGACACGCACGCGACCCGCACCCGCGCCTCGACCAGCGTTTCGTCTGCGCGCATCACGCGCTGGCGGAGGATGATGGAGGCGCCCTTCACCTCCGTGGGCACCGTCTCCACCGCCAGCACATCATCCATGCGGGCCGGCTTGAGGAACTCGATCTGCAGGGAGCGCACCACGAACGCCAAGCCCGGCGCCTGCGTCTGTGCCTGCGCGAACAAGGCGCCGTGATCGGCGCCGAGCAGGCGCAGATAATTGGTGCGGCCGCGCTCCATGAAACGCAGATAATTGGCGTGATAGACGATGCCGGAAAAGTCGGTGTCCTCGTAATAGACCCGTACCGGCATGACATGGCGGCCGCCGCGGATTTCGCCGTCGAGGCAAGCCAAGGTCACTCCTCCTCGCTCTGCCCGAACAGCCCGAATTGCGAGGGATCGCGCGTGGGCTCGGCGAGCCCGAGGTGGCGGAAGGCATGGGAGGTCAAGAGCCGGCCGCGCGGGGTACGCTGGATGAAGCCCTTCTGGATCAGGAACGGCTCGATGATCTCCTCGATGGCGTCGCGCGGCTCCGACAAGGCTGCCGCAATGGTCTCGATCCCGACCGGGCCGCCACCGTAATTGATCCCGACCGTGCTCAGGTAGCGCCGGTCCATGGCATCGAGCCCGGCAATATCGACCTCGAGCTCGCTGAGCGCCCGATCCGCGGAGCCCCGGTCGATGGAGCTTAAGCCGTCAACCAGCGCGAAATCGCGCACCCGCCGCAACAGCCGGCCGGCGATGCGTGGCGTGCCGCGGGCCCGGCGCGCGATCTCGTTGGCGCCGTCCGCCGTCACGCCGATGCGCAGAACGCGCGCCCCGCGGTTGACGATCTCCTCGAGCTCGATCTCGGAATAGAAGTTGAGCCGGATCGGGATGCCGAAGCGGTCGCGCAGCGGATTGGTGAGCAGCCCCGCACGCGTGGTCGCCCCGACCAGCGTGAAGCGCGCCAGATCGATCTTGACCGAGCGCGCCGCCGGGCCGGCCCCGATGATGAGATCGAGCTGGAAATCCTCCATGGCCGGATAGAGGATTTCCTCGACCGCCGGGCTGAGCCGATGGATCTCATCGATGAACAGCACGTCGCGATCCTCGAGATTGGTAAGGAGCGCCGCGAGGTCGCCCGCCTTGGCGATGACCGGACCCGAGGTCGAACGGAAGTTGACGCCCAATTCGCGCGCCACGATCTGCGCCAGCGTGGTCTTGCCGAGCCCGGGCGGGCCGACGAACAGCACATGGTCGAGGGCCTCTTGCCGCGCGCGCGCGGCCTCGATGAAGACCTTAAGATTGCCGCGCGCCTGCTGCTGGCCGATGAACTCGGAGAGGCGCTGCGGGCGGAGCGTTGCTTCCGCCACGTCGTCCTCGCGGCGTTCCGCCGCAACCAGCCGGCGCGGCGTCGTCATGGCCCGGCGTCCATCGATGTCGGGGGGGCGAAATACCAGTCTCGCACCAACGCCCAGCACAGTAGCGTCGGGACGAGGCAGGCCAGGATCATGACGGCGGGATATTCCGGGAACGGGCTCTGATCGGGCGTTCCGGCGTACGACCCCTCTCCGCTGCGTTCAAGCACCACGATGGCGACCACCAGCCCGGTGCCGAGCGCCAAAGGCCAGCCGGCGCGGCCGATGAAAGATTGCGTGATGCCGATCAGAAGTCCGGCGGCGGCGGCCGGCGCCGCGCCGAAATAATAGCTCATCGGCACCGCATAGATGAGCCCGAGCAAGGTGAGCCAATGGAGGTCCGGGCCAGCCACGTCCCATTCCGGCGGCAGCCCGATGGCGGCCAGCATGGCAACCCAGATCACCGCGCCGAGCGGCGGAGCCAGCACGACAAACACCAGCACGATGGCGATCAGCCGGCCGATACGGGCGGGGAGGCTCGGCTTCGGCTTGCTGGCGGCGCTCACTTGGCGATTTCCTTCAAGCCGAGGCGGATGAGGCTCTTGGCATCCGCCCCTTCCCCGACGGCGCGCGCCGCGGCCGCGATCGCGGCGGCGGCCTGCGGCTGGCCATAGCCGAGATTGACCAGCGCCGAGACCGCATCGGACACCGGCTGCGGGGCGCGCCGGTCATCGAGCGCGCCGGACAGCCGGATGACCGCCGGGTCCACATCCGCATAGGCGGGCGCCTTGTCCTTGAGCTCGGTGACGATGCGCTCCGCCACCTTGGGTCCGACCCCAGGCGAGCGCGCCACCATGGCCTTGTCGCGCAGCGCGATGGCGGAGGCGAGGTCGGCCGGCTTGAGCGTGCCAAGGATCGAGAGCGCGACCTTGGTGCCGACGCCCTGCACGGTCTGCAACAGGCGAAACCATTCGCGCTCGCCGTCGAAAAGAAATCCAAACAGGCGAATCTGGTCCTCGCGCACATGGGTCTCGATCGCCAGCGTGACCGGCTCGCCCGCTGCCGGCAGCGCCTGCAAGGTCCGGGCCGAGCAATGCACCAGATAGCCGACCCCGTTGACGTCGAGAATGACGCAATCCTCGCCGTAGGAATCGATGATCCCTTTGAGCCTGCCGATCATGGGGCCGCCACCTTGAGCAAGACGCTCTGCCGGTGGTGCGCATGGGTCACCGCGACGGCGAGCGCGTCGGCCGCGTCATGGGTGCGGGGATCGGCCTTGGGCAGGAGCACGCCGAGCATCATGCGGATTTGCGCCTTCTCGCCGTGACCGACCCCGATGATGGTCTTCTTCACCAGGTTGGGTGCATATTCAGCGACCGGCAGGCCGGCGATCGCCGGCACCAGCATGGCGATGCCGCGCGCCTGGCCGAGCTTGAGGGTGGCGGATGCATCCTTGTTGACGAAGGTGGCCTCGACGGCGGCTTCATCGGGCGCGTGCTCTTCGACCACGCGGCGCAACCCGTCATGAATGGCCAGGAGACGCATTGCGAGCCCCGCCCCATCCTCGGTCGCGAGCGACCCGCAGGCGAGAAACATGAGCCGGTTGCCCTCGATCGCAATCATGCCCCAGCCGGTGCGGCGGAGCCCCGGATCGATGCCGAGAATGCGAATCGGTCGTCCCATGCTGCTGCGGTGATAACCCCGGCGGCGGCTTTCGCCTAGCTCCACACCTTCAGGTCGGCGTCTACACCGGCCGGATTCTCAAGGGTGAGAAACCGGCCGACCTGCCGGTGCAGCCGGCGACGAAAGTCGAGCTGATCATCAACCTCAAGACCGCCAAGGCGCTCGGTCTCACCGTCCCGCTCTCGCTGCTCGCCAGCGCCGACGAGGTGATCGAATAAAACGCCGTAGGGTGGGTAAAATCGCATGGCGCACACCGTTGCTGCGTGGGCACGGCGCACGGGCGATTTTGCCCACGCGGAGGGACGCAGCAGCGCGCCTTTGCCCACCCTACCAATTTCATGCCGACGAGCTGATCGAATGAACCGGCGATCGCGGGAGCCTCGCAAATCGATATCCGGGCTCACGCGCTCAGCTTGTGCATGAGCGCGTCGGAAATCTCGAAATTGGCGTAGACGTTCTGCACGTCGTCCTGCTCGTTGAGGCTTTCGATCAGCTTGAGGACTTTCTCGCCCTGCTCGTCGTCGACCGCCACGGTATTCTGCGGCCTCCACGCCAGCGCGGTCTTGCGCGGCTCGCCGAATTTCGCCTCCAGGGCCCTGCCCACTGCGGCAAGCTGCTCCGGCGTCGTATAGATTTCGTGCCCGCCCTCGCTCGACACGACGTCTTCGGCGCCAGCCTCGATCGCGGCCTCCAGCATGGCATCGGCGCTGGCCGCCCTGGCCTCGTATTCCACCACGCCGAGATGGTCGAACATGAACGACACCGCGCCGGTTTCGGCGAGATTGCCGCCGCTCTTGGTGAAGACCGAGCGCACTTCGCCGGCGGTTCGATTGCGGTTGTCGGTCAAGACCTCGACGATGACCGCGACGCCGCCCGGACCATAGCCCTCATAGCGAATCTCGTCGTAGCTTTCCGCTTCGCTGCCGGTCGCCTTCTTGATCGCGCGCTCGATTGAGTCCTTCGACATGTTCTCGGCGCGGGCCGCGATGATGGCCGCACGCAGGCGTGCATTCATGCCCGGGTCGGGCAATCCCATCTTGGCCGAGACCGTGATCTCACGCGCCAGCTTGCCGAACAGCCTGGACTTGACCGCGTCCTGCCGCCCCTTGCGGTGCATGATGTTCTTGAACTGCGAGTGTCCGGCCATGAC
>WNFJ01395564.1_pt1 | contig 13995 bp, 15 predicted proteins | sample 5400461 | NCBI WGS metagenome assembly WNFJ01 (sample SAMN13153349, study PRJNA577476) | soil metagenome | isolation source: 115 cm saprolite on Douglas fir-dominated hillslope | place: USA:California | collected 2013-09-17 | reverse complement strand
TGGGATCGACCCCGAGCTTGACGCGGAGGGGGCGGCCGAGCGCCAGTTTTTCGCGCAGCTCCGCTTCGCTAATGATTTGCGCGGCGCCTTTTTTTAGAAACGCCAAGGCTTCATCCGGTCGCATGATTCGCAACTGTAGCGGCCGCCGTCCCCGGCGGCAAAGATTTCCAACATTGCGGCTGAAGACAGCGGTCCTGCCGAAGCGCGCTATTTATTTTTATTCAGCAGATCCCGCACTTGGTCGATGGTCATTGGCGGATTTTGCCGGTCTAACGATTTTTGACTTTTACCCTGGTCTCGGAACTGATGTTGGTCGGCGAAGGTTCGGTTCGCGGTCACGTTATGAGGGTTGTTCGCAGTGTGAATGTCGCGAACGGACAATGTTCCTAGCGGTTCGGGGATGTTTGCGCTTCGATTCTGGGTCGAGGAAATTTTGGGTTCGGTCCCGACCGAGCGAGAAGGATACTCCTTGGTGGTAAGCGCGTGCGTATTGACGAATGATTTTTCCGCACGGTTCGGCCGCAGCAAAAATGTTCCCACGCCGCCTCGATGTTCGACCACAGCAGAACTGGCGACGAATTTTTTGCCCTGAGCATTATTGTGCAGCTCCATGTTCGGCCTAAGCAAGCGATCGACCAGGCTGGGCTCTTGCTGCTGCGCCCAGCTTGCCGAGACACACAGGCAGGTTAGACAAATTGTCCGCAACCAGCGCACGCCTCTTAAACTCGTAAAGCAGCGGTCCGCTTGTAAAGCAAATTATCGCCAGCAGACGATTTCCCAACCGGTAAGGAAGAGCCGGCCGCCCTTCTCGATTTAGACTCAGCGGCCAAGAGCTGCCCGCAGATTCGCAGCGCCCGGCGGTGCGGCGACACGCCCATGCAAAATGTCGTAAGCAGAGACGGGGCGCCCATAGTAATGCTCGTTCGCGCCTTTGCGTGTGCCGATCACAGCGCCTTCCAGCGACGCGCCGATAAAAAGGCCTTTCGTTTTGCTGTAAGTATAAATTGCCGCTCTCGGAGTCACATCGGCCTCGGCCGCGCGTCCCACTGGTCCCGCGGCAACACTCGCGTCCGCCCCGAGTGTCACATTTCCGCCTTTGGAAAATGCGCGAACGGCGCTCTCGTTGTTGAGCACGATTACAAAATCGGTCACTTGCGCGCCGATCTGCGGCCCCCAACCCGCGCCGCCGGTGCCGATGAACGATGGACCCGACCAACCATGTCCGGTTCGCGCCACCACCACGCCTTCGCCGGCCTTTCCGCTAAAAATAAGGCCGGCTTTCACGACGCTGATAATCGCAAGGCCTCGCGCACGCCGAAGAATGCGCGATGGAATGCCTTTCTCGGGCATATGGCGAAATTCCCGGATTGTGGTGGCCGAGCGATCGACAGTGTCTTGCTCGGTCGCGTTCGCCCCAATTAATGATAAAGAAAAGATCGCTAGGATGAAGAATAGCTTTTTCATTGCAGTACAATTACTTCGCCGGCTTAAAGGTGCGTGGACGTGTCTTTTCAGTAAAAATGTCGATCTTCCGAGATTGTTAGGCGAACGGCGTTGACAATGGAACTGGATGAAACCTTCATGCAAGAGGCGTTGCGCTTGGCGATGAAAGCACGCGCCGCCGACGAAGTTCCAGTCGGCGCGGTTGTTGTCCGGGAAGGCAGAATAATCTCGCGCGGATACAATCAAGTCGAGCTGCTCAAAGACGCGACCGCTCACGCCGAAATGCTTGCATTAACGGCAGCTGAGGCAGCGGTCGGTGATTGGCGCCTGACCGACTGTGATCTTTACGTGACCAAGGAACCTTGCCCGATGTGTGCCGGGGCGATCGTCCACACCCGGATTCGTCGGGTGATTTTCGGTTGCGCGGATGTTCGCGCCGGGGCCGCGGGCACAGTAATGAATTTGCTCCAACACAACGCGCTTAATCACCGCTGTCAGATCACCAGCGGCGTTTTACAGACCGAGTGTGCTTCAATTCTGGAGGATTTCTTCCGCAAAAAACGCGGGGTGATCGAGGACGACGCCGCTCCGTGAGCCGGTGACGGTTTTCAGATAGTGGTGATCACGGCGCCACTCATAAGAAGGTAATCGCAAACGCACCAGACTTACAGATGAGATGCGGCCGGGTTCCCTAACCGAACCCGGCCGTCTGACTAGCTACTGTACGAGGGACAGACTCAAAATCTCTTTTTGATCGCGACGTACCACAACCGGCCTTTTGGATTCGCGGTACTCTCGTCGAAGCCGTTCTCGAAGGCAGCAGCCACGAATGGCGGTTGTTCGTCAGTCACGTTGTCCACGCCCACCGTGATCGTCACATTGTTCAGCCACGATCTCCATCCGCAGGGGTTGTACTCGGCGGTGGAGACCGGCATCACGTTCTTGTCCTTGCCACTCATCTTCATCCCGCCACTTCGTTCTGAGCCGCTGGCGGTGGCAGGTTGAACGTGTAATTGACAATCATATCCAAGGTCACCCAGTCGCGCACCTTGCGATCAAACGTGCCTTGGCAAGGGAAGAATGGGTTTGCCGGGTCTTTCGAAATAGGCCCATGGTGAGGCGGTATCGGACGGCCCGGGACAAACACCCCAGTTGGGTCGAATGTTCCGCCCAAGAAAGTGAAATCATTCTTGCTGCAATTCCCCGAAAAAGGATCCGTTGGGAAACCCGGCCGAGGTCGCAAATCGTCAAAGGTGAAGGCCGCATTGTCCCAGTACTGCCCGACGAAGTGGACCACGGCACCGGCATCGATACCTTGCATCCACGATCCGGACGGGCCGTCGTAGAACAGACTCGTGTACCAGCGATTGTGGGTGAACGAGCCGCCAGAGACGGGCCCTTGGAAGCCGCCACCGAACTTGCCCACGGCCGCAAATCGCCCGCCGTTCGGCACAGTTTGGATATCCACGTCAGCCATGTAGGTTTCGTTCCACGTTGCGGTGAAGGTTCCCCAGTCTCCATGACCGAGTCGGGATGTGTCGAATATCTCGACTACTTCGAAATCCCACGCACTCAGGATTTCGCGGCCGAGATTTTGCTCCGGCGTAACCAGTAACGTAATCGGGCCGTTATGTGCTTCCCGGAAGATGGTCGAAACGCCGAGGTGCTGGGTACCATTCGCATCCTGCGGACCGGCGTGGTCGATCAAGAACTGCGGATCCAAGGTGGTGGTGAATCCACGGAGGTCGATGTGGATGAAATCCGCCGATAGGGTCAGGCCCTGCAACGGACTCCACCATTTGCCCGGAGTAAGCACTCCGCCATAGGTGTACTCATAGGCAATTTCCGGCTTAAGGTTCCGGTTACCCAAAAGATGCTGTAGGACCTGTGGTTCCGTCGTGAAAGGATCTCTGACAATCGGATCGGATTCCGCTGTTCCGGCGAACAATTCACCCAACGTCGGCGCATGGAACGCCTCGATATAGGCCGCACGCAGCGTCAATGATTGGTCGATTGGCTGCCACCGAACGTCGAACTTGGGACGTTCGGTTGAACCGAAGTCGCTATAGTTCTCGTATCGTTCAGCATAACCGAGTTCCAAACTGTAGGCACCCGGGAAATTCCACGTCGGTCCAGTCACTGGAACGCGCGCTTCCCAGAACGCGGACCAAGAATCACGGCTGCCACGAGTCGGCTGAAAATTAGTCGAACCAATGGTTTGTCCCGCCTGAGTCAGAGAATCCGGCAAATCAGAGATGGTATTGCCTAAGTGAACACCGCCGATTGCGAAACGGACCGCGCCTCCCGGGAGGTTAAACAGATCGCCGCGTAGAGTCAGGTCTTCAGTCAATAGCACTGAGTCAGCAATCTCGTGGGCGGTAACGAAGACCTCGTTCTTCACCTGTCTCGAATTCTGGTTTAAGCCGAATGGATTGAAGGCGGTGGCCGGATCGGTATCGAGCAAGCGATTACGCAACGCGTAGTTATTCACGATGCCGCCGGCGCGCGTGACTACTTGGCTTTCATTATAGCGAATTCCGAATTCCCATTCCCAAGTCTTCAACTGGTCCCAGGCATTGGCAAACTCGCCCAGATTGCCTTTGATGCCGCCGGTAAACAAATAGTTGTCGGTAGTGACCTTCACTGTGCGCAAGCCCGCTTCCAATGAACGGTAGCGAACACCAGTGGTGAACTCCGTCCCCGGAGGAGCTGCACTCTGCTGCGAGAACGCTGGGAACGAGGTACTAAACCCACCGTTGGAGGTGTAGTCCGCCGTTGTAAACGGGTTGAACGCGTTCTGCGTCGGCACGCTGATACCGACGCTGCTGATGCCGAATGGGTGCGGGCCTGAAACAAATGCGCCAGAGTTACCACCGAGGTCGGTCCAGACATCCGGCACAAACGGTGTCGGCGCCAGACCGCCATCCCAAAATTGGCGGAAGTATTCAAAGTCGGCAAATACGGTCAGGTACTTGTCGCAAATATCCCGGTCGAACGAGCCGTAGAGATATTCGCGGTCGGTGGCCGCGACCTGTGGAGTTAGATCGGCGAAGTTAAAGAAAGCTCGCTCGCTCGTAATCGCCGGAGGGACTCGGGAAGTGTATTGAGTGTCGGTAAACTGGTTCGCGCTGAAGTGCGGTGTGGGTGACCTTAAACCACCTAGCTGAGACTTGGTCGGTTGGGTCGCAAGTCCCTTGAACTCGCGGCTCGTGACGCGCCCACCAAAATTGCCGCTGCGGGCGTCAAATCCGTCATATTTGTTAAAGTCCGCATCGTGCGCAATCTGGACATCACGCGAGTAAATGGCCGCGGCATTGTACATCCCCGCGTAAACCACGATGTTTGTTTTATCGTCACCAGTGCCTGCGAGCAGGTAGCCGGTTTCTTCGCCGCGATCGTTAGCGAAACCAAGGTTGGTGTTGCCGTAGCTGCCGTAAACCTCCAAACCGCGGAAGCGATGGATCAAGAAGACGTTGACCACGCCCGCCACAGCCTCGGTCCCGTAAATCGGCGAGGGGCCATCCTTCAGGATGTCGATGTGATCGATCAAACCAAGTGGGAAACGGTTGAAATCAATTGAACCCGTACCCACGCCAGCGGAAGTCACCGAGTAGGTAAGTCGTCGGCCGTCCTGCAAAACCAGGGTCTCTTTCGGATCGATACCGCGCAAGCTGATACGGGTACTGCCGTCACCACCGTTGGTGTTGTTTTCAGTCGTGTTCGTTCCAGTCGCCGCCGGAATTCGCAACACCAAATCGGTCGGAGTACGCACACCCAACCGGGTGATGTCATCACGACGATAGGTGTCGACCGGGTTGGGGCCAACTTCTTCCGCAGTCGGAATGTTCGAACCGGTCACGATAACGCGTTCGGCCGTCGCTTCAGTTGCGGCTGCCGCACCGGTCGGCGGCGCGGTTGGCGCTGGCTCTTGAGCGCGCGCGCTCATCGCGATGAATAATGGAAATGCGACGGCGACTACAAGAGCGACGCGAATTAAAGATTTAGTGATGTTCTTGATCATTGGTTTCTCCACGGTTTGAATCTTGTTGGGCTGTACCTGCTGTATAGGTTTTGCCACGGAGACTAATCAGACCGCGATTCGGGGTGTGAGGACATAAATACGACGATTGGAGACTTCCAATACTAAACGGCGTCGGCGAAGAGGTTCTCCAGTTTTGCTATGGAAATCGGTCAAAGCGTAATGCGTTGCTATCTGTTAGCCGAAGCAATACCTCGTTCGGCCTAACGAATCCGACACAATCGTTGTTCAGCCGTTTGTCCGTATTTTGTGCGTTGAACGAGTTTGAACGACAAAAAGACAGTGGCGTCCGATGTCGCCGAAATTGGCGCGGAAGATATCTTAGTCGTTACGCTAGAACCCACAGTAACGGGTAGCTCGTTTTGTCGGTTTGATGTCCTAGGCTTATTTTGAACGACGGAGAACAATAACACTTAGGATGATTCATCGTCGCGACCCCGCGTCAGTTCTCAGGCCGAAGTGCGTCGGATTGGTAGGATTTGACGATGTTACCGCCTTAAACTTGGTAGCCACGGCCGATAGCTTTGCCACGACTGCTCTAGATGACGGGTACGGCAACCGTATCCCCTGTTATAAAGTTCACACGATCGGCGTATTTTCAGATCGATTGCGCACCGAAAACGGCCTTATGTTTCGAGCGCAACACACACTAAGCACGGCACCGGAGCTTGACACGATAATTATCGCCGGAGGTCGCGGCATTTTACGACAGGAAGTGAGTGATAAGATAGCAGCTTGGATTCTGAAACGTATTAATGAAACGCGCCGGCTTGGCGGCGTCGGCACCGGCGTTCAAGCCCTTGCAGCCACAGGTTTGCTGAATGGACGCGAAGTCACGACCCACTGGCGCTTCGCCAGAGAATTAGCTCGACAATTTCCTCGACTAAAGATCGACCATAGAAAGTCCTTCGTTCGCGATGGCCCTTATTATACGACCACAGGCCTTACCGGCGGCATTAACTTGTCGCTGGCGATGATCCAGGAAGATTACGGTCCTTACGTCGCACGATCAATAGAGGAAGAACTAATTCTTCGCCTTTCGAAAGAGGACCAAGAGGACCCTCCCGCACACACGGGTTCGTCCGATAATTATCCGATCGACCGCTTCTCCGAAGTTGTCGCTTGGCTGATGAGGAATCTTGACGCCGATTTGTCCGTGGAAGTCTTAGCGCGGCGCGCATGCATGTGCCCGAGTCACTTTAGCAAGGTGTTCAAAAGTATCTTGGGACAACCTCCGCGTGATTTCGTCCTGAATCTACGCTTGAACGAAGCGCGCCGTCGGCTTTCGAGACGCCAGAAAACACTTCGTACAGTTTCGAAATCCGTTGGTTTCAGGACCTCATTGGCTTTTCAAGAAGCGTTCGAGCGAAAATTCAGAGTCCGACCGAGCACTTACTTGCAATATGAAAAGCCGTTAAAGCTCGCAGTGTCGAATGGCTCGGATTGCACCGTGTCTACGGTTCTCTCCGAAAATGGCAGTTTGCGGGCGTGAAGCTGGCGATCGCTCGCAAGGCACGTTCAGGCAGCTCTGGAGAGGCGTTTAGACTCCCGCCGCTGCTGCTGAACTGATAGAACTTTGGCAGCGGAACTGAAGCGTCGCCGGTAGTCGCTCGGACTAACTCCTAGCCTGCGCTCAAAAGCGCGGCGAAATGCATCCGCACTCTTGAATCCTACGGATAGGCCAACATTTTCGACACTATTGTCACCGTTAGAAAGCCGCCGACGCGCTTCATCGAGCCGCAGTCTTTCGACAAAATCCGCGGGACTTGTGCCAAACTCGGCCTTGAACCGTCGACTGAAGTGTCTCGGGCAAAGACAAGCCCTTACCGCGAGGGCCTCCACTGATAGATCATCGTTCAGATGGGTGTGAATCCAAGTTGTTAGCTCAGAGAAACGTGAAACTGACTCCATTTGGAATTGCAGCGGCTCAGAATACTGTTCCTGACCGCCGGAGCGTTTGAGATACACAACTAGTTGCCGGGCGACGGTTAAGGAGACTTGCTGGCCATAGTCTTCCTCAATAAGAGAGAGAGCCAAATCGATGCCCGCCGTAGCGCCGGCCGACGTGTAGAACGGCCCGTCTTTGATGAATATGGCATTGCCATTAACTCTAAGATCGGGAAAGCGGCGCGCGACGTTATGGGCGTGGTGCCAATGGGTCGTGACTTTGCGTCCGGCAAGAAGGCCTGTCGCCGCCAAGCCGTAAATTCCGGTGCAAATCGAACCGATGCGGCGTGTGCATCCCGCCCGCGCCTTTATGAACGCCGAAACGGATCTGTTTATTGCCGGCTTAAGTAGCGCGCTTCCACCCGGAATAATGAGAGTATCCAACGACGGAGCGGTTTTGAAAGTCCGTTGCGGTTTAAATATCAGCCCACACCCCGATACGAATGGCTGGCTTGAGGACGCAATGATCAATACCTCATAAGACGGTTTCGGATCGCTCTCTGCCTCGTTGGCTATCGCAAAGGCATCGGCAGGGCCAGCGAGATCGACCGCGACCACCCCATCAAATCCCACGAAACCAATGCGCTTCGTTTTCACAACATCTTTCACTTCAATTTCGCTTAATATCCCCTATGTCCCGAATGACATTTACACGACATTTTAGGACATTGGCTGAATACGCACCAGCGAAGATTTTTAGAGAAATCGTTCACACGGACCCGTCTTTTCCATTCCCATCGCCGGCCGTGTTCGCCATCAAAAGTAATTGCTCTTATATCCGCCCGGTAATCAGTAGTAAGCCCATAACAAAATACCAGACCGCCATCGCGGCGACGATAGAAACAACCTTGTGCGCTGTGACTGTTGGCCCACGATAAACAAGAAGATAAACTTGTGATAGCGCAGCCGCTATGCCGACGAGCGCTGCCAAAAACGGCGCTCGTCCAGTTCGGATCAGGCTCGCGGACCATAATAGTATTGCGGCAGATATCGCGATCACGCCGGATTTTGTGAAAAGTTGAATCGCGATCGAACAGAACCGCAACAGCGAGAGTCCAGTGTCGGTCGTAGCTTGCGCCGCGTCTAGATAGCTTTCCCCGATTTTCGGGACAAGGAATCCATCAATGAGCGCGGCGCTAATCATGGCCACGGTTCCAAGAACATAAAAGATGAACCCAAAGAGAACAGGAGCCCGCCGAATACCTTGCCGTTGGGTGAAGCGGCAAAACGCAAACAGCTGCGCAACGATAAAGAGAATAAGCGTCCCGTGCACGAAACGATCTGCAAAAGCACTTTCCCGGATGCGCGCGAGAAGTTCATTGGTCTCCGGCGCCTCGATTACTGGATGGTGCGCGACGGCGATCAGGCTGCCGAGCGCCGAAAGAATTAAGATCAAGCCGGCAGTAATATCGCGCCTCCCATTCGCTGAGGCTACATCACGATTTGTTTCGCTCACATGAAATCTGTATGGCGTAATTTGGACCTCCTGCTTCAACGATTAACCGGTTACTATTGCCTCATAGACTTGATTATAAGTAGCTATGCCGGCGCATCCATAAAGATGGACTGTTAAGTTGCTAATTTCGCTTTTTATATCTTGTGGTTTGACGTGTTTCGCAAATCTTTGGGTAGAGATTCTTTGGCGTACCACGTGCCTTGTCCGGTTCCATGGATGAAATCATCGGAAAGGTTTGTCTCATAGTACGAGACGTCTGCCAAATCCGCCTTAACTTGGTCGTTCTCAAGTTTCGTAATCGCAGCAATGTCATCTTCTTTGACTTTGATGGGTGATTTGTTAACGGAACAACTGTTGATGCCAGTCAGGGCAAACACAAGAATTACGAGCAAGGCTTTCGGCATAAATAGTTCCCTTCTGTGGATTCACTTGGATACGGAGACTGTCGTCCACAGTATGAACGCCATTCGATGTTTGGGCCTCAATGAAATCCATTAGTTAATCCGGTTGAGAAAGCTCAGCGGCCGATGACTAGGCCACACGAGAGATTTCTATTACAGGACTTTAAGACTACACTTTCGGACAGAGGGTTGCAGGTAACGGAGTTCGGTGCAGCGGTATATGGTTTAGATCCAAAGTAACTCTAGGCCGAACAAAGTGAACAAGTCTTTTATGCCGACAGATACCAAGGATCGATTCACTCCAACCAAGCGGACCAGATTGAAGCGCTTGCCCCAAGGGGCCTCTTATGAGCGCCGCATCATCTACGAGATTTTGGATGAGGCCTTCGTTTGCCACGTAGGCTTTATCGATTCAGATCAGCCAGTAGTTATTCCGACGGCGTATGGGCGACGTGGCAACATGCTTTACCTTCACGGCTCCGCAGCAAGCCGCTTGCTTCGCGCACTGGCAAACCGTACTCCGATATGTGTAACGGTTACGCTACTCGACGGCCTCGTCCTTGCGCGGTCCGCCTTTCATCACTCGATGAACTACAGATCCGTGGTCATATTCGGCGCCGCCTCTGTCGTGAAGAGCCTACGGCAGAAGTTGAGCGCTCTCCGAGCGATCTCGGAGCACATTCTGCGGGGACGATGGGCCGATGTCCGTAGACCGAGCAAGATTGAACTCAAACAAACCTTGGTCGTGCGTCTTTCGCTAAGAGAGGCTTCAGCAAAGGTCCGAAGTGGTCCGCCCGTTGATGAAGAAGCGGATTACAATTTGCCCGTTTGGGCGGGCCAAATGCCTATTTCGCTGGCGTTCCGGAAACCAATTGCTGACTCTCGGCTGCGTCCGGGCGTACAGACATCCACCTACATTCGGTCCGCAAGGGTTCGATCTTTGATCAGAATGTCATTACGTGGGTCCGAGACAGCGCCAAGAGTGCGACGGTGACCATGTTCGTTTGCAACGGAGCTTTTTTTCTTGCCAAAGCGGGGTTGCTTGACGGACTAGAAGCGACCACGACATTTGGGTTGATCTCTAAACTCAGAGAAGCAACACCCAAAGCGAAGGTCGTGGATAATAAACGCTACGTCGATAACGGAGCGATTGCGGCCGCGGCAGGCCTTTCCTCTGGAATCGACCGCTCATTGCACATCATCGACAGATTTTTCGGCAAAGGCACTGCCCAAATGGCTGCCTTGGGTATGGAATACAATTGGGATCCTGAATCACGATTTGTCCGGGCAGCTCTTGCGGATAAATATATGCAATTCGACTTCGATGTGAAGTTCCTCCCCGGAGGTTGGAAACCACTCGCTCGCGAAGGCAATCTCGATCACTAGGAAAACAAATGGCTCGTAAAAACCGAGTCTTCAGATGCTGAGCTTCTTCAAAGCATCAACAGCACCATCGAAACCAACAGAACAACGCTCGGGCCATCACAATCCAAGTGGATTCGCACAAAAAATGAACCCCGAAATCTTCGACAGAGCCTCTGGGAATTTAGCGACGAAGACGGAAAAGCATGGAAGGGGGACTGTCCGGATTGAGCCATGTCAAGGAAGACAACATGAATTCATTCTAATTGTGCGCGTTGATCGTGACGAAAACGTTAAGTCGACGGCCGAACAGAACGCACAAACCTCACACTAAATTCAAGCGCTGCAGGTAGCGGCGAGTCTCAATCTGCCACTCCTGCCCCAACGCTCGCTCCGCCGCAAATCATTCAAATTGACGAGCTTTGGCGCGATGTGGCGCTCGCTGACATCGTGCAGCACGAATCGGAAATTGGCTGCCTCGCTAGGACTCGAAGCTGGCTCAAAAATCCAAATTTCCCTCGTATAATCGACGCTTGGAAATTCAGTTACGCACAAATACGCACACAAAAAAAATGGGTTGGGCAACTCTGACGGGCAAAACGGAGATACGTAATGGGCACATGGCGGACAGCAGAAAAAATCGTTGCAACCTTCATTGTTCTTGCGGCCAATAACCTCCAAGCCGATCCGGCCTCACCGGATAACGACCAGTCCTGTGCGGAATTGTTCCTAACCTGGAAGGTCGCACAATTGGGCCACTGTCGTGGTTCTACGAAAGAATGAGGACGGAATAAAGCCATCCGCAGGGAACGAAATGCATTGCTGCTCGGACATTTGCTTTCGTTAAGCAAAAATTCAGAGGAATGCTGCAGTGAGACTGATTGGGGGCGATCTGCCCATGCGGCACTCGAGATGCTTTACGGTTGCTCCGAAGCACAACCAATTTCCTCGAATGCGACGCCATACTCTCCCTTGCCAGGTCAGTGATCTTTTGTCGTTCGCGGAACGCATTGCCGATGAGTTGGATACCCATGGTAGATGGCTCGAAGTGATAGGGATTCGGGCGGACGAACTCAGGCGCATTGTTAACCAAGTCAAAAAAGCCGAGGCCGCATGGTCAGCCGCCGAGAGCGCGAAAGCATCCGCACAAACACGAACGACAGCCGCGGCCGACGAAGCGCTGACGGCGTGGCTGGCGAAGGCGCGGCTGGTGGTGATGCTCGCGCGCGGCGAAAAATGGTCGGAACGCTGGATTGAGGCCGGCTTCACGCATCGCAAGATGAATATTCCGAAGCGCGTTGGGTCAAGAGTAGAGCTCGCCCGCCGGCTAGTAGTGTTTTTGGCTCTGCAGCCGGAATTTGGAGTCCGGTTTGCGGGGGTCACCGCAACGGAGGGGCGCTCCATTTATACCCGAGTGATACAGACGCGCTACGGACTCGAGAAAGCGACGGCTGATTGCATCATGACTAAGCGTCAACGCGACGCTGCGGAACGTATCGTTCGCCACACACTGCGGCGGGTCGCTCTCAACTTGCCCTCTAACGATTCGCACCTGCTCGCGTTCGGCTTGAATGAAGCGGCGGACTCGGTGCACGATCGCCCTGATTTTGCCAAAGTGTCAGGGGAACCAATTCCGGTAATCATTCAGGCACATTCTGATTGCCAGCAAACTGTTGCTGCGTAGCCAACCAGCCGTTGTCGGCGAGAATACGTCCGGCGGGAGTCGGCGGGAGTCGAGCGACATCGACGAAGCCCGGCAGGGCGAACGAGCGGGAGCGAGTGAGTCAATCGAAGTGCGCGTTTACCTCCGTTCAGAAGAGTCTCATGCGCGTACGATCACGCTAAGCGTTCCCGGCGGGAATGGAGCCGACAGCATTCGAGCGACATGGACTTTAGCCCCGTAGGGGTGAGCGAACGGGAGTGAGCGAATCAATCGAAGTCCGCGTCCACGCATTTCATCAAGAGTCTCATGCACGCTCGGTCACACGAAATCGTTCCCGGCGGGAATCGAACCCACATTTAACTTCCAAACGTCGCCTTTTTCATAGGCGAAACTGCACGAATCGACATTGAAAACCGCCCCGATTCAGAACACGTTTCAGAACAAATCTGCTGATTTCAGTGTTGTTTTCCATTGTGCGCCAACGTCGCGAAATTGAGTTTTTCACAAAACGCCGGATTTCTCACTGACGATCCACGTTGTAGCGAAGGACCGGAACGCATTTCATCTTGGCGAATTGTTTCAACCGGAACACTCGTCGGCAAACACGGCACAGGCCTGGCAGGAACATTTATACTTTGGATCTACCAGCCTCTCTTTCTCTAACGTTTGGAATACCCATTTCGTAATTTTGGGATGTTCCTTGAGCATTGCCCAAATTGCCTGCTCAAACGTACGGTCCCCAAACCAAGATTTTGAGCGGAGCCATGAGAACATATGCTGCACAAAGAAGTGGAGCACGTCGCTATTCTTCGATGCTTCCACGATCGTCTTGCAAAACTCGAAATGCTGCTCAGCAGTCAGCAGGTTGAGATTGCCGCATTCGTCAAGGCCCATAAGGGTTTCGCCAACAACGCGGATGAGATTTTTCTTTTCGTCGGTTTCCTCCGATGCTTGCCTTTCGCGTTCGATGTTCCTCTTTTTCAGCCAGGCAACAAATTCCTTGCTGCGAATACGACCGCCGCCGCGGAAGGCTGGGCAACCTGCAGCTTTTGATAGACGCTGATGTTGAGCATCGCGGCGGCCTGAACTTGTGAATCGAAATATGCCGGGAGTTCCATTTCTGTATTTTTAGCTGGGGCGATGCCAACGTGTGAAATTTGTGTGAGATTTTTTTAACGCGGCACGTAAACAAACGCTGACAGTTGGAACAACGGCCGCTGGAGTGGTTTGGTTAATAGATTTCTTCCCCGGGGGGCCTTAGGGTTGCCCGCGGATTTGCCGATGGGTCGCCGTGGACGAGCTTCAGGAACTTACACAGTTCGCGGGACGTTGATTTTGGTACAGGTTTTGACCTTCCTTTTGTCGCTGCCTGATCTGGGAAGTTGATTAACCGGCGGCCGTCCTAAAAACGAGCGTTTTTGAAACCGAAGCGACCTTCAGTTTCCGTTGAAACCTCTCGACATGGCCGTCAGAGTATCCTCGCTGATAGGGCACTCGTCCTCTTTGTACTCTAGGTACATAAAGACGAAGACGCGCTCTTTCGCTACCCCTTTGATATAAAACCCTGTTTCGCCGTTGATTTTACCTGAAACAACGAACCAGTCAGACAGGTCGCCATTCTCGCACACCTGAAAATCGGAGGAAAGCCAGCTACGAACAAGCGTGATCGGCCCAAACTAGTTTT
>WNFJ01091788.1_pt1 | contig 13998 bp, 9 predicted proteins | sample 5400461 | NCBI WGS metagenome assembly WNFJ01 (sample SAMN13153349, study PRJNA577476) | soil metagenome | isolation source: 115 cm saprolite on Douglas fir-dominated hillslope | place: USA:California | collected 2013-09-17 | reverse complement strand
ATCTTGATCAGTTCCGCGCATACTACAAAGACGACCAGAAATGTTCTAGGGATACACCACAACTTACTTTTTCAGCAACGTCTGAAGCCTGTGCCACCAAAGTTTTTATCGCCTGGATCATCGTGGTAGCGCTCCCTGCCGGTCGCGGCTCGGTTTGCGGCGAAATGTCTGCGCCACGATCGGTCATTGAGAAACGTAGAATCATTGCGTGGCCTTGCGCGTGAGCGAGCCCTTGCCGTTGTAAGCCCGCTGGACCAGCGTCCAACTGTATTCCCCGCTGGAGCGTTGAGCGCCGGCGTGGCAGTTTTGGCAACTGTCGTACTGGTGGTAAGTCTCCATGGTGATGTTCGCGACCTGGCATTCCGGGAAGGCCAGCCCGCCTTGGGCCGCCGGTGTTCCATCCTCGCAGCCGAAATCCTGGGAGGGTTTGTTCATCGGCAGATACGGTGCGCGCAGCGGACTCTGCGGCGGATAGCTAGGCAGCGTGGACCATTGAGTCCCGATCAGCCAATAGTTTTCCCAAACGGTGCCCTTCGCCAATTTGCGGAACGTGTCGTTCACCATCGTGGTGGGATATGGCCCCAGCGAAGGCTTGCTTGGATCGTCCGGCGCAGGCGTGCTGGGGATGGCGGAGAGCCGGGTGACGTTGACGGGCTTCCCGGCCATTTGTACGTTGGCATTGGCGTTGGCAGAGAGCCGCAGGGTGTGGAGTTGCTGCTTGACCTGGATTTCTTCGGGTTGGTAGCTGTAGCCGGGATGATCCGCGGGATTGGCATGCGCGCCGTTGTAATAGGACGGCGGCATGTCTGCGGGCGTGTCTTCACCCAGGTTGTCCACTTGTTCGAACGTGCTCCAGACCCACTGCGGGAATTTGGCGGTCTTGTGCGCGATATGAAATCCCACCAAGCCGACGGTCATTTCGTCGCAAACACAGTCTTGTATCCGCCCGGACGAGGATTTTGTGCACGTATCGGGCTCGACAACCAGCGCTCGTTCCGTGTAAAAGCGGCTGCGCCACTTGGGGTCGACTTTGGTGAGATCGCGCCAGGCAGCCTTGACTTCTATCGCGCCCATCCGGTCGGGCGCACTGGCCGGGAAAAAGATAGGCGGCTTGGAACCACTTGAAGTGGGCCAATTGCTTTGGTTGTAGAGGCCGTTGTCGCGGACATAGTCGTATTCGGCGCGATTGAAACGGACCTCATAGCGCGTGAGCAGGCCCGCCTGATCGAACAGGGGCCCTCCGAAGGCTTGGTTGAACTCGTCCACCGGCGTCGTAAACTTGGTGATCTGGATCAGCTCCGGGCGCGGATCGCTGGTCGAGACTCCGCGGCATGGCGTCCAGCTAGGGTGATCGCCCCAGGCCGGAGGCGTGCTGCCGTCTTGCGGATACAGTTCGTACGCGGTCATCCAGCCCATCCAGGCGGGTACAAGGTTCTGCGATCCGCCATAGCCGGCGCGAAAAACCGCGGGATCGTTGGGGCGGTAGGGCTCGCCGTGATCCTGCGGGCGCGAGGGCCACATCAAGGCGATGAAATTCTCCCACATGAAGTAATCGAAGAAGGACCGGGTCGCGATGGGGAAGGCGGAGAACGGGAACTCTTCGACCGTACGCGGGACATTGCCGCTCAACACGGCTTTGAGCTTGGTATAGTCCGGCCGTTCTTGCGCGAAGACGGCCACAGCGATCAGGCCGGCAAAGACCGCCAGCGCCACAACGGGTTTCGGAAAACTTGCGGACATACGCTTCTCCTTCTATTAGGCGGTAGGACAACAAGCCGCTTATCGATACACTTTTACGCTTTGTTGTAGCGTATTTTCAGAAACACAATGTTGTGGAGCGATTATATACGCTTTATCTCGATGTGTAAAGGGTTATGTTGGCTATGTTGGGACAGTTACGCGGTTGTCCCGGTAGCGCCGCGCTATTTCTTCTGGAAGCTTCGGATGTACTGCACTGCTGCGCGCTTTTCGGCCGGCGGGGATCCCTTCAGCCGGCCCGTTACGGCGCGGCCGAGCTGTTCATCGGTGGGCGACCGATCGCTGATCTGATTCTTTGTGATGGTCACAGCCGGTGGTGGCGGGTTACCCGTAAGGATCTCCCACATACCGCGACCATGCGTGCCGGCGCCTAGGATCTTCAGATTCGTGTTCAACTCGATTTGATAAACCTGAACATGCGGGAGTCCTTCGCCAAAGCGGCTCCAGAAGCTTCCGAAATCGACGGTGACGTAAACGCCGTCATCGGTACCCACGTATAGCGTACCTGGAGCGGCAGGATCGATTTGAAGGGACCAGACGGGGAGCTTTGGAAGGTTGCCGCTGATGTCGGCCCAGTTCAGACCGCCATCGATCGTCCGAAAGACGTGGCCAGCGACATCGTAGACGAAGTTAACGGCATATGCGATGAGACTATTGGTGGGATCAACCTGGAGATCCAGGACACCGAACAGGGTGCGCTGCGTCCAGGTTGCGCCATGGTTGCTACTGACGAAGACGCTGCCGGCCGCTGCGGCGTAGATCGTGTTCGGGTCGGACGCCGCCAGCCCGATCGCGTCCACGTTGGCGTTTGGCGGATTCCATCCGTTGGATCCAACTGAGCTGATGGGGTTCCACGCGTCATCTCCGTTAGTTGTTTCCCAGATCCGATTTGTGCCAAACAGAACATGGTCGCCGTTGCCAGGATCTACCACAAAGGGGGCATGGTAGAAGTTCTGGTTAATCGCGTCGACCGAAATGCTAGTCTTGGTCGTCCAGGTAAAACCACCGTCATCTGAGCGGCGGAAGAAGCTTACGTCACCGAAGAGGACGGGGATCTGATGGTACACGCGCTTTTCGTTGGTCTTGCTGAATGTCGCCATGCCACCGTTTCCACCATCCGTCTCCGTCCAAAGCAGGTTGCCGTTGAAGATCCCAGTGCCGTTGCCCAGGCTGCCGCCGATCGCGATGTTGGGATTGGTGGGATGGAGGCCAATGCTCTCAAACTGCATGGTTTGAAGGTTTCCATTCAGGTTGCTCCAGGAAGGAATCGTCGCGTCATCCAAGCGGTAAATTCCTCCACCGTTCCCATCCAGGAGTTTGCCGATGGCATCGAAGGCGACGGCGTGATGATTGACGTGCGGCGAGGTGGAATGAGACCCGCCGCCAAAGCTGATGTTGGTCCAGTTCACACCGCCGTTTGTGGACCGGAGAATGCTCTTCTGCCCACCGGCATAGACGCTGGCCGAATCTGACGGGTCGACAATCAGAGTGGTGTCAAACCAACCCTGACTCCCCATATAATTTGGTGTTCCACTCGTCAAGTCCGTAAAGCTTGCGCCACCGTTATCGGAGCGCATGATCTTGTACAGAGCGCCGGAGCGGGTTGTGGCTGCCGCAACATACAACACCTGTGAATTCGATGGCGCGATTGCAATCACGATTCGGCCTGCGTTCGGATCTCCTGCCAACAGACTCCAGGACCCGCCCCCATCCAGCGATTTATAGACTCCGTTCAGCGAAGAACTGAACTTGTTGCCAAGTGCGGCATAGAGTGTGCTGGGATTGTCAGGATCGATCTGAATAGACGACCAGGAATCCCTCGAGTCGATCGTCGCCGTCGTATTCGTCCATGTGAAACCGCCATCCGTGGTCTTCCAAATACCGGTATTGCCGTAGCCGTTGTTGTTACTGTCGTCCCCTACGGCGGCATACGCTGTATGCGGGTCACTCGGGTCTATGGCGATTTGCGAAACGGTGTGCCGATCTAATGCTGCCAATGGTCCCGGTCGTAAAATCCATTTATTACCTCCATCCGCCGAAACAAGGATTCCACGTCCATAGTTGGAATTACCGCCGTTGCCTTCGCCCGTTCCCGCGTAGATGATGTTCGGGTTGCTTGGCGCGACGGCAATGGCGCCCATCGATAAGGTCGCCTGGGTGTCCGTCAAGGGCATCCAGGTCGCGCCCCCGTCGATGGTTTTCCAAACACCGCCACCGGCGGCAGCTACATAGATCGTCATAGGATCTGCGGGATGAGCGGCGATGCCGGCGATGCGGCCACTGACATTGCCATTCAAATTATTACTGGATAGCGGCGCGGGCCCTATCGGTGTCCATGTCGTGGTGCTAAGGGCAGGCGGTCTCAATGGAGAGACCGTCGTGCTAGCGTACACGGGTTGCTGGCACGCTGTCCAAGGATCGGTGGGGTTCCTATGTTTGTCAGGCAGCGATTGCGCAATCAACGGACCCATGATCCCAAACAGGAATGCATTCAGCGGCAAAGCGACAAGCGCATGTGTGAGTGCTGGAGCCGTTCTTCTTTGTCTCATTGCAGTGATGTCCGTTCAGGTACACCAATATGTGGCTCGAAGGACTAATCGGCGATTCCAGAGAAGAAATCTAGGATTTATGCAAGGGCAACAACGTGCCATTACTTCCTCTGGAAACTTCGGATGTACTGCGCTACCGCGCGTTTTTCTGCGTCTGCCGATCCCTTCAGCCGTCCCGCGACCGCGCGGGCGAGCTGTTCATCGGAGAGCGATCGATCGCTGAGCGGGGCGCCCGTGCTTAAGGCTTTGTCGCCGCGCTCGTTGTGGCAGCTTGCGCAGCGCTCCACAAAAACTTTCTTGCCGGTTTCGGGCACGGATGGAGTTTCCGCGAAGCCGGACGCACACAACAGCAGCGCCGTGCCGCCGGCTACTTTGCGGTGTTTAGAGACCGCCATGCCTCATGGTACCGCTTCAACCGTTCCAGAGCGCGGTCGGTGATCGTTGGAAGACGGCGGACGTCCATGTTGTCTTCCAGATCGGCCAGCTTGACCTTGCGCGCCACCGGATTGTCGCGGGCCCGCTCGACGAATTCAGCGTAGTTCTCATCGGGCCTGCGGGTCACGCGGTCGAGCGCGGCGAGTGTCTCCTCGGAAAATCCTTCCTTGCGAAGACTCTCGAGCGTCCAGGGAGTGTCCTCAACGACGTCGTGCAGTATTGCCACGATCATCTCCGTTTCCGTATTCATCCGCAGCATGACGCGGATGGGATGCAGGATGTAAGGCGAGCCGGATTTTTCACGCTGATCGACGTGCGCTTCAGACGCCAGGGCGATGGCGCGGGCAAGTGTAGACATGCGTCAGGCGCGGTCTAGTTGAAGCCGCCGCGCGGGCGGTAGCCGGGACGGGCGCGGACGCGATACTTCTTGCCCACGTCGGAGACGATCTCGACGTTGATCTTCCGGAAGCCCTCGTTCTGATTGGTCTGCGGATAGTAGGTGATGGTGTAGCTGTTGCCGAGATCCTCGCGGATGGACTCGAAAGCTTCCACCTGCTTCTGCCAGGTTTTGGCGAAGTAGGATTTTCCGCCGGTGCGCGCCGTAATGCGGCGGAACACGGCGCTGGACATCGGGTCCTTGTTCACGTCGTTGGTGGAGATGACGTAAATGGGGATGCCTTCATCTTCGGCGACGGCGCGAACGTCGTCCGGGGCCACCATGCTGGCGTTATCGGGGCCGTTGGAGAAGACAATGATCACCTTGCGGCCGGGCACCTTGGCGGCATCGCGCAGCGTCAGCAGCAGGCCGTTGTAGAGCGCGGCGTCATCGCCTGCCACGGCCTTGCGAAGGCCGAAAATCGCTTCGCCGCGGTCGCGCGTCAAGGGAGCGGGGCGCGAGAGGTTGCGGCTGAACGTGTACACCGCAACCGAGTCCGAGCGATCCAGCCCGCGGACGAAATCGGCAATCGCGTCGGAGGCGTACACAAAGCCGCGGTACATGTAGTTGCTGGTATCGAAGAGAACGAAGACGTTGGTTCCGACGAACGAGTCGCTGCGAACCTCGGCGCCAGGCTTGTTGTCCACTTCACCCGGCGCGTTGGCGTTGAGCGGGCGCGTGCTTCCGTCCTCCATCACCTGCAGGGGCGGTTTGTTGCCTTCCCCGAAAGTATTGATCTTTTGTACGATTCCATCCTCGGTGACTCTAAAATCGCTGGGTTTCAGACCGTTGATGTAGTTCCCTTTGCTATTGGTCACGGTGAAGCTGAGCACCACCATGTCGACCTTGATGCGGAAGGTTGGACGCTCCTGGGCAAAGATCCACAGGGATGCTCCCGAGGCGAGCAGCCCGGCGCCAGCCAACACTGTCTTCTTTATTAACGTCAAGGACGCCTCCTCAATTCCGTTCTTGAATTATAAACCGGCTCCCGCCGCCGCTGCCTGCTTGCGGGTCTTCAGCCGGACGTCGTCGCCCACCAGCCGGAGCGACCGCAGCAGCGCCGGCCAGTCTTCCAGATGCGTGGCGAAGATGCGCTCCACGGTCTCGCGCGTCCAGGCCGGCACCAGCACGTTGAGCTGTGCCGGGGCCAAGTGCAACTGATCGGCCAGCGCGCCGTAATAAAGCAGATTCGACTCCCAGCTCTCGGCCAGGATGCGGCTCGAATAACCCATCAGCGTGGGGAAAGTGCGCAAATCGAGCAGTTCCGGCGAATAGGAATTCGCCAGCGTCGGCTTGGGCGTTCCAAAGGCGCGCGAGATGGCCTCGTAATTCAGGTGTTGCGCGGATTCGCCCGCTTCGCGGCGGATCTCGACGCCGAGCGGCGAGTCGCTGCCCTTCTCAGATGCCAGGACATCTTTGGCGAGTGCGAACAATTCCGAAGGCATCAGATTGTCTATCGCCGCCTTCACGCGGCCGCTCGCCAGCAACTCGGCGACCTTGTCGACTCGAGCCGGCGAGGCGTGCTGCTCCAGCGTATTCAACAAAACCTGACGGCGCTCCGAATTGAGCGCGGCTTCGGCCAGCAGCGTTTCGGCGTAGTCCATATGCAGCCCAACCCAGTGGAGCTGCCCGGGAGTGACGTTCCACCAGCGCTGAATGGTGGCGGAGAGAATCAACTGCGGCACCAGATCGCCCCAAATCAGAGCCTGCTCGCGCGATGGGATCAGGAAGTTCTGTTCGGCCTCAGCCAGCGCATAAGGCAAACTGGCGAGCGAGCCGACCAGCTTCCCGCCGGCGCTCGACGGCCAGCCGGTCCCCAGCACCTCGGTGTTTTTCCAGGTCTGATTGGAACCTTGCAGTCCGATGAAGTCGTGACTGCGAACAAACAACGGATTGGTGTAAAGCACCTGCGCGCCCGGCGGCGCGTAATGCACGTAGTTGAGTCCCACCAGAGTGTCGCGCAGGAACGGCGCCAGCAGTCCGCGGACGTCGTCCAGTTTCTTCGGATCTGTCGCCGCGCGATCGATGAGCGCGCGCAGATTCACCTTTCGTTGCACCTCGATATGCTTTTCCGACCAGTAGCCGAAGCTGAGGGCGTTCTTCTCAATGCCGCTCAAAGCTGCGCGCGGAAGCTGGATCTCGCCGATGCGCGCGGCGGTCTTATTGATCAAGGCCGTGTTTGCCTTTTCGCCTTTGGCGATAGCCTCCAGATGATCCACCAATTCAAAAATCGTCGACAGCGAGATGAGCCGCTGGGATTCGAAGATGCGGATCATATCTTCAACCAGTTGCGTGTGCGCGTCGGAGGTGTCGGCCAAGGCGGTGCCCGCGAGCAGATCGATCATGCGATCCTGCGCCGACACGCCGGCCGGCGATTGCGTGGCCGCCAGCAGCGTCTTGACACCCTCGCGGCCGCCCTCGAAAACATCGCGCTCATTCTTTGCCTTGGCGAACGGCGCCAGGACGGCGGCCAAGACATGGTCCGCGTTCGCCGGCGGAATGGAACCCTGGCGGTTGAAAATCTGCCACAGCCCCACCAACGCCTGCAACGTGCCGGCGGCGTCCGCGCGCAAGCCCTGGTCGCCGATCTTGGTGGTTGCAATGGCGACGTCCAGGAACTGATTGACGGTCGCGTTCGAAACCTCGGACGCCTCGGCCAGGATGGGATATTGCGCGCCGAGCTGCTTGTAGTCGCGCGCCAAGCGGTCCGCGGTCTGCGCATCGAGCGGCGTCTTGCGGTGGCGATCCACGTCGCTCAAGGCCATGAAGATCTTTAATGGCTCGTTCTCCACGGACTTGCGGCAAAGACCGAACAGCGCCTCGATCACGTCATCGGGATCTTTCCAGCTCGGCGCGGCTTTGGTGAGCTTCGCATCGTACTTGCCTGCGCCGGCCGGATGCTCGATGAACAGCGTGCGCCAGACTTCCAGGCCGCCGGGAATGTGCGGACGTCCGTCCGGATCCAGCCGCAGCCGCGCGGTGAGCAGCATCATGTCGGTGTTGGAGCGGAACACCGGGCGCGCCGGTCCGGGGCTGGTCACCTTGCCGCGGATCGCCATATAGAAGCGCTTCAACCGTTCGGGATCGGTCAGATAATTCTGCACGGGGCCGTTGGACGCGCTGGAAGTGATTCGCGAGAGCGCGTCGAAATAGCTGGCCATCCAACCATCGTCCTTGGCGAGTAGGCGCTCAAAAAACACCCCGCCCTTATCGGGCCCAACGCCAACCAGCTCGGCCCACATTTTCTCCGTGCGCGCGCCGCCGGGGACAGTCGCCTTGCCGTTGCGAACCCGGAACATGCCGCCGTAAAAATCGAGCACATGCGCATAAGCGCGAATTCTCTGCACCGTGGTGCTCTTGCGCAACTCGTCGGCAGTCACCGGATCCAGCTTCGACAACCCCAGGTACAAGCGGCACAAGGATGGATCGCCGAGGAAGGCATCAATAAACTCACCGCTCTGCTTTTCCTTGGCGGAGAGCCAGTAGTCGGGTCCGTACATGATCTGGACTTGCGTGGGTTTGTAGTCGTAAACGAAGGGCCGGTTGGTGCGCAGGCTCTGTTCGAGTTCCGCTAGCGGGAAGCCGGAATCGATGGTCAGGAAGGCGCGCATCCCGTTCACCGTCTCCAGCACCACTTCACTGCCGCAGCCGCCGCGCATGCGGTACCCGAGCACGCGCAGCAGTTCACCGGTCTGCGTCGACTCGCAAGTCTCGATCTTGATGACTTTGTCGGCGCCGGCCAGTTTCTCGAGTTCGCGGGCTTGAGAGAGATAACGGATCACCAGCTTCAGGTACTCGGTCTGCTCGAGAGCTTCGTTGCTGCTGGCGGCCTGATAGCCATTGGTAACGACATTGCGCGCCAAGGCTGTGAGCATATCGTCGGGGCCGAGATCGGGAGAGAGAGCCGCCATGCGGGAGAAAGAGCGCAGCGGTCCTGGAATGGGGATGAACTGCTTTGCGTCCGCAGGCTGCGCGGCGGGCTCCGCAAGGTTGAGATCGCGGCCGCCGGCTGCGCGGTATTGATCCAAATGAGCACGCGCGGCGTCGCGATCGCCGGCAATCAGGTCGAGCATCGCGAGTCTGCGTGCGGCGTATGCGCGCTGCTCACCTTGCGCGACGTTGAGCAACTTTTCGTAAGCGCCGCGAGCGCCGGGATCGCGGTGGCGGTCCAGGAACTGCGCATACGCTTCGAGCGAATCCGCCGCGCCGGATTGCGCGGCCTTTTCAAGAAACTCGCGCGCGCCTGCGGCATCGCCCTTGCTTTCCATTTCCCAGGCCCTCAGGCCAAGATTTTGGCCCACGCCCGCCACGCTGAGACATAAAACGGAGATCAGTGCAAATACTACGGTTTTCATCGGACCATCCCTTCCCGCTGGTTAATTAATGTAGCACTCGCGGAGGGCGGCGTGCTTGGAGAAGCTTAGCCTTTTGATTCCGGTTGACTACAGGTGTGGCGCAGACTCTCAGTCTGCCGCGCCGAGACTCGGCACTCCGGGGATCGTAGTTAAAACCTTACTCGTACCGCAGCGCGATCGTCGGATCGATCCGGGACGCTCTCCGCGCAGGCAGGTAACCGGCCAGCAGCGCCGCGCTCACCAGAATCCCCACCGCCAGCATCAGCGACTCGGGATCGTTGGGTTTCACTCCGAAAAGAAATGACTCGACAAATTTCGACACCGCCAGCGCCGTCGGCACGCTGATCGCCAGCCCCACCGCCGCCAGCACAAATACTTCGCGCAGCACCATCCAAACTACGACGCCGCGCTGCGCGCCCAGTGCCATCCGAATCCCGATCTCACCCGTGCGCCGCGCCACTGTGTACGACGTGGTCCCGTACAATCCCACGCATGCGATCGCCAGCGCCAGCATCGCGAAAGCCGTGCACAGCCGCGCGAATAGCGTCTCCGGGACCATCTCGCGCTCAATCTGCGCCACCTGCGTGTTCAAACCCTCCACCGGGACGCGTGCATCGGCTTGGTGCACGATCTCGCGAACCGCGCTAGCGTATCCCAACGGATTGCCCGCCGTGTGCAAGAAGAACGTCATCTCGTCGACGGGCACGCCCAGGTTCTGTTCAAACGGCATGTAAACGATCGCCGGAAAATCACCCGTCAGGTCGTCATACCTCGCGTTTCTTGCCAGCCCAATGATTTCCATCTGCTGCGGCTTCGTTCGCAGCCCGAAGCTAGTGACGCGCCGCCCCACGGGATTTGCGCCTTCGAGATTCACCTTCGCCCAGGCCTCGTTCACAATCGCGACTGGCGGCGCACCCATCCGGTCCCGTTCGTCGAATTCGCGGCCGGCCACCAGCGGAACACGCATCGTCGAGAAGAATCCCGGACCGACGCCCAGAACACGAGTAGCCGTTCGAGCGAAGCCCGAGCCATGCCCGCCCGGCGCTCTCTCCGGGCGCTCCTTACCCAGTGGCAACACCGGCCAGCCCCACGCGCCCGCGCCGATCAGCGGCGAATTCGCCATAGTCGCGCCACGCACGCCCGGAATCGCCGCCAGGCGCTCTTCGAGATTCCTGTAAAACGAGAGAATCTCCGGGTTGCGATGACCGGCCTGGCGCGCATTCAGTTTGAACAGCAAAATGTTCTCGCGCTCGAAACCAACGTCCAACGAGTGCAAATTCGAAAGCGTCCGCACGAACAGCCCCGCTCCCACCAACAGCAACAGGCAGATCGCCATCTGCGAAACCACCAGCAGCCGGCCGAAACTGAATCCTCGCCTCTCACCGGAATGGAGTCCGCCGGCTCGGCTCTCCTTGAGCACCGGCATGGGATCCACGCGGGTTGCCTGAAGAGCCGGCGCCAGCCCGACCAGCAGGCCGGTCACGACAGTCAGCAACAACGCCGCCGCCAGCACGTGCAGGTTCAACTCCGGGTACAGCCCAAAACTCTCACTTCGGGTGGCAAGCACATTTGTCAGAAACTTGATTCCCCAAACTGCTAATAGAATCCCCGCGCCGCCTCCCAGCAGGGCGAGCAAAAGGCTCTCCGTCAGCAATTGCCGGATCATGCGCCATCGTCCCGCTCCCATGCTGAGCCGCACCGCCATCTCTCGCCTCCTGGAGGTGGCGCGTGCGAGCAGGAGGTTCGCAATGTTTGCGCAGGCGATTGCCAGGATCAGTCCCACCATCGCCAGCAGAATATACAACGGTTCGGAATAAGATCGCCGCAAGTTATCCAGGCCCGCCGCGCCATCCTGCAGCAGGAATTCCGGAAGATTCTTTCTCTCCCGATCGTTTGTCGCCGTGGCGGCAACCCACGCGTTAAATTTAGATGCCAAGGCCGTCCGCGCTTGCGCGATCGTGATTCCTGGCCGCAACCGCCCCATCATCTCCGTCCAGTAATAGTGTTCGTCCAGATAGCGGTCGACCGGTCCCGGGCTCCGCTCCGGATTGAGCAAAAGATCGGCATGGAGCGGAAGATATAGGTCCGGCGCCTTGGACGGATCTACTCCGAAGAACCCCGGCGGCGCCACGCCGACCGTCGTGAACGGAGTATTGTTGATAAGCACCGTCTGCCCAACCGCGCTAGCAGCGTCGCCGAATCGTCTCTGCGCGAATCCGTAACTGAGTGCCACGACCGCCGGCGCCCCCGCGCGGTCGTCGTCGCCCATGATCAGCCGGCCTGCCGCAGGCGCGAGCCCGAGCCCTCGGAAATAGTCGCCGGAAACATGTTCGCCGCCGGTAACCTCGGCCTGACCCAAGACCATCACGTTCAGCTTTCGTGCCGGGCGGTACGCGAATACGACGGAAAGCACATCGCTGGATTTGCGCAAGAGTTCGAACGCGGGGTATGGAAAAATCGTCGACGTCGCGCCGGTCCTCGGATCGTCATAGATCTGGCCGCTGACGTCGTGCACGACGGAGTCGTGCACACTCTTGTTCCCGGCGACGTGCCATTTCAGCACCACCAGGGACCCCGGATCCGCCACGGGCAGCGACCGCATCAGCAGGGCGTCCATAAAGCTGTAAATCGCCGTGTTCGCCCCAATCCCCAGCGCCAGCGATAGCGCCGCCAAAATGGTGAACGCCGGATTGCGCAGGATGGTCCGCGCCCCATAGCGCAGGTCCTGAAGCAATTGCTCCAGCAGCGTCCAACTCCACATCGCCCGAGTGTCTTCCCGCATCAGGCCCAGATTTCCCAGCTCCCGCCGCGCCGCCGTGCATGCGTCTTGCGCCGGCATACCGGCCGCCACACGCTCCTCTGCTTCCTCCTCCAAATGGAACTGGAGTTCCGCGGCGAGCTGGTCTTCCCTGATGCGCCGCCTCGCCAGCCAACTCAACTTGCGAAAAAACGAGTTCATTGGCCCTCCTGATCGGCGGGATTCAAGATCAGCCGCATCGCGCGCGAGAACGCCTCCCATTTGGATTGCTCGGCGGCGAGCTGCTTCCGCCCACGCGCCGTGAGCCGGTAATACCGCGCCCGCTTGCCCTTATCGGAAAGCTCCCAGGAAGCTGCAATCCAACCCTGCGCCTCCAACCGATGCAGCGCCGGGTAGAGCGAGCCGGTCTCAACTTGTAGCAGATCTTCCGAAGTCTGTTGAATATGCTTGGCGATAGCATGCCCATGGTTGGGCCCGGAAGCCAGCGTCCGGAGAATCAGCACGTCCAGGGTGCCTTGCAAGAGATCCACGCGCCGGCGAGTCATTCTGTAGCCATTCTACTACATAATCAGTAGAGTGTCTACTCAATTCTAGAGATTCTTTCGGTGCATGCTGGCTCACCAATGAGAAGCCCGGACTGCATTATCGGTCGCCTGCGTCGCGGAGTGCCTTAATGCCTTTATCGCAGCGCCTCGGCAATAGCGAGCTCCTTCTTGAGGAGATCGTTCACTAGGTCGTTCAACAGGACTCCCTTGCGGTCCGCAATTTCCCCGAGGGAGCGCAAAACGCTCGGGTCGAGATAAACCGGTACATGCAGCTCCGCGTTGGGCCTGTAGAACTTACCGCGGACGCCCTTTGAAAAATCGATTTCACGATCCAATGGATCGTCGCTCGTGTTGTCTGTCATGTGAGTTCTTCTTCCTGGTAAATTCTTTGCTCGGCTTTCGTAGCTTTGCGGGCAGAGATGATTCGAACCGCCGCCACGTTGGGGGCCACATCGCGCCACGTGTGGAAAACAACAAGGCACTCACCAAGCGGTGTGCGGCCAATTGTAAACCATCGCTCTTATCTGGTTACAGCAAGCGGATCGTTCAGCACTGTCAGAGCAGCCGTGACGGAGACGCCGTGTTTGACAAGATTCGCATGGTTCTTGTTGGAATCCCACTCGCCCTGGATCTTGAATCCATCCACAACTAGAGTGTACGGGATTCAAAAGGCCGAAAGCGTCGATTTGGATAGTATTCGCAAGAGGCCAGGAGTATCTAACTCTCTGGGTATGGAAGATGGACAAGAGTTCTTTCAAGTCTTGGAACATCGGGCGCCAATCCCTTCATTTGATAAGCCGCAAGGCTCATCCTCGCCACCGCGTTCATGCGTTCGTGGGCCGGCAGCCGCTGCCACTCTACATATTCATCCGCCTTCATGGCTTCCAGGCTGTCGTACTTGCGGATAACCTTGTCCATCCGACTCGTTTGTATCACGATCACGCGCGCCCCGCAACTATGTTCCGTTCGAAATCAACAACCTGTGGGCCACGCACCCGTTGCCGGCACAACTCTCGTGCTAAATCATGGACAGGAGGCAAGACTGGGCCCAGGTCCAATGGCATGGCTTCTTCCGAAAATTCGATGGTCCCCGCATGTTTTCAATCAGTTGAAGTGTTGGGTTGGAGCGCAGCCGGAACGGAGGCGACACGGTGAATGGCGA
>WNFJ01225884.1_pt2 | contig 14000 bp, 10 predicted proteins | sample 5400461 | NCBI WGS metagenome assembly WNFJ01 (sample SAMN13153349, study PRJNA577476) | soil metagenome | isolation source: 115 cm saprolite on Douglas fir-dominated hillslope | place: USA:California | collected 2013-09-17 | reverse complement strand
GCTGTACCGTTCGCCGGACTTGCTGGCCGTGGGCTGGCTGGCGAATCACGTGCGCGAGAAAAAGCACGGCAACGTCACCTATTTCAACGTCAACCGGCATATCAATCCGACCAACATGTGTGTCGCTCATTGCAAGCTCTGCGCCTTCGGTCGCGATCCCGACGCGCCGGGAGCGTACAACTTTGCGCTGGAAGAGATTTACGCGCGCGCGGAGCAGGGCGCGCGGGAAGGCGCGCTGGAATTCCACATCGTCGGCGGCCTGCATCCCGACCTGCCCTTCGAATATTTTCTGGAGATGATGCGCGGACTGAAGCAGCGCTGCCCGGGCGTGCACTTGAAAGCGTTCACGATGGTCGAGGTGGGCTACTTCGCGCGCATCGCGAAGCTATCCATTAAAGAGACTCTGTTGAAATTGAAGGAAGCAGGAGTCGATTCGCTGCCCGGCGGCGGCGCCGAAATTTTTCATCCGCGTGTGCGCAAGATCATATGCGATCACAAAGTCAGCGGACAGATGTGGCTCAACATTGCTCGGCAGGCGCATGAAATCGGGCTGCGCTCGAATGCGACGATGCTTTACGGGCACGTGGAAACGGAGGAGGAGCGCGTCGACCACCTCGTCAAGCTGCGCGAGCTGCAGGACGAGACCCACGGCTTCGTGGCGTTCATCCCGCTGGCGTTTCATCCGGATAACACCGCGCTCTCGCACATTCCGAAGCCGACGGGTTACGCCGACCTGCGCAACATCGCCGTGTCGCGGCTGCTGCTCGACAATTTCGAGCACATCAAGGCGTACTGGATCATGCTTTCGCCGAGCATCGCGCAGATCGCGCTGCGCTTCGGCGCGAACGACCTCGACGGCACGGTGGTAGAGGAGAAGATTTATCACGACGCGGGCGCGAAAACGTCGGAGTTCACGCCGCGCAATGAACTGGAACGCCTGATCCGCGCCGCCGGCCGCGTTCCTGTTGAGCGCGATACGCTCTATCATCCTGTCGACCGCTCGAAGCTGCCGCCGCTTCCGCCACCAACGCGCCCGGACCTCGTTTCCCTTACGCTGAACGTGTGAGGCCCGTGGCAGACTTTCTCGAGAGCTAATTCGATGCGACGGGTAATCCTCTATCCCGGTGAGATTGGCTACTGGGTCGCAGAATGTCCGAGGCTTCCCGGATGTGTCAGCCAGGGAAAAACAAAAGAGGACGCCATTCAAAATATTCGCGAAGCCATAGAAGGTTATATTCTCGCACTGCATGAAGATGGGCTCGCCGTTCCTCTCGATAATTTTGACGACGTTCGCGTCGCGGTAGGCGAGGACATTTTCTGAATATACCCTTCCAAGAAGCTCCGGAATCGAATTCTGTGGATTCAAAAAGAACGAACGAGCCAAAAGGAGAGAAACCATGCAGCGCAAAGCGTCCGCGGTTTGGCAAGGCGGTTTGAAGGATGGGAAGGGCACCATCTCAACGGATAGTGGCGTGCTGAAGCAAACGCAATACTCCTTCAGCACGCGCTTTGAAAACGGGGTCGGCACCAATCCAGAAGAGCTGCTGGCCGCCGCTCATGCAGGCTGCTTCACCATGGCGCTCTCCGCGCAACTCGGCAATGCCGGATTGACCGCACAGAAACTCGAGACGACGGCAACGATTTCGCTCGAGAAGCTCCCGGACGGCTTCGCCATCACGAAGAGTCATCTTGATCTGGTCGCGCGCGTTCCGGGCGCAGACAAAGCCAAATTCGATGCCGCCGTGAAGGCCGCCGAAACCGGCTGCCCCGTATCGAAACTCTTCAAAGCAGAAATCAGCGTCACCGCCCGGCTGGAATCGTAGGCCCAGGCGTTCTCACTGGACATCCTCACGGAACATTCTCGCCGGACGTCGTCACTGAAAGTTCTTACGGAACGTACTCATCGAAGGGGCCAAACAGGTACAATGCCGCACATGATTCCAGTTCCGGGAGCGTTCACTGCAGGTGTCGCGATCTTTCTGATCGTGCTGTGGGACGCGTTCGAGGCCATCATTCTCCCGCGCCGCGTCACGCGAAAGTTTCGCCTTACTCGCTTTTATTACCGCTCCACCTGGACCGTGTGGAAATTCGTGATCTGCCTCATCCCTAAGCTCAAGACCCGTGAAGCCTTGCTGGGTTTCTATGGCCCGCTCTCGCTGCTGGTTCTCGTCGGAGCTTGGGCTGTTGGCCTCGTGCTTGGCTTCGGCCTCATGCAATATGGCGCCGGGTCCGCCGTGGTGATGACCGGCAGCCAGCCTGGTTTCCTGACGGATATCTATCTCAGCGGTACGACCTTTTTCACTCTCGGCCTCGGCGACGTCATTCCGCGCTCGGGTTTGGCTCGCGCCCTGGTCGTTACCGAAGCTGGTTTCGGTTTCGGTTTTCTTGCCGCCGTCATCGGCTACTTGCCTTTCATCTATGGCTCGTTCTCCAAGCGCGAAGTGAATATCTCCCTCCTCGATTCCCGCGCCGGCACGCCGCCCACCGCCAGCGAACTGCTTCGCCGCCACAGCTACACCCGCGGCCAAGATGCTCTCCGCGTTCTCCTCAAGGACTGGGAGCTGTGGTGCGCCGAGCTGATGGAGAGCCATCTCTCGTATCCTGTGCTGGCCTATTTTCGCTCGCAGCACGACAACCAATCCTGGATCGCTTCGCTGACGGCGATTCTGGACACTTGCGCGCTCGTTATCGTTGGTGTCGAAGGCGGGTGTGAAAAACAGGCTGAACTTACTTTCGCGATTGCGCGTCACGCGGTCGTCGACCTTTCGCAAGTATTCGGCACGGCGCCGAAGCCGCTACCGCACGACCGGCTGCCCGCGCAGGACTTGCGCCAAATCCGCGACATCCTGGCCAAGCACGGCATGAAACTCCATGACGGCGAACAAGCCGACCGCAAACTCACGGAGTTTCGCAAGATGTACGAGCCTTACATCTATGCGCTGGCAAACTATCTGAACCAGTCGCTGCCGCCCTGGATTCCCCAGAAAAAAGGCAAAGACAATTGGCAGACCACGGCCTGGGCGCAGTCCGCCCGGCTGGTCGACAAAGACGTGGCTACAGTAGTCGCCGACGACCATTTCTAATCTTTCTGGACTGCGGCTTGCCGCGGCTCTTTTCGTTCGCTAATTTTTTCACTGGAAAAACAATGAAGGCCATTCTCGTTCGTGAATTCGGCGGTCCCGAAGTTCTGAAGCTCGAAGAAGTCTCCACGCCAAAACCCGCCGCCGGACAAGTTCTCGTCCGTATCCATGCCGCAGGCGTGAATCCCTACGACACCTACATGCGCGCGGGCACCTACGCGCAAAAACCGCCGCTTCCGTACACGCCAGGTTCAGACGCCGCCGGAGTCATCGAAGCCATCGGCGATGGCGTTAGAAAAGTGAAGCGGGGTGACCGCGTCTACACGGCGAGGACCGTTACGGGCGCTTACGCGGAATACGCGGTCGCGCTGGAAGAGCAGGTGCATTCCCTACCCGTAAAAATCAGTTTTGGCCAGGGCGCCGGCGTCTGGGTTCCCTACGGAACCGCGTACCATGCGCTCCATCACTCCGCGGAAGGGCATGCTTCCGAAACCGTCCTGGTGCATGGCGCAAGCGGGGGAGTTGGCAGCGCGGCCGTGCAAATGGCGCGCGCCATGGGCCTCACGGTTTTCGGCACGGCGGGAACGGCAAAAGGCCTCGACCTGGCGAAACGCGAAGGCGCGCACCAAGTTTTCGATCACAGCAAAGCCGGCTATCAGGCGGAAATCCTGAAAGCGAGCGGCGGCCGCGGCGTGGACATCATTCTCGAGATGCTCGCCAACGTGAATCTCTCAGCTGATTTGAAACTTCTCGCGACGAACGGCCGCGTGATTATCATCGGCAATCGCGGCGAGATCACGATTAACCCGCGGGACTTGATGCTGCGCCGCGCCTCCGCCCGCGGTTTTACGCTCTGGGCCATCACTCCCGCGGAAGAAGCTGAAATCCACGCCGGCCTGATTGCCGGCCTCGAAAACGGGACGCTGCGCCCGGTAGTCGACAAAGAGCTATCGCTTGCGGAAGCCGCGCGCGCTCATAAAGAAATCCTCGAACCCGGCGCCGCCGGAAAAATCGTGCTCATTCCTTAGTGGAGGATTCAAATCTCCCGCTCGCGGCGGAATGGCGCTGTAGCGGAGCAAAATGTTCTGAATTCATTTCCGGGCAGGTTTATGCCGTATAATCGGTGTTCTCTAAAATCGATAAAGAGAAACTCTAGCGGGCAGCGGAATAAATCTCATCGTGTACATAGTCCTTTCACTCTCGGTTGCTCTCGCGGCGCAGAACCCCATTAGCCACTATTGGCACAAAATCACCGATAGAACCTTTACCGGCATCTACCACGCCAATGCTTTCGACCTCGCGATGATGATTCCCTACTTCATCGTCCTTCTGGTCCTCGCGGTTTACGGCTTCCATCGCTATTGGCTGGTCTACGACTACTTCGTCTATTCGAAAAATGTTCCCCCGGCTCCGCCGCCGGTCACGAACTGGCCGCGCGTCACCGTGCAGTTGCCCATCTTCAATGAGCGCTACGTCATTGAGCGCCTCGTCGAAGCCGTGTCACGCTTCGACTACCCGCGCGAACTGCTCGACGTGCAGGTGCTGGACGACTCCACCGACGAGACCTGCGAAGTCGCTGGCGCTTGCGTCGAGCGCCACGCCGCACAGGGTATCCCCATCGTTTACATCCACCGCACCAACCGCGAAGGCTACAAAGCGGGCGCCCTGGAAAATGGCCTGAAAACCGCCAAGGGCGAATTCGTCGCTATCTTCGACGCCGACTTCCTCCCCGAGCCCGATTTTCTTCGCCGCACCATTCCTTATTTCATGAATCCCGAGGACGGCGGCAAGATCGGCATGGCGCAAACTCGATGGACGTATCTCAACAGCAACTATTCCCTGCTGACCAACGTGGAAACAATTCTCCTCGACGGCCATTTCGTCGTCGAGCACGGTGCGCGTTCCCGCCGCGGCACCTTCTTCAATTTCAACGGCACCGCCGGCGTCTGGCGCCGCAAAGCCATTGACGATGCCGGCGGCTGGGAACACGACACGCTCACCGAAGACACCGATCTTTCCTATCGCTCGCAGCTCAAGGGCTGGAAATTTCTCTACCTCCCCCAAATCGAGTGCGCTTCCGAGCTTCCCGTGGATATGAACAGCTTCAAAGCCCAGCAGGCGCGCTGGGCCAAGGGCCTCATGCAAACCGCGAAAAAAATCCTGCCCAAAGTTTTCAAATCTGACGCACCCTGGCACGTCAAAGCCGAAGCCTTCTTCCACCTGACCGCCAATATCAGCTACCCGCTCATGGTTCTGCTTTCCACGATGCTTCTCCCGGCGATGATCGTGCGCTTCTATCAAGGCTATTTCCAGATGCTCTTCATCGACTTGCCTCTGTTCTTGGCCTCCACCTGCTCGGTCTCCAGCTTCTATCTCGTCGCGCAAAGAGAGCTGCGCCCTAAGACCTGGTGGCGTACGTTCCTCTACATGCCCTTCGTCATGGCCACGGGGATCGGCATCTCCGTTCGCAATGCGCAAGCCGTGATTGAAGCGCTGCTCGGCAAGAAAAGCGAATTTGCCCGCACGCCCAAATTCAATATCGAAGGCAAGCAAGGCACGTTCGCGAAAAAATCGTACAAGAACAAAGCCGGATGGATGCCCTACGCGGAAGTGTTGCTCGGCCTGTATTTCTCGCTCACCATCGTCTACGCGATCTCCAACGAAAACTACCCCACGGTGCCGTTCCTGCTGCTGTTTGTCTGGGGCTACTTGTACACCGGCTGCATGTCTCTCGGCCAAACGTACTTCGCGCGTCTGCGCTTCGGCGTGAACGCCCCCGAAATGCGCCCCGCCACTTCCGGCGCTCCGGGCTTCTAACGTCCCATTGGTTTATTGGTGCAGCAAGCCCGGACCAGCCAGTCGTTGGGGAAAGCCGTCCGGGAGTGGGCTTGCTCCGCCCCTCCTGACGACCGCCAGAGCGCGCCCGCAAAAAAAGCTCCGGGAGCTCGGTTGGGCCGCCATTCCCGGAGACTTATGTCACATTCTTGTGAAACTCTTCAACTCGCGGTCGCACCACTCGGGAAACCGCCCGAAGCTTCTTCTCTCCAAGTCCGCCGCCGGCTTCCGCGCACTGCTTCCGCGATTCCCAACAGCACGATCGACCCGATGCCTGTCATTAAGGCCAGAATCGCATTCATATCCAAGGTCGTCAAAGCTGCCGCGTCCGCTTCTTGCACGGCCGAGGGAGCCGTTGAGTCCGCCGACACTTTCTTGGCGGCTTCCGGAAGTGCGGCTACGTTAAACCCCGCCTGATCCTGTTGAGACGCAGCCGATGTAGCTTCGAACAAAGTTGGATCCATGTCCTGTTGTGCGAAGACGGGCTTTGCCAGCAGCAGCCCCGCTCCCAATCCCATCAGCATCAGTTGAATTCGGATCATCTTTTGGAATTTCATAGACCACCTCCGCTATCAAGCTTCGCAAGTTGCTGCGATGCTCCAGGAAACTGCAAGCGCGATGCCAAGCCCGCGTATGCGGGAGCTTTCCTATGCAGCCAAGATTGAACTCGTTGCATTGAAAGGAGATGGGAGCACGCCTGGCTTTGAGAACTTAGGAGGTGCATCGGTGTTATCGGAATCCGTGGCTATCCAAATCGATTGAAGAGTGGGTCTGGGGCCTCGGTATTCCCCACGCCCTGCGTCGTTGCAATGTGTTTTGAGCGAGTCATACTTTCTTGCAATCGACTGAAAACCAAGCAGATAGGGCGAGGTTTCGCCACTGCAGGCTGGGCAAAGTAGGCCGCCAGGGCTGAAACGAACCATTTGGATAGTCGCACTATCCATTCGACGAGACTTCTTCCAATGGCGACGACTCAGGGTTGGCGTTAGAATACTGCCTTTCCCTTGGGTTGGTTTGCCAGGGGAGAAAATCGGCAGGAAATCACTCACCGTGCAGCCCAAACTTGCAGCGCTCAGCGGACCACTGCGGAAGTCGGAGTTCCTGGTAGCCGGATTTCTGTCCATCGGTCGCGACTCTTCGAATTCGATTTGTCTCGAAGATGCATCCGTTTCTCCAAGCCACTGCAGCATCAGCTCTGACAACGAGCGGTTCCACTTGACCGACATGGACAGCGAGTCCGGCACCTTCGTTAACGGCATCCCGGTCAAGCAACGCGTGCTGGCTCCGGGCGACCAGATCGCCATCGGAACCTCTTTGTTCCTGTTCGAAGTCGAACGATCCCCGGCTCCCGCCCGCAGCGCCGTGCAACTTGATGAAGATTCCGCAGCCGGTGCGCAAGTGCAACAACTGCGCAAGGACGAACTGCTTTATTTGCACCCCGATTCTCTTGCGGCTTTGCCTCAGCCGGCACGGCTGGCCCGCGCCCTGGGCACACTGGTGAAAATCAGCACGGCCATCGGCTCGATCCGCGATGTGGAATCCTTGCAGTGGCAACTGCTCGGTATGATCTTCGACGTTATTGCCGCGGAGCGGGGCGCGATTCTCCTCCTCGAGGACACTGTGGAGGAGGCTCCTTCTCCCGTGGCTTGGGATCGCGTTGCCGGACCCGATCATCCCGTGCACGTCAACCGGGCGCTGACTCGACGTGTGATGAATGAGGGCGTTGCCGTTCTCGAAAATGAAGGACCCAAGCTCCATGCTCCTGATTCTTCCAATCAGCAAGAGAGCAAGCCCGCGCACTCGATTCTCTGCGTTCCGCTGATTGCCGGTGGTCAGGTGCTCGGCGTCATTTATCTACACTCCTCCAATCCCGCCACGGCCTTCTCGGAGGACGATCTCCAGCTTCTTGCGGCCATCGCCGGTCTTGCGGCCATCGCCATCGAAAACGCGCGCCAGTTCGAGCGGCTGGGCATCGAAAACCAGCAACTGCGGACCGAGGCCAGTTTGCAACACGATATGGCAGGCCAAAGCTCCCGGATGCGAGAGGTCTACCAATTCATCGAGCGCGTGGCTCCCAGCGAATCCACCGTGCTGATTTATGGTGAAAGCGGCACCGGAAAGGAACTTGCCGCCCGCGCCGTTCACAAAAACAGTCTCCGCAAAGACCATCTATTTCTCGCGCTCAATTGCGCCGCGCTTACGGAAACGCTCCTGGAGAGCGAACTGTTTGGCCATGAGAAAGGCGCATTCACCAGCGCCGGCAATCAAAAGAAAGGCCTCCTCGAAGTTGCCGAGGGAGGCAGCGTATTCCTGGATGAGGTGGGCGAGCTGCCCCTTACTCTCCAGGCGAAATTGCTGCGCGTTCTTCAGGAGCGCGAATTCGTTCGCGTCGGCGGGACACGCTCCATCAAGCTCAATGTTCGCTTTCTTGCGGCTACGAACAGGGATCTGCAAAAGGCGGTCCGTGAAGGGAAGTTCCGGGGGGATCTGTACCACCGGCTGAATGTCATCTCTCTTACAATGCCGGCTCTCCGCGAACACCCGGAAGACATCCCGGTTCTTGCCGAACTTTTCGCTGTCCGCAACGCGAGGAAATGCAATCGCAAGCTCAAAGGCATCTCGGCAGAAGCCCGCGCCTGCTTGATGCGCTACGACTGGCCCGGAAACATCCGCGAGCTGGAAAACGCGATGGAACGAGCCGTGGTCATTGGTTCCTCGGACTTCATCCTTCCCGAGGACTTGCCGGAAGCGGTGCTGGAAACGGCTCCTACAGCAGCGTCAGGTCCAGCGAACTATCACGACGCCGTTCGCAATCTGAAAAAGCAACTCATCCAGAGTGCCTGGGAGCAATCGGGCGGCAGCTTCACTGAGGCGGCCAGAATTTTGGGCGTCCATGCCAACTACTTGCATCGGCTGATCCGCAACCTGGATTTGCGCGTGGCGCTGAAGAAAAAGGTTAAGGCATGATGCCGTCATCGCTGGCGCGGAAAAATCAAACTGTTGGCTGCTGCTGGATTTCGCATCAACGCCCCTGAAATGCGCCCCGCGACTTCCGGCGCTCCGGGCTACTGAGTTTATTGGGCTCTACTGACACTTGGATTGGCCATCTTTTCGCTTTTCGCGTGTGTCATGTCGCGGTCAAAGCTACACTGCAGGGACAGCGGAAGCTCAGTGGAAAACCTTTCATTCAAAAATGGGGATGTCAGCTTGCATGCCGTCGCCGCCGGTCCACCCGGCGGTCCGGCCGTCATTCTTCTCCATGGCTTTCCTGAATTCTGGTATGGCTGGCACCGGCAGATCGAGCCGCTGGCCGCCGCCGGATTTCGCGTCATCGTGCCCGACCAGCGCGGCTACAACCTCAGCAGCAAACCCCCTGGCGTGGCTGCCTACGCATTGAATGAACTTGTCTCCGACATCATCGCTATCGCCGATCAGCTCGGCCAGGAAAAAATCCTTCTCGCCGGACATGATTGGGGCGCCGCCGTCGCTTGGGGCGCCGCCCTCTTGCATCCGCGACGCGTCGCCAAGCTCGCTATCCTCAACGTCCCTCACCCCGCCGTAATGCGGCGCTACCTAACGAACAACCGGCGCCAACTGCGCAAGAGTTGGTACATCTTCTTTTTTCAGCTTCCGTACTTGCCAGAAGCCTTTCTTTCTGCGTCGAACTTCCGCAAGGGCATCGCTTCGCTGGCCGGCTCGAGCCGTCCCGGTACTTTCTCTCCCGACGACCTCGCCCAATACCGCGCGGCTTGGTCTCAACCGGGCGCTCTTACCGGCATGATCAACTGGTACCGCGCGCTCTTCCGCACGCGCGCCAAATTGCCAGACAAAACAGTGCGCGTCCCCACCCGCATCCTCTGGGGCGAGCGCGACGCCTTCCTCCTGGCCGAAATGGCTCGCGAAAGCCTGCGCTACTGCACGAACGCCGAACTCTTCACCTTCGCCAACGCCACGCACTGGCTCCAGCACGAAGAGCCCGCCCGCGTCTCGGAATTGTTGATTGATTTCTTCCGCGGCTAGTATTCGTCCCTCGGGGAGAGCGAAACGCGCTCGCTTTCAGCTGAAGATCTGTGTCGCGATGCCCGCGAGCGCACCGAGGACGGTGACGGCGGCGACCTTCCCCGAGATGGCCTCACCGACATGACCCCTTCGCTTGCAACCCACAAAAGAAACTGGAGGCAAGGGGGTGTTACTGATAACTGCTGGCCAATGGCTCCAGCATTTCCGCGGCGTTGAAGTTCAGATAGAATCGGCGGGCTGTGAGTGGCAGGCCGCAAACCCACATGCCCTGTGGGTGCAACAAGCAAATGGTGGTTCCGAGGTGAGCACATGAGTGGTCGCTTGAAGTCGGTATGCCTGCGTGGCCCCTGGGATGCGGCAATTGCATCTGTGCTCGGACTGTTCTGCCTCGCTTGTTTGGCAACCGTCGCCCGCTCCCAGGAGCGCCGCGAGCGCGAACCCAATAGCGTCTACGCGGAACGCCGCGCCAAGCTTCTGACACAGGCCGATGGGCCGATTGTTCTTTGGGGCTTTACCGGCCGCGAAGAGGTTTCCCAGACCTACGTCTTTGAACAGGAAGAGAATTTCTACTACCTCACCGGCCACAACGAAGAAGGCGCCGGCCTTCTGATCCTTCCCCCGGCCAAGAGCGGCGACCTCGAGAACAGACCGTGCGAAACTTTATTTCTCCCAGCGAAAAACCCTCAGAAGGAAAAATGGAACGGCGTCCGCCTGTCACCCTCGGATCCGGGTATCGAAGCGCGTACGGGTTTCTCCAACGTGAAATCGTTCGATGAAATGCGTGCCGCTGTCGAGAATCTTGCGAAGAGTTTTCCGAACTTCTATACAATTCTTCCCTATCAGAAGGAACTCGGCGGTTACCCGCACGAGAAAGCAGTTGTCGATTGGCTGCAGCTCGCTGCGCCGCAGGCCAAGCTCAAGGATGTTCGCGCGCCGATCGGCGCCCTGCGCCAGATCAAATCGCCTGGCGAAATCGCTTTCCTAAAAGAGGCGATTGACTTGTCTCTGGACTCCCACCTCGAAGCCATGAAGTTGATGCGCCCGGGACTCTACGAATATCAAGTGGCGGCAAAAATGGTCGAATTTCATGCTTGGGGCGGATCGGAAGCAGAGGGTTACGCCCCAATCGTTGGCGCCGGCCCGAACTCCACCGCGCTGCACTACGACAGGCTCTCGCGCAAGATTGAAGATGGCGACATCGTCGTCCTGGACGTCGCCGCGCAATTCGCCGGCTACTCAGCGGACATCACGCGCACCCTTCCCGCCAACGGCAAATTCACGCCCCGCCAGCGCGAAATCTACGACATCGTCCTCGGTGCGCAAAACGCGGCCTTCGCGGCGCTCAAGCCCGGCATGGACTTTTGCAGCAAGGGCGGCAAAGGCGTTCAAAAAATTGCGTATGATTACATCAACTCTCACGGAAAAGATCTCCACGGCAAATCCCTCGGGGCCTATTTCATCCATGGGTTGGGGCATCATATCGGCCTAAACGTACACGACCCCGGCGAACACTGCGCCCCTTTCCAACCCGGCATGGTCATCACCATCGAGCCCGGCATCTACATTCCAGAGGAGAATCTCGGCGTGCGGATCGAAGACGACGCCCTCATCACCGAATCCGGTTACGAGCTTCTCAGCGAAGGCCTCCCCCGCAATCCGGACGAAATTGAAAAGATCATGACGGAAGCCGGGTTAACGCGCGCAATAGAGGCAGTAGGAGCAATAAGCCAGATCCGTGGAGACTTATCGCCATCGCAAACGACCAACGACAGCGTTGCAATCCGGGACCTCATTGAGAAATATGCCAAATCGGTTGATGGCGCGGACACCTCGCTGGCTGCTGAGGTCTGGTTGAATTCGCCCGGCGTTTCCTTTATCCACCCGGTGGGCCATGAGCACGGCTTCGAACAAATAAAGCAAAATGTTTACATACACCTGATGGGCGACACCTTCTCGGAACGCAAACTAAGTGTTCATGACGTTTCCGTTCATATTTACGGGGACGCGGCTTGGGCTGAGTTCTATTGGGATTTCGCTGCCAAGTTCAGAAAAGATGGCTCTCCTATAACAACACACGGCAGGGAAACACAGCTCTATCGCAAGGAACTAGACGGCTGGCGATTGGTTCACGTTCACTATTCCGGAATGCCGGTTACGGGAGAGCGCCAGGGTTTCTGAGGGAAAGGATGATTCCTGACCTCTACCTAGCCTGGGAACGGCCAACTTAATTGACGCCGCGGGTTGTATCATGCGACGGTATTGCTTCCCTGGAAGGGCATCGCCGGACCGGATAGACTCTCCCTTTCGGTCCCCGGATGCAACAAGAAGAGGTGACTCATGTCGAGTCGCTGTTTGTCGCTTCCTCTCGCCGTGGTCGTGTGGTTTGTTTGCGGATGTGGTAGCGCTAGCTCGCCGCCACAACAAATCACCGTCAACGTAACGCCAACTACGATCACGGTACGCACCGGCGATACCCAGCAATTCAACGCCACTGTCAATGGCACGCTGAACCAGTCTGTGACTTGGTCGGTGAATGGAACACCCGGCGGTGACACGACGAACGGGACTATCTCTCCCGCTGGACTTTATACGCCCCCGGCTCAGGTGCCGGCGCAAAACAAAATACTTGTTACCGCCACGAGCGCGGCGGACTCCAGTGCGAATCAGTCTGCTAACGTGACGCTGGCAAATCCAATCGCGCTTGTCAGTTTTGTCTATCCGCCCACACTGGCATCCAATGCAAGGTTTTCGATCAGCGTGATTGGAAGTAAATTCGTCAGCGGCGGCCAGGTTCTGCTCGGCTCGACGCAGCTCACGACTACGTTCGTGAATTCTTCTCATTTGACGGCAACGGGAACCGCACAGGCAGCGCCCGGCGTCCTCAATCTGACGGTTGTCAATCCAATGCCCGATGGCACGCCATCCGCGGCCAAGGCGGTGCCCGTCACGGTCGTCCACCAACGAGCTGCAGTGCGCTTCCTCGAACAGAGCACCTTTGGTCCCAACGATGCGCAGCTTGCCGCTGTGGAAACGGGAGGATTGGAGAGTTTCCTTACAGCGCAATTTCAGGCGCCGGTTTCGACCTATCCGGACATCGCTCCGGGGATGAACGATGTTCATCTACTGTTCCCAGTATTTTTCCAAAACGCTCTGAACGCGCAGGCCAGCTCCGATCAGTTGCGGCAGCGCGGGGTGTTCGCCCTGAACCAGATTTGGGTGGTTTCCGGCAACAAAGTCGGGCAGCCGGATTTTTATGTTCCGTACCTCCGCGTGCTGACGAACGACGCGTTTGGCAACTACCGCACGCTCATGGAAGACGTAACGCTCAATCCCGCCATGGGCCGTTATTTAGACATGGTGAACAATGCCAAACCAGATTTGGCCAATGGCATACACGCTAACGAAAACTATGCACGCGAGCTGATGCAGCTTTTCACCATCGGACCCAACCTGCTGAATCCTGACGGCACACCCCAGCTCCAGAACGGCGCATTCGTTCCTACGTACAGTCAGACTGACATTCAGGCACTGGCGCGCGCGTTTACGGGTTGGACGTTCCCCGGTCCAACAAACTGTGCTCAGAGTTTTTACAATCCCCCCAACGGCAGCGGCCCCATGGTGGCTTGCGATGGCAATCATGACATGGCCTCCAAGACAATTCTGGGCGCGACACTGCCGGCCGGGCAAACCGCCCAGCAAGACCTGAAGGGTGCGCTGGATACCATCTTCCTGCACTCGAACCTGCCACCGTTCGTCGCGCGGCGCATGATCCAGCACCTCGTCACAAGCAATCCCAGCCCGGCGTATGTAACGCGCGTAGCCAACGCATTCGCCAGTGGATCGTTTCCATCTCCATCCGGCGGCGCGCCCTTTGGCGACGCCATCAGGGGCAACATGCAGGCGCTGCTTACAGCCGTGCTGCTCGATCCGGAAGCGCGACGGGGAGACGTTCTGGCCACAGAAAATCCGGTGGACGGCCACTTGCGCGAGCCGGTGCTTTTCCTGACAAACGTCATCCGCGCCTTTCATGGCACTACCGACGCCACCAACACCATCGTCTATTTC
>WNFJ01283789.1_pt5 | contig 14002 bp, 14 predicted proteins | sample 5400461 | NCBI WGS metagenome assembly WNFJ01 (sample SAMN13153349, study PRJNA577476) | soil metagenome | isolation source: 115 cm saprolite on Douglas fir-dominated hillslope | place: USA:California | collected 2013-09-17 | reverse complement strand
TATGCCGAAATCGCGCATAGCTTTCGGGAGTTCGTGTTCGATTTCGGGAAGGTCTGGCTCGATGGCAAGCCCGCGGAGATACAGATGCGCATGATCACCAGCCCGAACATCGCCGCCTGGGAGCCGAACCGTGAGGCGAAGATACTTGAAAAAATCAAGCAATACGACCCGCCAGCCTCGCAGCCTTCGCCAGCACCCGCCGGTGCAGCGTCGGCACGATAGCGGACCACGTTCGCCCCAACTGCCGCAAGTCGTTCCCGCAAACAACAAGACATGGCTGACTACACCGCTCTGGCCGAAGTGGGTGAAGCAATCGCTCGCGTGTTGTGGGAGGAAATTCAAAGCGATAACCAGGTCAAAACGCTCATTGACAATGAGAATCGCATCTCACTCGAATCCCCATTTGAACTTCGCGACAACGACGCGGTGCGCCTTTCCATTTATCTTTACCGGATCGTAGAAGATGCGGCCGCAAAGAACAGGTTTCCCGTCCAGGGCAACGGTGTGGCATTGCGCAAAGCTCCATTGACTCTCGACTTGTTCTACCTGGTCACACCCCTTGTAGGCTCGCCGCGCGAACAGCAGATCGTTCTGGGCAAAGTCATGCAGGTCCTTTACGACCGGGCAATACTCGAAAGCACCGACCTCGGCGGCTCGCTTGCAGCAACTGATGAAGAGATTCGCGTGATTCTGAATCCCGTCACGCTCGAAGAAACCACCCGCGTCTGGCAGGCGCTGGAGATGAGTTACCGACTGTCGGTGTGTTATGTCGCGCGAGTAGCGATGGTCGATTCACGGCGCGAACAGTTTATCCAGCCAGTGGTGAGCAAGCGGGGAGAATACGGAGAACCCGTGAAAGGATCCGTGAAGTAACCAATGGCGGTATTCAAGACACAAGACACGGACAAGCGGGAGTTGAAGTTGAGCAATGGTTTCGCCCTTATGATCTTCGATCAGTTCACCCACTTGCAACAATTCGTGGGAGAGATCGCCGTATCGCTGGCGGGCAAACCATCAGTCAGACCATATCTTCCCTTTCAAAAGAAGGAGGCCGCGACATTTCTCTTCTTTGGCTTGTCGAATGACACCTATACCGTCCAGGTCCGGAGCAACGAGGACACTTTCGACAGGAAACCAGCTTACTACTTTCCCGTGAATGACCTCAAGATCACGGTGCCAATGCCCCACGAAACATGGCCGGCCTTTCCCGACGCGACACTCGCCGATCCCGATAAGCCGCTGGACGATCCCGCGCAGGCTGCTGAGTACATAGACCAACGCAAACGTGTCACCCTTCAGCCGACTACGGCCTATCCTTTTCCGGATGGCTCGACGCTAGTTCGAGGAACCGTGTGCGTAAAGGAAGTTGGCGCTGGCGTCGAGAATGCGGTCGTTCGGAGAATACCTACCGATGAGTCTGCCGAGGAGCAGAAAAGAGCGAAGGAGGATTTCGAATTGGAATACCGGACTGCAAAGGACGGTCAGTTCGTTTTGTTCTTCCGGCACGCGGGCGGCATCAAGAAGAAGATTTTACTTCGTACAACACACAATCAAACAACCATGGATCAAACCCTCGAAATCCAGCGCGGCATGGTGACGGTAGCCAAAGACATCATCATCGCGCCATAGCAACAACAAGGAGAAAGATATGCCTGAATACTTATACCCCGGTGTTTACGTGGAGGAGGTGGACACTGGTAACAAACCGATTGAAGGAGTCTCAACAAGCACTGTCGGCTTTTTGGGAATCGCCGAGCGCGGTCCGACCAAGCCAACACTGATCACCAGTTTCCAAGAGTATAAGCGCACTTTTGGGAGTTATGTGAAACAAAACGGCGTAGATCGCTACCTGACCTATGGTGTCGAGGGATTCTTTCAAAACGGAGGAGCGCGCTGCTTTGTCACGCGCGTCGCGCCGGCGGCAGCGAAAACCGCCAGTTTGGACGTGGATAGCAAGCTAACAGTGACAGCTACGGGTCCGGGCAAGTGGGGAGAGAAGGTCGCCGTTCAAATCGCTGACGCCGGAATTGCCAACGCGGGCTTGTTCAAGCTGATCGTGGCGTATTGGTTGGGCGACTTGCCCAATCCGCTGCCTGATCTAACGGATTCGAAAGCGTTGCGAGATTCACCGCCGACGCTTATCGAGGCTTTTGACAATCTGTCGCCCATTCCACAAAGCAGTACGTTCTACGAAAGCGAGGTCAATGACATGTCAGACCTCGTGACGCTGAAACAAACAGCTCCCGATGCACCGGCAAACGCCGGCGCGGCAGTGCTCGAAAATGGTGACGATGGGGGTGCGGTCGCGCTTATTGACTTTGAGGGCAGCGACGATGTCCCGGAGAACAAAACGGGATTAAAGGCGCTCGAAGACATTGATGAAGTTTCGATTCTATGCTGTCCGGATGAGCACATCGATGAGCAGATTGCCGAGCAGCTCATGACACAGAGCGAGAACCTCAAAGACCGCTTCGCCATTTTGCAAGCAAAGGTTCAGGCTGGAAAACCGGATGCAAACAATCCCCCGCGGGACTCCAAGTACGCCGCGATTTACTATCCGTGGCTAAGAGTAACAAATCCCTTTACCGGGGTGCCGCTGCTCGTGCCGCCCGGTGGCCACATAGCGGGCATTTACGCACGCAGCGACACCAACCGGGGAGTCCACAAAGACCCGGCAAACGAAGTGATCCGGGGCATTGACGACTTGCAGTTGCAAACCAACAACCAGCAGCAGGCGATTCTAAATCCAAAAGGTATCAACGTGCTTCGCTACTTCAAAGGTAGCGGTAACCTTGTCTGGGGCGGGAGAACCATCGCCAAAGACCCAGACTGGAAATACATCAACGTGCGGCGGCTGTTCATTTTCGTGGAAAAATCGATCGAGCGCGGCACGCAATGGGTCGTCTTCGAACCTAACGATGAACCGCTCTGGGCCAGAGTACGGCGCAGTGTGAGCGCGTTTCTCACGCGCCTCTGGATGGATGGAATGCTGCAAGGCAAGACGAAGGAGGAGGCTTACTTCGTCCGCTGCGACCGCACAACCATGACTCAAGCCGATATAGACAATGGCAAGCTCATCATGCTCATCGGCATCGCGCCGGTGAAGCCGGCAGAGTTTGTCATCTTCCGGATTGGTCAATGGACGGGCGGTTCCGACGTTACCGAGGGCTAAACAACAACTAACACCTAGCAAGGAGATACATCATGGCAGACGGCAAACGCAACGACCCCTACGGGCAATTCAACTTCCTCATTGAGATAGACGGAGTAGTCAAAGGCGGCTTCAGCGAAGCGAGCGGCCTGACTACAGACACCAACATCATCGAGTACCGCGAAGGCAACGAAGCGCAAGGTACCACGCGCAAGCTGCCCGGCTTGATGAAATATAACAACATCGTGCTCAAACGTGGCTGGACGAAAGACAGGTCGCTTTGGGAGTGGCGCAAGAAGGTCATTGACGGCAAGACTGAGCGGACAACCGGTACGATCACATTGCTCGACGAAGCGCGCCAGCCTGCCTTGAGCTGGCACTTCCGCGAAGGCTGGCCGAGCAAGTGGGAAGGCCCGGCGCTCACCGGAAAGACAAGCGAAGTGGCGATTGAAACACTGGAGATCGCTCACGAAGGACTGGAGCTGGCCTGATCGAGCACGTTCGTGTTCGGATAAAATCCCAATGCCTGCGTATCTGACGCCCGGCGTTTATCGTCGGCCACAGCTCGCGGTGGAGCGAGACATCCGGCTCGTGCGCACGGACGTGGCTGGTTTTGTTGGATTCACCGAACGCGGGCCGCTGGCCTGGCCGAACCCAGACGCCACTAGGCCAGACATAGAGTCAGTTGCCATTCAGCTAACCAGTTGGAAAGAGTTCGTTGCTACTTTCGGCGAGTTCATCAAGTACGGTTACCTCGCCTATGCTATTCGCGCGTTTTTTGAGAACGGAGGCCAGACTTGCTACGTGGTTCGTGTGGCGGCGCTGAATACCGGGAGGACCGATACAGCGCCGCGGAAAGCATTCCTTCCACTACCGGGAGCGAGAGTAACCTACCCCAACTCCAGGGAGATTCCTATCCTGGCGAGCGACGCGAATGCGGGAGATTCCACGCTAAGCACCCAGGATGATGTGGAGGGGAAAATCTTTGCCCGAGACCTGATAGAACTCGCTGGTGGCGGTCTTACGGAAAGCGTGGCTGTCATTAGCTGTGCGGATAAGGCCATCGCTCTTTCTACGAAACTAGCGAACCACTACAAGGCTGGCACTCCAATAGAAAAATACAAACCCGGACTGATAGCGACGGCGACCAGCGAAGGCAACTGGGGCAATCGCATTAGACTGACGATTACGCCTCTTGTTGGGGGCGGCACCGTGGATGAATTTGCGCTTCGGATAACTCTCCTGCCCGGTGAAGATAATTCCCAACCTGTTGAAGAGGAATTCTACAATTACCTATCGCTGAAGGAAGATAGTCCTTTCGACGCGGCGAAACACGTCAATGCTTACTCCAACCTGATAACACTGGACCCGGGAGCCATCCGGCAACTTCTGGTGGACAGCGGTCCTTTGGCGGCTGGCGGCAATCGTCTTGGCGCTCGAGAAGCAAAGGACATCGTGCAAGATGGAAGCTTTACCGTACCGCTCCAGGGCGGGCGCGACGGTGTTAGCGAGACAACCCTGCAGGATTTCACGGGAGGGCTGGACGACTTTCGCGGATTGCGCCTATTGGAAGAAATCGACGACATTGGCATCCTTTGTGTGCCCGATGCCGTGTTCGAGCTATCGGAGCCTTCGCCAAGGCCGCCGCCGCCGCCCATTGACCCATGCGATCCGTCTTCGCATGACGAAGAGACGCCGGCGCCGGCAGTGGACGAAACGGCGATCCCCAACGTACCAGAGCCGTTGGATGTTTATCGCGCGATGATCGAACAGTGCGAACGATTGCGGGACCGCGTTGCGATTCTGGATTTTCCAAAGAGCTACAGGACGGCAGGGGCTTTGGAAGAATGGAGGACGAAATTCATTACTCGCTTTGGAGCCATCTACTACCCGTGGCTTGAAGTTCCCGATGCTCTGGGCGCCATAGGCGCTTCACGTTTCGTTCCTCCGAGCGGCCATGTCGCGGGGGCGTATGCGAAAACTGATAACCAGTTTGGCGTACACCGCCCACCGGCGAATGTAGAGCTCGAATTTGTCATCCGCGTCGCGGACGAGTTGACGAACCTAGACCAGGAACATCTAAACCCAGTCGGAATAAACGCCATCCGCGCATTTGCAGGGCGTGGCATTCGTATCTGGGGGGCGCGGTCACTGGCCGGAAACGACGATGCCGACTGGTGGTTCATCCACGTGCGCCGCCTGATGTCGATGATTGAAGAGTCAGTCGAAGATTCGATGCAGTGGGCGGTATTTGAGCCGAATGACTTTGCACTGCGTCGCACGCTTGTTCATTCACTGTCAGTCTTTCTCGAAACGATCTGGCGCCAGGGTGGGCTGAAAGGCGCGCGACCCGCCGACAGCTTCTTTGTCAAATGCGATGAAACCAACAACCCGCCTATCGTTGTCGATGCCGGGCAAATAGTCTGTGAGGTAGGTATCGCTGTTGCAGCGCCGATGGAATTCCTGGTCTTTGAGATCAGGCAAGACCCCGGAGGCGCGGAAGTAGTCGAAACATAACAAGGAACTACCATGCCTTCGGTTCTGCGAATTGATCCGATCGGAGTCTTCAACTTCTACCTGACGTTGATCGACGCGTCCAACGTTGTTGGTACTCTCATTACAGCAGCCCTCAACTACAAGGTGGCAGGTTTCTCCGAATGCTCGGGGTTGGAAGCTACGATGGAAGTCATGGATTACAAGGAGGGTGGCGTCAATGGTTACGTCCACAAGTTTCCCACACGTGCCAGCTATTCCAACATAACACTCAAGCACGGTGTAATCTATCTCTATGACGACCTTTGGTCGTGGCACTATGATTTTGTCCAGGGCCAGGGCAAAAGAAAGGATGGACTGATTGTGTTGCTGGACGAGTCGAGAAAGCCCGCCAAGGTCTGGAAGTTCAGACGCGGGTTGCCTATGAAGTGGACGGGGCCTGCGTTGAATGCCTCGCAGAGCAATGCTGCGATCGAGTCACTGGAGATTGCTCATGAAGGGCTGATTCTCGAAGTCGGAGCATAGCCGAAAATCACCATGAGCGAGCAGGGAGTTCCCGATATTCGAATCAACGAGGTCGTCACCGATATCGTGGTGACGGAAGGCGTAGGTTCGTTGAGCCCGGAAGAGGTAAAGAAGCTCGTTGCGCTTGTAATGGGGCAGGTGCGCGCGGAACAGGACCGCATGGCTCAACGCCAGAGAGACACCACGATTCGCGACCGGGCGTATATGCCGCGAATAGGAGATTATTAACAGATGGGTCTGGAGAAACTCAAAATCACCCCGGAACTTCCCAAGAGTCCTGGACAGTTTGGGACGCCGATCGAGGCTCGCTTCAACCCTGAGCGTTATTCGCTCACCAAGGGCGTGCAGATTGCTGAGATCGCGATACCGGGTCTCGATTCACCGGTGCTGCAGTTCGTTCGGGGTCAAAACGAGAAGATCACCTTGGAACTGTTCTTCGACACAACCGAGTTTGGGATGGTGGAGAACATCAAGGATGTCCGTGAGGAAACGCAGAAGATCTACAAACTGGTCAAGATTGACCCGGAGACACACGCTCCGCCGCGGTGTAAGTTGACATGGGGATCGGGAGACACCAACCAGCTCTTCTCGTTCGGCTCATCATCCTCACCCTCGCGTTGCGTGGTCGAGAGTGTCAGCGAAGAATTCAACCTCTTCAGCCCGAGTGGCGTGCCGCTTCGGGCCAAGCTCAACGTCACATTTCGCGAATACAAGACGATCGAAGAACAGATCGGCGCGCCGCCGAAGCATTCCGCGGATCGAACCAAGCTTCACACGGTTCGGCGCGGCGAAACACTCAGCTTGATTGCGTGGAAGGAATACAAGGATTCCGAGCAATGGCGCAAGATTGCGGAGAAGAATCAAATTGAAAACCCGCGCCTGGTTTCAGCCGGGGTGCAGCTAGTTATCCCTCCATCTATTAACGGGAGCTCCTGATGGCGGAGGAAGACGTTGTTCCACTCGAAATCTTTCCCGGTCAGGACTTCTACGTGCCGGCCTTCCGGTTGATGGTCCAAGGAGAAAACGAGTTCGTTCCGAACAATGACATCCTTAGCGTGACCTATCAAGATAGCCTTACTGAGATCGCCTCATTTGACATCACGGTAAACAACTGGGACGCGGAGAGACTTACCTTCAAGTACAGCGACGGAGATACTTTCGATCCTTGGAAGGATGTTGAGTTGCATATGGGTTACTATCGAAATGGACAAGCCGAACTTCGCAGGATGCTCGTGGGCGAGATAACCACGATGACACCAACTTTTCCCCAGGCAGGAGGTCCCACACTGACGGTGAGGGCGCTCAGTCTCTTCCATCGCTTTCGGACCAAACAGATCACAAAGCCATTTGTGAACCAAACGGACACAGAGATCGCAAAGCTCCTCGTGGATATGATCGCGCAGGAGATCAACAAGAACGCTGCTACTGCACGCAAGGACGCGCCGAAACTAAAGGTTCAAATCGATCCAAAAGACGTGGAGAACAACAAGGAGACGGAAAAACCGCCGAACCCGTATCTCCTGGTTAACAACCAGTATCCGATTCTGTTCCTGATGGAGCGGGCCCGGCGCATTGGCTATGAGCTTACACTCGATCCACTTCCGCGTGGCGCCGATCGGACAGTCACGTTCCATTTTCACAAGACTTCCGCGGTAAAACGTCCAACCTATATTCTTGAGTGGGGCAAGTCGCTGATAAGCCTTCAACCGAACCTTCAAATGACCAACCAGGTTTCGGAAGTCACAATTCGCGGCTGGGACCCAAAGGGGAAGACGAAGTTTGAGGAAAAGGCAACGCGCGCGGACCTTGCAGCGGAGAAGATTGTCAATCCTAGCGACTTGGGAGTCAACGACTCCGGCCTTGCGCAGAAGTTGGAAATCACGGTTGACTATCCTATTCACAGCAAGGCTGAGGCAAAGGATCTGGCAAAGAACAAACTGCGGCAGATAGCCGAAGTGATGGTCGAGGCGAAGGGGAAGACAGTGGGCCTTCCAGACTTGCGTGCAGGAGTGAAAGTGCAAATCAGAGGCTTGGGCAAACGCTTCTCGCAGCCTGACGGGAAGCCGCCGTTTTCCTACCTGGTGACAGCAACGACCCATTCCATTGGCGATGGCGGATATACCACGGACTTTACGGCGCGGATGGAAAAGAGCTGAAAGTTATGAGCCAGATCAACGGCGTAGTCATAGGTCTTGTGACCAACGTGAACAGTCCGGAGAAGAACGGGCGCATCAAGGTCCGTTTCCCATGGCTTGACGATCAGCACGAGACTGACTGGATTCGGATCGCGACGATGATGGGTGGCAATGGCCGCGGCTCTTTCTTTATGCCCGAGGTAAACGACGAAGTATTGGTGGCCTTCGACCATGGCGACGTGCAGTTTCCTTATGTCATTGGGTTTTTGTGGAATGGACAGGACCAGCCGCCAGCCGAGGATGTGCGCGAGCGCGTGATCCGGTCGGTTAACGGCCATCGCATTCGTTTTCTCGACTCGACGCCGACTGGCGGGAACAAGGGCGCGCTCGTGATCGAGGACGCCCATGGCAACACCATCCTCATGACCAACGGCCAGATTACGATCAAGGCCACTGCGCAGCTCCGCCTTATGGCGCCGACGGTCGTGATCAACGGCCGTGTCGTTTCGCCCAATCCAAACCCGATCTGAGTTATGGCTGACATCGACATCAATGTCTCGCCCGATCTGAAGAAGCTCTTTGATCTCGAACCATGCGAGATGATCAGGCTTCCGTCGCCGAAGAAGCTCACCGTGCAGCTTCCGGTAGGCGGAGCGACGATCCAGGCTTTTTCCGACATTTCGAAAGGTGTGCCTAACGACTGCGCGATGACGCTCAACCTGATGGTGCAGATCGCGCCCTTTCTCGCCAGCACCGCGTGCCTGTTCAAAGTCCTCGCGCTGATCGAGCCGCTGGTTGGCGTAATCAAAGCGGGCCCCAATCCCGTCGATCTGGCCAAGACGGTCCCAAAGTTCCTCAAAGCCGCAGCGGATCTTGCGCCGTGCATCGCGTTCCCAGCTGGCGTTCCTTTCTTCATCCGCGATCTACTTTGCCTGATCATCAAAGTGCTCAACTGCCTGCTCGGGCAATTGAAGTCGCTCCTTGCGATCATGAGCGGAATCACGCTGCAACTTTCTACCGCAGAGGCCGAAGGGAATACTGACTTGGTCGACGCGCTAAAGTGCGCCAAGGAAAATGCCGAGCTTCAGGGACAGCATCTGACGCAGGCGATCGAGCCGATCGGCGTGATACTCAAACTGGTCGGGCCGCTCATGGGCATCGCCGGCATCTCACCGATTCAACTCCCGACCGTCGGCAGCCAAAGCGACCTCCAGGGAATGCAGGATCTTCTGAAAACGATCCAAGGAATTATCGGCACGCTGCAAATCGCAGCTGACGCGCTGGGAGGTTGCGAATGACCGCCAGCAATGACTTCATCGGTAAGGGATGGCGTTTCCCCATCAAGGTCAACGCGCAAGGCGGCATTAGTTTGTCCGAAGGCCCGGAGCGCGTTCAGGATGCCATTTGGGTGATTATCAAAACAGCGCTTGGCGAGCGCGTGATGCGGCCGCAGTTCGGTGCGGGTGTGAACGATTTCGTATTTCAGCCGAATAGCCCCGCGCACCGCACAGAGCTTGTAACCGCGATCAAAGACGCGCTGGCAAAATGGGAGCCCCGGATAGAGATGGAGCAGGTGCGCGCCGATACTACCGAAGATGAGCCAAGTCAGGTTCTTGTCTCCATCGAATATCGGCTGCGGACAACCAATGAGCTATTCAACGTAGTCTATCCGTTCTATCTCCAGGAAGGAGTGCGCTGATGCCACTGCCAGACATCCAGCTCGACGATCGCCGCTTCGAAGACTTGGTGGCGGACGCACAGCGGCGCATTCCAGGCTATACCCCGGAGTGGACTGACTTCAACCCAAGCGATCCGGGCATAACTCTCGTCCAGCTCTTCGCATGGCTGGAGGAGATGATCCTCTGGCGGCTGAATCGCGTGCCGGAAAAGAACTTCATCAAGTTCCTGGAGCTGATCGATATTGAGCTAAACCCCCCGGCGCCGGCGACGGCGGAGCTGACCTTCAAGCTATCCACGCCGGATCCGCCCGCGCCCGGATACGTCCTGATCCCGCAGGGAACCAAAATTTCGCCCAGCGAGCAAGGTGAAGGCGGGCCGATAATCTTAGAAACTGATGACAATCTCTACGCCGTGGGTGCGACGCTGGCTGCGCTCCAGAGCTTTGACGGCGCGCAGTTTCAGCTTCTTACGGAGGCGAACCGAATCGATGGGAAATTCTTTCAGCCGTTGGGGCCGAGGCCGCAGAAAGGTTCGGCGTTTTACCTCGGGTTTGATCGGCCTTTTCCGCCAAGTCCACAGCCGTATGTGCTGACCATCCACGCTTATATCGGCAACCTCATCGANGGGACCTTCCGAGACCAGCGCCTCCGGTGAAGGCGCTTTGGGAGTACTGGGCCGGCGACGCCGCAAAGTGGCGGCCACTTAACGTGGTGCACGATACTACCGCGAGTCTCACTCGCACTGGCGCGCTTTCCTTCCAGCCGCCCGAAAGTATCCAGCCGACTCAACTCGGGCTTTTGCGAAAAGACGAAGATAAACCGTTGTATTGGTTCCGTTACCGCATCGACGAAGTCCTTGGACCAGGGTACGAGGTGCCGCCGCAGCTCGAAGACGTGCTCATTAACACAATCGGCGCGACGAACATCGTGAGCGTGAGCGATGAGTTTCTCGGCGGAAGCGATGGCAGTCCACACCAGGTCTTTTCGCTCGCCAACAAGCCAGTGCTACTCGATGGGTTCGTGTTGGAGGTAGAGGAGGACGAGGCAAAGGGGTTCGAGAAGTGGACGAGAGTTAGCGACTTTGCAGGATCGAACCGCACGGACCAACAATACTTGCTCAATTCAGCAAAGGGCGAAGTAGTTTTCGGCGATGGCGAGCAAGGAAAGATTCCTTCGCGATTGACTACCCAGGATCGTCCGGAACAAGACCTTGCGAATGTAAAAGTATCCTACCGTTGGGGGGGTGGTGCGCGAGGGAACGCCGGCGCGAAAACAATCACCTCGCTCCAATCTCCCGTGCCCTACGTGGACAGCGTGACAAATTCGCGGCCAGCCGTGGGAGGACAGGACGAGGAGACAGTCGATGAAGCCAAAACCCGCGCGCCTTTAATCATCCGCAGCCAGTCGCGCGCAGTGACTGCCGACGACTTTGAGTTTCTGGCGCGCCAAACGCCGGGCGCGCGGATTCGGCGCGCGCACGCGCTTCCATTGCGCCATCCCGATCTCGAGCCAGTGCGGCCGCCAGGCTCCGGGGTCGGAGCAACGTCATTGCCGGTTCCTGGCGTGGTGACGGTGATGGTTGTGCCTGACAGCCTCGAGGAGACCCTTGCGCTGGTCGCCCGGTGGTTGAATAAACATCGGCTCATTACGACCGAGGTTTACGTTGCTGCGCCAAAGTATCGGAAGGTCAAGATTGAAGCGCGCGTGATCGTTGACCCGAGTGTCAGCAGCGGGCAGGTCGAGGAAACACTAAAGCAGAAGCTACTCGATTATTTTCATCCGTTACGCGGCGGGAATGACGGCGCCGGCTGGGAATTTGGCGGCACGATTTATTTCTCCGAGACCTATCGGTTGATCCTCGACACCCCAGGGGTAGCGCTCGTCGAAGGCGGCGCGGTCATAACATACGTCGATGATAAGCGGATGGAGTCGTGCAAGGACATCGTGCTCGCTCAGGACGAGTTGGTTTTTTCCGAAGAACACGACGTTTTCGCCAATTACGCATGAACACGAAAACCGACACACGCGATCTTTACTGGTTTCTCGACTCGGTGTCAGGATGGCGTGAAGCCTCTCGCGAGCACCTCGCGCTGACAAAGCCCGACGGCTACCTGCGGCTCGATCCGCTTCCGGGCGCGGCATCGCTGCTGCTCGACGCGGACAAACAGGCGGCGGAGTTCAAATGCCCGAGCGCGCTTTCCGTCGATCCCTGCGGACGCATACTGGTCGTCGATGCGGCGAAGAATGTGGTGAAGCAAATCGATCTCGACCGTCAATCAATCGAGACGATTCCTTCGATTGGCGCGGAGCTAAGGGACGCTCGCGGTTTGCGCGAACCACGCGGCGTCGCGACGCTTCGCCATGACGGGTTCGTTGTGGCGGACACCGGCAACCATCATGTCAAAGTCTTTTCTCCACGACCCTTTGCGCTCCTGCAGGATTGGGGCGCGAGCGATGCGGGCGGGCGGCCCGTGTACGGACAAGGCGAAAAAATGTTTCACTCGCCGTGGGCGGTGGCAGCGGATCGTTGCGGCACCATTTATATAGCAGATCGCGGCAACCGCAGAATTCAGAGAATTGCCAGTGATGGAACTCCGCTGCCCGCCATCGGAGCCGGCATGCTCGCAACTCCGACGCGTCTCGCGCTTGGTCCCGGCAATGTTCTGGGCGTGGTTGATCCGACTCAACTGGCGGTCTTCATTTTCACGCCCGGCCGCCAAAAACCCTGGGGCGTTTGTCCTACGCAGAAGGGACTTTGCAGCGTTGCGTTCGACTGCGAAGGCAAATTGTACGTAGGTGACGGGATCGGACGGATTCACGTGTTCGAACCCGATCCTGCAACTGACAAGTATCGACTCGTCGGTGCGGGTGACACTGGTATTAGCGGCGAGATGGTTGATCTGGCCTGGGACAAATCGCGCAAGCGTCTCGTTGCAATCATTCGCGAGAACTTCAACGGTCAGCGCCAGCGTCTATGGATGATAGATCCCGCTGCGTCGAGCGCGCAGGAGGGGCGTTTTGTCATCCAGACACTCGACACCCACATCGAGCGTTGCCAATGGCACCGAGTCCTGCTCAACGCAACCGTACCGGTCGGGACCAGTCTGCAAGTTGATAGCTTCACTTCCGATCAACCTGTGTCGGACGAGGAGCTAAACCACCCAGACTTCAAACAGTGGAGATTGTGCCTGCTGGCCGGCGATAACAATCCAGAGCACTTGAAAAAGAGCGGCCCAGGGCGTTACCAACGGCAACAAAGGAAGATCGAACCGCGCGTGGATTGTCTCGTCCAGAGCGGGCTGGGCCAACACCTGCGGCTGCGACTGACCTTTAAGTCCAATGGACGGGAATCACCGGAGGTAAAGTGGATAAAGGTATTCTACCCACGAGTTAGCTACCTTCAGTATCTTCCGGCAGTGTATCAGGAGGATGATGAGAGCCGGCTGTTTCTGGACAAGTTCCTATCCATCTTCCAATCGGACTTTGATGAGTTTGATCGCGCCATCGATCGGTTGTGGCAGCTCTTTGATCCAAACTCCGTGCCTCGGGAGCATCTGCCATGGCTGGGTGGCTGGCTGGCGTTGGCGATCAATCCCAAGTGGCCGGAGTGCAAGCTGCGTTCGATGCTCAAAGGCGCATTTGAGAGTTATCTCCGTCGTGGAACCATTGCCGCGCTGGAACAGGCTGTCGAAGACTACACGGGTATCCCGGCGAAGGCGCTCGAACATTTCCGGCTGCGGCGCTGGCCGGTTTTATATGATCCAACTTCGGATGTAGAAGCTACCAGCCAGGCGCAAAGGCAGTATTCGCCGAGACTTTCCGTCGCCGCTCCTCTCGACGGTAGCGTACCGCTCTGGAGCCGCGATTTCTACAAGCGCCTGCAAGTGACGTCATACTCACAAGTCGGATACTTCCGGCTGACCGGAAGGCCGGAACCTCTCCTCGAACCGCTGGATTGGGGAGCGCACGAGTTCACGGTGTTCTTTTCAGCGGACCCGTACTGCGTCGATGAAGTTGAG
>WNFJ01427356.1_pt7 | contig 14005 bp, 5 predicted proteins | sample 5400461 | NCBI WGS metagenome assembly WNFJ01 (sample SAMN13153349, study PRJNA577476) | soil metagenome | isolation source: 115 cm saprolite on Douglas fir-dominated hillslope | place: USA:California | collected 2013-09-17 | reverse complement strand
CTCCAGGCGTCCCAGCGCCGCCACGCGCCGGACCGCCGGGGCGGTCACAGCCGCCCACCGGTGATCCGTACGAACACTTCGTCGAGCGAGGCTTCCGTGGTGTGGATTGTCTCTACCCGCCCGGTGCGCAGCAGTTCGAGGAAGCAGGGGTCGGCGGGCAGGGCGTCGAGCCGGAACTCCCTGCGGCGTGTCGCGCCGCCGTCCCGGTACTCCACGGTCACGCCGCGGTGCCCGTACCGCAGGCGGAAGCTGCGCGGCGAGTCGATGTCCGCGATCTTGCCGGCGACCACGAAGGCCATCCGGTCGCACATCGCGTCCGCGGTGGCCATGTCGTGGGTGGCGAGGAAGACCGTGCGCCCCTCGTCGACCTGTTCCCGGATCAGCGACCGGACGGCCGCTGTGTGGACCGGGTCCAGCCCGGAGGTCGGCTCGTCGAGGAGCACCAGGTCGGGAAGGTTGACAAAGGCCCGGGCGAGGCCGAGGCGCACCTGCATGCCTTTGGAGAAGGTGGCGACCGCCCGATCGGCCGCGTCCGCGAGGTCGACGCGCTCCAGCAGTTGCCGCGCGTCGGCGACCGGCGGCTCGAACAGGGAAGCGAACGTCTCGAGGTTCTGCACGGCCGTGAGCTTCGCGAAGTGAGCCGGCAACTCGAAGCCGACGCCGATGCGCTGGTAGTAATCAGGCCCCCAGGCATGGACCGGACGGCCGAGTACCTCGGCTCGCCCCTCGTAGCCGCGCAGCAGCCGGGTCAGCACCTTTTGCGTAGTAGATTTCCCGGCTCCGTTAGGGCCGAGAAATCCGAACACCTCACCGCGGGCCACGCGGAAAGACATGCCGTCGACTGCGTACCGATCGGCACCACGATAGCGGACTCGGAGGTCCTCGACCTCGATCACCTGACCGCGGTCACCCCCCGGAACTGTCGAGAGCCGAGCGAGGCCGCGGGTTCCCGTGTGGATCCGGTTGCCTCCGGCACGGAGGCCGGGACGCGTGCGCGTCGGCGCGGGGGCGGAATCTTGGCCGACAGCCGCGGGCGCACTAACTGCGGCGCGGGTCGCGAGCGGATGCCGCGCTCGAGCCCCCACTGCGCGCGCCGCTGCACGCCCGCATGGCACCGCTCGATCACGCTGGCCACCCTACCCCGGCGGGACGTACTACCCGGAGTGGCTGCTGGAGCGCCGCCCGCGGGCGGCGCGGGCGCTGACCACCGTGGTCGCGACGTCGTACCTGAAGGTCCGTGAGGGCGGCCGGACGGTGAACGTGCACGCCCTGATCGCCACCGGCGTCATTGGGGCGCTGTGGCCGCTTCCGGGAGCCCGGACCGGGCTGGCAGCAAGTGTCCACTAGCGCGGAGGGTGCCGGCCCGGCAACATGCATGAGGGTATCGCCGGGTGAGACCGGCGCCGCCGGGTCACTTGCTCTGGGGGCCGCAACGCATGTCCGTAAAGAACGTCTTCCTGTTCGCCGGCCAGGGGTCGCAGTACTACGGAATGGGACGCGACCTGGTGTCCGACCACCCGGTTTTCGGCGCGTCCATGCGTACCTGGAGCACGGTATTCGCGGACCTGGGCATCCCTGGCGTATTCGAAGAGATCTACCGTACGGACCGCACGGCCGCGGACCCGTTTAACGAAATCCGGTTCACCCACCCGGCGATTCTCATGGTCGAGCTCGCGATGGCGGAGACGCTGCGCGCGGAGGGCGTCGAGCCGGACTGCGTGCTCGGCGCGAGCCTGGGCGAGTTCGCGGCGGCGACGGCGGCCAGCGTGCTGAGCGCGGAGGAGCTGGCCCGCTCGATCGTGGAGCAGATCGGCATGCTCAAAGGACAAAGGGTGCCCGGAGCCATGCTCGCGGTGCTCGGCGATGTCGCGCTGTACGGCGATGACGACTGGCTGCGCGCGGACGTCGACTTGGCCGGGGTCAACTCGGACCGTAACTTCGTGCTCTCCGGCGACCTGGCCGGCGTGGCGCGGGCCGAGCGGCGCCTGCGGGAGCTGGGCGTGCTGTACCAGCGGCTGCCGGTCAACTACGCGTTCCACTCCTCGCGGCTGGACCTGATCGCCGAGCCGTTCCTGAGCTCGCTGTCCCGGCTGACGTTGCGCCCGCCCGCGGTGCCGTTCGTGTCGTGCGAGTCGGCGGGGTACGTCACGCTGTTCGAGCCCGCGCACTTCTGGCGACTGGTGCGCTCGCCCATCCGGTTCCGCGAGGCGATCCAGTTCCTGGACCGGCAGGACCCGGACCTCGTGTACCTGGACCTCGGGCCGTCCGCCACGATGGCGAATTTCGTGGCCAGCATCGTACGCGGCGACGGCCGGGCTCGCACGGTACCCATCCTGGAGCCTTTCGCACCGCGCGGCCGGGCCATGGAAGCCATCAAGGCTCATGCGGCCCAGTCGCGGCGTCCCCCCACCCCAGCGTCAGGCCAGCGAGGGAAGCAGATGAGAGCGGTTATCTTTCCGGGTCAGGGATCCCAGGCGCGGGGCATGGGCGGTGACCTGTTCGACCGGTTCCCCGAACTGGCGGCCACGGCCGACGAGATCCTCGGCTACTCCGTCGCCAGGCTGTGCCGCGAGGACCCGCGCGGCCAGCTCGACCAGACCCAGTTCACCCAGCCGGCGCTGTTCGTGGTCAACGCCCTCACCTACATGGCCCGCAGGCAGGACGGCGAGCCGGTACCCGACTACTTCGCCGGGCACAGCCTCGGCGAGTACAACGCGCTTTGCGCGGCGGGGGCATTCGACTTCGCGACCGGGCTGCGCCTGGTGCGCGAGCGCGGCCGGCTCATGGCGGCCGCGACTGGTGGCGGCATGGCGGCGGCGATCGGGCTCACCGAGGATGCGGTGCGCGGCGTGCTCGCGCGCGGCAACCTGTCCGGCATCGACCTGGCCAATCACAACACACCCGACCAGTTCATCCTCTCCGGTCCGCGCGAGTTGATCGAGTCCGCGCGCGAGGCGGTCCTGGCCGCCGGTGCGCGGTACCTGCCGTTGCGCGTCAGCGGGGCCTTCCACTCGCGGTACATGGAACCGGCCCGCAGCGAATTCCAGCTGGTGCTCGCCGGGTGCGAGTTCCACCCGCTGGACGTACCAGTGGTGGCCAACGTCACCGGGCGCCCGTACGAGCCGGGTTCGGTCCGGGAGACGCTGGCCGAGCAGCTGGTCCGGCCGGTGCGGTGGGAGCAGAGCGTGCGTCACCTGCTCGCCGCCGGGGTGACCACCTTCGACGAGGTCGGACCGGGGCAGGCGCTGACCGGCCTGGTGCGCAAGATCCGGCAGGCGGAGCCGGCGCCGGCCGCCACGCCGCCGGCCCTCGCACGCCACGCCGCGGCGGTACCACCGGCGGCACCGGTCGCGGCCGGACGGCTGCGCGCCGAAGACCTGGGCAGCGCGGAATTCCGGCGCACCTACGGCGCCCGAGGAACTGGTCATCCGGGCGGCTCGCGCCGGCATTCTCGCGTTCTTCGGCACCGGCGGCCTCGACCTGCACCGCATCGCGGCCACCATCGACCGGCTGGCCGGCGAGCTGGGCGACGGCCGCCCATACGGCATGAATCTGGTGCACAATCCAGTACAGCCCGATGTGGAGGACGCCACCGTCGGGCTGCTGCTCGACCGCGGGGTGCGCAACGTCGAGGCGTCGGCGTTCATGAAGATCACCCCCGCCCTCGTCCGGTACCGGCTCGCCGGCCTGAGCAAGGGCACCGATGGCGAGGTGGTGGCCGCCAACCGCGTCATCGCCAAGGTGTCCCGGCCCGAGGTGGCGGAGAGCTTCCTGTCTCCCGCACCGCAGCGGCTGGTCAGCCTGCTGGAGCAGGACGGGCTCATCACCGCCGAACAGGCCGCGCTCGGCGTCGGCATACCCATGGCGGACGACCTGTGCGTCGAGGCGGACTCCGGTGGGCACACCGACCGCGGCGACCCGATCGTGTTGCTGCCCACGATGCTGCGGCTGCGCGACCGGATGGGCGCCGACTACGGGTACCCCGCACGGGTGCGGGTCGGCGCGGCCGGCGGCATCGGTACCCCGGAGGCGGCGGNNGTTCGTCCTCGGCGCAGACTTCGTGGTCACCGGCTCGATCAACCTGTGTACCGCCGAGTCGGGCATGAGCCCGGCCGCCAAGAACATGCTGGAACAGATCAACATCCAGGACACCGACTACGCGCCTGCGGGTGACATGTTCGAGCTGGGGGCACAGGTACAGGTGCTCAAGCGGGGCGTGTTCTTCCCGGCCCGCGCGCGCAAGCTGTACGACCTGTACCGGCGGCACGAGTCGCTGGAGGCGATCGACGCCGAGACCCGGTCGGTCATCGAGACGCGGTACTTCCGCAAGAGCTTCGACGAGGTATGGCAGGACACGCGGGCGTTCTTCGCCACCCGCGATCCGCGAGAGATCGAAAAGGCCGAGCAGAACCCCAAGCACAAGATGGCGCTGGTGTTCCGCTGGTACTTCGGGCATAGCCAGCGCGCCGCGATGGAGGGTCTGGAGGAGTACCGGGTGGACTTTCAGGTGCACTGCGGCCCGGCGCTCGGTGCGTTCAACCAGTGGGTCCGCGGTACCGCCCAGGAGAGCTGGCGCAACCGGCATATCGACGAGATCGGTGAGCTGATGATGCGCGAGACAGCGGCCTGCCTGGAACAGCGGTTGGACCGGCTAGTGAACGCGGGGGCCCGATGACCGGGCAGACTGCGGGCGCGGCGGCCGTCGGCCCGCCGGTAGCGGTGACCGGAATCGGCTGCCGCACACCCGGGGCGCGCGACCACGAGGAGTTCTTTGAGAACCTGTGCCGCGGCGTCAGCTCGATCCGCGAGGTGGATCCGCAGCGGTGGAACCCGGCGGACTTCTACTGCCCGGACATCTTGGTACCCAACAAGACCGTCAGCAAGTGGTGCGGACAGATCGAGGAGCCGTACGGGTTCGATAACGACTTCTTCCAGGTGTCGCCGAAGATAGCCAAGCTGATGGATCCCCAGCAGCGGCTGCTGCTGGAGGAGACGTGGCACTGCATCGAGGACTCAGGCACCCCGCTGCGCGCCCTGCAGGAGGCGCGCACCGTGGTCTTCGCTGGTGTGGCCTCCCGCGACCACCTTCAACAGGCCGACGAGCCCGGCTACACCGTGGAGGCACACACCACGTTCGGCGGCTCCGACTACATGCTCGCCAACCGGCTGTCGCACGCGTTCGGCCTGCGCGGGTACAGCATGGCCATCGACGCTGCCTGTGCCTCGTCCGCGGTCGGCATCCACCTGGGCATCCGCGCGCTGCTGGGTGGCGACGCCGACTTCGTGCTCGCGGGCGGCGTACTGCTCAACCTCCATCCGTGGAAGTACATCTCCTATTCCAAGGCGCGGATGCTCAGCCCCTCCGGACTGTGCCGGACCTTCGACAAGGACGCGGACGGCTTCGTACCGGGCGATGGTGTCGTGATGGTCATGCTGCGCCGGCTCGAAGACGCGGTGCGAGACGGCGACCACATCTACGGGCTGCTGATGGGCAGCGCCCTCAACCACAGCGGCGCGGGGCGGACGATCACCGCGCCCTCAGTGGCGGCACAGCAGGATGTCATCACCGCCGCGCTGGAAGGGTCCGGCTTCGACCGCGCCACGGTCACCTACGTAGAGGCGCACGGTACCGGCACGCCGCTCGGCGACCCCGTCGAGGTCGAGGCGCTGCACCGGGTGATGTCCGGCGCACCGCGCGAGGACGGCGGCTGCTGGATCGGCTCGGTCAAGTCCAACATCGGGCACCTGGAGGCGGCGGCCGGGGCCATCGGCCTGGTGAAGGTGCTGATGATGATGGCGCACCGCCGCATCCCGCCGAGCATCCACCTGACCACCGTGAACCCGCTGATCAAGGTCGACGACGGCGTGCTGCGCCTGGCTCGCGAGGCGACCGACTGGACACCAGCCGGCGATCGGCCACTGCGCGCCGGGGTCAGCTCGTTCGGCGGCGGCGGCGTCAACGCCCACCTGTGCGTTGAGGAGCACCGCTCGGCACCGGATCCCGGCGGTGTGACCGCGGCCGGTATACCGCAGCCGTTCTTGCTCTCCGCGGCCTCGACCAGGTCGTTGGACCTGCTGTTGACCCGCTGGCGGGCCGGGCTGGCCGGCGACGGCTGGATCCGCGGCCGGGTCACCGACATCTGCGCCACCCTAGCCACCGGCCGCGAGCACTTCGCCGCGCGTACCGGCGGCCTGGTGTCCACTGTGGATGACATCGCTGCGCTGGTGGCCGACCCGCCGCCCCCCGCTGACGCGGAACCCCCGCTGGGCTGGGCGCTGCACGTCGGCGCGCTGGACGTTCCGGCGCCCGAGCAGCTTGCCGGGCTGCTCGACGCGCCGCCCTTCGCCGCTGTCCTCGCCGCTATGTACGCGGAGACTCCGGAGGCGCGAAGGAAGCTCGCCGCCTTGCGCCGTGGCGCGCGCGGGCCGGGGGAGCGGTTCCTGCTTACGTACCTGGTCGTCCGAGTGCTGCGACACCTGGGCCTGCGGCCGGCAACCGTGACCGGCCACGGTCCGGGAGTGTGGCCCGCGCTGGCCGCCACCGGGGCGCTCGACTGGCCGGCCGGGCCCGCGCTGGCGCGGGGCGGTACTGCCGAGGTAAGGCTGCGCGCACCCGAGGTGCCGCTCGTGCACGCCGCCACCGGCCGTACCGCCTACCCGTACCTGGTCGACGACGGGTACTTCGGCGAGCTGCTGGACGGGCTCGTGGTTAACCCGGAGGTGGCCAGCGCGGTTGCGCGCCGCGCCGCCCCGATCATCGGCGCCCAATGGGTGCTGCGCCGCACGGTGGAGGAGTGGAACCGGGTACTGGACCTGCGCGGGCGTCCCGAGTGGCGGATACCCACCGACGAGGCCGGCCTTACCGCGGCGACCGGCGCGGACCCGCGGGCCGCGGTCGTCCGCGTCCTCGCCCTGGAGAACGCGTTCGACCAGCTCAACTGGGAATGGAAGCTGTCGTTGGACCGGCTGGTACCCGACGTCCGGGTGACCGACCTGCTCGACCTGCTCGCCGACGGCCTGCTGCGCGCCGACGGCCTACTGGGCCTGCTGATCGGCGACGCGGCGGAGCGGGCCGCCACAGTGGACCGGGTGCAACGCGACGTCGCCCGGTGCGCCACATCCGTTGACGGCCGGTACCCGGTGTTGCACGGCCGGGCGCGGATGCCCGCCGGGCTCGGCACGGCCGCCGCGTGGACACCGGACGCGGCACTCGATGCCGTCGATCCACGGCCGTGCGCCGGCGACGGGCCTAGGGCTGGGACGGGGACCGTGACCGTCGGCGCCGCACCCCTCATCCCGGACAGCGCTGAGCAGGTCGCGATCGCCGAGCCCCAGGCTCTGGCCGACTACCTCGCCACGCCGCTGTTCGCGCTGTGGCGCCGGGGCGTCGCCGTCGACTGGCACCGGTTCTACACCGGGTGCCGCACGCGCAAGGTGCCGCTGCCCACGACCGAGTTCGTGCGGACCGTGCACCGCCAGGTGCCCACCGGGTCGGCGGCGCGGCGAGAGGCGCGGGGCGCGCGGCTGGTGGAGTTGGACGCCGGCTGGGTGCCCGACGCCGGGCAGGCAAACCCCGTTGAGCACCCCACCGCCGTCGTGGTCGCGCCCGCTGCCCTGCTCGACGAGGTACGCACGGCCGCGCACGCCGCTCTTCCCGGGTACCACCTCGCGTTCGTCGGCATCGGTGCGCACTACCGCCACGAGGCACCCGACGTGTGGACCGTGCGCGCCGAGCAGGACGACTGGGGCCAGCTCTTCGCCGACCTCGCCGAGCAGGACCTGCGCCCCCGGTACGCGGTGCGCCTGTCCGATCCGGCCGGTGCCGACCTGACGCGGCGGATCGAGGACGGCGCAGTGGTGCCGTTTCTGCTCGCGCAGCAGATGCTGCGGCTGCGCGACGGCGTGCCCACGCTCATCTTCGACGTGGTCCCGCCCGGCGGCTTGCCGGACGTCGGCATCGCGCTCGGCCGGTGCCTGCGATGGGAAAGCAGCTCGGTCCGGCTGCGATCGGTCACAGTGGGCAGCGCGGCGGGTGCCGAGACCTGGTGCCGGATCGCTGAGGAGTTCGGCATCTCGGGTGAGGATGTGGTCCGCCACGACGGCGGCGTCCGGTACGCGCGGCGTTTCACCGCCCGGGAACCCGAGCTGCCGGCGGCCGTGGCTGAGGCAGCGGTGCGGCCCGATGGGGTGTACCTCGTCACCGGCGGCCGGGGCGGCCTCGGCCAGGCGGTCGTCGCGCGCCTGCTGTCCGTACCCGGGGTCCGGGTGGCGCTGGCCGGGCGCAGCCTGATGACCACAGAACTCGCCCGCGACCTCGCGACCATCGCCGAGGCCGCGGGCGACCGCATCGCCTACTTCCCGGCCGACGTGTCCGACCTGGAGTCCACTCATAGCCTGGTGGCCGACGTGCGGCACCGGTTCGGTCCCGTCAATGGCGTGGTGCACGCGGCTGGCGTACTGCGCGACGGGTACCTGGTAAACAAGACCCTCGCGGACCTGCGTGCGGTACTGGCTCCGAAGGTGCACGGTGCGGCGAACCTGGACGTGGCTCTCGCCGGCGAACCGCTCGACTTCTTCGCGCTGTTCTCGTCACTGGCCGCCGTTACCGGAAACCCGGGCCAGGCGGACTACGCGGTCGCCAACGCGCTCATGGAGGCGTTCGCGGTCGAGCGGGAGGGCCGCCGCGCGGCGGGCACCTGCCGGGGCCGTACCGTGGCGATCGGGTGGTCGTGGTGGGACACGGGCGGCATGACGGTACCGGACGGAGCCGACACCGTGTACCGGACGGGGAACGGCTTCGCACCGATGCCGACGCCGGTCGGGCTCGCGGCGCTGGACGCGGCCCTGCACGGCGTACCCGCCCGGCGGCTGTTCCTGTACGGCGACCCGCGGCATGCGCTGCCGCTGTGCCACGGCGATTCCGGTACCCCCGCGCCCGAGCCGCAATCCTCACGTGGCGAACATCCCGGTGGGCCATGGGCGTCGCAGTACATCAGCTCGCTCTTCTCTGAACTGCTGGGCGTGCCGGAGCAGGACATCGACCCGGCACGCGGGCTGGACAGCTACGGCATCGACTCGATCGTGGTGCGCAATTTCAACACCCGGGTGGAGCGCGACCTGGGCCCGACCCCGCACACGCTGCTGTTCGAGTGCCGCACGCTGGCGCAGGTCGCCGTGGTGCTCGCCAGCCACTTCCCGGCCATCGCGTCGGCGCCTCGTTCCACCGCGGATGCGAGCACTGCCGAGTCGCCCGTGACGTCGACGACCCCGTCGATCGGCAGCACCCCGCCGCCGGATGGCCACCGGGTCCCGGTGGCCATCATCGGGGTGGCCGGCCGGCACCCACAGGCGCCGGATCTGGACGCGTTCTGGCGCAATCTGGTGGCCGGGCGCGACTGCGTGACCGAGATCCCGGCCTCGCGATGGGACTACCGCGAGCGGTTCACCGAGGACCCGGAGGCGGGCACGTACTGCAAGTGGGGCGGGTTCCTTGACGGCGTCGACCGTTTCGATCCGCTGTTCTTCAACATCTCGCCGCGCGAGGCGGAGCTGATGGACCCGCAGGAGCGGCTGTTCCTGCAGACCGCGTGGCATGCCTTCGAGGACGCGGGCTACCCGCCGTACCGGCTCGGCAGCCCGGACGCCGCCGACGACCGCGCGATCGGCGTCTTCGTGGGCGTGACCACGCAGTCGTACCTGCTGTGGGGGCCCGACCAGTGGCGCCGCGGCAACATGGTGATGCCCACCTCAACGCTGTGGTCCATCCCCAACCGGCTCTCATACTGTCTCGACCTGCATGGCCCGAGCATGCCGGTGGACACCGCGTGTGCGTCCTCGCTCACCGCGCTGCACCTGGCGTGCGAGAGCCTGGCCAAGGGGGAGTGCCGCCTCGCGTTGGTGGGCGCGGTCAACCTGTACCTGCACCCGAGCAAGTACGACTGGCTCTGCCAGATGCAGATGCTGTCGCGCGCCGGGCACTGCCACACGTTCGGCGAGCGCGCCGACGGCTTCGTGCCGGGCGAGGGCGTCGGCGCGGTCGTACTCAAGCCGCTGTCCGACGCGGTTCGCGACGGCGACCGCGTGCTCGCGGTCATTCGGGGCACTGCGATCAACCACGGGGGCCGTACCAGCGGCTTCACCGTGCCCAGCCCCAACGCCCAAGCCGAACTGGTCGCGCGCGCGATGCGCGCCGCCGGCCTGGACGGCGCCGGACCGTACGGTGGCATCAGCTACCTGGAGGCGCACGGCACCGGCACGTCGCTCGGCGACCCGATCGAGATCGCCGGGCTGGGCAAGGCGTTCGACCAGCTCGGCTTCTGGCCCGACGGCGAGGGCTGCGCGATCGGCTCGGTCAAGACGAACATCGGCCACCTGGAGGCCGCCGCCGGCCTTGCCGGGCTGACGAAGGTGCTGCTGCAACTGCGCCACCGCCAGCTCGTACCGTCGCTGCACGCCGACCCGCCCAACCCGAGCATCGACTTCGCCGCCACGCCGCTTCGCGTGCAGCGCGCGCTGGCGCCGTGGGTGCGTCGGCGTCGGCCGGACGGCAGCGAACTGCCGCTGCGGGCCGGGATCAGCGCCTTCGGGGCGGGCGGCGCCAACGCGCACGTCGTGGTCGAGGAGTACATGGGCCCGCAGCCGTCGCCCGGCGCGTTGCCGGGCGAGCACCTCATCGTGGTGTCGGCGAAGGATCCCGACCGGCTGCGTGAGCACTGCCGCAACCTCGCCCGCAGCATCCAGGCGCAGGCGGACAGCGTGAGTCTCGCCGAGGTGGCCTACCAGCTCCACCTGCGTCGGGAGCCACTCCCCGAGCGCGTCGCGATTCTCGTGTCCACGGCGGACACGCTGGTCGCTGCGCTCGACGCCGTGGCCGCCGACCGGGAGCCTGGCGTGCCGTGCTGGTCGCGCACCGGCCGGCGTGAGCCGACCGAAGCCCCGGATGAGCTCGCGGCGCTGGCCCGGGCCTGGGTAGCCGGTACTGAGGTGCGGTGGGAGGCGCGGTACCCCCAACCGCTGCGGCACGTCACCTTGCCGGGCTACCCGTTCGCCGCCGAGCGGTACTGGATTCCGGAGGCTGAGCCGGAACCGGACACCGAGGTATCCGCGGAACACCCGTTCCTCACCGCAGGTTCCCGTGCGGGCGGTACGTTTACCGTCCGGTTCACCGGCGACGAGTTCTTCCTCGACGATCACCGGGTACACGGCGAACGCATCTTCCCCGCCGTCGGCTACCTGGAGATGGTCCGCGCAGCCGCCGTCGCGGCCGGGCATCAGGTGCGGGGCCTGTCCGGCAACGTGTGGGCGCGCCCTATCACCGTTCCGGCACCACGGTCCGTCCACATCGAACTCTCGGACGATCCGCGCGGCGCGCGGTACCTGGTTTACAGCCACGACTCACGCGGCGAACGCGTCGTGCACGGCCAGGGGCGGGTCGATAGCGCCCACGGCGGGGAGGCGCGCGAGCGCCTCGACCTTGCCAGCATCCGCGGCCGCTGCTCGGAGAGCCTCCTGGGTGCCGACTACTACCGATGGCTGTACCGCCTGGGACTGCAGCTCGGCCCGGCCTACCAGGGCGTGCGGGTCCTGCGGTGGGGAGACCAGGAGCTGCTGTCCGAGTACCGGCTACCCGATTCCGTGGTGACCGGCGCCGACCGGTTCGTCCTGCATCCGTCCGCATTGGACTCCGCGATTCAGGGAGCGCTCTGGCTGCTGCGCCAGCACGACGGACTCGACCACCTTCACCTGCCATTCACCATGGGTTCCTGCGAGATCTTCGGACCCACCCCGCAGGACGGCTTCGCCCGCGTGGTGGTACGCGCCTCCAGCGACACCGGCAAGAAGCTCGACATTCAGGTCGCCGACGCGGCCGGCAACGTGGTAGTGCGGATCCGCGACTTCTGGCTGCGGCGCTGGCAGACCGGCGAGCCGCAGCAGCCGACGCACCCCGGTACGTTCCTGCAACCCGAGTGGGTGACCGACGCCCCCGCGGCCACCCCGGCGGTCCCGGCGGCTCCCCGCACCGCCGGGACCGCACCCACCCTCGTCCTCGCCCCCTCCGCCGCCGCCGGCCGGCTGCTCACCGCTGAACTTGAGCGCGCGGGGGCGGGACCGGTAACCGTGTTGCTGCCAGGCACGGACATCGCTTCGGCCATCGACGCGCCGCGAGCCACGGACGTGCCGCACCACGTCGTCTACGCCTGGCCGCGTACCGCCTTCACCGGCACCGCCGCGAGCGCGGCCGCACAGGTCGGCGACGGGTTCATGCCACTGTTCCACCTCGTCCGTGCGGTGCTGCGCGTTTCCGGCAAGGCATCGGTGCACCTGCTCTGTGCCTACCCCGCGCCGGACACCGGTGCCCCGGGCTACCAGGCTCTCGGCGGCTTCCTTCGCACCGTCACGCGGGAGAATCCCCGGCTCGCGCACCGCCTCGTCGAACTGGCCGCGGACGAGTTCGCGGAGCTGACGGAGGGCCGCGGTGGGGCCGCGGAGCGCCTGGCCGCCGAGCTGCGCGGGTTGCCGGGCGCACCCTATGAGGTGCGGTACCAGGCGGGCGGGCGCCAGGTCCGGCGGTGGCGGCGCAGCTCACCGCCACCCGTGGCCCGCCCCGCCGCGCTGCGCACCGGTGGCACGTACCTGGTGAGCGGCGGAGCCGGGGGACTCGGTGCGCTCGTGGCGCGGTGGCTGGCCGACACGGCGTCCGCCCGGGTGGTGCTCGTCGGCCGGTCACCGCTGGGCGTGCGCGCGGAGGAAGTACTGGACCGGGTGCGTGACGCGGGCGGCGACGGACGGTACGTGTCCGCGGACGTGTCCACAGTGGAAGGTGCGCAGGCGGCGGTTCGGGCGGCCCGCGAGGCGTACGGCGAGCTGCACGGCGTGTTCCACGCGGCGGGCGTGCTGCGCGACGGGTACCTGGTGAACCTCGATCCTGCGCAGATCGCGGAGGTGCTCGCGCCCAAGGTCGACGGTGCGCTGCACCTCGACGCGGCCACCCGCAGCGAACCGCTCGACTTCTTCTGCCTTTTCGCCTCGCTCGCCGGGCCGATCGGCAGCGTCGCGCAGGTCGCGTACGCCTATGCCAACAGCTTCCTGGACGCATTCGCGCAATGGCGGGAACAGCAGCATGCGTCAGTGCTGCGGCCGGGGCGCACCATGTCGATCGACTGGCCACTGTGGACAGACGGCGGGATGACGGTCGACGACGAGGTACGCGAGTCTTTGTGGCGGCAGCTCGGCATGCGACCACTGGACACTGCGGACGGTCTGGGCGCGCTCGCCACCATCCTGGGGCCGGCCAGCTTGGCGCGGACACCGATCCGCCCCGGCCCGAGGCCACTCCGTCTGGCGTCGGCCTGCCGGAGCCACGGCTGGTGGAGCTGCTGACCCGTACCGTCGCCGAGATCGTGAAGCTGGATCCGGCACGGGTCGACCCGAGCGAGCAGATCGGCAGCTACGGATTCGACTCGCTCGCCTTCACCCGCCTGGCCAACCAGGTCAACAAGGCACTCGACCTGGACCTCACCCCGGCCACGTTCTTCGAGTACACCACCGTCGCTGATCTCGCCGCGCATCTGCTGGAACGCTACCCCGAGGAGCTGGCCGCGCGCCTCGCGGCGCCCGTACCCGAGGCGCGGCCGCCCGCCGCCCCCGCATCGGCCGCTCGCCCGATCCCCCCAGCGCCCGCGGCATCCCCGGCACCCGTACGCGAGCCCATCGCGATCATCGGAATGTACGGCCTGATGCCGGGCTCGCGCGACCTGGCCGAGTTCTGGTCCCATCTGGACAATGGCGACGACCTGGTGACCGAGATACCGCAGGACCGCTGGGACTGGTGCGACTACTACAGCGCGACACCGGGCACCCCGGACAAGACCAACAGCAAGTGGGGTGCGTTCCTCCCCGAGGTCGACAAGTTCGACGCCCGCTTCTTCGGCATCTCGCCGCGCGAGGCCGACCTGATGGACCCGCAGCAGCGGCTGTTCCTGCAGACCGTCTATCGCACGATCGA
>WNFJ01434451.1_pt1 | contig 14008 bp, 12 predicted proteins | sample 5400461 | NCBI WGS metagenome assembly WNFJ01 (sample SAMN13153349, study PRJNA577476) | soil metagenome | isolation source: 115 cm saprolite on Douglas fir-dominated hillslope | place: USA:California | collected 2013-09-17 | reverse complement strand
TCCCGCAACACCGGCGAACTCGCCGTGGAGCTCCGCCCGCCTGCGCTCGAACGATTCTTCGACCGCACATATTCGAAGACCGATAAGACTCGACGCCGGTACAAGCACACCATCGAACCGGCGCTCACCTACCGCTTCGTCACGGGCGTAAATCGCTTCGCCAATTTTATTCGTTTCGATTCCGATGCCACACTTACCGACACCAGCGAAGTCGAATATGGCTTTACGCAGCGGCTCTTCCGGAAGGACGGCGACGGCCAGCCTCAGGAGCTCATTTCCAGGCGCATTGTCCAGAAGCACTATTTTGATCCCACCTTTGGCGGCGCCATCGTCAACGGCCAGCGCAACGTGTTCCAGGCGCTCGATTCGATCTCGCCTTTCGCTTTCGCTTTCGGTCCACGCAATTGGTCTCCGATCGTCAGCGATTTCAAGATTACTCCCGGCGGCCTCTACGATCTGGAACAGATTCTTGAGTACGATCCCCAAATTCAGAGACTCGTCACCATCGGCACGCTCCTGAAAGTAAAACCCTATCGCGAATTCTTCGCCACTGTTGCCTACTTCCGCCTGAATGCCAATCCGGCGTTCAGCGAACTTCCTCTCCAGCCTCCTCCGCCGCTGCTTACCTTCGAGCAGCCGGCTTCGAACCAGATTCGCGGGCTGGTCGGCTACGGAAGCGAAACCCGCAAGGGGTTTAATCTCCTCGCCGGTGTCGGCTACGATTTCGAGAACAAGACGCTGCAAAACCAGATCGTTCAGCTCAGCTACAACGGCAGCTGCTGCGGCCTCGCCGTCGAGTATCGCCGCATCAACCTCGGCCAGGTGCGCGCGGAGAACCAGTTCCGCCTCGCGTTCATCATCGCGAACATCGGCACCTTCGGGAATCTCCGTCACCAGGAAAAAATCTTCTAGCCGGGGGCTGGTGTAATGCCGGCCTTTAGCCTGGGCATGTTCGCTTGTGATTTAATGTGACACCCATGAACGACACCGACCTGGCCTTCGCATCCATCGAGGAAATCGGAAAACTCTTCCGCAAACGCAAGCTTTCTGCAAACGAAGCGTCTCGCCAGTCGAGGTAACGAAACTGATCCTCGCGCGCATCGAGGAACTCAATCCCAAAATAAACGCCTACATCACGGTCACCGCCGAACTCGCCTTGGCCCAATCCAAAAAAGCCGAAGCCGAACTCTTCGCCCCACGCGGCCGCAAGAGCCACCGCGACCGTGGCCCGCTCCACGGAATCCCCATCTCGCTGAAAGACAACATCTACACCAAAGACATTCGAACGACCGCCGGCTCAAAAATCCTGAAAGATTTCATTCCACAGCACGACGCTCAAGTCGTCGTCATGCTGAAAGAAGCAGGTGCCGTTCTCCTCGGCAAGACCAACATGCACGAGTTCGCCTACGGCGTGACGTCCAACAATCCCCATTTCGGCCCGGTCCGAAATCCCTGGGACCCCGCGCGCATTCCCGGTGGCTCGAGTGGAGGATCTGCCGCGGCCGTCGCCGCCGGCCTTTGCTACGGCAGCATTGGAACGGACACCGGCGGCTCCATCCGCATTCCCGCATCCCTCTGCGGCATCGCCGGTCTGAAGCCAAGCTGGGGCCGCATTTCTTGTGAAGGCATCGTTCCGCTTTCTCCTGCCTTCGATTGCGCGGGCCCACTGGGTCGAACCGTCGGCGATGTCGCTATTTTGACGGGAGCTTTGTACTCCCGCGTGGGCCGCGAACCAAACATGGCAAGAGCTTCAACTTTACGGGCGGGCGCGCGGAAATTTTGCCTGGGAATTCCTCGTCAATTGTTCTTCGATGCTCTTTCTCCCGAGGTCCGGAACGCATTTGACCCCGCTCTGCGCGATCTTTGCCGCGGGGCCGTGACGGCGAAAGACATTTCCATCCCGCTGCTCGACGAAACTGAAGACGCCGGAAATCATATCGCCTGGACGTAAGCGGCGCTTTACCACCAACAACAGGGGTATTTTCCAGCCCGGTCCGCGGACTATGGCGACGACGTGCGCTCAAGACTGGAGATGGGCTGCAAGCTGCCGGCAGTTGACTACCTGCGAGCGCTGGAGATTCAGAAACAATTCCTCCAACAACTGCACTTGGCGCTTGCGGAAGCGGATGTGGATGCCATCGTCTTTCCCTCGACCGCCATTGAGGCTCCGCTCTTGAATCAGGAAACGATCCGCATCGGGGCGCATGAGTATCCAGCTCGCGCTTTGCTGCTGCGCCACAACCGTCCGGCAAATCTGGCCGGTGTGCCTGCTGTTTCCGTTCCCTGTGGCTTCACCCGTTCGGGATTGCCCATCGGTTTGCAAATCATGGCCGGTGTGTCGAGCGAGCCCATCTTGCTCCGCATCGCCAAGATTTTAGAGCGTTCTCGCCCACAGAACTTCCGGCCGCCACTGCCCGATTGAATTTCGCGGGCGGAGTTTGCGATGGAAGTTTTACTGCGTTTCCGTCGCCACTGCACCTCGCGTTTTCATCACCCATCTGCCGATCACGTAGCCGAGCGTCCCCGTTACTATTCCACCGAAAACGTCCACCACGTAATGATACCGCCCCCACACGGTCGAAACGCACATGCACGTCACCGGCGGCAACATTGCCCAGAACAGCCAACGCCGGTGCCGCCACGCGCCCCACAACGCCGCGACCGACCCCGCCACATGCTCTGAAGGAAACGCCGCGCCTCGTACGCGTCCAAATTGTTCTATGAAATTGATCGCTGTGGTGAACGACCCGCCTTGCAACGGGCTGTGCCATGCCCCGGCCATCGAAAACCATGGGCTCTCAATCGGAAAGAAGATGGCGATCCCATACCCGATCGCGTACCCCGCGGCCGAATACGTCATTACCGACCAATACCCGCGCCAATCCCTCCGGTAATACAAGACCCCGCCCAACACCAGCAGATACGTGAAGTAAGTTAGATACGCGAACTGCATGAAGTCGTTCCGCACCGGCGTTGCAAACTGTTCCAGCCACACTGTCGGGTGCACGCCCGTCAGCCAGTAGTCGGCGGCGATCAGCTTCGCGTCCTGCCAGCCAGGCGTCACCAGATGCACGAACTTTCCCAGCTCCTCAAAACAGAACAGAAAAAACAGATGCGGATACCAGTGCCGCCAGAAGTGCCAGAACTTCGCCGAAAAAGTGTCGCCTTGCCATTCCGCGCGCTCCGCAACTCGGGCTTGTACAAGGCACAAGACGAGGATCATCGCCGCAACCAACGCTTGTACACCGAACACCCTTATGGGATGGGCAAGATTTTCCGCAAACACCGCAATCAGCGCGCTCGATGCCGCCAAATATCCAAGCGCCACCCATTCGAATGCTCCGCATGCCGCCCACGCTGCCGCCGCTTCCCGCGTGAACAGCGCCGCGATTCCTTCTTTCTTCGCTTCGAAACTTGTCGCACGCTCCTCGACTCTCGCGGCATCCACTTCCGCACGCCAAGCGAGCGCTGCTTCATTTCCTCGATAATTCTGCCTCCGCACGTCATTCATTCGGGGTTCTCCGGTCTCACCAGTTCCTTCGGCCAATTTCAGCGCGCTCCGCGGGCAAAAAGCGCAGCGTTAGGCAATCACTCCAGGCTGCCTTTCCCGCTGTGTGACTTCTGTGCGCCCTCTCGGTTAGATTCTCGTTTACCTCCCAATTAAGCACCGGCCACCCGCGCGTCCGTGCCATCCCCGCAAGGTCTTTCGACGGATTCACCGCCGCCGGCCGGCCAACCGCCGCCATCAACCACCCGTCATTCAAGCTGTCGCCATACGCGTAGCATCGCGCCACGTCGAGCTGCATCTCCTTCGCCATGTGCTTCACTGCCCGCGCTTTCGCTTCCCCAAACATCGCCTCGCCCAAAACCCGTCCCGTCCACGTGCCTTCCATTTCTTCCAGCCGCGTCGCAAACATTTGAATCGTCACGGTGATTCCGCGCGCAGCAAGCTCGGCTCCCATGGCGCGCGCGGCTCCCCGCGCTAACGGCTCCAGCGTCCCGCTGATCAGAACAATCTCGTGCCCCTGCTTCACGTGCCATGCCACTCTCTCGATCGCTTGCGCAAAAAAGGCGGGGACAGGCAGTCGCGGATTGCGCCGCGGAGGAGCCGACGCCTGTCCCCCGGCCTGGTGGCCGTCTTGGTGCCAACGGAGGATATCTCCGTGTTCCTCGCCGCGCTCGTCAAGAATTTGCACGCCGCGCAGATACATCTTTTTGGCCTGCAAAATCGCGCCAATCCCGCGCGGCGCCAGCCGCAGCGCTTCCCGCAGCCACAAGAAATAGTTCTTTGCCGGGATCGCCGCCCGGCATCTCAACATCCTGAAGAATCTTCTCTCCAGCGACGGAAGCGCCACGAGAGTCCCATCCAAATCAAAAAACGCCGCAACTCTTCTGCTCTTCTCCTCTATTTCCTTTAGTTCCTTTACCTCATTTGCTTCCTTGCTCTCTTTCACATCGCCTCCTGAGCCGCGCTCTTCTTTCCCCGCGCCGTCCCGACGTTTCCTGCGATGTATTTCCACCCTTCCACCAGCACCGGCAGGCCCCGCAGCAGGCAGAACGCCGCCGTCATCCACGTCAATACATGCGCCCCGACGCGAATCATGGCGTGCACATCCACAGCCAGTTCACCCACCATCGCCACCGGCCCGCGCGTCAGCGCCAATTCCAGTCCCAAATAGCAGAAGCACAAGCACTTCATCGCCGCATACAACCCTCGGCTCCAGCGCGAAGCCACCAGCGCCTGCCCCCACCACGTCCGCAGCATGGCATTCGCGCCCCAGCCGGAATGTCCCGCCTTCATGGCTAGCCCGCGCCGCAAAAAACAAAACCGGCAGCCATAGCGACACCATCCCCACCACGGCGAAATAGGTGAAGTACACGTTCTCGATCATCCGGTCGCCCAGAATGTCCAGTTGCGCGCCCACCGGAGTGGCCATTTTTCTCTTGCGGGCGAGATAACCGTCCAACGCATCCAGCGCGATCGCCGCCACGGTCAGCCCCACTGCCGTGAGGTTCGCCCACGCCCCACGGCCGAACAGACACACCGCCGCGAACCCCACCACGACTCGCAGCAACGTCACTTTGTTCGGCGTCCATCGCATACTCACCTGCGGCGCGCCTCCGGGCGCTCACTGAGGCAATGGCAACCGCAATGCCAGTCTCCGCTCCAGCAAGACACGTCTGTTCAGTCATTTACAGACTGATCCTCCATGCTGGTTCCTGCTCCACGCCAGCCAAATCCTTCATCTGTCGCCCATTTGCTCCCTCCTCGGAGTTGTTTCCTTTCCTCGTTTTGCGCGTCTAATAGAGGGGCAATACTGTTCTCGCCCCTCAGGCCCACCAGCGCGACGTTATCCTGAAGCGGACCGCTGAGGTTTGCTCCAAGGATCTCAGCTCAAGCACGAACAGGATTTATGGGAGAATAGGAGGCAGGGTCTTCGAGTCTCCCTAACTGGATACCAAGCCGCAGCCGAGGATGAACAAGGGATGAATGATGTTTCGCTAGCAGGAGCTTTTCTCGCCGGGCTCGTTTCGTTTCTTTCGCCCTGCGTTTTGCCGCTCGTTCCCGGCTACATCTCTATGCTCTCGGGCATCGGCATGGAGCAGCTCCGTAAGGGCGAAGTTCCCAGCTCCGGCCTGTTCACTTCTGCTCTCGCTTTTGTCGCCGGCTTTTCCGTCGTTTTTATTTCTTTCGGCGCCTCCGCCAGTGCCGTCGGTTCCTTCCTGCGCCAGAACCGGGCCCTCCTCGCCCCTGTCGCCGGTGCCTTGATCCTTCTCTTCGGCCTTCACCTCATCGGCGCGCTCATCAAGCTCAATCTCCGCACTGGCATCATCCTCGGCGTGATTCTCGCCGCTCTCGGCGTCGTCGGGTATCTCCGCCACGCCCCGGTCTTTGCCGGGCTAGGCGCTTCTCATTTTTTCTCGCTCTCGCTCATCGGTTTTTTCGGTCCTTCGATGGCCCGCTGGTTAAATCGCGACGTCCACCTCCGCAGCGGCGCCGCGCAACCCGGCATCTGGAGCGGCTTCCTCCTGGGCTTCGCGTTCGCCTTCGGTTGGACGCCCTGCATCGGCCCGATCCTCGCCACCGTTCTCGCGCTCGCCGCCGCTAGCGACACCATCGCCCGCGGCGTCCTGCTCCTCGCCGTCTACTCTGCCGGCCTCGCCATTCCCTTCCTGCTCACCGCGCTCGGCATCAGCCAATTCATGGTTTTCTACAAGAACTTTCGAAAATATCTCCACGCTGTCGAACTTTTCAGCGGCGCTTTGCTTTTGTTTGTCGGGGGGCTCGTCTTCGTCAACAAACTGACCTGGCTCTCCAGTAAACTGACCTTTCTGAATCGCTTTTCACTTTAGAGGGGTGCGCCTGAAATATTCAGGGAAACAACAATGAAAAAAGCTCTCTTGATCGTCTTCACCGTGCTCGTGCTCATCGGCGCCACTGTCTATGCTGACAGGGCCACGCGCGTCAAACCCACAGGACCCGCGAAGTACACCGAACAGGCCAACGTCAAGCCCGTCGGCCAGCCCGCTCCTGAAGTCACCTTCAAAGATCTGGACGGCAAGGACGCCACGCTTAGCCAGTACAAAGGGAAAGTCGTGCTCGTCAATTTCTGGGCCACCTGGTGCGATCCCTGCTACGTCGAAATTCCCTGGCTCATCGAGATGCAGCAGAAATACGAAGCGAAAGGCTTCATGGTTCTCGGCATCTCCATGGACGATGAAGGCAAAAGCGCCGTCGCTCCCTTCCTCGCCAAGGAACGCTTCAACGTCAACGGCCAAAAACTCCCCATGAATTATCCCATCGTCATCGGCAGCGACGACGTCGCCGACAAGTTCGGTGGCCTGCTCGGTTATCCCACCAGTTTCCTCATCTCCCGCGACGGGAAAATCGTGAAAAAAGTTCAGGGTCTGATTAGCTACGAAGAGCTAACTAAGGCCATCGAATCTCAATTGTAGTTCTTTGCAAAGGGGCACGACATGTGGTGCCCGCCCTTTTCTCTTACTCCTGCAGCTTCCTGTCATCTGGGTCCGCTCACCACTCACCCTCCTCGGTTTTGCTAGACTGTTTTGACCATGAGCGTCATCGACGAAGTCCTCGCCGCCAACGAAATCTACTCGCGCACCCATGAATTGCGCAAACTGACTCCGCGCCCCGAGCGCAAGCTCGCCGTCCTGACCTGTATGGATACCCGCCTTTCGATTCGTACCCTGGGTCTGAAAACGGGAGACGCTCATATTATCCGCAACGCGGGCGGTATCGTGACGGAAGACACTCTGCGCTCCCTGGTCGTATCGCACTATCTCCTTGGCACCGAGGAAATCATGGTCATCAATCACACCGATTGCGGACTGATGCACACGACGGAACAGGATTTGCGCACCAGGATCCAGAATCGCACCGGAACCGCCGCAATTGCTCCCGCCTTCTTCTATGCCTTCCAAAACATCGAAGAAAATGTCCGCCACCAATTGCAGAAGCTCCGCACCCATCCTTGGATTCCCGGGACCGTCGCCGTCCGCGGCTTTGTCTACGACGTAACCAGCGGCCAGCTCCGCGAAATCAAGGACACCTGATCGCTGCCCCATTCCTGGCCCGGCACCCACGGTTCAAAACTCTCTTGAGAGTTACAGCAATGTTGCCCTCCGCGCGCCCGTGGTCCTCAACGACGATTCCCGAGAAACCGCAACGTGCCGCCGACCGTCATACATCATGAGTGGAGCTTCCATGAACACTGATGCACACCTCAATCGTAGGGGCGTTTTATTGAGGCACCCGCCAAGATGGCTTAGGTGGGCCGTTCTATACAGGAGCTAGGCGTTCCCATTCCCGCCCAACGGAGGCATGCTCATGAAAAACAAACTCTTCTTTGTCCTGTTGGGAGTTTTCATCCTGTCAGGTTGTAGAGCCACTGGTCGGCTTTACCCCGTCCAGGGTCCATTGTCTGCTCAAACGCCGACGCCGGTTTTGCTCGCCAAACTGACGGGCACATTCAATTCGGGAAGCCTCTCTGTTGTTCTCGCTGATGGCGAAGTATGCAAAGGACCCTGGGCGACGGTGCCTGGCGTTCAAGTCCCCAAAAGTGCGACTACCCCCAACGTCGCCCCTCCAAACAGCATGTCCTCTGTATGGGACACCGTCTACGGGTCGGGCTTTTACGTGTCCCATGTCTTGGGCACCAGGCTTTACGTTCAGGCTGTGATTCCTGGGAACCGCGGGACCGTCCTGAATTTGGAAATGTACAGGTCCGACGAAAAAGAACCGAATTCCGTCAGCGCCATCAAAGGCGTCGCAAAAGACAATAAAGACAACATCTACAAACTGGTTTTTTAGTCTATCGGCCTGACCTGCCCATTTTCCCCGCTTGTGCAGGGGCCGAACCTCAGTTCTCCCTCTTGGCGCGTGGCTAACTCGTACTGTGCGGCACGATCTTCGTGCCGTACCCTCAGCCCATAACGCTAGGGAGGATTGCAGCCAGGTTGTGGGCGGTCGGTAGAGCATTAGCTAGTGTTCGTTTTACCGTGCAACTTCAAAGCGGGCGGCGGCGTCTATTTCATTACCTCCTTACTTCCTTGCTTCTTCTCCTCCCCCACTACTCACTACCCACGACTTGCTCTCTTCATGTACGCTAAATGCATGCTCGACGATAAAGACTTTCAACGAAAAGCCGACTCCGCGTTCGAAGAACTCAAGCGCCGCATGCTCACCGCAGGCGATGAGCATGGTTTCGACGTCGAAGGCGAATCCGGAAAACTCGAGGTTATCTTCGAGGGACCCGCGGAGGCCAAGTTCGTAATTTCGCCCAACACGCCCGTTCGCGAAATCTGGGTCTCCGCGCTTTCCACCAGCTTCAAGCTTGGCTGGAACGAATCGCGCAACGCCTTCGTCCACGAAAAAACCGGTGAGGATCTCCGCGCCGTGATGAGCCGCGTCATCTCCCAGCAACTCGGCGCCCAGGTGACCCTGTGAAATCTGCCAAGGCATTGTTCTTCATCGCCGTCCTTGCGCTGTCTGTGGCCCTGTCACTCGCGGCATCCTCCCAAGTTCCCTCCGGCAGGGACGTCGTTAAGCCCGAAACCTACGTCTCGCTCGATCCCGCCGGCCGCGGCAGCTCATTTCAAATCGCCGTTGTTATGAAGATTCGCCCGGGCTTCCACGTCAACGCCCGCGAAAAATCGGAAGACTACCTCATCGCCACCGATCTCAAAGCCGCGCTTCCCGCCGGCTTCAACAGCGGTGAAGTCTCCTATCCCAAGGGCAAACTCGAAAAATTCACGTTTTCCAAAACTCCGCTGAACGTCTACCAGGGCAACGTGATTCTTCGCATGCCTGTCACGGCGCTTGCGAACGCGCCTCTCGGCGAACAGCACATTCCGCTGAAGCTCCGCTACCAGGCCTGCAGCAGCGAACTCTGCCTGCCCCCGGTCACGCTCACTCTCGACGCAACGCTCAACGTCGCCGCCTCAGCCTCCGCCGCCAAGCCTGCCCATGTTGAAATTTTTGTAAAGCAATAGGCCGCCATATCAATTTCCAGAATTGATCTTCGACAAGGGCGGCAGACTTCGAGATTTTTTGAAGAGAAGCCTGTCCTAGGCTTTACCAAAACTGGCCACCGCGTCGCGCAAACGGCGGACCACGCGCTGCTGGCCGAGAACCACCATGGTATCGAAGAGCGGAGGCGCCACGGCTTGGCCGACGATGGCCACGCGCGTCGCATTGATCAGCAGCCCGGCTTTGACGCCGCCAGCTTCCGCGACCGCACGGGAGGCGTGGTCGCACGCGTCGTGGTTCCACTCGGGAAGCGCTTCGAGCGCATCGGCGAGTTTCGCGAGTAGCTCCGGCACTTTCGGATCCTTCCAGAATTTTCCCTTCGCCGCGGGGTCGCGCGCGAAGTCATCGCTGAAAAATGCGCGTGACCACGTCGAAAAATCCGGCAGCAACCGGATTCGCGGCCGCAGCAAATCCACGGTCTTTGAAAACCACGCATGATCTCTGCCGTCCGCGCCGGGAGCGGCCCCTGCGGCCCACTCCGGCTTCCACAAGCCGCTGCGCTTCAATTCATTTTCGACTTCGGGCAGCAACTCCTCGATGGGAAGTTTCTGTAGATACTGGGTGTTGAACCACTCGAGTTTCGGCCGGTCAAACACCGCGTTGGTGCGGCTCACGCCCTCGAGCAAAAATTTTTCCAGCAAATCTTTCGTGCGCAGAAACTCTTCGTCTCCGCCCGGCGACCAGCCCAGCAGCGCGAGAAAATTGCGGAACGCCTCCGGCAAAAAACCTTCGGTGCGGTACATGTTTACATCCGTCGCGCCGTGACGTTTCGAAAGGCGGGACTTGTCAGCGCCCAGAATCAGCGGCACATGCGCAAAAACAGGAGGTTCCGCGCGCAACGCTTGGTACAACAGCACCTGTTTCGGAGTATTCGAAAGGTGATCCGCGCCACGAATCACGTGGCTGATGCGCATATCGATGTCGTCGACGACGACGCCCAGTTGATACATGGACTGGCCGAATTCTTCCTCACCTTTTCCGGAGCGCAACAGGACAAAGTCCTCGATCTCTTCATTCGAAAACTCGCGTTCGCCGAATACCGCGTCGACGAATTTTGTTGTTCCGCCAAGCGGAACTTTGAAGCGGACGGCCGGCTTCACACCCGGCGTTGCGGGCCGGCCATCGCGACAGGAACAACGCGTGACGCGGCGTAACTGCGCGCCTTCGCTGCCTGCTTCCGCGTGATCGCCGCCGGTATATTTTTCCGCGGGGCAGTAGCACAAAAATGCGGCTCCCTTGGCCAAACATTTTTTCGCCGCGGCGCGATACAACTCCGTTCTCTGCGATTGGTAAAATGGCCCTTCGTCCCAATTGACGCCCAGCCACTGCAAACCATCCAGAATTCCCCGCACCAGTTCGGGCTTGTTGCGCTCCGCATCGGTGTCCTCGACGCGAAGAATCATCGTGCCGCTGTGGCGCCGTGCGAACAGCCAGTTAAACAGCGCGGTCCGGGCTCCGCCCACGTGCAAATAACCGGTGGGCGACGGGGCAAATCGCACCCTCACGGCAGATGCGTTGTGAATGGAGTCACTCATTGTCAGGGCGTCTTTCCGCGTGAATGCAAACTCTCAGTGTAGCCAAACCATTTCTTTAGGTCCAATTGGCGTGTTTATGGGCCCAAGAAGAGGAAACGTCTTATGCCCCTTGTATTGAAATCGGTAACCTCCAAGATGCTGTCTCTTTGGCTACCAGTACCGCGGTACGCTTGCTTCCTGAAAATTCCGTAATCCATAATCACAAGTACTTTGTTTTGTGTACAGGCGCGCCCTTCGTGCGTCGCCCCACGACTGTCCTCTGGTGCGAGGAGCGGGATTGTGCGTACACAGCGGAGAACGAGGGATTCTTGTGCTTTCGTCACTGGCGGAATATCGTCCGCAGTGCGAGCGGAGAATCGAATGTGTTCCTGATGCATCAAAGTTTTATCTCACTAGCGCTGCTGATCGCTACCACTTTGGTGGCGGGCTTCTTCGCGTACATCCACAGGATCAAACGCCAGACGTATCTGCTGCTGTGGACAGCGGCGTGGGCCGTGTTCGCGCTCCATTATGTGGGGCCGACTCTCGCTCCCTGGGCAGCGGCGAACCCGCTGCAGAGTGCGTTGAATCATTGGCTTTTCGCGCTCTCCGGCGTGCTCTTTTTTCTAGGAGCGCAGCTTTACTCGCAGCGGAAGGCCTGGAAAATTCCCGGGCTGGCGGTTGGCATCCTCTTCGGATTGTGGGCTGCAGCCAATGCCGCCAACGTGATTTCCATTTCCGCGATCATCCCCGGTTCTCTGCTGTACATCGCGGTCGCGGTGGTGTTCTGGCAGGAAAGCCGACGGCAGGAAACGCTCGCCGACAGGCTGTTGGGTGTTTCCTTTGCTTCCTGGGGAGCTCTGTGGATAGCACTCCATATCCTGAACGCGACTCCGGAACTCCAGGGTGCAAGCATGAGCGTGGTTGCCGCTGCTCCGTGCGCTTTCGTGGCCATGCTTATGGTCATGGCGCTCTACGAAGAAGAAAAGCGCCGCATCGAACGCAACATGCTGGCGCTATCGAATCTCAATCTGGCGACCTCCAGCTTTGTGGGCGGCGAGATTCAGCGCATGCTGTCGCAGGCCCTGGACCGCGTGCTGGGTGTTGTGAGGCTGCCGGCCGGGGCGCTTTTTCTGCACCACGGTGACCCGCAGGGCCCCACTTCTGTCGTTGCCGTGGGCTTGAGTGATGAGTTCTGCCGCGTCGCTCAGAACGAAAATCTGGACGATTATCTCGTCAGCCTGGTGGCGCGCCTGGGCGGCCTGCTGGGATTTCGCGACCTTCGCGACGACTCCCTCTCAGCTCTCGAAAAGGAGCAGTCCATCCGCCGATTCCGCGAGCTGGCGCTCGCTCACGGGCTTCGTAGCGTGGTGGCCATCAGCCTTCAGGCCAAGGAGCAAGCCTTCGGCGTACTCCTTCTCGGGACTCCCGACAGCCGGCGCTTCACAGCCGCGGAGCTGCGGCTGCTCCTGGCCCTGGGGCACCAGATCGGCATGGCAGTAGAAAACAGCTACTTGATTCAGCAGACTTCGCGACGGTCCGAAGAGCTTCACGTATTGAACGAAATCGGCCGCGCGCTCAGCTCGACGCTGAACAAAGAAGACCTGACCAGAAAAGTGTGGGAGGAGCTGCGGCGGCTCTTCGACGTGGAAAACTTCTACATCGCGGAACTGGATCCAATGCGCGACGAAATTCAATTCGAACTCGAGATCGTGGATGGCGCGCGCATGCCGAAGCGCGCACGTCCCGCCGGGAACCACATCACCGAGTACATCATTCGAACGCGGCAACCGGTGCTCATCCGCGACAATTACGTGGGGGAGATGAAAAAACTAGGCGTCGACCCTCTGCGCACAAAAGGGTGTTTCTGCGGCGTACCGCTGGTGGCCTACGATCACGCCATCGGCGCGATGGCGGTGTACTCCGATCACGAGCGCGTGTTTGACGAAGGGCACCTGGAGCTTCTGCGGGTCCTTGCAAGCGAAGCGAGTATCGCGATTGAAAACGCCCGCTTGTTCAGCGAAGAGCGCACCAAAGCGCGGCACCTCTCGCTGTTGAACACAATTTCGCGGAACGCTATCGCCACGCTCAATCCGGACGAGATGCTCGCTAAAATCACCGAACAACTCGAAGCCGGCCTGACCTACGATCACATCGGCATCGGCGTGCTGGACTACGCGACACGAGAAGTGGTGATCCAAGCCGAAGCGGGCAAGCGTCGCGGGACCCTGGGGCAGCGCATTTCCATTGGCGCAAGCCTGATCGGCCACGTCGCGCGCAATGGTCACATGGCGGCATACCGCGCCACCGCTCCGGCCGATGGAGCGATGAAACCGCTATTACCGGATTCTGTGGCGGCCATCGCCTTGCCGGTTTTTTACGCCGAACAGCTCCACGGCATTTTGTACATCGAGTCGTCCGTACCGGTGGACTTCTCCGAGGAAGAAGTTCTCCTGCTGCGCACACTGGCCGACCTCATCGCCGGTGCGCTGCACAACGCGCTTTCTTTCCAAAAGGCGCAGGAGCAGGCGATCACCGACGGACTCACAGGTGTGAAGACGCATCGTTTTTTTATGGAAGCATTGTCCGCCGAATGGAAGCGCTCCACTCGAGCCGGGCGCGCGTTTGCGCTGGTGCTCATGGACCTCGACCGCTTCAAATTCGTGAACGATTTCTACGGGCACCTCGAGGGCGACCTCGTTCTCCAGCGCGTCGGGCAGATCCTGGAGACCAATTGCCGGCGCTCCGACGTTGTGGCCCGCTATGGCGGAGACGAGTTCGTCATGCTGATGCCGGAAACCAATATGGAGCATGCCCGGCAACTGGCCAGCAAGCTGCGCGGCTGGGTATCCGCCGATCCGCTGCTGCGCGAGAAAAACATCAGCGCCAGCTTCGGCATCGCCTGCTATCCACTCCACGGCTCGTCGCCGCAAGAGCTTATCCA
>WNFJ01091201.1_pt5 | contig 14009 bp, 18 predicted proteins | sample 5400461 | NCBI WGS metagenome assembly WNFJ01 (sample SAMN13153349, study PRJNA577476) | soil metagenome | isolation source: 115 cm saprolite on Douglas fir-dominated hillslope | place: USA:California | collected 2013-09-17 | reverse complement strand
ACTCATCCCGACGAGCCTGCACCAGCGCACCCCGCTCATCATCGGCAGCAAGAGCGACGTGGCCTTCGCGACCGAGGTACTCGCGGCGGAGGAGGTCCCGGCGTGACCGAGCGGCGGCCGCTCTACGGGCCGGCGGATTGGCGCGGCGACTACGACCGCGACCTCGCGGCTCCCGGGACGTTTCCGTTCACGCGCGGCGTGCATCCCACCATGTACCGCGGCAAGCTGTGGACGATGCGCCAGTACGCGGGGTTCGGGACCGCCGAGGAGACCAACGCGCGGTTTCGCCACCTCCTCGCGGCGGGACAGACCGGCCTCTCGGTCGCCTTCGATCTGCCGACGCAAATGGGGTACGACTCGGATCACCCCATGGCCGAAGGGGAAGTCGGGCGCGCGGGCGTCGCCATCGACAGCGTCGACGATCTGGCGCGGCTGTTCGAGGAGATCCCACTCGACCGGGTCTCCACCTCCATGACCATCAACGCGACCGCCCCGATCCTCCTCGCGATGTACGTCGTGGTGGCAGAAGAGCAGGGGGTCGGACGCGCCACGCTGCAAGGCACCGTGCAGAACGACATTCTCAAGGAGTTCATCGCCCGCGGCACCTACATCTATCCGATCGAGCCGTCGTTGCGACTGGTGACGGACGTGATCCGCTTCGTGTCCACTGCGGAGATGCGCTTCAACCCGATCTCCGTCTCGGGCTATCACATGCGGGAGGCCGGGGCGACGGCGGTGCAGGAGCTGGCCTTCACGTTCGCGAACGGGCTCGAGTACCTGCGGCGCGCCGTGGCGGCCGGGCTCGACGTGAATGCCGTGGCACCGCGCCTGTCGTTCTTCTTCGCGGCCTTCACCGATCTGTTCGAGGAAGTCGCGAAGTTCCGCGCGGCGCGGCGCCTGTGGGCGCGCCTCCTGCGGGAGCGCTTCCGCGCCGAGGATGGCGCGTCTCGGCTGCGGTTTCACACCCAGACGGGCGGCTCGACCCTCACCGCCCAACAGCCCACGAACAACATCGTGCGCGTGGCGATCCAAGCGCTGGCGGCAGTGCTGGGAGGCACTCAGTCGCTCCACGCGAATGCCTATGACGAAGCGCTCGCGCTACCCACGGCGCAGAGCGCGACCTTGGCGCTCCGCACCCAGCAGATCCTGGCTCATGAGACGGCGGTGGCCGAGACGGTCGATCCCGCGGGAGGGAGCTGGTACCTGGAAGCGCTCACGGACCGCATGGAGCGCGAGGCGCGCGGGCTGCTCGACGAGATCGAGGCCGTGGGCGGCGCGGCGCGGGCCGTCGAGCGGGGCGTATTCCAGCAAGCGATCGCCCGGAGCGCGTACGATCAGCAGCGGGCCGTGGAATCCGGCGCCACGGTGGTCGTGGGGGTGAACGAGTACACCGACGAGCAGGCGATCGCTTCGGTTCCCGCGCCCGACTACTCGGCGCTCGCCACGCTCCAGCGCCAGCGCCTCGCGGCGGGACGCGCGCGGCGCGCCCCGGAGCCGGTGACCCGGACCCTGGCGGCGGTGCGCGCCGCCGCCGCGCGGCCCGATGCCCCCCTGCTTCCGGAGATCGTGGAGGCCGTGCGCGCCCGAGCCACCGTGGGCGAGATTGCGGACGCGTTGCGGGCGGTGTGGGGGGTGTACCAGCCCAGCTAACATGCCACGCTACCGATCGGGCGTCGCGACGGGGGGAGAGGCTTGAGGGCGACGTGGGCGCGCTGACGGTGGCTACGGCGATCGCGCTCGCCTCGCGCGGGCCTCCCGGCCAACACGCGTGCGTGCACTACGAGCCGACCGTAGTCACGCTCGTGGGCACCCTGATCCGCCGCGCGCCGTCCGCGCCGCCAGGCGCCGGGGCGGACACCGCACTCCTCCTCGCCGTCTCCCCGCCGCTCTGCGTCACGCCCGACAGCGCCTCGGCGGACGCGGACCGGCAGCCCGAGTCAGGGCTCCGCGAACTGCAGCTCGCGATCGGGCCGGCGGCGGTGTGGGCCGAGCTCAAGGCGCTCCGCGGCACCCGCCTGCAGGTGACGGGTGAGCTGTTTCATGCGGTCCCCGGTCGCCGTCCGCCGGTCCTGCTCTGGGTCATTCACCTCAGTGCGTCCCCACCGGCCGGCGGGACACCCGGGTCGCCCGTGCCATGAGCGGCCGGCAGCCCCGATTGGCTGGAGTGGAACTGTACTTCGACGACGTCGCGAAGGCCACGCGCTTCTACCGCGAGACGCTCGGCCTGCGAGTGCGGGAAAGCGACCCGCAGCGCCACGCCATGTTCGGCCTCGCTGCCGGGTTTCTCTGCCTCGAGCGCAAGGGGTGCGAGGACTATCCCTCGGCGGACAAGGCCGTCGTCTTCATCGAGGTGGCGGATCTCCGCGCCGCCCTCGCGGCGGTTCCGCGGCGTCAGCGGCTCCGCGCCGCCTGGCGCGGGGCGCCGCCCTGGGCCGCCGTGCGTGACACCGAAGGCCACACGCTCCTCTTGCTGCAAAAGAAACGACCGGTGCGCGCCGGCCGGCGGGGGCGCGCGCGTCGGGCCCGGCGTCGCCGCCGAGCGGGGGATTGAGCGTTGCGACGCGGAGGGGCAGCTTATAACCCCGACGCGACTAGGGCGGCCAGACACACCACTCGTACCGAAAGCGAGGCAGATATGGCTGCGGCAAAGCTCATCGTGATGTACCCACCCCCGAAGGACGTAGCCAGCTTCGAGCGCATCTATCTGGAAGAGCACGTTCCCATGGCCGTCAAGAAGCTCGCCGGGAAGACCAAGATTGTGGCGACCAAGGTCCAGGGGTCCCCTGGGGGGAAGGGGGCATTCTATCGGATCGCCGAGGTGCACTTCCCGTCTCTCGAAGCGCTGCAGGCGTGCGCCGCGTCGGCCGGCTGCAAGGAGACCTTGGCCCACGCGGCGAAGATCTCGAGCGGGGGCCCGCCGGTCGTGCTGATCGCCGAGGAGGAAACGTTCACGTTTTGATGGCGCGGGCCCGTTCGCTGCGAAGTCGGGCCGCGGGGGGCCTCAGGGCGCCGCCAGATGCCGGGAGGCGCCCCACGGCGTATGTTCTTGAGGATCGCGAGCTGGCGCGGCCCGCCGCACTCTCCTCCTGAGGTCCTTGCATGCTTGGCAGGCGTCCGATGTCCGAGTGGATCACCCAATACGGCCACAGCCACCAGCATCCGGTGAATCGCTGGTGTCACACCATCGGTATTCCCCTCATCGCCGTCTCCATTCCGCTGTTCGTGGTCGCGGTGTTCGTGCACCGGGTGTGGCCCGTTCCGGTGGTGCTGTTCGTGGTCGGATGGGCCTTTCAATTCATCGGTCACGGCTTCGAGGGGAAGCCGCCGGAGTTCCTGCGGGACTGGCGCTTCCTGTTCGTCGGTCTGCGCTGGTGGTACGCGAAGATTCGCGGCCGCGTCTAGCGGTGGCAGCCTTCCAAGATCATTTCTCCGCGATCGCTACGGCCTATGCGCGCGCGCGGCCCGCCTATCCGCCGGCGCTGTACGCCGCCCTCGCAACCCTGGCCCCGAGCCGCGCGCTGGCCTGGGACTGCGGAACGGGCAATGGCCAGGCGGCCCACGGTCTGGCGGCGCACTTCGACGCCGTGCTCGCTACCGACCCCAGCGCCCAGCAGCTTGGCGCCGCACCCCCACACCCCCGCATCACGTTCCGCGTCGGTCCCGAGGCGGCCAGCGGCCTGTCCTCCGGCTCGGTCGATCTGGTCACCGCGGCTCAAGCCGCCCACTGGTTCGACGTGGAGGCCTTTTACGCCGAGGCGCGCCGCGTGCTCCGCCCTGGAGGCGTGATCGCGGTGTGGTGCTATAACCTCTGCCGGATCGCGCCGCCCATCGATGAACGCCTTAAGACGTTCTACGCGGCAACGGTCGGCCCGTTCTGGCCCCCGGGACGCGAGCACGTGGATGCCGCCTACCGCTCGCTGCCGTTCCCCTTCCCAGCACTGTCCCTGCCGCCGTTTGACATGGAACAGCGGTGGACGCTCGCGGACTTGGGAGCGTACATCCGCACCTGGTCGGCCGTGACGCGTTTCGTCGCCATCCGTGGCTACGATCCGGTGACTCCGCTGCTCGAGGAGATCGCGCCGCTGTGGGGCGGCGCGACGGAACCGCGGCGCGTCAGCTGGCCCCTGGCGGTCCGCGTGGGGTGGGTTGGAGCGGAGCGGCGGCGGCCTTGAAAAAACGGGCCCGGGCGATGCCGCGATGGCGCCCCGCGCCGGCCGCGCTCGTACGCCAGTTTGAAGCGGCCATCGCGGCCGTCCCCGGCGCCGAGCTCCGCAAGATGTTCGGCTACCCCGCCGCGGTCGTCCGCGGACACACGTTCGCGGGGCTGTTCCAGGAGCACATGATCCTGCGGTTGGCCGCGGCAGACCGCGCCGAGCTCGCCCGTCACCCCGGGGCGCAGCCGTTCGAGCCGATGCCCGGTCGCCCGATGCGCGAGTACCTCGTCGTCCCTCCCGCCATCCGCGAGACGCTCCCGGAGCTCGCGCGCTGGCTCGGGCGCGCGAGCAGCTACGCGGGGTCGCGGCCGCCCAAGCGGGAACGCGGCAAGACGCAACGCCGGAAGTCGGGTGAGACGCCGCGGTGATGGCGGCGAGCAACAGTTTTCGGACCTTCGTGCTCGAGCAGCTGGGTCGCGTGGTCGACCACGTGCGAGGCCGCAGCATGTTCGGTGGCATCGGCATCTACGCGAGCGACCTGTTCTTCGCCTTGATCGCCGACGACGTGCTCTACCTCAAGGTGGACGCCTTCAATCGGCCCGACTTCGAAGCGCGTGGCCGCGTCCCGTTCCGACCGTTGGGCGAACGAGGCGAAACCATGCAGTACTACCCGCTGCCCGACGACGTGTTGGACGACGTCGACGCGTTGCGACCCTGGGTCGAAAAGGCGATGGCCGCGGCGCGGCGCAAGCAGCGGCGGCCGAGGGCCCGACGTGGGAAGGGCGGAGCGGACGCCCCACGCCCGTGACCGCCCTGGGCCTCCGCGTCAAGTCCGGCTGGGCCACGGCCGTCGTCTTGGCCGGGCCCGCCCGCGCGCCTCGCGTGGCCGATCGCCATATCATCGCGCTGAGCGATCCGGCGGTGCCGACATCGCGCCAACCCTACCACGCCGTGCTGCGCGCACACCCTCGGAACGCGGCGCGACTGGAACGGACGCTGCGGCAGGTCGTCGCACGCGCCACGCGGCGGTCCCTCACGCGGTTGCTGCGCGACTGCCGGGCGGCGGGGCATGCGGTGCGTCGCATCATGCTGGTGGTCGGCAGCGACATCGATCCTGCGAAGATCGGGAACGACCACATCCGCGCGCACGCTCTCGAGGGGCGCCTATTTCGGACCGTGTTGGAGCAGGCGGCGCGGGCGCGGCGCCTGGCGTGCTCCGTCGTGGTCGAACGCACCGTCTACGCCGAGGCGGCGGTCGCCTTGAAGCGCTCGGAACGTGAGCTGCGCCGCGCCGTCACCGAGCTCGGCCGGCCAGTGACGGGCCCCTGGCGGGCCGACGACAAGGCGGCCACGCTGGCGGCGTGGTTGGCGTTGCGGTGAGGGCGGGGAGCGAGCGGCCGAGACGCCAGAAAAGTTTGCACGGCGCGGTCCCCACGCGGGGTCGGGGCCGCGCATTGACCGCACCGACCGGTACCGCTAAGTTGTTGTCCGATGCCCACCTACGAGTACAAATGCCCGGTCGGGCACGTCTCCGAGAAGTTGTACCCGACGATGGACGCTCCGCGGCACTTGAAATGCCCGGTCTGCGGGCGCCGTGCCGAACGTATCATCTCGGGCGGCACGGGACTCGTGTTCAAGGGCTCGGGCTTCTACATCACCGACTACAAGCGAGCCGGCGAGCCGCAGCCCAAGCCGGAGGGTGACGCGAAGGCCGAGTCGCAGGCGGCGGAGACGAAGCCCGCGACGACGACGCCCGCGGAAGCCAAGCCCGCCGACGGGGCGAAGAAGAAGAAAAAAGACTCCGACAAGTGAAGGCGCACGACGCGATCCGCGGGGCGCTGGCCGACGCCGCGGCGCGGCTGGGCGCGCCCGCGCCCACGGTCGAGCTGGAGCGCCCACGCGACCCCACGCACGGCGACCTGTCGACGAACCTCGCCCTCGTGCTCGCCAAGTCGCTGCGGAAAAAGCCGCGCGAGGTGGCCGAACGGCTTGTCGCGACGCTCGCGCTGCCCGCGGGCCTGGTGCGCAAGGTCGAGATCGCCGGCCCAGGCTTCATCAACATTTTCCTGGTCGAAGAGCAGCTGCACGCTGTGCTCCCTCTCGTGCTCGCGGCCGGCGCGCGCTTCGGTCGGGGCGATGGCGGGCGCGGGGCGCTCGTGAACGTGGAGTTCGTCTCGGCGAACCCTACGGGGCCCCTGCACGTCGGTCACGGGAGACAAGCCGCGCTCGGTGACGTGATCGCGTCGCTCCTGGAATGGACCGGCTGGAGGGTCACGCGCGAGTTCTATTACAACGACGCCGGGACCCAGATCCTGAACCTGGCGCGCAGCGTGCAGGCGCGCATGCTCGAGCGGCGCGGGCGGCCCGCTGAGATTCCGCCGGGCGGATACCACGGGGAATACATCCGCGACATCGCCGAGCGCTACGTCGCGGCGCATCCCGAGGATGCCGAAGGCGCGGACCTCGACGCCGTCCGCCGCTTCGCCGTGGAGCAGCTGCGCCAGGAGCAGGACCGGGACTTGCAGGCCTTGGGCGTGAAGTTCGACGTCTACTTTCTCGAGTCCTCCCTGTACGCCACGCACAAGGTCGAGGAGACGGTGCGCCGCTTGACAGCCGCGGGGCACACCTACGAGAGGGACGGCGCGCTGTGGCTCAAGACCACCGACTTCGGCGACGACAAGGACCGGGTCATGCGCAAGAGCGCGGACAAGGGAGGGGAATACACCTACTTTCTGCCGGACGTCGCGTATCACGTCACCAAGTGGGAGCGCAATTTCACGCGCGCGATCAACGTGCAAGGTGCCGATCACCACAGCACGGTGACGCGCGTGCGCATTGCCCTCCAGGCGCTGGGGATGCACATCCCGCCGAGCTACCCCGAATACGTGCTGCATCAGATGGTCACCGTGATGAAGGGCGGCGAGGAGGTGAAGCTCTCCAAGCGCGCCGGGAGCTACCTGACGCTGCGTGAGCTCATCGACGAGGTCGGGGCGGATGCCGTGCGCTACTTCTTCCTCATGCGCCGCGCCGACACGCACTTCGTCTTCGACGTGGATCTCGCCAAGAGCCAGACCGAGGAGAACCCGGTGTTCTACGTACAGATGGCGCACGCCCGGATGAGCGGCATCTTCCGCGTAGCGGCGCGCGAGCCGACCGCGGTACGCGCCGAGGGCGCGGACCTGGGGCTGCTCGGGCAGCCCGAGGAAATCGACTTGCTCAAGGAGCTGGGCGCGTTCCCAGGCGTCGTGCAGCGCGCCGCGGAGACGCTCGAGCCACACCGCCTCACCGGGTACCTCGAGCGCTTCGCGCGCCTCGCGCACGCCTGGTACCACAAGTACCGCGTGCTGGGCGAGCCCGAGGAGGCAGCGCGCCTCGTGCTCGCGGCGGGCGTGCGCCAAGTGCTGGCCAACGGCCTCCACCTCCTGGGGATCGCCGCCCCGGATCGGATGTGACCGTGAGTCTCTTGGTGGTGGGCTCGATCGCCCTCGACTCCGTCGCGACGCCGTTCGGCCAGACGGCCGACGCCCCCGGTGGCTCCGCGGTGTTCTTCAGCGCCGCGGGCGTGATCCTCCATCCCGTGCAGGTGGTGGGCGTGGTCGGCAGCGATTATCCACTCGACGCCCTCAAGGCCCTCGAGGCGCGGGGCGTGGATTTGACGGGCGTCGAGCGGGCGGCGGGAGAGTCGTTTCGCTGGAAGGCCAAGTACTCCTACGACCTCTCCAGCCGGGAGACCCTCGAGACGCGGCTCGGCGTGTTCGCCCACTTCCGGCCCAAGATACCGGCCAAGTTCTGCGCGGCCCGCTACGTCTTCCTCGGCAACATCGATCCCGAGCTCCAGCTCGGCGTGCTTGATCAGGTCACGCACCCCACGCTCGTCGCGTGCGATACGATGAACTATTGGATCCACTCGAAGCCCGACCTCCTGCTCGAGCTGCTGCGCCACATCGATATTCTCATGGTGAACGACTCCGAGGCGCGCGAGCTCTCGGGTGACTGGAACATTTATCGAGCGGCCCGCTGGATCCTCGCCCGCGGGCCCCGCATGACCGTGATCAAACAGGGCGAGCACGGGGCGCTGCTCGTGAACGGCGACACGACCTTCAAGGTCCCTGCCTATCCCCTCCAAGAGGTGTTCGATCCCACCGGCGCGGGCGACGCCTTCGCCGGCGGCTTCATGGCGTACTTGGCGGCCTCGGATACCGTGTCCCCGGCGAACCTGCGGCGCGCCATGGTCTACGGCGCCGCCATGGGCTCGTTCGCCGTCGAAGCGTTCGGGGTGCAGGGGCTGGCCCGCGTGACGCTGCCCGACGTGCAGGCGCGGGTACGGGCGTTCAAGGAGCTGGTCGACTTCGACGTGGGCGAGGAGCTCGGGCGGTGAGCGACCGCTACGCCGACGCGGGGGTCCATCGCGACGCGGCCGAGGCGGCGAAGCGCCGCATCGCCGAGCTGGTGCGCCAGTCGCGCACGCCACTCGCGCTCGGCGCGATCGGGGCGTTCGGTGGCATGGTGCGAGTGCCGCCCGGCTACGTGCAGCCCGTGCTGGTGCTCTCGACCGACGGCGTCGGCACGAAGGTGCTCGTCGCGGCCCGCGCCGGGATCCACGACACCGTGGGCGAGGATCTCGTCAACCACTGCGTCAACGACATCCTGGTTCACGGGGCCCGACCGCTCGCCTTCCTCGATTACATCGCGACCGGGACGATCGAACCCGACACCGCGGCGGCGCTCGTGGCGGGCGTGGCGCGCGGCTGCCGCGCGCACGACATGACGCTCGCCGGGGGGGAGATCGCCGAGCTGCCGGACCTGTACCAGCCCGGCCACTACGACCTCGCGGGCACGATCGTCGGGATCGTGGAGGAGGGCGCCGCGCTGCACGGCGACCGCATCCAGCCGGGCGACGTGCTGGTGGGCTACGCCTCCACGGGACTGCACACCAATGGCTACACGCTGGCGCGTCGGATCGTGTTCGAGCACATGCGCCTCGATGTGGATGACCCGTTTCCGGAAACCAACCGATCGGTGGCCCAGGTGTTGCTCGACGGGCACCGGAGCTACGCCGCGGCGGTGACGCCGGCGCTCTCCCGCGTGCACGCCCTCGCCCACATTACCGGCGGCGGGATTGCCGGGAACCTGGTGCGCGTGCTGCCCCCGGGACGCGAGGCGGCGATCGACGCGGGCGCCTGGCCCTGGCCCACCGTGTTTCGCGTCCTGATGCGCGCCGGGGCGGTGTCGCTCGGCGAGATGCGCCGGGTCTTTAACCTCGGCTTGGGCCTCATTGGCGTCGTCGCGCGCGACGACGTGGAAGCCGTGGTGGCCGCGGCCAGCCGGGCGCAGGTGCCCGCCTGGGTGGTCGGGGAGATACACGACGGCACCGCGGGCGTCCGATTCGTGGAACGCTGAGGCCGGGCCCGCGCCCCTCGTCGTTCGGCTCGCGCGGCCCAGGCGTTCGGCGCGCCGCGCGGCGGGATCGGGATTGACCCCAATGGCTCCCCCACGCATATCCCGGTTTCCGGCACGGCACACCCACGCGGCCGGCCCCGCTCGCAGGATGCGAGCGCCGGTCGGGCGCCGTAGGAGCTTGAGCCGCCGAGCGACGGCGCCGGGCGGCGTGGTCGGCACGCCGACGTGGGAGGACTTGCCTCTGGCCATCACCTGTTGCGACCTCGATGCCCTACTCCGGCTCCCCCGTGGCACCCCCCGGGGTCTCCGCTCCGGTGTCTGAGCGCGCCGGCGAGCGCGCGGCGATGGAGCGCGCCCTCGAGCTGGCACGGCAGGGGTGGGGACGCGTGGCCCCCAACCCGCTGGTGGGCGCCGTCGTGCTCCAGGGCGAGGCCGTGGTGGGGGAGGGCTATCACGCCGAGTACGGCGGGCCGCACGCCGAGGTCGTGGCGCTCGGGGCCGCGGCCGAGCGGGCGCGCGGCGGGACACTCGTCGTGAACCTCGAGCCCTGCGCGCACCACGGGAAAACGCCGCCCTGTAGCGACGCCATCAGCGCGGCGGGCATCGCCCGCGTGGTCGCCGCCATTCGCGACCCCGACCGCGCGGCCCAGGGCGGCGCCGGCGTGCTACGGGCGCGGGGCATCAGCGTCGCGATCGGGTTACTCGAGGAGGCGGCGGCGGCGCTCAACGCCCCGTTCCTGTTCGCGCACGAGCAGAGCGAGCGCCCGTTCGTCGCGCTGAAGCTCGCGACTTCGATCGACGGCCGCATCGCCGACGCGGCGGGGAGCTCGCGCTGGGTGTCGGGCGAGGAGGCGCGCGCGTACGTGCATTGGCTGCGTGCCGGGTTTGATGCGATCGCCGTGGGGGGCACCACGGCGCTGCACGACGACCCCCAGCTCACGGTGCGAGGCCCGGTGATCCCGCGGCGCCCGCCCGTGCGCGTGGTGTTCGACCGCCGCGCCATGCTCAACGAGACCGTCGGGCTGGTGCGCACGGCCCACGCCGTGCCGACGTGGGTCGTGGCGTCGCGCGAGGCGCCCACCGCGAGCGTGGCCACGCTCGAGCAGAGCGGCGTGCGCGTGTTCCGCCCGGGGTCGCTCGCGGACGGACTGCGCATGCTGCGCGACGCCGGCATTCAGTCGCTGCTGTGCGAGGGCGGCGGAGCGCTGGGCGCGAAGCTGCTCGCCGACGGCCTGGTGGACCGGCTGTACTGGGTGCAGGCGCCGGTGTGGCTTGGCACCGCCGCGGTGCCGGCCTTTCCCGGCGTCCCCGCGGCCGCGCTCGGCACGGCACCCCGCTGGGTGGTCGTGGAGCGCCGGGGCCTGGGCTCCGATACATTATTGGTATTGGATAGGCGGCTATGTTTACCGGGATCGTGACCGCTGTGGGTACGGTGTCCCGCGTGAGCCGTGCCACCGGTAACGGGGCGCGGCAGCCGGGCCTGACGCTCACCATTCGGGCGCCCTACCGGGGCGTGAAACGGGGCGAGAGCATCGCCGTCAATGGGGCGTGCCTCACCGTCGCGCGGGTGGTGCAGGGCGGCTTCGCGGTCGACGTGATCGAGACCACGCTGGGACGCACCTTGCTCGGGGAGCTCGCCCGGGGCCGTCGGGTGAACCTGGAGCGCGCGCTGCGCGCCAGCGATCGGTTGGGCGGGCACTTCGTTCAGGGACACGTCGACGGGGTCGCGACAGTCATCCGGGGCGAGCGGCGCGGCGACGCTTGGGTCTACGATCTGCGCGTGCCGCGGGCGGTGCGCGACCTCGCGCTCCCGCACGGGGCGATTGCCGTGGACGGGGTGAGTCTCACCGTGAACGACCTGCCGGGGCCGGAGGAGGTGCAGATCGCGCTGATCCCGTTCACGCGCGAGCACTCGACCCTCGGCGCGCTGCGCGTGGCTGATCGCGTCCACGTGGAAGCCGACGTGTTAGGCAAGTATGTGAGGCAATTATGCGGCATGGCGACATAGAGCAAGCGATTCGCGACATCGGAGCCGGCCGGCTCGTCATCGTGGCCGACGACGAGGACCGCGAGAACGAAGGCGACCTGGTCGGGGCCGCCGCGACGGCGACGGCCGAGACCATCAATTTCATGGCGGCGCACGCGCGTGGGCTGATCTGTCTCACGCTCACGCCCGAGCGCTGCCAGGCCCTGGGGCTCACCCAGATGGCCGAGCACAACACCGAAGCGCACGAGACGGCGTTCACCGTCTCGATCGATGCGGCGACGCGCTTCGGGGTGACCACGGGCATCTCCGCCGCGGACCGGGCGGCGACGGTGCGCGTCGCGATCGACCCGGCCACCGTGGCGGCGGACCTGCGCCGGCCCGGTCACGTGTTTCCCCTGCGCGCCCGCCCCGGCGGCGTGCTGCAGCGCGTGGGACAGACCGAGGCGAGCGTCGACCTGGCGCGCCTGGCCGGCCTGTATCCGGCCGGCGTCATCTGTGAGATCCTGAACCCCGACGGTACGATGGCGCGGCGGCCGGATCTCGAGCGCTTCGCCGCCCGGCATGACCTCGCCTTCATCACCGTGGCCGATCTCGTGGCGTACCGTCTGGCGCACGAGCGCCTGGTGCACCGCGTGGCCGAGGCCCGACTCCCCACGCCGTACGGCGAGTTCCGCATTATCGGGTACCGCAACGACGTGGACGGCGCCGAACACGTGGCGCTCGTGTTTGGGGACGTCAAGGACCAGCCGCGCGTGCTGGTGCGGATGCATTCCAAGTGCCTCACCGGCGACGTGTTCGGCTCGGCGCGCTGTGACTGTGGCTGGCAGCTGCAATCGGCGATGCGCATGATCGCCGCCGAAGGTCGCGGCGCGGTCGTCTACCTCGACCAGGAAGGGCGCGGGATCGGGCTCCTGAACAAGCTCAAGGCGTACGAGCTCCAGGACGCGGGCCACGACACGGTCGAGGCGAATCAGGAGCTCGGCTTCAAGCCGGACCTCCGCAACTACGGCATCGGGGCGCAGATCCTGCTCGACCTCGGCCTCTCCTCGATCCGGGTCCTCACCAACAACCCGATGAAGCTGGTCGGCCTCGAGGGCTACGGGTTGGAGATCGTCGAGCGGGTGCCGATCGTGATGGCGCCCTCGGACGAGAACCGCTCCTATCTCGACGTCAAGCGCGACAAGCTCGGCCACCTCCTGACGCATTGACCGTGGCCGAGATCCAGGGGTCGCCGCGCGCGCCGCGAGGGGGTCGCGTGGCCGTCCTCGTCAGCCGCTACAACGAGATCGTGACCACGCGCCTGTTGGAGGGCGCGCGCCAGTGCCTGCGCGACAACGGCGTGCCCGAGGCGCAGGTGGACGTCATCTGGGTGCCGGGCGCCTTCGAGCTCGGGGTCGCCGCCGAGGCCGCGGCGGCGAGCGGACGCTACGCGGCGCTCGTCGCCCTCGGCTGCGTGATCCGCGGCGAGACGGTCCATTTCGAGTACGTCGCCGGCGAGGCGGCGCGGGGGCTCGGCAACGTGGCCCTGGCGCACCGGGTGCCGGTCGGCTTCGGTGTGTTGACGACCGACAACCTCGAGCAGGCCCTCACCCGCGCCGGTGGCGCGGGGGGGAACAAGGGCTACGAAGCGGCGGACGCGGCCCTCTCGACCGCCGACGTCCTGGCGCAGCTCAGCCGTGCAGCGCCCCGAGACTAAGGCCCGCGCTCGCGCCCTCCAACTGCTCCACGCCTGGGAGTTGTCGGGCCACCCCTCGATTGAGACCGTGGTGACGCGCGCCGCCACCGCGTTCGGCCGTCCGCCCGAGGGATTCGATCGCGGGGCCGAGCTCGCCGCCAAAGCGATCGCCGGACTCCCCGAGTTCGACCGCCGCGTCGCCGACGCGGCCGAGCACTGGCGTCTCGAGCGCGTGGGCGTGGTGGAGCGCAATATCCTGCGGCTGGCGCTCGCCGAGCTGGCCGAGGGCGTGACGCCGCCGCGCGTCGTCATCGATGAGGCGGTGAAGCTGGCGCACTGGTTCGCGGGCGCCAAGGCCCCGGCCTTCGTCAACGGCGTGCTCGACGCCGTGGCCCGGGACGCGGGCGCGCTGTGAGGATCCTGCTCGTCAACTGGAACGACCGCGAAAATCCCCACGCCGGCGGCGCCGAAATCCACCTGCACGAGATCTTCGGGCGCCTCGCGGCGCGGGGGCACGCCGTCGATCTCGTCGCGAGTGGCTGGCCGGGCGCCCCGCCCCAGGCGGAGCTGGACGGCCTGCGGGTCTACCGCACCGGGACGCGCTACAGCTTCCCGGTCCAGGGCCGCGCGGCAGTGCGACAGCGGCTCGCGGCTCGTCCGTACGATGTGCTGGTCGAGGACTTGAACAAGATTCCGCTGTTTCTGACGGCCCTGACGGCGCTCCCCATTTCGGTGCTGGTGCACCACCTCTTCGGCGGCGTCGTTTTCCAGGAAGCAGCGTGGCCCCTCGCGG
>WNFJ01261221.1_pt2 | contig 14011 bp, 11 predicted proteins | sample 5400461 | NCBI WGS metagenome assembly WNFJ01 (sample SAMN13153349, study PRJNA577476) | soil metagenome | isolation source: 115 cm saprolite on Douglas fir-dominated hillslope | place: USA:California | collected 2013-09-17 | reverse complement strand
AAACACGCTGTCCCGTGAGCCGATGTTGCGCCACTCCTGATCGCCGAACGACATGTCGGCCCGCCCGGAAAGCATGACCGCGCAAACCTCACGTCCGGCAGTCGAGCGCTTGATGGTCGACCCCGGGGCCAACCGAAAGACCTCAAAACCGACGTAGGACCAACCGGCCGACTCCGGTGTGACAGAAACGAGCAAGCCGTCCGGTGCCGTTGCGCGAAGACTGGACCTGACGAGTTTGCCGCTCACAAGTACCAGCGGCGTCGCGCCATGCCCTGCTCATGCTCTTGGCGCGCTTTCTTCACCTCGGCGCTCTCCGACACCTCGGCCACCGGGACCTCCCACCAGCTCTCGTAGTCCGGCACGCCGTGGTAGCGGTCGGTGGGCACGTGGATGACAACGGTTTGATCGATGGACTTCGCGGCGACTAAGGCATCGCGCAGCTCGTCTACGCTTCGCGCCCGGATCACATGAGCGCCTAGACCCTGAGCATTCAGTGCCAGGTCCACCGGCAGCGCATTCCCGTCGTGAGTACTGGAATCGTCCCCGAGGGAGCCGTCTTCTCGATGGCGATACCTGGTGCCGAAACCCGCTGTGCCCTTCGACCGCGAGAGCGCGCCGATCGACGCGAAGCCCTGGTTGTCGACCAGGACGACGGTGAGCTTCAGGTCCTCCTGTATCGAAGTGACGATCTCCTGGGCCATCATCAGGTACGACCCGTCGCCGACCATCACGTACACCTCGCGCTCGGGGTCCGCCATCTTCACCCCCAGGCCGCCCGCGATCTCATAGCCCATGGTCGAGTAGCCGTACTCGACGTGGTAGCCCTTCGTATCGCGCGTACGCCAGAGCTTGTGCAGGTCGCCGGGCATCGAGCCCGCCGCGCAGACGACCACGTCGCGCGGCCCCGAAAGCTCGTTGACGGCCCCGATGACCTCGGACTGCGCGGGCGGCGGGCCGTGGCCGAGATGGTACAGGCGGTTCACCTCCTTGTCCCATTCGGCGCGAAGCGTCGCGGTCAACTCGCGATACTTCGCGTCGACCGACCAGCCGGCAAGGCGCTTATCGAGCTCTACCAGCGCCGCGCGTGCGTCCCCAACCAGCGCGAGGCCCGCGTGCTTGTGCGCATCGAAATCCGCGATATTGATGTTCACAAATCGCACCCCGATGCCCTGAAACGCGGTTTTGGAGGCGGTCGTGAAATCGCTGTAGCGCGTGCCGATACCGATGACTAGGTCGGCCTCGGCTGCGAGCCGGTTCGCGGGCAGCGCCCCGGTGGCGCCGATCGCGCCCGCAGCCATAGGATGATCGAACGTTAGCGAGCCCTTGCCTGCCTGCGTCTCGGCGACGGGGAGCCCGGTCCGCCGCGCGAATGAGTCCAGATCGCCGGCCGCCTCGGAGTAGATGACCCCACCGCCGGCGACGATCAGCGGCCGGCGCGCTCCTCGAATGACCTCTGCCGCCCGATCAAGCGCTGCGACGCCAGGCATAGGCCGGCCGATAGGCCAGACGCGGTGCTCGAAAAGCTCGAGCGGATAGTCGAAGGCCTCGGTCTGCACGTCCTGCGGCAGCGCCAGCATCACTGCGCCGGTCTCCGCCGGGTTCACGAGCACACGCATCGCCCCGAGCGCGGCGGCGACCAGCTGCTCGGGCCGGGTGATTCGATCCCAGTACCTGCACACGGGCTGGAAGCAATCGTTGACGCTCACATCCCCGCGCCATGGCGTCTCTAGCTGCTGGAGCACGGGGTCGGGCCGCCTCGATGCGAACACATCGCCTGGCAGAAGCAGCACGGGCAGGCGGTTAATGGTCGCGGCGGCTGCGCCAGTGAGCATGTTCGTCGCCCCCGGGCCGATCGAGGTCGTGCACGCCAGCGTCGCGAGGCGGTTGCGCATCCTCGCGAAGCCCGACGCCGTATGCACCATCGCCTGCTCGTTGCGCGCCTGGTAGTAGGTCAACAGCTCGGGGTGCTCGGCGAGGGCCTGGCCGACGCCGGTGACGTTGCCGTGGCCGAAGATCCCGAAGCAGCCCTCGATGAACCGATGCTCGACACCGTCACGCTCGACGTGCTGCGCGGCGAGGAATCGCACCAGGGCTTGCGCCATGGTGAGCCGAACGGCGTCCACCTAGACGGGTTCCGGAAGCATCACATCCCGCACCAGCGCGTCGAGGTCGGTGCACGCCGCGATGAACTGGCGCAACGTGCGCACAGTTGGCGCGAACGAGTCGAACTCGTCCATGGCCAGCCCGTCCTCGGAGTACGCGCGACGAAAATCCGGAAAGTGGACAAGCAGCTGCTCGACGACCGTCGGGTCGACCGCGTTGTCGATGCGCGGCCTCACCTCGATATCACCCGCGTTGAATCGCCTCTGCCATGCGGACGGTGGCGAGATGACCGCGTCGGCGCCGATAAGCTCGCTCCAGTGCATGTGGTTGCGGAACGCCGCCGAGAGCAACCGCAGCCGGTAGCCGCGCTGGCGAAAGATTCCGTATGTCTTCTTGAACACGGCCACGCCCGCCCACTCGATATAGCCGGGGTCGACAGTGATTTCCTTTTTCTCTAGCTGGACCTTCAGCCAGTCGTCGAGCCGACCGACCATGATCGTGCAAACGGGGCCCATCGACTTGATGTCCTTGCCCTCGCTCTCACGCCGCCCAAGGCCTCGCTCGACCGCTTCGGCTACCGCGATGCACTGCGGGAGCGTGAAGCACACTGTCGCGTTCACGCTGAGGCCGCGATAGGTCGCCTCTTCGATGGCCACGATGCCGGCCCTGGTCGCCGGGATCTTCACGATCACATTCGGCGCGAGGGTGCTGAACCGCATCGCATGCTCGACGATTGCGCTTGCATCGCGGTAAAACCTGGGGTCGGTCTGTATGGACAGGCGGCCATTGCGCCCGCCGTGCGCTGCAAACGCAGGCTCGAGGAGCTTGGCTGCTCTAACCGACATCTCTTCGACCAGCTTCCACCCGATCTGATCCTCGGTCGCGCCGCCTGACTCACTCATCAGCGCCTGGATGCGAGGCCGCCAGACGGAGATCTCCTTCTTGAGGATCCCGACGGCGATGACTGGATTGCAGGTGGCTCCCACCGCGCCGTTTTCGATCGCGTACTTGAGCTCGTCGATGTCCGCCGAGTCGTTCCACAGCACCGTCGGCGTGGTTTGCGTCATCTCGTGGAGCCGGCTCTTGTATGCGACCCTCAACTCGACCTCCACCTTATATATGTCACCACCGCGTTACGACGACCTTCTTACGCGTGAAGAACTCGATCCCGTCCATGCCGTGCACGTGAAGGTCTCCATAGAACGAACCCTTCCAGCCGCTGAAAGGAAAGAAGGCGAATGGCTGTGCGATCGGAACGTTGATGCCGGTCATGCCCGCCTCGACCCGGTCGCGAAACTCGCGGCCGGCCCGCCCAGACTGAGTGAAGATCGTTGCCATATTTCCGAGCGCCATACGGTTCGCCTGGCCGATCGCCTCCTCAAGTGTCGACGCCCTTGCCACCGACAGGACCGGCCCGAAGATCTCTTCGTGGCCCACAGACATATCGGGCGTCACCCTATCCAGGATGGTAGGGCCCAGGAAGAACCCTGGCCGTGACATCTCGCCGCGCCCGTCGACCAGCAGCTGCGCTCCTTCGGCCACCCCCTTGCCCACGTAGGCCGCTACGCGATCCCTGTGCTCGGCGCGGATCAGCGGGCCGATCTGCACGCCGGCCACGTCACCCGGTCCGACGACCATTTTTGATGCAGCGTCCACGAGCGGTTGAAGCAGCCGGTCGGCGGCCTGGCCGACGGCGACCGCAACGGAACCCGCCAGGCACCGCTCGCCGGCATTACCGAATGCCGAGTTGAGAATCGCGGGGACGGTGATCTCGGGGTCTGCGTCGGGCATGACCACGATGTGGTTCTTGGCCCCACCCAGCGCCTGGACCCGTTTGCCATTGGCGGCGGCAGTCTGATAGATGTGCCGCGCCACCGGCGCGGAGCCGACGAACGAGATTGCATTGACGTCTGGGTGCGCGAGCAGCGCTTCGACCGCGTCGCGGGCGCCGTGCACGACATTGAGCACGCCCGCCGGGAAACCGGCCTCGAGGAAGATCTCGGCGAGTCGCGCTCCTCCAAGCGGAGTGCGTTCGGATGGCTTGAGCACGTAAGTGTTCCCCGCCACCACCGCGAGGGGGAACATCCAGAGGGGGATCATGACCGGGAAGTTGAAAGGCGGGATACCGGCGCAGACCCCGACCGGGTACCGATACAGGTCCTGATCGACCCCCGCCGAGACGTCGCGCAGGGTCCGCCCTTGCAATAGGGTGGGCGCGCCGCACGCGAAATCCACGACCTCGATGCCGCGTCGCACCTCGCCGCGCGCCTCGTCCAGCGTCTTGCCATGGTGGCGGGTGATGATAGAGGAGAGCTCTTCGAAATGCTCTTCGAGCAGGGCTTTGTACCGGAACATGAGACGGACGCGCTCCATCAACGCGGTGCCCGACCAGCCGCGATAAGCGGCCACCGCCGCGCGCACGGCTGCATCGACCTCGGCGGCGCCTGACATCGGGACCTGTTCGATAACCTCGCCGGTGGCCGGGTTGTAGACCGGCAGCGATCCGACGCCGTCGGCCGGACGGCGCCACTCAGACCCGATCAGGTTCGGGATCATCGCTCCATATCTCCTAAGGTCGCTTTGCCGCCGGCTTCCTCGGCCAGCTCACGAGCGACCTGCTCGAGCTCCGGTTCTGTGGCCATTTTCTCCAGCTCCTTGGACAGGCGTTCCAGCTCATCGCCGCCCGCCATCATCTGCGTGAGCGCGGCCAGCGTCGTCTCGCTCTTCGCGAAGCTGCCCATCAGCCGGCCGCGGTTGAGAAGCACGAACCTGTCGCCCACAGGGTAGGCGTGATGCGGATTGTGAGTGATGAAGATGACGCCCAGGCCCCGCTCGCGTGCCTGGATGACGTACTTGAGCACGATGCCCGATTGGCGCACGCCAAGCGCCGAGGTCGGCTCGTCGAGGATCAGGACCTTGGCGCCGAAGTACACGGCTCGGGCGATCGCGACCGCCTGTCGCTCACCGCCGGACAGAGTGCCCACAGGTTGATCTGGATCGCGCACGTCGATGCCCATCTTGTGCATCTCTTCACGCATGACATTCTTGGCGAACTTGACGTTAAGCCGGCGCGCGGGCCCGACCCCTCGAGTGGGCTCCGAGCCGAGGAAGAAGTTTCGCCAGATGGACATCAACGGCACGGTGGCCAGGTCCTGGAAGACGACCGAGATGCCCTCGGCCCGTGCGTCGCGCGGTCCGCTGAAGCGCACGCTGCGACCCCCGACGAGAAACTCGCCATCGTCGTGTGGATGAACGCCGGAGAGGATCTTGATCAAGCTCGATTTGCCGGCGCCGTTGTCACCGAGCACGCATGTCACCTCGCCCGCGCGCACCTCCATCGAGATGTCGCGGAGCGCGATCACATTGCCGAAGTACTTGCTCACATGGCGCACCTCGAGGAGGGGCGCGGCATCGCCATTGGACGCAGCTCCGCCGCCGATCATCTGCGCGCGCTCGCTGCTCGCCGCCTGACGAGCGTGTTGACGCCTACCGCAAGAAACAGGATGACTCCAAGGAAAGTGAAGTACCAGTTGGAGTCCCAGTTGGCAAAGATGATGCCGATCTGCGCAAACCCGATGATGAGGGCGCCAATGGAAGCCCCGATCGCGGATCCATAGCCGCCGGTCAGGAGGCAGCCTCCAACTACGGCTGCGATGATGTAGAAGAACTCCTGGCCGACGCCCTGCCCGGATTGAATGCCCTTATAGCGCAAGGCGACCATGACCCCAACCAGGGCAGCCGACATAGCGGTCCCCATGAAGAGGATGACCTTGGTCCGAGCCACGGGGACGCCGACGTTGCGGGCGGCGTTGGAGTCACCGCCCACCGCGTAGATCCAGTTGCCGAAGGTGGTCCGTGTGAGCACCCACGTCGCCACGATGGTGATCGCGATCCACCAAAGGACCGCGGTCTGGAAGTTGTAGGGCGCCAGGAAAGTACTGCCGAAGATCGCCTGCGCGCTCGAGAAACCCGGCACCTTGTCCGTGATGTCGAACCGCACCGTGTTGGTGAGCAGAAGAGTGACGCCGACGTTGACGCCCCTGAGGACGAAGAAAGTCGCGAGTGTGATGATGAAGCTCGGCAGCTTGGTCCGGATCACGAGGAAGCCGTTGAGCGCCCCGATGGCGGCCGCGAAGATGAACACGAGCACGATGCCGACCCAGACGTTCAACCCATAGCGGGTGATCAGCATGCCGAGCAGAAGCCCGCTGGTCCCGGTCATGACCCCGGCCGACAGGTCGAACTCACCACCGATCATGAGCATGGCGACCGCCACCGCCATGATCCCATACGTCGACGCGGCGTCCGTCCAGTTCTGCATCCCCGCGATCGATGAGAACTTGTGGCCGGGGGTGGAGTCGACCGACGCGAACAGGAGATACACCGCCACCGCTCCGAGCAGGGCGCCCAGCTCTGGACGCTGGAGCAGGCGAACGATCAGGCGCACGCCACCGACGCGCTCGTCTGTGCTCACGCCCCTCGCCCTCGGCGCGGGCGCTGCTGGAACGGGTGTGCTGGCCACGCTCATCGCAACACCGGATTGGCCCTACCGGGCCGGAAACCGGCCCGGTAGCATGCCACCCCGATCTATCGGGTGCCCTGACCCGCCAACGATGCCACCTGCGACGCGTTGGTCTTGTCGACGATGCCCGGTCCGCTCTTGACCGTGTCGAAGCCGCCAACGGTGTTTGCGTTCGACTTGAAGAGCTTCAGGAACACGAGAGGCAGGTAGCCCTGCAGGTACTGCTGCTGGTCGACCGCGAAGTCAATCTTTCCGCTCTGGATGTCCGCGACGACCCCGGCGCTCAGGTCGAATGTCGCGATCTTGGCCTTGGAGCTCGCGCCGGCGACCGCTGCCTCGACGATGTTCTTGGCCACGTCCGGGTCGAGCGCGAGGATGGAGTCGATGCTGGTGTCAGCGCTCAGCTTGGCCTGCAGGGTTGCGGTGGCGGACGAGACGTTGGACTTGGCGTTGTCCAGGACGAGGTCAGTCTCAGTGCCGCCGAAGCCAACCTTGGCGCCCGCGCAGCGGTCGCGCAGGCTGGTGCTCGTGGCCTCATGGATGACGCACAGGAGATGGTGACCACCGTCGGCCTTCAGCCGCACACCCGCCTGCTGGCCCGCTGCCGACTCCGGCTGGCCCACGCAGGTGACGGCACCTGAGTAGGCGATATAGCTCTGGCCGCTGGCGGTCACGCCGCAATTGTTGATCAGGATCAGGGGCAGCCCGCCGGCCGCGGCCTGCTTTGCGCAGTCGAGGACGGTCTGGCTGTGTGGCGAGACGACCAGCCCGTCGGGCTTGGCGGTCACCGCCGCACTGATGAACTGGCACTCCTGCGTGTCGTCGTTGTTGCTCCCCTGATAGTTGAGCGAGACGCCGAGGTCAGACGCCGCCTGCTTGGCGCCCTTCTGCACCACCGACCAGAAGGTGCCGTTGTCACCGTGAGTGACCATGTAGATCTTGTAGCTTGCACCGCTGGTCCCTGACGCTGGACTGCTGCTTGTGCCCGTCGTGCCCGTATTACACGCCGCCACCAAGAAGCAAACGGCAGCGAGCCCGATTACCGCCCCAATACGACTCATGACTCTTTCTCCTTGGATTGTGAGGTTGGTTGTTTGGCGCCGGAATACAGTGCCCGGAAGAATTCGAGGCTCTGCCGCACGCCGACAATGGGCCCCTCGGCCGGTTCCGGCTCGGCAGTCAGCGCCGTGTCCTGCTCGAGCACGTACCAGCCGTTGTACCTGGAGTCTTGCAAGCGGTTGAAGACGGCCGCAATGTCCAGGGCACCCTGGCCCAAGGGTCGATACAGTCCCGATCGCACCGCCGCCGCATAGGCAAGCTCCCCTGAGCGAACGCGTGCCGCCGTCGCGGCATCGACATCCTTCAGATGCACGTGACGCACCCTGGAGCCGGCGGCGAGCACGACCTTCAGCGGGTCGGAGCCGCCCAGGAACAAATGCCCAGTGTCGAGGCAGATATCAACGTCAGTCGTCTCCAGCAGCTTCGTCACCTCCTGTGCGCTCTCGATGGCGGTTCCCGCGTGCGGATGAAGGGCGAGACCAAGCCGGTTCGTGGCCGCGATCTCTGATGCCGCCGCGAGGGATTCGGTGAGCCTCGCCCAGGCCTCTTTGGGCAGGGAATCGTGCCGGTCGTAGGTGTCGCCGGGAAGTGCTGCCGCCAGCACGAGAACGTCCGCTCCTGCGGCTGCCAATGCCTCTGCCTCGTTCCGCACCTCGGCCATCGCCTCCGCTCGGTGGTCGTGGTCATGCAGGACCACGGCTAAAAAACCAGCCGCCAACGAGAGGCCCGTGCGGCCCAACAGCTCGCGCAAGGCACCCGGTTCAGACGGCAGGTAACCCGGAGGGCCGAGCTCGGTGGCTTGCAGCCCAAGCGCGTTCATCTCCCCGAGCACGCGCTGGGGCGCCATTCGGTGGCCCCAGCCCGGCAGCTCGTTCACGCCCCACGAGATAGGCGCGCCGGCCACCTTCATCCGACCTCCTCGACGCGCACAGGCCGGTGCTCGCGCCGAGATCGACCGGCGGTAAGAGCGACCGCGAGCGCCTGGCGCGCCTCGGCCACGGTGCACGGGCTGTCGCCGCCATCCCGCACCGCCTCCAGGAAACCCCGGAGCTCGGCCCGGTAAGCAGGTTCAAAGCGCTCCATGAAGTCACGGAAAGCGGGTCCGCTCGGAGCGTCGACGCCGGGCTCGATGGACCTCAAAGGGATGCGGTCATTCCAGCCCACAGCCACGCTGTCGCGAAGCCCGAAGACCTCCATGCGCACGTCGTAGCCGAGAGGATCGTTGCGCGATGCGGTGAGCACGCCGAGGACGCCACCCTCGAGGCGCAGCACTGCGCAGGCAGCGTCGACATCGTCATGTTTGACGAACGCTTCGGCATTGGCCTGCCCGTCCGAGTACACCTCGACCACCTGCCGACCCGTGACCCACGCTGCGATGTCGAAATCGTGGATTGCAAGGTCGAGCCATATCCCGCCCGAGTCTGCGATGTATGCCTCCGGAGGCGGAGCCGGGTCGTGGGTCGCGAGCCGCACGATGTGAACGTCGCCGAGGGCGCCCGACTGCACGGCGTCCCTCGCAGCACGGTATCCGGGATCGAAGCGACGCTGGAAGCCGATCTGGACCATGATGCCTGCCCGCTTGATGTGATCGATGACCGCGTCGGTGGCGGCGAGATCGAGGGCGATCGGCTTCTCACAGAACGCAGGCACTCGTTCGTCCGCCGCCAGGTGGAGCAACGTGGCATGGGCGGGGGTAGCCGCTGCGATGACCACAGCGTCGATGCCCGCGTCGAACAACGCCTCGGGGCTGTCCGCACACCGGGCCCCGACCGCGTCCGCAACTCCAGCGGCGCGCTTCCCGTCGGCGTCGGTGACCGTCAGCGTCTCCACCAGGGGGTTCTTGCTCAATTCGCGCGCGTGGAGGGCGCCGATCCGACCCGTCCCAACCAAGCCGACATGCATCTATGCGCCTCTTTCTCTCTGCCGCCAGCCTTCGGTTGCAGCTTGGGAACGTTCCCACGGGAACGTTCCCGTCAGTATAATCCTGCGAGCGGACATGTCAAGCACCAGGACGAAGGGGCGCGCCGCCATAGCACGGAGGACGCGGGATCGAACCTCGCGGCCGCCGACGATCATCGACGTCGCCAACCTTGCTGGTGTCTCGAAGTCCGCGGTTTCGCGCGTTATTCGCGGGGAGAGTTCCGTCAGCCCGTCCAGCCGCACCGCGGTGATCGCGGCGGCGGAGGAGCTGGGCTACCGCGCGAACGCTGTGGCACGCAGCCTCGTGCAGCGGCGGACCTACAACGTCGGCGTGATGGTTTCAGACCTGCACAACATCTTCTTCGCCGAGGTCTTGGACGGTCTTTATGCGGCTGCAGCCGAACGCGGCTACAGAGCTCTCATCACCACAGGCAATCGCGATCCCGTTGCTGAGGAGCGCGCGTTGGAGCAGCTGCTCGAGCTGCGAGCGGACGGAGTTGTACTGGCGGGCGCCCGACTCGGAGCGCACGTTGTTGCTGCCGCGGCGCGCTCGGTCCCGATCGCGCTGGTGGGCAGCGATCTGCGCTTGCCGAATGTCGACGTGGTGGTCGACGACGATTTCGAGGGGGCGAGGCTGGCGGTCAAGCACCTGGTCGAGCTCGGGCATCACGACATCGCGCTGATCGACGGCGGCCAGGGCGCCGGTGCCGCCGAGCGACGTGCTGGTTATGAGGCCGCGATGCGCCGCGCCGGGCTGGCATCACAGATTCGGATCGAGCCGGCCGACTTCACGGAAGAGGGCGGCTACGATGGCGCGCGACGCATTTTAGGCCACGGCCGGCGGCCGACTGCCATCTTCGCGAGTAACGACCAGTCGGCCGTGGGGGCTCTGAACGCGATCCAGGAAGCGGAGCTGGATGTTCCGCGCGATATCTCGCTGATGGGTTACGACAACACAGCGCTGGCGGCGCTGGGCCACATCTCACTGACCACCATCCATCAGCCCAGAAGACAGATCGGCGAGATGGCGATGACCGCCGTCCTGCGCCGGATCGAGCGCCCCAGACTCAAGGCCCAGCGGCACGTGCTTGCCCCCAAGCTGGTGGTGCGGGCAACTACCGCGAAACCTCCTGGCCGCCGGGCGCGCTAGCGAAATGACATCCGCACTGAAACAGGCCTGCGACGGGTCGCGGATTCAACTGCCGCATTCATCAAAGCGAGGGAGCCGAGATTCTCCCGTCCGGAGCTCTGCGGTTCGCGGTGATTTCTCACCGCGTCCGCGAACTCAGCGAGGGTTGCCCATCGATCGATGCGTTTCATAGCGCGCGTGGCCAGTGACACGGGCGCTCCGCGGCGCCGCTGCACCACGACCAGCTCGGCGGGGCTGCTGTCCTCGCCGCGGCTGCTCCACAGAATCTCTCCGCGCTCGAACTCCATCCGCCATTCACCTGTCCACGGCGTGCCTGGACCGGTGCTGATCCAGCTGCCTCGGTAGCTGACGACGAAGCCGCCGTCGAAAATAATCGAGGCAACCGCGGCGGGCGGTCCGCTGAAGCCGCTCCACTCCGTATTCCACGAATAGCACGAGACACTCTTGGCTTCCTTGCCGAGGATGAAACGCAGCAGGTCGAAATGATGGATGGACATATCGACGAGCAACGGCTCGTCATATGCGTGGTGGGAGGTAGGTCCGTTGGGGCCGATGGGTGAGTTGCGTCGGAAGTCAATCGACACTTGACCCAGCTCACCAAGCGACGCCTCTCTCACTAGGCGTGCAACCTTGCGGACGGCGGGGAAGAACCTGTAGTTCTGACTCACCATCAACACGAGATCGCGCTCAGCGGCGAACTGCACGAGCTTCCGCGCGTCGGCCACATGGCGAGCAAACGGCTTCTCGACCAGCACGTGCATCCCCGCCCTCAGTGCCGCCCTAGCGACGGGGACGTGGCCGGGGAGGAGTGTCGTAACGAGCACTGCGTCGGGCCTGGTCGCCTGGAGCGCTACATCGATGGATGTGAAGCAGCGTTCGGCTGGAATTGCCGCCTCCGCCCTCGCCAGCGCCAGCGCCTCGGGATCTAGGTCCACGCACCCGACCAGCTTCACAGTCTTCACGCCAGGGATGACACGCCAGGCCCAGTCGCGACCCCAACTACCCATGCCGACCTGCAGTAGCCGCAGCGCGCGCCGGCCGGTCTGGGCTTCGGTCAAGGGATGCGCACGAACTTATGAAGCCTAACCACCGCACTAATTCTGTACAAATTTTCGGCATAACCACGCTGTTGGCATAGGCTGTTCGACATGTCGATGCGCCGCTGCTTGTTGGCTCCGCCACGCCGGCGGAAGCCGGTAGACGTCTCCGGGACCGAAGAAGCGCTGGCGATGTGATGGCAGGCAGTCGCCAACTTCGCGTAACGATCTGGAACGAGAACGTCCAAGAGCGCAGAGACAAGTCGGTGATGCGTATCTATCCGGACGGCATTCACCAGGCGATCGCGGCCGGCCTGCGCCGCGAGCTGGGCGCATCAGCGAGCATCCGCTCCGCGACTCTTGACGAGCCGGAGCACGGCCTTACAGAGGCGGTGCTCTCACAAACGGACGTCCTCATGTGGTGGGGGCATGTGGCTCATGATCAGGCACGCCAGGGGCCTCGAAGGAATGGGAATCGTCGTGCTGCACTCCGCCCATTACTCCAAGATTTTTCGACGGCTAATGGGAACCACATGCGCACTCAGGTGGCGTTCGGGTGGGGCCGGCGAGCGTGCACTGGTCTGGACGGTGAATCCTGGCCACGCGATCGCCGAAGGTGTACCGCAGCCAATCGTCATCCCCAGCGACGAAATGTACGGCGAGTTCTTCGACATCCCTCCCCCCGATGAGCTCGTTTTCATCAGCTCATTCGAGGGCGGCGAAGTCTTTCGGAGTGGCTGTTGCTACTACCGTGGGACGGGCCGCGTCGTTTACTTCAGCCCTGGCGACCAGGAATTCCCCGTGTACCACCAGCCTGAGATCCAGCGTGTGATCGCCAACTCCGTGACCTGGTGCGGCAGCGCTGTGGCGCCGAACGATGCGCCGTCGAGTCGTAAGGGCGGCGTCCAGCGGAATTGGTTCGTCTCAGGATCCTGAACCTACAGATCCTTTATTTCGACAACCATTCGTCGATCTGCGGAGGCGTACGCCGCAAGAATGACCTTGAGAACGTTGACGCCATCGACCTCGTTGTTGAGTGGACGTCGCCCCTCTCGTAGACAGCTTATGAAGTCGGCAATCTCAAGAACAAAGGTGTCCGATTCAACCTCCGATTCCAGGACCACGACCTGGTCACCGGCGCGGGGCTTGTAGAACAGGGAGAGCCGATCGCTCCATAGGCTCCCGGCCTCGCCCACCACGGAGAACTTCTCGGTGCAACCAGCCGGCTCATAAGCCCAGCTTGTGACAATGTTCCCGACCGTGGCGTCCGCGAACTCAATGAGCACCTGGGCCGAGTCCTCTGCTTCCATGAACGCCAGGCGGTGCCGGCTGAGCATTGCAGCCACTTTCATCGGCTCGCTGTCGACCAGGTGAAGGAGCAGGTAGGTAGGGTGGTATCCGGTGTCGATGAGCTCGCCGCCGCCGCTGGTCGCCCGTCGTGCACGCCAGCCGAAGGCGGTCGCGTCGCCTCCTGGAGCGAAGAAGCTGTCAGTCGTGCGGGCGGCAGGCGGTGGCAACCGGAGGCAGGAACAGCTGATTGGTTGCGCACATCAGCGTGATTCCGGCAGCAGCGACCGCATGCGTCACCGCCTCCGCCTCCTCGACGGTCAGACAGAGCGGCTTCTCGCACAGGATGTGCTTCCCGGCGGCGGCTGCCGCGACGATCGCGTCCCTGTGGAGGTGGTGCGGTAGGCAGATGTCGACCGCGTCTACGAGCGATGACGCGATCATGTCGCGGTAATCGGGGAAGACCTGTGCGTTGCCCACTCGCTCGGCAAGGCGCTGGGCCCGCTCGGCGGCAACGTCCGCGACCGCACTCACTCGAGCGAACTTCGCGGCTTGCAAGTAGCCGCGAATATGAGCTCCGGCGATGTTGCCGGCCCCGATGATTCCAACTCTGAGCAGTGTGTCGTGGATCATGAAGAGTCGATCGACCCGTTCAGGTTAATTCTCAGACCGCCGCTCGCGAGCCCTTCGACACAGAATGGTGATCGTGCCCACGGGGAGAATGCACGTCGATGAGCTTGATGCGGACGAAGCGCTCGTCCGCCGATTACTCGCTGCACAATTCCCGCAATGGGCGGAGCTCCCGATCGCCGCTCTGCCCGCGGGCGGGACCGACAACGCGATCTTCCGACTGGGCGACGAGCTCTCCGTACGGCTGCCGCGGCGGCCGGCGCCCTGGGGCGGGTTGCTGGACAAAGAGTTCGAGTGGTTGCC
>WNFJ01423257.1_pt5 | contig 14012 bp, 16 predicted proteins | sample 5400461 | NCBI WGS metagenome assembly WNFJ01 (sample SAMN13153349, study PRJNA577476) | soil metagenome | isolation source: 115 cm saprolite on Douglas fir-dominated hillslope | place: USA:California | collected 2013-09-17 | reverse complement strand
CGCGGTCTGCCGCCCCGCGATGCGGGTGGGGGACATCGGCCACGCCGTTCAGCAGCACGCGGAGGCCCGGGGTTACTCGGTGGTGCGCGAGTTCGTGGGGCACGGGATCGGGACCAGCCTCCACGAGGAGCCCCAGGTCCCCAACTACGGTCCGCCCGGGCGCCGGGAGCGGCTGGTGCCGGGGATGTGCCTGGCCATCGAGCCCATGGTGAACGTGGGAGGGGCCGAGGTCGAGGTCCTGAAGGACGGCTGGACGGCGGTGACGAAGGACAAGAGCCTGTCCGCCCATTTCGAGCTGTCGGTGGCGGTGACCTCCCTGGGGCCCTGGATCCTCTCGGAGCCCTACCCCTACGAGGACCAGCAGGCGGAGGCGCGGCATGCCTGAGGTCGCTCCCCGCGACGTGATCGAGGCACCGGGCACGGTGCGCGAGCAGCTCCCGAACGCCCTCTACCGGGTGGAGCTGGAGAACGAGGACCGGGGGCACGTGGTCGCGCACGTGGGGGGGAACGCCTCCCTGCTGCGTCTGCGACCCGGGGATCCGGTGGTGGTGGAGTTGATGCCCTACGACATGGGGCGAGGCCGAATCGTGAGGCGACGGACATGACGGAAGTGATTCAACGCAGGACACGTAGAGGCCGCGCAGAAGAGGGCATCCCTCGGCGCGCTCTGCGGTCTAAGCGCCGAGGGATGGGCAAGTGAAGGTAAGGTCGTCGGTCAAGAAGATCTGCGTGAAGTGCAAGGTGGTGCGGCGCCGGGGCGTCGTCTACGTGATCTGCGCCAACCAGAAGCACAAACAGAGGCAGGGGTAAGGAATGGCACGCATCGCAGGCATCGACCTCCCGCGACAGAAGCGGGTGGAAGTCGCCCTCACCTACATCTACGGGATCGGGGTCAGCCGGAGCAACAAGATCCTGGCCAAGGCGGGCATCGACCCCAACGTCCGGGTGAAGGACCTCTCCGAAGAGGAGGCCAGCCGCATCGCCAAGATCATCGACAGCGAGGGAGGGGTGGAGGGCGACCTCCGCAAGGACGTCGCCATGAACATCAAGCGCCTCATGGAGATCGGCTCCTACCGCGGGATGCGCCACCGGCGCAACCTGCCGGTGCGAGGGCAGCGCACCCACACGAACGCCCGCACCCGCAAGGGGCCGCGGCGGGCCATGATCCGGGCCAAGAAGGCCCCGACCGTCTAAGAGGATGATGAGGGTGGAGAGTCGAGCATGACCAAAGTCGTCGGCGCGAAGAAGGGGAAGAAGGAGAAGAAGCACGTGGTGCACGGGATCGCCCACGTGCACGCCTCCTTCAACAACACCCACGTGACCATCACGGACCTCGAAGGCAACGTGGTGACCTGGTCCAGCGCGGGAACCCTGGGCTTCAAGGGCTCGCGCAAGGGGACGCCCTTCGCCGCCCAGCAGGCGGCCACCGCGGCCGCCACCGCGGCCAAGGAGGGCGGCCTGCGCTCGTTGGACATCCGCGTCAAGGGGCCGGGGAGCGGCCGGGAGTCGGCCATCCGGGCCCTGCAGGCCGCGGGGGTGGAGATCAAGTCCATCCGCGACGTCACCCCCATCCCCCACAACGGATGCCGCCCACCCAAGCGGCGCCGGGTCTAAGGAGACAGCCTTGGCGAGATACATCGGTTCGGTCTGCCGTCTCTGCCGCCGGGAGGGCATGAAGCTGTTCTTGAAGGGCGACCGCTGCTTCACCGAGAAGTGCGCGATCGAGAAGCGGAACTACGCCCCCGGGCAACACGGCAAGGGCGGGCGGGTCAAGAGCAAGCTCCAGGGATACGGGCTCCAGCTCAGGGAGAAGCAGAAGACCAAGCGCCTCTACGGGATGCTGGAGGGGCAGTTCGCCCTCACCTTCGACCGCGCATCCCAGGAGAAGGGGGTGGTGGGAGAGACGCTGCTCAGCAAGCTGGAGCGGCGCCTGGACAACGTGGTCTATCGCCTGGGCTTCGGCAGCTCGCGCGCCCAGGCCCGCCAGCTCGTGCGCCACGGCCACGTGCGCATCAACGAGAAGAAGCTGAACGTCCCCTCCTTCCAGGTGCGGGTGGGGGACGTGGTGAGCCTGGCCCCCCGCGCCTCCAAGAACGCGCTCGTGCAGGCGTCGGTGGAGGCGGTGAAGGGCCGCGGCGTGCCTAAGTGGCTGGAGCTGGACTCCGCCGCCATGAAGGGGAAAGTGCTGTCGCTGCCCGCCCGGGACGACGTGAACTTCCCGATTCAGGAGCAGTTGATCGTCGAGCTGTACTCGAAGTAATCAGAGGGGCCTGGCGAGAGCCTGCGTCCCGGAGGACTTGCACAAGATGCTGTGGAAAGGGTTCCAGAAACCGAAGCGCCTCGAGGTCGATCGGGACACCAGTGCCGACACCTACGGCCGCTTCTTTGCCCAGCCATTCGAAAGGGGCTTCGCCACCACGGTGGGGAACTCCCTGCGTCGGGTCCTGCTCTCGAGCATCGAGGGGGCGGCCATCACCGCGGTGCGAGTTGAGGGCGTCCTGCATGAGCTCTCCCCGATTCCGCGGGCCATGGAGGACACCACCGACCTCATCCTCAACCTGAAGCGCATCCCCCTGAAGGTGCACGTCGAGCACCCTAAGACCATGATCCTAAAGACCTCGGAGCCAGGGGAGGTGCGGGCCAAGCACATCACCCCCGATCCCGACGTGGAGATCCTCGATCCCGAGGCCTACATCGCGACCCTGGGCCAGGGCTCGACCCTGTCCGTCGAGATGCGAGTGAAGCAGGGGCGCGGGTACGTTTCCGCCGACAAGAACTTCGACGAGGACCTGTCCATCGGCTGGATCCCGCTGGACGCCGTGCACTCCCCCATCAAGAAGGTCAACTACTTCGTGGAGGCGGCCCGGGTGGGCCAGGCCACCGACTACGAGAAGCTGACTCTCGAGGTGTGGGCGAACGGGGCGGTGACCCCCCGCGACGCGGTGGGGCTGGCGGCCAAGCTCATGAAGGACCACCTCACGATCTTCATCAACCTCGAGGAGGATGAGGACGAGACGGAGGGGCCGGTGGCGGAGATCTCCGAGCAGGACCGCGAGGCCTGGTCGGAGAAGCTCGCCAAGAGCGTGGACGAGATGGAGCTCTCCGTCCGCTCCTACAACTGCCTCAAGAACGCCAACATCCGGACCATCGGTGAGCTCGTGCAGAAGACCGAGGCCGAGATGCTCAAGACCAAGAACTTCGGCCGGAAGTCGCTGAACGAGATCAAGGAGATCCTGGCGGGTATGGGCCTCTCCCTCGGGATGAAGCTCGACAACTGGCCGGCACCGCAGGGAGACCGCTAGACAGGAGACCAGCCCCCGCTCGCGCCGTGCCCGTCCCCGGCGAGCGGCATGGATAGAGCATGAGACACCGCGTCGCGCACCGAAAGCTCGGGCGCATCACGCCCCACCGGATGGCGCTCCTGCGCAATCTGGCCACCGCGCTGTTCGAGCGGGAGCGGATCCGGACCACCCTGCCCAAGGCGAAGGAGCTCCGGCCGTTCGCGGAGCGGCTCATCACCCTGGCCAAGCGCGAGGCCGACCGGCTGCACGCCCGCCGGCTCGTCCTCCGCGACATCCAGGACGCCACCATCGTGAAGAAGCTCTTCGACAGCCTGGGCGCGCGTTACGCCACGCGCCCGGGCGGCTACACCCGCATCCTCCGCCTGGGCCCCCGAAGGGGCGACGGAGCGGAGATGGCGATCGTCGAGCTGCTCGGCTCCGAGTACAAGCCGAAGAGCAAGGACGAGAAGGGCAAGAAGGAGAAGGCCGGCGAAGCGCCGAAGGCCAAGGCCGAGAAGAAGGAAGTCGAGAAGAAGGAACCCAAGGCCAAGGGGCGCAAGAAGGATAAGGCCGCCGAGTAGTCGCGAAGGGCCCCCGAGGGAACCCTCAGGGCTGCGGCTGGGCCAGGGCCTGGGGGGCCGCCGGTGGCGTCTGGGGACGGACCACCGCCGACACCCGATCCCCTACGTAATTGAAGACCGCGGCGAGGAACAGCCGGTGGGCCTGGGTGCGGCGGAACTGCCAGGACGTCACCGTTTGCTCGGCCGCCGTCTTCAGCAGATCGGGACCGCTCACCGCCTGGACCAGGCAGTTCCCTGCGGCGCTGACCGAGAACTGCACCTCCACCACGCCGCTCGTGCCCGCCATGCGCGCGAACGGCGGCGGCACCGGTCTCCGGCCCTTCGCCAGGTCGGGCACTCCCGCCTCCAGCACGACGTCGCGCACGGCGGACGCACCCGACTCGACCTCGGGTGGCGGGGGCGGAGGGGGTGGCGCGCTGATCACCTCCACGGGTGGCGGGGCGGTCTGTCCCTCGGGCGCGGGCGCGGGCGCGGGGTGGGTAGGGTCGGCGGAGGCTGAGGGTGCCGTCGCCGCGGAGGCCGCGGGTGCGGGGTTCGCGGGCATCGCGGTGGCCGGGTCGGGGCCTGCGGGGGCAGGGGCTCCGGCCGTGGTCTCGGCCGGGGCACTCGGCGCTACCGCGGGGGCGGGCGCAGCCGGAGACGCGGACGGCCCCCGTGCGGCCGCCATGGATTCGCTGCGTTGCAATCCGTCCAGCCGCAGCTTCACCTGCGGCGGGTCCTTGCGCTCGCTCGCCACGAAGTCGGCCTGGACGCGGAACGACACCGTCGCCTCTCCGGGCTCGGCCGCGAACCGCCAGGTGCGCAAAGCGCCCAGGAGCACGTTCGTCCAGGGGGCCTCGCCCTTGGCCACCTTGGCATCGCTCACCCGGCCCTCGGAGTCGAGGCTGACCTCGACCACCACGGTGGCCGGTCCCTTCGCGTCACGGGGGAAGGAGGGGGGGATGCCCTGTCGGAGCTCCGGGATCCCTTCCTGCCTCGTCATCTCCGGCAGCTTCATGGCGAAGGTGATGGGCACCGTGAGGCGAACGCTCACCGGCTTGCCGGCGACCTTCGTGACCTCGTAGACCCACTGCCGGGCCGCGGCCAGGGCGGCCTCGTCCAGGCCGGGGACGCTGCGGACGACCCGCGCCTCCGCGACCTTGCCCTCCTTGTCGATGACGAGCTCCAGGATCACGATCCCGCGGATGCCCTGCGCTTGGGCGACCGGCGGGTACTCGGGTTGGACGGTCTTCGTGCGCTTGGGGACGGTGACCCCCCCGCTGCCCGCCGTCACCGGCTCTTCCTGAGCGCGGAGGAGGGGTGCCGCGAGGGGGGCCAGGAGTATGACGGCGGTGACGACGGAAGCGAGTCTCATGATCCTTCCAGTCTACTCCTCTTCCTTCGGCTCCCCGCGCTCCGCCCGGGCCGCCGCCACCACCTTCTCCTGCAGTTGGCCGGGCCCCTCGTCGTAGTGGCCCATCTCCATGTGGTAGGAGCCCCGACCGCCCGTCATTGACGTGAGCTCGGCGTCGTAGGAGAGCATCTCCGAGAGGGGTACCTCGGCCCGGATCACCTGCAGGCCTCCCCTGGGCTCCATGCCCTGGGGCCGCCCGCGCCGGCTCGACAGGTCGCCCATGACCGCGCCCGCGTATTCCTCGGGCACCGCGATCTCCACCGTCATGATGGGCTCGAGGAGGGTGGGTCGGCACTTGGCCACCGCGTCCTTGTAGGCCAGGGAGCCCGCGATCTTGAAGGACATCTCCGAGCTGTCGACGTCGTGGTACTGACCGTCGAAGAGCTCCACCTGGAAGTCCACCATCGGGTAGCCGGCCATGAAGCCGCGGAGGCGCGCCTCCTGGATCCCCTTCTCCACGGCGGGGATGAAGTTCTTGGGGATCGACCCTCCGAAGATGTCGTCCACGAACTTGAAGCCCTCCCCCCGGTGCCGGGGTTTCATGCGGATCTTGCAGTCCCCGAACTGCCCGTGTCCGCCCGTCTGCTTCTTGTGACGGCCGTGCCCCTCGGCCGCCCCCTTGATGGTCTCCCGGTAGGGGATCTTGGGCTTCCTGAGGTTGACCTCGACCTTGTAGCGCTTCTTGAGCTTGCCGACGACCACCTCCACGTGGAGCTGACCCATGCCGGAGAGGAGCATTTCGTGGGTCTGCTCGTCGCGGGAGACCCGGATCACGGGGTCCTCCTCCATGAGCCGGTGGAGGGCGATCGAGATCTTGTCCTCGTCGCCGCGGGTCTTGGGCTCGATGGCGAAGGTCGTGGCGGGCTCGGGAAAGACCAGGGGAGGAAAGACGATGGGATGGGCCTTGTCGCAGAGGGTGTCTCCGGTCAGGGTCTCCTTCAGCTTGGCCACCGCGCCGAGATCGCCGGCCTGGATCTCGGGGACCGCGGTCTGGTTCTTGCCCTGGAGCAGGAAGAGGGAGCCCACCCGCTCGGCGGTGTCCCGGCTCATGTTGTGCACCTGGGTGTCGGCCTTGAGCGTCCCCGAGTACACGCGGAAGAGGGTGAGGCGACCCGCGTGGGGATCGGCGATGGTCTTGAAGACGAAGGTGGAGAACGGCGCGTCCGGCGAGGGCTTCCGCGAGACCTCTGTCTTGTGCACGGGGTCGATCCCCTTGACCTCGCCCCGATCCAGGGGCGACGGCAGCAGGTCGACCACGTCGTCCAGGATGGGCTGGATCCCCACGTTGCGCAGGGAGGAGGCGGGGAAGACGGGGAAGATCTTGCCCGCGAGGACCGCCTGGCGCAGGCCCTTCAGGAGGTCCTCCTGGGGGAGGGTCCCCTTCTCGAAGAACTCCTCCATCAGATCCTCGTTGCTCTCCGCGATCATCTCCACCAGGCGGTCGCGGAGGGCCTTCTCCGCCTCGCGGTGCTCCGCGGGCACCTCCACCGCCTGGAACTTCCCGCTCTGGTCGTCGTTGTAGACGTCGGCCTTCTCGGTGAGGAGATCGGTGACGCCCACGAAGCCCTTCTCCTCGCCCAGGGGGATGACGAGGGGCACCGCGCCCCGGCCGAAGGACCGCTCGAGGGACTCGAGGGTGCGCGAGAAGGAAGCGCGCTCGCGGTCCATCCGGTTGACCACGATCATCCGCGGCAGGCCGTACTCCTCGGCGTAGCTCCAGACCCTCTGGGTCTGCACCTCCACGCCCGCCACCGCGTCCACCACCACGATCGCCCCCTCCACCACCCGGAGGGCGGCGCGGGCCTCGGCCAGGAAGTTCGCGTAGCCGGGAGCGTCGAGGAGGTTGATCTTGGTCTTCTTCCACTCGCCGAAGGCGAGGGCGGTCTGGAGGCTGATCCGGCGCTCGATCTCGTCGGGGTCGAAGTCGGTAACCGTCGTGCCGTCGTCCACCCGTCCCAGCCGGCTCACCGCGCCCATGTCGAGGAGCATCGCCGAGACCAGGGAGGTCTTGCCGCAGCCGCCGTGACCCACGAGGGCGATGTTCCGGATGCTGGCCGCGTCATAGACCTTCATAGGCTTCCGTCCTCCTTCCTGGAGTGCGGCCCTGGACCAGGCCCGAGGGGCGGATCATACACCGGACTATAATCGTGAGGATCGTGGCCTCGGTGCGCGCGCGGCTCGTCGTCGCCTTCGATGCGTCCGGCGTCTCCGGCGCGCTGCTGGCGCGCGCCTTCACCCGTCCGCGGCTCCGCGCCTTCGCGAGGATCGAGCTGCCGCCGGGGGCGCTCACCCCCTCGGCCCTCGGCCCCAACCTCCAGCGGCCCGACGCGGTGGGGGAAGCCCTGGAAACGCTCCGGGGGCGGCTGGGGAGCAGCGCCGGCGCGACCCTCGTCCTCCCCGACGGGGTCGCGCGCGTGCTCCTCTTCGACACCCCCGAGGGGAGCGACGACCGCGACTACGTCCGCTTCCGACTGGCCGCTTCGCTGCCCTACTCCGCCGACGAAGGCACGTTCGACGTCCTCAGGCTGGGGCGGGGGCGGGTCCTGGGGGCGGCGGTCCGGCGCAGCGTGGTCGCCGAGTTCGAGCAGGCCGCGGCCTTGGCCGGCTTCACGCAGGAGCGGGTCGACCTGGCGCCCCTGGTCGCGGTGGGGGGCCTCCTGCAACGCGCCACCGGCGTCCACGTGATCCTGGGAGACGCCGCGCTCTCCCTGGCGATGTTCCAGGGGGCCCGCCTCGCGGCCTTCCGCACACGGCGCCGCGAACCGGGTCCGGGCGAGGCGCAGCGCCTGCTCGAGGAAGCCGAGCGCACCGCGCTCGTCGGGGGCGGCGACGGCGCGGTGTCCTTCGCCGGCCCGGGGGCCCGCGGCCTCGTGCAGGAGCTCGTCGCGTCCGGCCGCCCGGCGTGCCTGGGCCCCGGGGCCGAGAACGCGCCCCTCGACGCCGAGGCGGCTTGGCTGGCCGGAGTGCTTTCGTGAGCGCGCCCGATTTCTCGACCCGACCACGGGCCCGACGGCTCCAGCCCTGGGAGCTCGCCCTGGTGGCGGCGGGGATCCTGGCCGCCGCGCTCTCCGCGCAGGCCATCGTGGGGACGCGGGCCGAAAGCGAGGTCGCCCGGGCACGCCTGGCCGAGGTCCGTAGCGAGATCGAGAGCAGCCGGCGCCGCCTCACCGAGCTGGAGAAGCGAGCGGGCGACGGGGTGACCGGCCAGCTCTGGCTCACCACCGAGGCGCCCCCGCCGCGCGTGCTGGCCCAGCTCGGCGCCCTCCTCCCCCCGGACGTCCGGCTCGACGCCTTGAGCCTCACCTACGGCCGCACCCTCGAGCTCGAGATGCGCGTGGTCGCGCGCACTTCGGGGGCGTACGACCGGCTGTTGGAGCGGCTGGAGGCTTGCCCCCGGCTCAAGGACCTGGTGCTCGGCGCCGAGAGCCGCGCGGGTCGGGTGGAGACGACCGTGCGCGCCACCTTCGTTCCCGGCTCATGATCCTCCGCGCCACCGGCTTCGTCCTGCTCCTCGGCGCGGGCCTGGGCTACGCCGCGATCGTCGTCCCCGCCCGCGACGACCTGAGGGCGGCCCAGGACGGGTTCGCGCGGGCTCGCGAGGAACGCCAGCGCCTCCGCGTGCGCGTGGCCGAGCTCGAGCGGCGGGTCCAGGTGCGCGCGCGGGTGACCGCGGCTCCGCCCGAGCCGGGCCGGGGCGAATCGGCCGGCCAGCTGCGGCGGGCGGTGCTCAGCGAGGTGGAGGCCTCCCGGGTCTCGCGGGTTCAACTCTCGGTCAGCGCCGGGCGCCCTCCGGTGGGGGCCAAGGTCCGCCTCACCCTGGAGGGCAGCTTCCCCGACGTCCTTCCCCTGACCGGGCGGCTCGTCTCCGGGGCCCCCGGCCTCGTGCTCGAGCGGCTGCGGCTGAGCCCGAAGGACGAGCACGTCGTGGCCGAGCTCGAGGGATTCCGGATGGAGGGAGCACCGTGAGGCTGCGTGTCCTGGCGAGCGCGGCGGCCGGCCGCGGCTCCCCCGGAGCGCCGGCCCCCCGTCGTGCCGTCGACGCTGGCCGGTCCCCCCGCGGCCGATCCCGCCGACGAAGAAGGACCGGGGCTCACCCGCGACCCCTTCCGCTATGCGGATGACCCCCGCCCCCGGGCGGCGCGGGCGGTCGGACCGTCGCCGGCGACCCTCGCGTCATCCCCCACGCCCTCTCCTGAGCCCGCGCTACGTCTCGTCGGCCTGGTGCGACGGCCCGACGGCCTGCGGGCCGCGGTGTCGATCGCGGGCGAGGTGGTCGTCCTCAAGCGCGGCGAGTCGGCCGGGGGCTGGACGCTCGTGGCTCTCGACGAGGAGGGCGCGCGGCTGCGCGGCCCGGACGGCCGCGAGGAGTCCCTGGCCTTTTCCGAGTAGCCTTGCTCCCGGGCGCCGCGTCTTCCCGGACACGCGGGCGTTCGCGCCCAGCCACGCGGGAGTCGGTCTTCCTCCCGGAAGTGCCTGGAATACCCCGACATCGAGCGGTGGCACGCCTCTCGCCAGGTCAAGGTCGGGAGGTGGGCCATGGATGCGGGGATCGGCCTTCTGAGCGCAGCCGTGGGGTGCGCCCTGGCCGCAGCGATGGCGTGGCTCGCCATCGACGGCCTTTTCCGGATTACCTTCCGCCGTTGGCGATGATGAATGCCGGGGAGCAACGAGCGACGAGCGAAGCGGGATTCACTCCTGGGCAGCGAGCGGGGGTCTGGAGAGCGCGACTGCCCCGCTCTCCAGCTCAAGGCAAGGTCGAGTCCACCGCGCCCCGGCCGCCCGTGGCTTCACGGTAGTAGGGTTCGAAGCGGGCCCGGATGCGCGCCAGGGCGCGAATGCGCTCGGGGGTTGCGGGAGCCGTCTCGTCCGCCACCAGGACGAAGGCGTGACGGAGCAAGCGGGGGGCCCGCCCCGCCTCGGGAAGGCGCGGGCCCATGGCTGCCACCACGTCCTCGATGCGCACGTCCCGCCGCACCCCCGTGAAGCTCACCCCGACTTCGGGACTGGAGGAGAATTTGAAGGCCCGGCTGGGCTGGAAGTTGTCGGGCTCGTCGACGTAGAAGAGGGGCGGGACTTCCGACGAAGCCCGCAGCCCCATCGCGTACTGGTCCAGGGCGCTGTACCCCTGCGTGATCTCCACCGTCTCGAAGCGGCCCCCGCCGTGATCGACGATCCGGTTCCCCTCCAGCACCGAGGCATCGCTGTTGAAGAAGAAGCTCCAATGCACGAGGCCGCGGCCGAGGAGCCCGTTGCTCGTCCGCCCCGCGCCGTCCCGGAAGGTCACTCGCGCCAGCCAGCGGTGGCCCACCTCGTGGCCGAGGATCTCGAAGCCGTCCACATCGAGGTAGGGGTCGATGGCGTCCATGTAGACGACGCTGGCCAGCGTCCCCCCGCTTCCCCAGGCGGCGGTCTGATCGAGGTTCGGGTCCACCCCGATCCCGCGGATGTCGTTCCGGGTGTTGACCTCGAACGCGAGGGTGCCCGGCACGGGGTTGAGCGGTCGGGTGGTGTAGATGACGATCTGCTCGAAGACGTCGGGATGGCCGGCCAGGAAGCGCCGGCTCACGGAAACGAGGTCCGCCTTCTCGGTCTCGCTGAAGCGCTCGGCCACTGCCCCCGTGCCCGAGCTCCCCCCGCGGGAGAGGTCGGCCGCCTCCACGGTCAGGGTATGGCCCGGCGAGAGGCCCACCACGGCCTCGCGGGTCTCGACCTCGCCGCCGTAGACGAAGTCGATGGCCCCGCTCGGGTAGAGGGTGACCTGGAACGTGTTCCGGTTGATCTGGCCCCCTCCGGGGACGCCGCTCCACACGAAGCTGGCCCGGTCGGGCAGGAGCTGGGCGCCGATGGTCCCGCCGCGCGAGGGATCGAGGGCCGCGAAGAACGGAGCGATGCGGGGCGGCCCGCCCAGGAAGCGGCCCAGGCCGCGTTCGCCCGCCCCCACGTCCGGCGCTTCGAAGGTGAGGTTGCCGTCGGCGTTGACGAAGATCTGGGCCGAGCTTTGCCCGAAGAAGGGGAAGGCGAAGGGCAGGTCGAGGGGGCGCGACCCGCCGCTCGGGATGCCGAGGGGTGTTCCGGGAGAATCGAGGCCAAGGCCGAGGCGCGACACCTGATAGCCCCCCGCGGCGTTCGGCAAGAAGCGCAGCCCGGTGTGGTCGAGGTCGAAGGGGTTGCGCCGGATCACCAGGTCGCCCCGGTCCTGGAGGACCGCGACCTGCCCCTCGTCGTGGTCGGGCTGGGCGGCGAAGGACGGCCCCCCGTCCTGCAATTGCGCTCCGTACCGATGCAAGGCGAGGAACCCCGGGGCGGAGCCGGACTCGGTGCCGCACCCCGGCCGGGCGGCAGACACGGGTGCGGGCCCGGGCCCCGAGGCACCCGCGGGGACGCCCTGCTCCCCGCAAGCGGTGAGGCCCGCCGTGAGCACGAACAGGGCGGCGGAACCGTACGAACGCGTGGACACTCGGAGAGATTATAAAGCGGCGCGGCCGCAGGAGAGCCAGGAACGAGGCCGTTTTCTTGACCCCCTTGGGGGTGCGTGCTAGATTCCGCTTCGCCGCGACCCACCGAAGGAGAGATGCCCAGGAGAGAGAAGTTCGGGAAACTGGTCCTCCTCGAGGAAACCGAGTCGACGGGCCTGGGCCCTGAATACCGCGCCGCCAAGCTGGGCACTGCGGGTCTCGAGAGAATCGTCACCATCCTCCGTTTGAAGCCTGCGGTTTCGGGGCACCCCGACCTCGCGCGCGCCCTCATGGACCAGGCCAAGGTCGCGGCCCAGCTCCAGAACCCCAACGTCCTGAAGATCCTCGGCATCGGCAAGGTCGAGCAGAGCTACTACATCTCCCAGGAGCACGTGGAGGGGAAGAGCCTCGGAGTCATCCTCGACCGCTGCCGGCAGGAGTCCTTCCCCCTGGCGGTGGAGCACGCGTTGCTCATCTCGAGCAAGGTCGCCTCCGCCCTGGAGTACGCCCACGGGCGCCGCAACGAATCGGGTGCTCGCTACTTCCACGGGCTGCTGACCCCATCGTGCGTGCTCGTCTCCTACGAGGGCGAGGTGCGGGTGAAGGGCTTTGGCCAGTGGCCGAGCCACGTCCGGGAGGCGGGGGTCCTGGTGGCCGATGACTTTCGCTACCTCGCCCCCGAGCAGAGCGGGGGGGGAATCGGCGACACCCGCTCCGACATCTACTCGTTGGGAGCGCTCCTCTACGAGGCCCTCACCGGCCAGGGGCCGGATGGCACCGAACTCGCAACCCGCGTCCCGGAGGCGAGGCTCGTGAGCCCCACGGGCGACGACGCCCAGCTCCCGAAGCCCCTCGGGGACATCCTCCGGAAGCCCCTCCCCGCCGACCCCAACTCCCGCTACGCCGAAATGCAGGACATGCGGAAGGCCATCGACACCCTGCTCTTCTCCGGCGACTTCTCCCCGACCACGTTCAACCTCGCGTTCTTTATGCACTCCCTCTATCGCGAGGACATCGAGCGAGAGGCGCGCGCTCTCCAGGAGGACCAACAGGCGAGCTACCAGGAGTTCATCACCGAGGAGCCGCGGCCGGCCGCCCCTCCCAACACCAAGACCGAGCCCATCGATCCCCGCCTGTTGCCCCCGCTGAGGCCGCCCGAGGCGGCGATCGCGCCCGAGCCTCCCCCGCCCCCCGTGCCCCACGCCACCCGCGCCGCTCCCGCGCCTCACGAGAGCGGCCCGAGTCTCACCGCGAAGGAGGCGGCGGCCGGGTTCACCTTCCACCGGGGAGAGAAGCAGGGGAGCAAGACGCCGCTCTACCTGGGACTGGGGGCAGTGCTGGTCCTGGGGACGGTGGGTGCCGGTGCGTTCTTCATGCTCGGAGGGGCGGCGGCGCCCCCGCCCGCGGCCCCGCCCGTCACCACCCTCAGTCCGGCCGAGGCGGCCGCCATCCAGCGGGTCAAGGAGCTCGAAGAGAAGCTGGCCGCCCTCGAGAAGGAGAAGGCGGAGGCCGAGACGAAGGCGGCCGACGACGCCAAGAAGAAGATCGAGTCGCAGGCCGCAGCCAAGGGGCAGCACGTGGATGAGGTCGCCCTCCAGAAGGCGCAGGAGGAGGCGAGGCGGAAGGCCAGGGAAGAGCAGGACCGGCGGCAGCAGGAGGAGCTGCGTCGGCTGGCGGATCAGAAGAAGGCCGAGGAGGAGCGGCTGGCCGAGGAGCGGCGATTGACGGAGGAGAGGCGCCTCGCCGAGGAGCGCCGCAGGGCCGAGGAGGCGGCGAAGGCCGCGGAAGCCGCCCGGGCCGAGCAGGCCCGCCACGCCTCCCCCCACGACCCAGGCCGCAGCGGCGCCCGCCACGACCTTGCCGGGCATCAGGCCGGGCACCCTCGTCAACCTGAGCGACCCCGGGGTCATCCCCCCTGTCGTGGAACGCGCCCCTCCCTCCGTCTATCCGCCGATCGCGCTGCGCCAGCGGGCCGAAGGCACGGTCGAGCTGAACGTGCTGGTGGACGAGAAAGGGACCGTGGTCGACGCCCAGGTCGTCCAGGGGGCGGCCGGCCGCTCGGGCCTCAACGAGGCGGCGCTGGACAGCGTGAAGAAGCGGCGCTACCGCCCCGCCACCAAGGACGGCGTCCCGGTCAAGGTCTGGATGTCCGTTCGCATGAAGTTCGAGCTGCCGAAATAGGGCTCAGGTCTTCTCTTCGCCGCCGGCTTCCGACCGCCGGCCCAAGCAGTCCTTGCAGATGCCTTGAGTGGCGGCATCCCCGGGGGCGAGACCCCGTACGCAAACAGACGCACCGGCGGGG
>WNFJ01608258.1_pt1 | contig 14014 bp, 9 predicted proteins | sample 5400461 | NCBI WGS metagenome assembly WNFJ01 (sample SAMN13153349, study PRJNA577476) | soil metagenome | isolation source: 115 cm saprolite on Douglas fir-dominated hillslope | place: USA:California | collected 2013-09-17 | reverse complement strand
TACGGTTACGGCGCCACCGAATTGATCGGCCTGGGGGCGGATATTGATAATGCGCTCACGAATTTCATGTCGTCCAATCCCGGGCGGTTCGGGGCGAATCCGGGGCTTGCCGATACGGCCTCGGTCACGAATGGAATGGGGGCCATCCTTGGACTGGTGAACGACGATTTTCATACCAACCAGTTCGACCGTAGCGGCAACCCTCTGGCGCTGGGTGCGCCGCAGGTGCGTTCTTTCATCGAACACGATTATGCGCTTTACGCTGGGGATACGTTTCGCGTAAACCGCAGTCTAACGCTGACTTTTGGTTTGCGCTGGGAGGATTACCGGCCGCCGTACGAGGCACACGGATTGCAGTCGACATCGACAGTTCCTCTGACGCAATACTTCGCGGAGCGCGATCGTCTTCAGAGCCAGGGCGTGCCACAAAATGGGATGCCTAACGCTACCCTGAGTTGGGCACTGAATGGCCCGGCGAATGGCAAACCAACTTGGTGGAAGCCTTCCAATCTGAATTTCGGACCGCGCTTCGGATTGGCTTACGCTCCGACCGGCCGAGGCGGTTGGCTCGGGAAGGTGTTCGGAAAAAGTGGAGCGTTCCGAGCTGGAGCCAGCATGGTCTATGATCGCTTTGGCAGCGACCTGATCACGCAGTACGATCAGAACGGCTCGCTGGGCGTGGCCAATAAAGAGAATCTCCCGGATTCGTACAGCTTCAGCACTAGCGGGCGCTACACCGGCGCCGCGCCGACGTTACCAACTCCTCCGCAAGAGACGTTCCCCTATACGCCACCTCAGATTGCTGCGATCGCCGGTGACTTCGAGGGCATTTCGCCAAATCTGAAGCCGCCATACGCGTATGTTCTGAATGCCAGCTTCGCGCGGGAAATTCCCGGTGGGATGACGATCGAGGTCGGCTACGCCGGGCGCCTTTCTCATCGGCTCCTGATGGAAGGAGATGTCTACACTCCGCTCGAGTATTTCAAAGATCCGAAGTCTGGAGTTACTTGGGAACAGAACGCGGCCAAGGTGAGAGCTTTGTTTGATTCCGGCTTGACTGTGAACCAGGTAAAGGCCAATCCGAGCCTGGTGCCAACGCTGCCGTTCGTCGAGAACATGTGGCCCACGCTGGCGAATGTGGATGTCGCAGGGAGTGCCTCAGCGAACTATTTTATGTGCGTATATCAGGACTATGGCGGGAGCTATCTCGACTGTCTCCATGCCTTGGATCGCAACGTCACGAGCTCCTACTTCCCCGGCAAGTGCCTGTCGGCGACTGGGTGCTATACGTTCTTCCCGCAGCAGGGCAGTTCGATGCCGACGTGGATGAATAGCGGCACGGCCGCGTATCACGCTTTAACCGTGTCGCTGCGGCGCAGGTTTTCCAGGGGCTTGTCTTTCGATTTTAACTACACCTGGTCGCACTCGATCGATGATGGATCGGCCGCGGAGTCTGGAGCTGGAGAACAGGGTGCGGCGATTCAGAACATATACAATACGAGGGAATTCCGTGGTTCATCCGATTTCGATATGCGGCACAACATCACCGGCAATGTGCTCTACCAGTTGCCGTTCGGCAAGGGCAAGGCCATGTTCCACGACGCTCCCGGGTGGGTGGACGCGATCGTCGGTGGGTGGCAGGTGTCCGGCTTGACGCGGTTTCGCACAGGGCTGCCTACCACGGTGGCGGGCGGTCTGGAATACAACGCCAATTACTGGCTAAGCTCGCTCGCGATCGTCACGGGACCTGTCAAGACCGGGCGGCACATCGATCAGAACGGGAATCCCAGCATCTTTGCGAATACGAGCGCCTCGAACTCCTTTGCGGACGAGCTTCCAGGGCACACAGGGCAGCGCGCAGCCGTACGACTGGCTTCTTTTTTTAACACCGATATGGCGGTGACAAAGGGATTCAAGTTGCCTCGGGAAAGCCAGCGGATTCAGTTCCGGGCGGAGGCCTTCAACGTGTTTAATAACGTCAACTTCACAAACCCGAGCTTGGCGTTAACTGCGCCGTCGACCTTTGGCGAATTCCAGGGTGTGATGGACCCGCGCGTGATGCAGTTCGCGCTGCGATACGAATTCTGAGGGGATTTTGGCGCGCAAGTGCGCGCCATTGCTAATGTTAGCTATGTAAGTCCTATTTTGGAGGACCTACATTGGGTTTTTGCCGAGGGAAAGTGATTCTAAGCGCTTACGCAGTTGCGAAGGTGGCGCCGTCGGGTTCGCGGGTACACCCGGAGGCGTAATCGAGGCGCATCACGAGAGTGGATATCTGAACTTCGGGACAAAGCTCGGGGACGGGCAGCTCCAGTGCTATGCGGGAGCCTTGGTCCGGTGCTTCCTTGGCCAGAACGATCACGCGAGAACTCAAATACAAGGCCTCTTGTGTATTGTGGGTCACGAAAAGAACCGTAATTCCGGTGTCGCGCCAGAGCTGGCGAATCAGGCGTTGCATGTCCTTGCGCGTGCCTGGATCGAGCGCGCTGAACGCTTCGTCCAAGAGCAGAATCCTGGGATTGTTGATGAGGGCTTGGGCGATGGCAACCCGCTGCTGCATGCCGCCGGAGAGTTGGTCCGGATATTTACCGGCGTCGGCAGTGTGCAAACCGAGCCGGCGGATATAGTGCATGGCTTCTTGCCGAAATTGGCGACGGCGACGGAAGTAACGCGGGGTCAGACGAGTGAGTAGATTGAATTCGTTGACCTCGGGCCCGAAGGTGATGTTGCCGAGAACGGTCCTATCGGGAAACAGCGAGTATTTCTGAGGCACGAAGCCGCAGGTGCGATCGGGCTGGCGGCGTTCGGCACCATCAATTAGGACGCGGCCAGCGGTTGGCTGTTCCGAGCCAAGGATGAGCCGCAAAAGCGTGGACTTACCACAACCGGTCTGACCCAGCAGACAGACGAATTCTCCCTCTTCGATGCTCAAATCGACGCCGCTCAATACCGGGCGAGACGGCGAACCGTAGGCGACAGAAACATTCTCGATGTGAATCAAAGCCATGCGTGTCAGGCCTCGTGGAACCAGGGGTGGAGCTTGCGATTGATAAGGCGCATCGCCAGGTCCACCAGGAAAAGCAGCAACGCCACCCACAATACATAGGGGATAATTACATCCATTCCCATGTGCCGGCGCAGCAAGGCGATCCGGTAGGCAAGCCCGTCGGTGGAAGCGATCATCTCTCCCGCAAACAGAAACAGCATGACCGCTTTCAGGTTGAGACGGATGCTGTTTAGCACGCGCGGCGTGATCTGCCGGAGGACGACACGGTAAGCAACGTCGAAATCGCCGGCGCCGAGCGTAAAGGCTTTGACGATTTGCTCACGGGGCACACTGCGAGTCAGATTGCAGGTGTCCAGAATGATGGTCGGAGTTACGCCGATGACAATCAGCATGATTTTGGACAGTTCATCGATGCCGAAAGCGATGAACAGAATCGGCAAGAGCGAGAGAGCGACAATCTTGTCAAAGAAGAGCACAAAACGCGAAAAGAAAACTCCGACGTACGGGAACAGACCCATGTGGAGGCCAAGGATGACGGCGGGAATCAGCAGCAGCAAGCTATAGAAGAAGCGGCGCGAGGTAGCCTTGGTGTCCTTCCAAAGCATGCTTGCGAAAAAGCGTTTCGGCAAACTTGCATTTTCTGCGATGGATTGCTCGTCGTCCTCCTGGGCACGATGCGATCGTCGGTATTCTCCTGATGGCGCCTGTGGGCGGTCTGAAGGTAAAGCCCGATTCCCAGAGCGAACAGGAACCAGGAGAGAAGAATGGCCCAGGTCCGGCTGGGTATGGCGTGGACGAGTTGTAATTTATTCCCCATGGATCCTTCTTACAACTTGGCTTGCGAGGCCATCTCCATGTAAGCGGTCTCAAAACGCAAACGAACATGGTCGGCCTTGCCCTGTATGGAACCATCCGGATACCGAATCGCGACATCGTCGACGGAACCGGTTTTCTCGCCCAAAAGCCCGTGTTCAAAACAGAATTGCCGCACCAGCGCCATTTTCTGTTTAAGTTCCGGCGACTTGCCGAATTGCGCCGCAGATTGCGGCTGATAGAACATTTTGGTAGTGCTGAGCTGCTCCCTATAAGAGGCCAGAGAATCGGCCGAGCCTTCGGCGATGGCGGCCAGCACCTTGTCGGCAGAAGGGTCTTGCGCCGACATCAGTCCCATCATTTCGTACCACGCGCCGGCCAGGGCTTTGGCAAATTTCTGTCCGGAGCCATCGGGCCGATCGAGCACGTCTGTACGCACGACGGTAAGGTCGAGAATCTCGCCGGGAATTTGCGATGAGTTGAAAAGCGAAGATACGCCCTTCTCTTTCGAAAGCTGAGAAAGCATTGGCTTCCAGGTGACCACGGCGGAAGCGCTGTTGTCGCTAATGAACGCGGACTGAATGTCGGAATCAGAAGTGTTGATTTTGCGTACCTGCTTGATCCGGCCGCGCAAGCCATTCATGGTTAAGGCGCGGTCGAAGAGGTACTCCGAGACGGTTTTCTCCACCAAGAGCATTTTCTTGCCCGGCAGGTCCTTCATTTGGAGGCCATTGCGCACCAGCAGGGCGTCATTCCCATTGGAATAATCACCAATGATGACGACGGTGGTGGGTACACCCGACGCGGCGGGCATGTCCAACGCTTCCATGTTGGTCATGGTGCAGGCGTCGATGTTGCGCGAGACGAAGGCGTCCAGCGAGGGGGCATAATCGAAGCGCTGGACCTTGATGGTGATGCCGTACTTGTCCGCCCACTTCTTAAGAATTCCAGACTTTGCCAGGTAGTGATACGGCGTCCAGCCTGCGTAGATAGACCAACCGACGGTAAATGCCGGTTTCTGAGCAAAGGCGGGCGTTGCCAGCAGTAAGAAGAGCGACAGAGAGCACAGTATCATTCTGAGCTCCCGCAAGACTGAAGCCCGGCGGGGACTTGAGCGATTCATATTCTGCGAAATCTTAGCGCGAGGGCGCCCTCGCTATGATTGAATCTTTCGATGGCTGTGATTCACAGATTTGATGATGTTAGGTAGTTGCGCCAGCTTCCGAAGCGCGTGATTTCGGCAGCATTGGCGAGTGCGTAAGGCTCGCAGATAAAGCATTTGACCAATTCGCCGGAATCCAGCGCGACGGTGCCGATGCCGGAGGGCTCGGGGACCTCCGCCACGAAACTGCCGAATTGGTCCTCCGGTATCGTCCAAACCTCCACTTCAATGCCAGGTCCCTGGAATTGGTCGTCGCGCACCAAGCCGGGTTTGGGTGGCTTGGTACCCGCCAGCGCATAGAGCCGGTAGCCGGGTGCTGTACGGCAGGTCTTTTTCAGGCGTGCGCCGCGCTGGGTCAATTGCGAATTCAGAGGTTGGCCCGTGAGATGAGCGCCCACCACGGCCAGCTCCACGCACCCGGGCGACTTGTCAAGGAGCGGAGCCTTCGCGCCGAGGTAGCGATGCGCAAGTGCCAGCAGAGCTTCGTCCGAAAACGCGGGTCCTATGAAAGAAACCCCAAATGGCAGGCCGTTCGCGCGGAAGCCGGCGGGAGCGGCAACGGCGGCGAGGTCCATCAGGTTTACAAAATTTGTGTAGTAGCCGAGATTCGTGTTCAGCTTCACCGGATCCAACGCCACCTGGTCGTGAGTATAAATGGTTCCGGTGGTGGGCAAGACGAGCAGGTCCATGGTGGCCCAATGTTTGGCGGCCGCCCGGCGCAAATCCATGAGGCGATATTCAGCTTCGAACACATCCACAGCGGTGTAGCGTTCGCCGCCAGAAATAATGCGGTGCACCACGGGGTTCATTTCATTCGAATGCCTAGGAAAGAAAGATTGAATGGCAGCCAGTCGCTCCGCCACCCAGGGGCCGTCGTAGAGCAAGTCGGCGGCGGCGCGGAAGATTGAAAAATCGATTTCGATTTTCTCGCCGCCGAGATTCTTCACTTTGCGGACTGCCTCTTCGTATAGCGCTCGCGCTTCTTCGTCTCCGAAAAATTCAAGCTGTTCAGGCGGAGGAACACCGAACCGGAAAGGAGCATCCAGCCAGGGCGCGGCATCTTCACCGGGCCGAGGAGTGCGGGAATACGAATCGCCGGAATCAAAACCCTTGGCGGCGCGCCAGACCACGTGCGCCACGTCGCAAGTGGATGCCATGATGGAGACGCAATCAAGCGTGCGGCAAGCCGGGACCACGCCCGCGGTGCTGAGCAAGCCTCGCGTTGGTTTCAGGCCAATCAAATTGTTGAACGCTGCCGGCACGCGGCCCGAACCCGCTGTATCGGTGCCGAGGGAAAACGTCACGAGACCCTTCGCCACTGCTACTGCTGAGCCCGAACTCGAGCCGCCGGAAATGTACCGCTCGTCGAACACGCTGGAGCAGGCGCCGAATGGGGAGCGCGTCCCGACCAATCCGGTGGCAAATTGATCCATATTCGTCTTGCCGATCAGGATGGCGCCTGCATCCTCGAGACGTTGGACCACGATCGCGCTTGAAGCAGGCGTGTAGGCATAGGCCGGACAGCCAGCGGTCGTCGGCATCCCGGCAACATCGATGTTGTCCTTGACGGCGAAGGTCATTCCAGTGAGAGGGCCCCGCGGGGACTCTTCCAGCTCGCGCGGCCGCGCCCGAGCCAGCGCGCTCTTGCGCGGAACCAGCGAAATCCAAACTGGACTCAGAGGCGCGACTTCCAAACGGTCATAGACTGCTGCGACCTTTTCCGAAATACTCATGCTGCTGCCTCTGTACGAAGCGCCAGTAATACTTGTCCCGAGGAGACCAGCGATCCTGGCGCACAGTGCAGTTTTTCCACGGTACCTGCGCTCGGAGCCACAACGGCGATCTCCGTTTTCATCGCTTCGAGCACTAGCAGTTTCTGTCCTGCTTCCACCCTTTGTCCCGTTGCCACGGCAATTGTCCAGACGCTTGCGCCAATTGGAGAACGCACGGGCTTGCAGCCCTCAGGGGTATCCAAATCGCTATGCGATGCGCTGAACGCATCCGGCGGCGCGACATACTCGACTTGACCGGCGGCACTCCATCGCTCGCGCTCAGCCTCGAAAGCTTGCTGCTGGCGTTCTTTGAATTCGGCGGCATCCGCGTCGATTGATTTCAGGAACGCGTGGTAGTCGCGAAGCCGAAATTCCGTTGTTTCGATGTGGAGAGAATACTGGCCGTGAGGGAAGGCGTCGCGAATCTCCAGTAGCTCGGCCGCACTTACCGGGAAAAAGCGTACCTGATCGAAGAAGCGCAGCAGCCAAGGCGTTCCTTGTGGAAACTCCTTCGTCGATCGAAAAGTGTTCCACATCTGGACGGTGCGGCCGACGAATTGATAGCCGCCCGGGCCTTCCATGCCGTACACGCAGAGGTAAGCGCCGCCGATTCCCACGGCGTTCTCGGGTGTCCAAGTTCGGGCGGGATTGTATTTCGTGGTCACCAGACGGTGGCGCGGATCCACCGGCGTGGCTACCGGCGCTCCCAGATAGACGTCGCCTAGCCCGAGCACCAGGTAGCTGGCGCCGAAGACAATGCGGTGAACTTCATCGATGGAATCGAGGCCGTTGATGCGGCGAATGAATTCAATATTGCTGGGACACCAGGGCGCATCGGGCCGCACACCTTGAGTGTATTTGCGAATGGCAAGTTGAGTGGCGGGATCATCCCAGGAAAGTGGGAGATGAACCACGCGCGACGCCACGGTGAGGTCGTCGAGGTCGGGAATCCGCCGCTCGCACTCCTCGAGCGCCTCCAGCAAGCCCTCTCGAGACACGCGAGAATCGTAGTGGATATGCAGCGACCGCACACCCGGCGTGACATCAATGATCCCGGGAAGATTCATCACACGTAATTGCTGTTCCAGTGCATGGACGCGAAAGCGCTGGTTCAGATCGAGCACGTTTGGCCCGTATTCCACCAGCAGGTACCTGTCGCCGTCTGCCCGGCAGACCACCGCAGGCGCGCCGTTCGAATCGGAGCGGCGACTCAGTATTGGATCTTCGCGCATGCTTGTGGCCGGCAGCACGGGTAGCTCTCCGGAGAGTGTTTCCAGGCACGCTTCCACAGCACAATTCAATTCCAAGGCTTGCTCAAGAGAGAGCGCGCGGAACCGCACGATGTCGCCGGCCTTGAGCTGCCCGATCTTCCATAGTTCGGCCTCGACGATCGTCACCGGACAAACGAAGCCACCCAGGCTCGGACCATCCGGCCCGAGAATCACTGGCATGTCACCAGTGAAATCGATCGTGCCCACCGCGTAAGCATTGTCGTGAATGTTGGACGGGTGAAGACCAGCTTCGCCGCCGTCCTTGCGAGCCCATCGAGGCTTTGGGCCGATCAGCCGCACGCCGGTGCGGTCCGAATTGTAGTGCACCTTCCACGCCGACGAGAAAAACACGTCAATGTCTTCAGGAGTGAAAAAATCCGGAGCTCCATGCGGCCCGTAGAGGACGCCAATCTCCCACGCGCTTCCATATTGAGGAATCAAGCCCTCTGGAAGTTCGCGGGTTTTGCGCGAGTCGACATGAGAGGTATCGATGTGCAGGACGTCTCCCGCGTGAAGCGCGCGGCCAGACTGACCACCGAATTTCCCGAGGATAAAAGTGGAGCGGCTGGCAAGATACGGCGGCGCTTCAATGCCGCCGTCAACTGCAAGATAAGCGCGCGCGCCCGCGCCTTGAGCGGATCCCATCTCCAAGACTGAGCCGCTGGGGACAAACACTGCTCGCCACCGTGGCACCGGCCGGCCGTTCAACCGCGCACCGAAATCAGCGCCGGTCAGAGCAATCCTGTTGTCGCAAGCAAAACGCAGGGTCGGGCCAGAGATCGTTATTTCAAGTCCGGCAGCGGTAGGCGCGTTGCCAACTAAACGATTCGCCAAGCGAAATGCCAGCGGATCCATGGGCCCCGATGGCGGCACACCAACATGCCAGTAGCCCAAGCGCCCGGGGAAATCCTGAATTGTGGTCTGCGTGCCCGGCTCCGTAACGTCAATGCTACGGGGGTGATACGGAAAATCACTCAGGAAGGATGTCGTGACGCCTCCAGCGGCCAGAGCCGGATGTTCACAGACCTGCCGCAAGTACCCGAGGTTGGTCTCCAGTCCGGAGAGCTCGCATTCGCGCAACGCAGCGCGGAGCCCGTCGAGCGCTTCCATGCGGCTCGACCCATGCACGATTATTTTCGCCAGCATGGGATCGTAAAACGGCGTTACTTCGGTTCCCGCCTGCACCCACGTCTCGCCGCGGGCATTCCCGGGCCACACAACGTGCGAGAGCACGCCCACGCTGGGCTGGAAATTCTTTGCGGGGTCCTCTGCGTAAACCCGCGCTTCGATCGAACATCCCGATGGCCGAATGTTAAGCTGGTCGAGCGAAAGATTCTCGCCCGCGGCCTGTCTCACCATCCACTCCACCAAGTCGATGCCGGTCACTTCTTCAGTTACGCCATGCTCCACTTGCAGGCGCGTGTTGACCTCGAGAAAATAGAAATCCCCGGCGGAGTTGTCGTAGATAAACTCGACGGTGCCCGCCGACTGGTAACTCACGGCCCTGCCGAGCTGAACCGCGGCCTGCAAGAGCCTTTGCCTGACTGCGCTCCTGAGTCCCGGCGCGGGCGTTTCTTCGATAACCTTCTGGTTCCTCCGCTGTACCGAGCAATCCCGCTCGCCTAGAGCGGCCACCGAGCCGCGGCCATCGCCAAAAATTTGAACCTCAATGTGCCGAGCTTGGGAAACGAATCGTTCCAGGTACAATCCGCCGCTTCCGAAGTTCGCTTGGCTCAGGCGCGTGACCGCATCGAAGGCCTCGTGCAGTTCCGCAGGAGAAGCACACAGCCGGATGCCGATGCCACCGCCGCCCGCTGTGCTTTTCAACATGACTGGATATCCGATGCGGCCGGCGGCTTCGACCGCGGCGTGGATATTTTCGAGCAATCCGCTGCCCGGCAGTAAGGGCACACCATTTTCGGCTGCGATCCGGCGCGCCACGTGTTTCAGGCCGAAGTCGCGCATCTGCTCCGGAGTCGGCCCGATGAACATGATCCCGTGCGCCAGGCAGGCTTCCGCGAATTCCGCGTTTTCGCTGAGAAATCCGTAACCTGGGTGAATGGCCTCCGCACGGGTCTTGCGCGCGGCCTCAAGCAAGGTGGGTATGGAGAGATAGCTCTGCGCGGGTGGCGGGGGTCCGATGAACACGGATTCGTCCGCTTGGCCCACGTGCGGCGAATGCCGGTCGGCCTGCGAATAAACGGCCACGGAGGCAACGCCCATCTTGCGCAGCGTTCGAATGATGCGGCACGCAATCGCTCCACGGTTGGCGATCAGGACCTTGCGAAACATCACTTCCCGGCCCCATCCCAGATCAGCACTTGGACGGGAGTGGGGTTGTAGGCGTTGCAAGGATTGTTCAACTGGGGACAGTTGCTGATCAGCACAAGAACATCCGTTTCCGCGCGCATCTCCACGTATTTTCCAGGATCGGAAATGCCATCTTCAAAGGTGAGCTTGCCCTCTGGCGTTACTGGGACGTTCATAAAGAAATTGATGTTACTGGTGATATCGCGCTTGGTCATTCCGTGATCCCACTCCATCACAGCTTTCAGAAAGCTGTTGCGGCATGCGTGCATGTGCCGCTTTTCGAGGGCATAGCGCACCATGTTGCTCTCGGTCGCGCAGGCGCCGCCCAGCGTGTCGTGCCGCCCGCACGTGTCGGCCACGATCGTGAGCAGCACGGTGCCGTTGGTCGAAATCAAGTTCGTGCCAGTGGTGAGATAAATGTTGGTCTGCTGCTGAATCGTATCTTGGGCGCTGTAACGGTCCGAGTAGTCGTGCGCGTTGTAAAACAGAGTGTCGACAGCCTGATTGCCGCGAAGATCGACAATGCGGAGGCACTGGCCCTTTTTGAGCCCATGAATCCATGGCTCACCTGCCGGAATCACCTGGCTGTAGATTGCCTTTGCTGGATCCAGCTTGCTCTCGACCAAATTTATTCCGTTCATGGTCTCCGTAGCCTCATAGGAAATACCTCTCCGTCAGCGCGAAGCCGCGTCCGTTTTCCGGCCGCGAAATGCGGCAAGCATCATCTGGACCCGGCGCGGTGACTCGCCGGATCGAGACAAGCACTGGCTTCGGTTCGTACCTTGGATTGGGATCGAGCGGGTGCTGGCAGGTGTTGAGAATAGCAAGCACGTTCATCTCCGCGCGAAGCCCGACGTGGTCGCCGGCTTTAGAGTTCCCTTGCGCGAAGCTCATGCCGCCGTCCAATGCTACATCGACCCGGCTGAAAAAATTCACGTTGGCAACGAGGTCGCGCGGTCCGAGCCCCCACTTGCCCAGCTCAATCAAAAAAGTGTCGTGACCGTTCTTGTGGTAGTCATTGCGGTGCTCCTGATAGCGAGAAGGCCCGTATTTTGCGTCCACCAGTTTAGCGCTTGAAGTTCCGCCGATCGGATCGTGCCAGCCAACGGTATCCTCGATGATAGAGCAGAGGATTCGGCCCATGTCCGAGTACAACACAAATTCTTTGGTAAGCCGCGCGACATGCTGCGCCTTGAGTGTATCCGGCATGTTGTATCTTTCCGCAGGACACTCGAAGTTGTAGAAAACTGCGCCGACATTCGCTCCGCCTTGCAAATCCGTAATGCGCAGGGCCGTTCCGCGCTTGAGCACATGGGACCATGTAGCGCCTCCGTGAATGATTTCCTCCCAGAGAACGGAAGTTTCGTTCATGTAAAGCTCTCCTCGAAGATTTTCGAAACTTTGCTTGTCAGCGAAGGATCAAGAGGCAGGAGGGCCGCAGCAAACGTCCATGCCCGTCAGCCGCAGGTACACCGCAATCGAAATTTGCGTTCTTTTGTTACGGCCTGAGTAGATCGAAATCATTGCGCGTAGTCTCGCACACCTCGTTCGCCCACACAAGAAAAAGGATAGCAAGCGCCAGTTCAACTCATCTACGATTACTCCCCACACCGAATCCTTTCAAGCCATGATCTGGCATCTTCTGGTATCTCATCCGAAATTGCGAGTCGCTGAGATGAAATGGGAATCCGTTCAGTCTCAGGCGAAACCTTAAGCACACTACTCCCACCGGGGATTCGCATTCCCCTCTCCGCCAGCAATTCACTCCACGGCGTTTACCCGCTCCGCTGCACTCCAAGCTGTCAAATCCTTCCTCCTCAGACTTGCAAAGACCTTTGCCAGGTCCGTGTGGCGCTCTCCCTGAGAAATCCCTTCAGGATTTAGCGTTCGAACCACAGGTGGACTCCGGGCATCGAGTGAGAGAGAATCTTTGCCGTGTTTGACCGTCTCTCTCAAGCTCTGGCTGCATTCCTGTTCTCGTTCGTCGTCGCTTCAAACTTAACTGCCCAAACTGCTCGAAACACCTCTGCAGCGAAGGACCCTGCCCGCTCCGCATATCTCGACCCAAGCCTCCCACTGGAACAACGTGTGATCGATCTTGTCTCTCTCCTCGAAGCGCATGCACAAGTCAACGCAAAATCTCTTGCGGAAAAGCTCGGCTTCGCCCGCGACGCAAAACTTCTCATCGTCCATGCCGACGACGTCGGCGTAACTCATTCCGTAAATGCGGCAACGATCAAAGCTCTGGACACTGGCCTCGTCAACTCTGCCAGCATTATGGTTCCCTGCCCGTGGTTCCCGGAAATTGCCGATTACGCCAGATCTCATCCCGATCTTGATTTCGGCCTTCACCTTACTCTGACCAGCGAACGCGTCTACTACCGCTGGGGCCCGGTTGCTTCAAGAGACAAAGTTCCGAGCTTGGTCGACGAGAATGGATATTTCCATCACGACTGGACGGCCGCGACAAAAATCAATCCAAAAGAAGTCGAGTTGGAGCTTCGCGCGCAAATTGATCGTGCTTACGCCATGGGCGTCCGTCCCACGCATCTCGATTCCCACCAATATCGCCTCTACGAAAATGGCAAAGACCTCATTGAGGTAATTCTGCGCCTCGGTCATGAATACAAGTTGCCGGTTTTCGTCGCGCGCGATTGGTTCGCCAGCCACCCCGATCTCGAATCTACGTTGCCTCCCGCCGACATCGTCCTCGACCACACCGTCACCATCTCCCCCGGCGTCCCCCCGGAAAAGTGGGCCGACTTCTACAAGAACGCCCTAAAAACACTTCAACCTGGCGTCACCGAGTTCGTCATTCACGTCGCCTTTGCCGACGAAGAGATGAAAGCCGCCACGCGCGAGCGTGACACTTGGGGCGCCGCCTGGCGCCAGCGCGATTTCGATTTCTTCACTAGCCTCGAGTTCCGCCGGTTGCTTCAAGAACAAAACATCAAGCTCGTCACCTGGCGGGAATTGGCCCACGCCCTCCAGCACTGAGTCCTGCCGGCCGCTCGCCTCATCTTTCCTCCGGACACCATTCCGCGTTATTTTCTGTGTGAAAGCTCTCGTTCGAATGAGGCGCACATATGCTCGCTCAACCTGTTCCGCCAAAAAAATCCACCTTCAAGAATCGCTTCCTCTATTCCTGGGCCGCTCTCGGTATCGCCGCGCTCGTCGTCGGCTGGATCCTTTTCTCCCGCTGGTACGAAAACCGCGGCATTGAAAAGCACGCCAACGAGGAGAGAACCCAAAAACAGCAGGAACAGGATCGCCTCGCCCTCGAACAACTCGGCGGAAAGGAGCTCGCCATCCAAGACTTCTACGCCTCTCCGGGAGAGATTCGCCGCGGCGAAACCGTCCAGTTGTGCTACGGCGTGGCCAACGCCAAAACCGTCAAGCTCGAACCTCAGCCCAATCCCGTCTGGCCCTCGTACTCCCGCTGCGTTGACGTAACTCCCACTAAATCAACCACCTACACACTGACTATCACCGATGCCGCCGGCAACACCCGCACTCAGAGTCTTGAAGTAAAGGTCCGCTAACTGCCGGTAAGGCCGGCTCATGCCGATTCTTGCGCTTCCCCTTGTGACTTCAATTCCCACGCATCTATAATGTTTCCTTACGCGGGGTCCGGCAGACCATCCGTTGGTCCCGGACTCCGCCGACTTTTTTAGCGAAC
>WNFJ01566068.1_pt1 | contig 14015 bp, 15 predicted proteins | sample 5400461 | NCBI WGS metagenome assembly WNFJ01 (sample SAMN13153349, study PRJNA577476) | soil metagenome | isolation source: 115 cm saprolite on Douglas fir-dominated hillslope | place: USA:California | collected 2013-09-17 | reverse complement strand
CCGAACGGCCGCTGATTTCCGTCAAGTGAGCATGGCTCGGGCTTACCCAAGCCCGAGCTCCAACGTCCTGCAATCAGATTGGCCGATTGGTCGACTCGGCAAGTGTCAAGTCGACCATCGGCACGTAACCTCAACAAAACGAGATTCCACCATGACCACCACCAAGACCGACCAGATTCGTGCGCTCAACGACGAGCTTCGCCAGTACCTCCTTGGCGGCATCGCAGTCATCACACCTGGCGTCGCTGCGCTCGGCCAAGAAGCCGTCGAACGGATCGTGAAGACCATCGCTGTGTACGACGATTTCTGCCACGCCAACGACCCCCACGAAGAACACGACTTCGGCGCGTTCGAAGCTGACGGACAAAAGATCTTCTTCAAGATCGACTACTTCGACAAGACGCTCACGTATCACTCGCCTGATCCATCCGATCCCTCGGTCACCGAGCGCGTGATCACGATCATGCTGGCCGAGGAGTACTGAGGCATGGGGTTCGAGCACGCTCAATCAAAACCGACACACATGACAAATGGAGAAACAGGATGACTGAGCAAGGGCTTTGCGCTCCGGCAGTCGCCCATCCCGCGGCGGCGCAGCTTGTACCGGGCTATCTGCTGACGCCGGCGGCTTGATGCAACGGCAGAGGTATGGTGCCCCAGTGCATCCCGAAAATCAGGCGACCCATCCGCGACTCTTTCATCAGGTCGATCAGCAGCCTCCCGTGCATCCAAACCGGCTGCAGGCCAAAAAGAGGATTCTAACCAATCACTTGTGATGGCGCCGGAACAAGCGCAAATCCCAACCGTCTTTTGGCATAATGATAAGCATTGCCGCTCCCAACAGAATTACGCAGATGCCGACCCATTGAGGTATAGACGGCCACAAGCGTTCGTAGCCAATGGTCCACACGGCTGAGATTATGATCGCGCAGTAGTCCAGCGGTGCAACCCTCTCTGCCTCGCCTCGCGTCATGGCTTCGGTCAAAAATATGAATCCTAGCGTGGAAAGAATGCCAGCTATAAAGGCGGAACCCAGCGGGAAAATCAGCTCCCTTACATTGAGGGCCAGGGCTATAGACGTGAGTTGACCTGGGATAGCCGCCGCATTGAGGACCGGGATCCCGTGAGTCACTTCTAAGGCCGATAGGACCGAAAATACAACAAAGCTCACGATCAAAGCAGATATCAGTTCGTCAAACGCACCGACAGCGCTTGGGATGAGGGTTCCGATGGCGATTAGGGACGCATATCCCACAGCAGTCCCGAGGCTTCTGAGCCCGTCCCACGTGAGGAAAAATAGCGGTTGGCTCGCAATCCTTGGCCAATAGTAGATGAGTATGCCGATAAACATCATACAATTAATTAATATCGACGCCGTCTTTGAACCTCGTTCGGCTTCATCATCCGGTCTTCGCTTAGCCCCTATACTTGATAAAACAGTGTCGGGAATGTACGAAAATGCGACCAACATGCAAAACATGATGAATGGCCATAGAAAAGAAATCACATAAACAGAGGTCATCTCTTCCGAAATTGCAAATGAGGCAGCAAAGCAATAGATGGCGAAAGTGTAAGCAATCGATCTCAGGAGAACGACGGAGCTAAAGACATTTTGATAGACCACTTTTTTTCTGCGGTAAAACAGAAAGCCGTAGACCGCAATTAGACCAATCAATAGGCGGATGAAAAGGGTTTGATTGACTGTCAGGCTTTTCGCGGCTTGGACTGTGAACCAATCTCCTACAAAAAAACACAAGACAGCAACAAGCATGATGAGCATTGCTGCTCTTGATTGTGTCACGCCCTCCTCCCCCGCAAATTTACTGTGGGCTGGCGACGACGATTAGTGGGCTGGCGAGCCCTTCTCAAGCTACGGTCTTGAATAGCTTGTCCCCGCAGCCCGTTGGCTCCGGAGCACTCATGAGCCGGAAATAGGTCAGATTGCGGACTGCACGTTAAGCGGGTGCCCGTGGGCTCAGTAGGTCCCCAGGATGCCTCGCTGCGGGATGCTCAGGTATAGTATACGAGCCAGCAACTACGATGCCGGTCAGCAACACAACAGCGCCGATCACAAAGACCACTCTCCTCCAATCGAGCGTACGCGCTCGCTGCGCCGTCGCGTCCGCAGAGGGACGCCGCACCATGACATTCATGTCAACCTCCAATCCGCTCGTCTCAAGCGAAGTAGGGGGCCACTTTCGACGGGCACTGTCTGTAGGATGACACGCCCGCCATGGGTTCAGCTTTCGCATTTTGCCTGAGCTTCGCGCCCCGGCAAAGCACTTTCTTGCCAAAGTTGTGGCCTTTTCGTAACATTCTTCTTTTTACGTAAGCCCTGCTCGAGGCGTTTCAAGGGGGACGACTCGCAAGTCTCCGTTTGATAAAAATTATGTTTTTCAATTACTTAGTCCATATCGCCGTCCGAGTTGCAATCGGTTCCCTGACACCCTCAGACATGCGGCTTTAGTCCGCCTTGCATTGGAGCTTCCCAACATCGCCGCAAGAACTCCTCGGGCAGCGGCGCGGTCGGCTCGGGATTTCATAGAGCAGCTTGAGCTGGCGCTGCTCCTCGAAGCTAGCTTGATCTTGAGGTGCAGGCTGCTTAGCAGAGTAGCGAATAGTAAGAACCCGAATGTCGTCGCACAGCCACGGCCGAAGCTCGGACGATGGACGACCGCCGGCAGCCCGTTGGTGAGCACCGCGGTGAGGATGTCGACCATCTGCCGATTGCCGTCGGCGGCGCCGGCGAGCTTGCGCCGCACGCGCTCCATCGCGGCCGGCAGCACTCAGTCCTTGAAGGGAGCACCATTGCGCAAGGCGCCTGGCTTACGGGCGAGCACGGGCACGTAGTGCCAGGGGTCGTAGACCGTGTCGCCGCGGGAGAACGAGCGGGGATGAGAGTTGCCTACCCTCGACCGAAGTCGTGGGGAACGGCACGCCCATAAGGATCGTGCAACAAGCGTAGGAAATAGGTGAAAGGCAGCTCCGACTAACCACGGTCGCGGCCGGATGCGAGGCGTCTCAACAGGCTTTGTCAGAGACAATGGATAAAGCACACGACATTGAATTGCAGCGACTGAGGTGCTACCAGCATTCAGCTTGAAACCTAATCCCACACCCGCTCGTACCCAATTTGACGAAGATCTTTCAAACCTAGCTACCAGCGGTAGACTGAATTCATCGGAGTGGAATTGCGGTCAGCAAATTCCGCTAGGGACTGGCTCCGCACCTTACTTGCCAGCTTTTGTGTATTTCTTAGCAAGTTGCTGCGGTTCAGGCATGCGCACAGGCAGACTATGCCGCCGATGGAAATTCCGTTCCTACCGAATCCGTATAAGCTTATTCGGGAATCCGCTTAGGATCCCAGTATCGCCGGATCGCGGGATGGGCGCTCGTTAGGGCCACCCGCACTTTGCGGGTTCGCCCCTTCGGTCCCAGATCTCTGATGGCGCGCGTCGCTCGAATTAACTCACGTTTCGGTTTGGCATTGCAGTCGACAAACACGCCGAAACATAGCGAAAGCAAATAAAGCAGCTGCCGATCGCCCTCTACTTGGCTAGTGCGACAGCCTTGCGCTCCAAGAAGTGTTCGAGCTCGATCCCGAGCGTTGTCGACCCGTCTTGCTTTGGCCCACCCAGGCGGCTCGGCTGGTAATGGCTTGTCAAACGTGTTGTACGGTGACTCGTTCCACGGCGGAATATCGCGCGCAGAATTTTTCTTTGACATTTACCGAACTCCTTCTAATCAAATGATTTCAACATACGAATGTTGCTCAAAGACATTTTACAAGAACGCTTCGCTCGCTTTTGGGGTCGTATTTGTCATCTATTCCGCCCCAACTGCTTCGCGTACAGATCGGCGCAGGCATTGACCCCGCCTCTATCCTTCATGAACGTCTTCAACGGTGTTCGCTTCTTGACCTGAGCCACATACCTCAGCGCCCTTGACCATTTGCTGACGGTCTTGCGGTCCAACTGTTGCTCGCAAGTACACCGGATGATGACGGCAAACGGGTCCGCGTTCTTATCAAATGGCAACTCACCAAACTCGAACGCACGCCGTATGAGCTTTTTGGTCCGGCCTTTCCACCGGTAATGCTGCACAATCGAGAATACAGCTCTCAAATATTCGTAGACTGCATCTCGATCACGGGTCTCTTGAAACTCCTCCCAAGCGTGCCACACATGCATAAGCCTCTGTTGAAGTGATTTTTTCGCCTTGTCCGCACTCTTTGCATCACAAGTAGTTGTCGAGATCGGCGGTCGAGCTGCCACCGCATTTTTCTGGTTACCTGCTAGTCCCGAATTTGTGCGTAGAGTGGGCGCCGGCGTTGTCTTATCAGTGCGTTGGCTGTCGGCTTTCTCTGTGATAATCCTGCCTCCTCCAGCGCACGTTGCGTGAATTCGTCGTACGAGCCAGGCTTTTTCCACTCGGCCTCCGACGCTGCGATATGGATGGCCATTCGTTTTTCTAGTCTGCTTTGTACTGACACGAGATTTAGACTCCTTATTATTTTTGAGAAGGCATCGCGCTTCGAAATCAAATTAGTATGTGATGGAAAATGAATTCTCGCTGATTTGCACGAAAATGGCTCAAAATAGGCCCATTTCATGCATCGTCCGAGGCGAAACATTTCCGTAAAAAGCTGGTGTTGGCCTCTTAATTATTGGCGGTCAGGACTATAACGGGCGTTTCCAGGAGGTCCCTAATGGCCAAACCGAATCTTGCCAACATGTCTGTCGAGGCACTTTTGCAGCCGTCGAAACTGCCCTTCGCCGCACGGCGAAGGAGCTAACAACGCAACTTTCCCGACTTGGCGGGGAAATCGGCCCCTAGACGGAAGCAACGAGGCAGCGCATTGAAAGGCCGAAAAGTCCCTGCCAAATACCGTGATCGTTCTGGGAACAGGTGGGCAGGACGAGGCGCGATGCCCGTTTGGCTGCGAGAGAAATTAAAGGCCGGCGGAAAGCTTGAAGATTTTGCCGTCGACAAGGGGACCTCGGGCGCACGCAAGAAATTCAAGAAGAGCCGCAGGGCGAAGCGCTGAGCATAGAGCGGCCAGCCACATTCAGAATCTCAATTGCCTGGCAGATCTGCGCGAAATTTCACCCGTCGCCCGACCCGACGAATTTTCAGTTGGGATGTCGCGCATCAATGAAATCGTACGTTGATTGGACGACCAGCGATTATGCTGCCGAACGCATCGGTGAACGCAAACGGGAACATCGAGCCAGCGTTTCATTGAGCGCAGCGCGATATGCCCGTCGTTCATCTTCTGATATGCCGAGGGTTGTGTACGTGATCAAAGGAATACCCAAAATTTCGCCATTCTGCTTGAAGCTCAAGCGAACAGAGATCGTCTATCAATTTAAGCGCTATTCTCGTTTCGACAGCCAAATTATTGTCTGCAAGCGCTTCTGCAACCAACGGGATAATAGGGCAAACCTTACCCATTGTCTGCCTGTCACGCGAGGCGACGAATTTCCTTACTTTCGAAATCAAGTAGGGTGGACTGAGTTCGGCATTGGCGTCTCGCAAGGTCATTCTAGTCCCCGTTGTGAGACGCGGAAATCTCTAGAAAAGCAGACGATTTTATACTTCGATCAGCTGGTTTTTCCCTTTCGTCTAAGTCGAATTAATTTCTTGTAATTTAGGTGATTTTGCGGCCTTTTACTCTACAAGGCCAAGCGGTTTCAATTAAAGCATGATCTTAGAAATCCGCCATTTCAAAGCCTATAAAACCCCTTTTCAGCTCCAAATCAGCGGAAGTCCATCTACGTCACAGCTCCAACGCGTATCACAACGGCTCTCAACTTGCTGGTCAATCATGTATTTCGCTACTCTTTGTCAAATTCGCCCTTAGACATTCATGCTCCGCCTGCTGAAGCTGCTATTTTTCCGATAATTTTGTATCCGGTCCAAAGCCACATCTGAGCTCACTTCCGGCTGACCAATCATTTGAGCGCCATGTCCCCCCGTCTTCTGACTTGTTCCCACAATTCCGACCTCCCGCACTTCACTGAGCATGTGTTCCATGACTGAGATGTGTCTTTCGCATGTTGCTGTCACGCTGAGCACATTGTTCCATTCGTTCAAGAAGTGTAGCTACTCGTTCTTAGCTGTCGTCTAGCTCAGCACGTCATGCCCGCAGATCAGGTCCACAGAGCGCCAGGACCACTTTCCCTTATTTCCGTCGCGCAGAGCATCCCAAGAGAGCACAGATTGTTGTCGTCGAGAGAACCTACAGAGTTGTCGTCGAGCCATTCTTCCCTGACGACGCCTTCTTTGCCAAGACGTTCAGAATCTGTCGTCGAGATTTTGGATGGGGTTCGGCAAAGTCTGCAAAGTTTGGGTCAAAGATGCCGTCTTGGGCCTGAAATTCGTGAAGTCAGTTGGTCAAGTTGGCAACACTATTCGGATTTTTGCGTCCGCCACCGTTTGATTGTCTCCCTGCATATCTAGGCCGACGTCATTTCTGGGGCCAGGTCAATAGATTCGATTTCTGTAAAGTACTTACGCGTTCATGGGCTGGCTGCGGATTTCACTAATTTCAGTTGAACAGAGAAATATCGAGATGAGCAAAGTTCCCGAATATTTGAAAAAGTTGAACCGTCAACAGCGTCGCGCGGTCATTCATGGTCTAGAGAATGGGCCGGCGACCGACATCGATCCGCTGCTGGTGATTGCCGGGGCCGGGTCAGGCAAGACGAAGACATTGGCACACGGCGTTGCCCATATGGTCGCTAAAGGGATGGAGCCACGACGGATTCTACTGCTGACGTTTTCTCGACGCGCTGCCGAGGAAATGACGCACCGAGTCAAGCAAATCACCGAGGCAGCACTGGGCGGCCGGCAGATCGACCTACCATGGTCTGGCACGTTCCATGCGGTCGGAGCCAAGCTGATCCGGGAGTATGCGGACGATATCGGGCTGATCCGATCCTTCACGGTCCTAGATCGACCAGACGCTGCCGATTTGATGAACCTGGTCCGGCAAGACCTTGGATTTTCGTCGCTACAGTCCCCGTTCCCGCCAAAGGACACCTGCCTGGCCATGCATTCGTTCGCCGTTAACTCCGGACTACCATTACGCGAGGTGCTGTCGACCCGCTTCCAGCCCTATCGTCGATGGAAACGCGAATTGCGCAAGCTCTTTCGCTGCTACACGGCGGCAAAGCGGCGACAGCATGTCCTCGATTACGACGACCTCCTGCTGTACTGGGCCGAGATGATGCGGGATCCCAAGGTCCGCGCTGAGATCCGAACCCGATTTGATCATGTTCTCGTCGACGAGTACCAAGACACCAACCCGTTGCAGGCAGAAATCTTGTTCATGCTAAAGCCGAAAGGCCGTGGCCTGACCGTGGTGGGAGACGACGCTCAAGCTATTTATTCATTTCGGGCTGCCACTGTTCGGAACATCCTCGATTTCCCGAACCAGTGTAGACCGAAGGCGAGAGTGATCACCCTTGAGGAGAATTACCGCTCAACCCAACCGATCCTTGAAGCGGCCAACAAGGTGATCGGCTTTGCGAAGGAAGGATACACCAAGAACCTGTTCTCGATGCGGCGGTCGCAACAGAAGCCGTACCTTACGACAGTTGCTAACGAGAGAGCGCAGGCCCGGTACGTGGCACAGCAGATCGTTGACGCGCGGGAAGCTGGGGTTCCGCTGAAGTCCCAAGCAGTTTTGTTCCGAGCATCGAGCCACAGTACCGAGCTCGAACTTGAGCTAGCCCGGCGCAACATTCCGTTCGTGAAGTTTGGCGGCATCAAATTCCTGGAAGCCGCTCACATCAAGGACGTTGTCTGTGTGCTGCGCTGGTGTGAAAACCCGAAGGACCGGGTCGCTGGGTTCAGAATTCTCCAGCTGCTGCCTGGAATCGGATCAGGCACTGCGGCCAAGATCCTGAAAAAGGTGGAGGGAAGACGACAGATCACGAAGGTGCTGGCGCGGCTGGATGTGCCAACTAACGCGGCTAAGGGCTGGCGCGGATTTGTGCGACTAGTCCGCCAAATGCGTCAGGGTAAGACGACGACCTGGCCTGCCGAGCTGCAGGCTGTTCGGAAATGGTACGAGCCTCTCCTCCAGTACAAGTATGATGACCCCCAGGCTCGGTTGCCCGATATCGCGCAGCTGGAGCAGATCGCGGCCGGATACGAGTCCCGGCGGCAGTTTCTGACCGACCTTGCCCTCGACCCACCTGACGGGACAGGGGTCCCGTCGAGTGGCAGCGCCAAAGACGGCGACTACACGATACTCTCGACAATGCACTCGGCCAAAGGCCAGGAGTGGCGCATTGTCCGGATCTTGAACGCCACTGATGGCTGCGTGCCCTTAGATCAAGCTGAAGACGTCGAGGAAGAGCGACGGCTGCTGCACGTGGCCATGACGAGAGCGAAGAACGAACTCGATCTCATCGTTCCAGAACGGTTCTTCAGGTACCAGCAAAACAAGTTCGATAACCGGTACGTATATGGAGCAGTAAGCCCGTTTATCCCGGTCAGCATCCGCAACGCGTTTGACTGCCAGAGGTGGCGGGATCAAGCCGATATTTCCGACAGGCGGGCACGAGAGCCACGGTCCTCAGCCCTGCTTCCAGTCTAAATGCGACAATAGGGTTCCATTGCAACCGATTCCCGAGGATGAGAACCGACGGTAAACGTCGGTATCGTTGCGGATCGCGATGGGGATGGGTCGGCGCCTTGGTCCTTCGGCATCGCTTCCATCCCCACCCACCCACGCTCATGTTTGGGGTACTGGCGACCGTTTCGTGGATGTGAACACCAGCTGCTGGCCATTGCGGCGCACGCCGGACAAGATCAGCCGCGCACCGACTTTGTACTTGGCCAAGGACGGCAGCAGTTCTCGCAGGTCACCTCGTTTCAGTGGCTGGTTTTTGGTCTGGTGGTTGCCTTGCGAATCCCTGTACCCTGAACGGCGCTCGAACAGGGCCTTATACGCGTACGTCACCGCATCAAGCGGGTTGTTGACCTCCACAAAATCGTATGGCGCGAGCGCGCTCGGCTCCGGCGGGAACGCATGCTTGATTGCCCGTTGGAGCGCGTCGTCGTTCTGTCCTTCGACGATCAGGTAACCGTGGAACTGCCAACCGGCGATCACGTTGTTTTCGATGTTCAGCGACACATCAAGAGCGCCGAGAACAATGCGGCCACGAATCTCTGACCGCTCAAGACGTTTCCGTATGCGCTTGACCTCGGCATTCAAGTCAAATTTTTGCAGTCGGCCATACGGGAGCAGCAGGCCTTTCGTGATGACGGAACAGCGCGTCCAATGAGGGCGCTGGGCTATGATCTTGATGGCTTCGCCGGACCACCAGATCCGAAAGTCGCGCATGCAGACCCGGCACGCCTCAGTCCCGCAGCGGTGGCCCCGCCGACATTTGCTCAGCTTCCGCGCAACGCTCCGCTGACGCTTGTTGCCGCGCTTCAGCTTCTTGCGCTGGTGTCGGCGCCATTTCAGGGCATCCTCAAATGATTCGATGAACATTACTCTTGTTCCTTTCCACAAACGGAAATTCGGAATCGACGACTGCAAAAATTCATTTACAGAATTGAGTACGATGCCGTCCGGTTATCCGCCATTGCTCATCAGCGCGCGGACGCGTTGCGTGATCTCATATAAGAATCGATGGCGAACCAAATCGGGCGCGTTGGTGAGCTTCGGCATAAGATCCCGGTCGAGGGTGCCGAGCAAATCCTCGACCATCGCCTGTTGCGCCGGATCCAGCCGCTCTAGGACCACGGGAATGGTCGGCATCTCCCCCCGGGCAGCACCGAGTTCTTGAGTAACAGTCCGCAGGGCCTCACGCGCGGTGCTCAGGTCTGTGCGCAAGCGCTCCATCTCGACGTCTCGTTCGTCCGGGAGACGCTGCTGCGCGTGTTCGGGCGGAGCGTTGACGACGGCTTGCCGAGCAGGCGGATCAGATAGGCATCGGAAAACCATTTACGCGTCTCGCAATCAAGAACTCGGTTACACCCGGCGCGCGAGACAACCATAAAGAACGCAAGGCATTATTGCGGGACAAATAGCTGAACTATTTCAGGTCGATTTATTACCCGACTTTAGGACTTTTAGGGGTCGTCGCCGGACCCTCTCGCCACATTCGCCGAGCTCGATAAATTCCCTGTGCCAACGCATTTAGCGAATGAGTGTACTTCCGGCATTCAACCGGCATGTGCTTCTGAAGCTCGGAAACGAACAAGACGAATGGGGACGGAGATTCTTGCTTTTGCTTGTCACTATCCTTGCGGGCTTGGTAAGGCAGCCCGTGCTCACTCATAATTTTGGCTAGATGGCGAACCCACATATTCCACCACTCGTCTTCGGAGAAACTCTCGTGAGGATTAGTGAGGTTTCCTTTTCCGACTTCTTTCATGCTCTCCTCCGCAAATATGCTTACTGCACTGACGGCGTCAAGAAGATCTAAGAGCAACGAAGTAAGATAATGAGGGTGTACCCTTTGCAGGTATTTTTGCTGAATATCTTTCAGACTGAGGTTTGTTGAGTCTGGGCATGGCTCACCAGAGATTTCCTGCCTCAACGACCTTGCGGCAGTCGCCAGCTTGCGTAGTTTCTTTGAGATGTCCTTTAGCGGCATGGCCGATTTGATTGCCGGCATGACAATGGTGAACAGAGATGTACGAGCCTCGACTTGCCTCCATGCCAATGGCGAAAGCTTATGCCCAAATCTGACTTCGACCTGGGCCCGCTGAGTTTTGCTCAACGAGAAGGCATGTCCGTGCGATGGCCCTGCGAGGTCAATTCTGGCTTTCCGACGGGGCACTGCGATCCCTCCACGTCCTATATCGGTCGGTGGATAATCCTGCGATGGCTCTTTCTCGCTTGCTCGTTCCTGTTGCCGTGGTGCAGCTGGCGGCGGGTGTCAAGGCCGCGGCCACCCGGGACCTTGAGCGAGGTGCTACCACTCTTAGCGTCGGCGGCCCCCCGGCTCTGAGGCGGCTTTGGGCTGGACCGTAGGCCGATGCTTGATCCATGACGGATTTGCAACTTGCCCTGCCCCGTCTTCCTCTCTTGCCGACGACCTGGGTAGCTCCGCAAGCGCTTTCGGCGCCGCAACAATGTTCAGCGGCCGGTCTCGGTCGGTGGGTTCTTCGCCATCGAGCGCACGGGCGATGAATTCTCGCTTCCGGTCCTGAGCAGCCTGCATTCGTTCGTCCAAGGAGTTTTCCAAGAAGAACTTCACCACTGATACGGGCTGCTTCTGACCCGTGCGCCATACTCGGGCAATAGACTGGTCTTCATCGGATGGTACCCAGGACAGTTCGGCTAAGACGACATGATGGGCAGCCGTCAAGGTGATTGAGGTCGAGGCGCAATCGAGGTTGCCAAGAAAGAACTGGATGCCCTTGTCATCTTGAAACCGTTCCACCACCTTATCGGGTTCCTTGGTGCCGCCGATGTACGTCACCACGCCGCGTCCTTCTTGCCGCAGTTTCGAGGCTAGGTCTTCGATAAGGTCGCGGTGCCAACCGAACACCACCGTCTTTTGTTGGCACTGCATCAGGTACGATAGCATTAGGTTGTGCTTACAGGCGCCGGTTCGTTCACGGCAGATCGTCAGCAAGGTCTTTAGCTTATCTTCCAACTCCCGTCTGTGTTCTCGTGTTAGGTCCTTCTGATTGAGCCGCCTCAACACTTTTATTATTTTGTCTTCGATGTCGGCAAACCAGGCCTGTAACTGAGGATTCGATTTCAGGCCCATGACCACAACATTGTCCGGGCAGGTGTCGATGCTGGACACGTCTCCACCGTAATCGGCATGACGAATTAGGACGAGCTTCCGGGTGAGCGGCGGCAGTTCTTTCTGTAGCTCCGATGGCGGACGGCGTATTAGAACGGTGTGCCGCAGCTTCGAGCATAGAGCAGAAAGGTCCTGTAAAGGCGTGCCTGTGAGTCGGCGGTTGTGGTCGAACGACCAGTCTGGCTCGTGCCATTGATCAACGAATTCGTTGATGTCTGAGAAGGACCGAGGCTCAAGAAAATTCACGAGTGGAAACAGTTCGTCGAGCCGGTTCTTAATTGGAGTACCGGTCAGGATAAGGGCTTTGGTCTGGGTCCCGGCGAGTGATTTTATCTCGTGCTGATGGTGCCCCCAATTACTTCGACGCTTTTCGTCGAGATTCTCTACAAGGCCACCAAACACGTTCATAGTCCGCACCGAGTTCCAGGTCTTCAGGGCTTGGCCCTCGTCAATGATGATGAGGTCCCATTCTTTTGCCCGTAGACCGACATGGTGCTTTTTCAACAAGGAATAATTGACGATGACCCAACCGGACGGGATCGTGCCAATGTCATAGGAATCTTGGGCATGAATAGGGGTGATGCGCAGGTCACGGGTCTGCCAACGACGAATGTGTTCGACCCAGACCTTCTCGACTGCCGATGCCATACAGATTACCAGGACGCGGTGGAACCTCGGAACCATGTTCACGACGGCGATGGCCTGGATGGTCTTGCCCGCCCCCATGATGTCCCCAAGCAACGCTCCTCGCGCCATGACAGCGCCTTGGTCGAGTGTGCGAAGGATGTCGCGGACTGAATGCTCCTGAAAGTTCTTGAGGTTTAGGGCGTGGCCCTGTTCATCTTGCTTGGGAATGAGAATTTTCATGGTGTCGGCTCTTTCAGCCAGCGACCTAACAGTTCGTACGCGGTTCGAGCGTAATCCCTGGCCTCATGGTCCCTGAGAGTCTGAACGAACTTTTCGGCTCCGGCTTGCCGCAGCGCCGTCCAAAATGTCTCTGTCGTTTCGATCGTTCGAGTGGCGAGTTCGCGACGCGCCTGCTCAACTTCGACGAGCCGCGCGGCGTCTGCCTTGTGGCCTTCGGTGCGTATTCTTTCAATTGCCCTCTGGTCGGAGGTGCGCCGGTCTCTGTTTGGGACGGTGCCGCTCTGCCAATCCTTGAAGTGATCGACGAGGGTTCGCAGGGTGCGCCACTTCTTGCGCTGCTCGTCGGTGATCTTCGTTCGTCGCCACTCCATAAAGGTGTCCAGGTAGGTGTGATCGCTCCCGAGATAGTGAACGGCATCGAGAAGGGAGCGACGATGATCGTCTAACAGCCATGGACCGATCGGCTCGGCATTCAGAAGATCGCCAAACTTTTTCCGGTACTCTTGGTCCATGTAATTGAGGGCACCGGTTTCTCGCATCGCCCGGTCCCGCAATGCACGAACACCCCTGACCAATGGTGGCACCCAAGCTTCGACGTTTTCGACCGTGTCAATCGCCTTGATGACCGGGGCGAAAGCTTCGTTCGCGTGGTCGATTGCTGTGCGTTCCTCAGGAGTGTAGGCGGACCCGGTGGGCGCAATGGCCTGTTCGTCGCTCTGTGTTTGTGCAGCAGTGCCCGCACGGACACTGCTGCCGTCAGCGGCAGCAGCGAGCGCATCGGGCGCGGTTAAATATGTATCTGGTGGCATTGCTAACCTCGCTTGATGAAACCGGTAACCCGGCAAACGAGGAATTGCCCTACATGAACGTTACCTGCAGGGGCGGGACGAATAGATGCCTATCCTCCGCCAGTTCTTGTCCCGCCGCAGGTATCTCTCAGGTGATTGCAAGTTGACCATAAGGCGCCATGCACGCGGCTGATGGTTTCGATTACGGTCCGCATGCAGAGAGATATAGGGCAACCCGCTCGGGACTCTTAAAGGCTGCATTCCCTCGACGGACATGTCCCGCCTCTGCACTTCGATCGGCCTATAATGTCGTTTCGGCGTGGCGGAGGCCGAACTAGAAAAGGTCGCTCGTGGCCAGTTCGACTTCAGTCGTCACTACCATTTGCTGCTCGACGACGAGACCGAGGAGTAAGGGGCGCAAGTTCGTAGGTTGAGTGATACATTGACATGTGCTGCGCAATTGCCGCGATACCGTCTCCGGACAAGATCACCCCTGACACCCCGCTTCGGCTGGGAGTCGCGGCCGCGCTCGCTTTCCCGGATGGCTCGATGACAGCGTCCGGTCTGCGGCGGG
>WNFJ01194251.1_pt1 | contig 14020 bp, 10 predicted proteins | sample 5400461 | NCBI WGS metagenome assembly WNFJ01 (sample SAMN13153349, study PRJNA577476) | soil metagenome | isolation source: 115 cm saprolite on Douglas fir-dominated hillslope | place: USA:California | collected 2013-09-17 | reverse complement strand
AAAGCAGAAGACAATCTTCCGAGATGATTTTGCGGAAGCGCTCGAAAGTTCTTTCGAAGCCTACCTCGCAGTATTACAGAAACGCAGATGGAACAGTAGGCTCTGGACTAATGCCGCTCGCAAAATCTGGTGGCTCATCCGTCTGAGCGGATAGACATCTCCCATGCCGCCCAACCTTACGCCCGGAGAAGATAAGTTACTTGCGGAGATCGCAGAGAAGATCCACAACCTTCGCGAGTTTCTCAACAAGTTCGAACTTCCTCACGACACCTCGCGCCTCGATGGCTGGTACTACTTCTTGAACGCCACCAAGGCGATTCTCGGAAACTTCAACAACGATCTCAGCTTCGTCGCAACACTCCTGGCGAAGCTCTACCTAGAGAACCGCTTTCCAGGCCTCGGGTTTGACGCTTCGTCCAAGAGCCAAAGCTCACCAGGACTCGACATTGACGTTCGCATACCGGACGGGAACCGCGTCAGCGGAGAGGTGAAAACGGTCGACCCGTACAACCAAGAGGACTTCGGCGGCAACCAGCGCGCTACGTTCTTGAAAGACTTCCTAAAGCTCGCCGGGGTGGCCGCCAACCATAAGTACCTCTTCTTAACCGAACCTCGCGCCTTTGATGTTGTGAAAACAAAATACCGGAAGCAGCTCACCGGTGTAACCGTCGTGTGCCTCTCTGACGGTAGAGAGTTCACGGTCTGAATCTTATGTGCTTAGGGTGCCAATGTAGTAGCCATAGTTGTTAGCGAGCTGCTCGTCTTCCAGAAAATCAACTTCGTAATATGGTTCAGACACCCACGTTCATCCGCCCACATGTTCAAAAACCCCCTCGAATCCTGGCACTCTAAGTCGTTGAATCTGAGTGGAGAGACAATCCCGCTTTAGCCGTTCGAGAAAGACTCCTTTTCTGAACGTTGGCCAATGGACCTGGAATAGGGTGGAAGATACACTCGGACCATGCTCGACGGACTTTTGATCCGCGTGCCGTGGATTGACAAGATCCTTGACGGGTCTAAGACGTGGGAGATTCGCGGATCGCACACGAGCAAGGAAGGTCGCATCGGGTTAATCGCGAGCGGGACCGGCACCGTAGTCGGCGTTGCTGATCTCGTGGGTGTTGTCGGCCCGCTTTCTCTGAAGGAACTTTCGGCAAACTGGAGAAAAGCCGGCTTCGATAGCGACGAGCATCTCTTCCGCCTTCCTTATAAGCAGACGTTTGCATGGGTGCTGCAAAATCCAAAGAGGTTGCGGCAGCCAGTTCCTTACAATCATCCCTCCGGTGCGGTCATCTGGGTCAGACTCAAACCAGATGTTGAGCGGGAAGTGCTTCGACATCTTGCCGCAATCTAACGTGGATAACGTATGCGCTAATCCTGCTCGAAGCCGTGAGAGGTGAACTTGAGCGTGCGGCTGTTTTCGGTGACGATGCGGACTACACCGTCGGGAGCACCCGAGGGCATGGTTGCTTGAATCTCGAGCGTTACCTTCACATCGGATCCCACAAGGCCAACTAAATGAGAAATCACTTCGTCGGCGACCCGTCCGGCATCGCGTCCAACACGTGTTGGATCTAGTGTCACGCTGCCGTGATAGCGCTTGGCAACGGTGGCTGAGTCGCTACCGACGGAAACAGCATCCTCGCTCGCTGCTGGAGCTGACGCCCCGGCTCCGGTCGTTGGACTCGGAGAGCCGGTAGCTTGGCTTTCCTGCTCCTTCTGTCGCTGCGCCACTTCGGGCTTCACCAGGAGTCCGCTTAGATTGCCTAGAGAGAGAGTTATATTCTGTCCCGCACGAAGCCCACGGTATCTGCCAGTGGCTTCATCAAAGCTGTCCGCATAGGCAAACGTATCGTTCGGCCAAGTTAGCAGGCCTACACCCTCTCGAATTGCGTCGAGCAGAACGCCGGTGTCAATAAGTCGTGGTAGATATAGGTAACGAGCAAAGTGCTCGGCGAGCTCCTTGATCGGCACGTGGTTATCCCGCCAAAGTGGAATTCGATCCAGATATCCACGTAGGGATGTTCCTGCCAGCACCGGCACGATCGAATCGTCATTGCGCAGCTTTTTGCTGGCACTGCTGGCACGTATCGCCAGCGGATCTTGGCCGGAAAGACGAAATGCTTGCCACTCGACGCTTACCTGGGGTGTCGATTGGCCGGGCACCAAGAGCCATTGGTAGGCCTCCGGCAACCTCGCATTCACCGTGCCATCCGCCGAGGTCTTCTGGGAATCAGCCTGCTTAACCTGGCTAGGCTTCAGATTCAGAGTCGTCTGTTCATTGACGATCGATTCCCAAGCCAGAAAACGACAAATCGCTTCTTCAAGATCCTGGAGTCGCGCTTGATCGACAGCTAGAAATACCAAAGTATTTCTATACAGACGCGGCGTGTTACCACGGGATTCGAAAATTGCCTTCGCCTTGGTCAACGCGGGGCTTGCCGGATCCTTTGTGTAAGCATGGTCGCTGTCCAGCACTATGAGCCGCGCGTCCATGTCGTCCGGAACATCCTGGCCGGATTGCGGCAGGGGATGAATGCGCTCGAATTCACCTTGCTTACGAAGATCGGCGCGCAGCCTCTTTTCCAGTTCCTTTTCAATGGCGTCAGGATTCCGTTTGTACTGATTTGCTCGATCCTCCGCCGTTTTTGTGACAGTCGCCTGAGTGTCATACCAATATCGACCGCCATCCTCGTAGAGAAAAGTCGAGGATGCGAACAGGCGTCTCAACGCGTCTCCGAAAATGGCGGGCGATTCGCCGGGCATCACGCATCCGAGCTTGATCCGGCGATCATCGATTCCTTTGTTGGAGGCGCCGGCTGTCGGTGCCGATCCTAGATAGATGGTGCGAGCAACGCGACGGCACGCGGCGTATTTCCCGAGGTTTGTAATTTCATTGTCCAATTTATTCGGCAATGCATGCGGACCGTCGATGTCCCGCTCGATCACGGGCGTCCAGTTGTCCGACAAGTATCGCGTCAATTCAAACTGTACGCGTGTGTCTTCGATCGGAATGCTCGCTGGCAAAATCATAGGATTTCGGTCGTTTTTTTCCCAAAGGCTGTGGATCACCGCTGCCATCAGTCGCAAGACACCTCGTGTTCGCTGGAACTTGACGAGAGTAGACCAATCTCCGTATAGGCGGTCGAAGATCTCCGGATGAATAGGGTATGCAGCTTTTAGACGGCTCTCGTAGTCGGAGTTCTTCAGTTCTGTTGGGAACACATCCGCGTCCTTGTGATAGAAATCGGAAAATGCCCTTGCCACCGTGTCTCTTGCCACAAATTGCGATTGATCGATGATCGGCTCAAAGAGCCGCCGTCTCACGATCTCGAATCCTTCTTCTGCACTGGCAGGTCGCCACGAAGTTTCCACGCGCCCAACAGCGTTTCGCAATCGGTCGAGCGCGGCTCTGCCTCGTTCTCCTCCAACTTCAACGTCCTCGGCTAACGTGTGAGGTGAGCCCGTGGTGTCCGAAGCCGGAAGGCTGATCACCAGCAGACATTGTTTCGCAAGCTTCGCTGATTCCGTCAGAGCCTGGGCAAAAGTGAAATGCGTTTCGAAGCTTCCACCAGGTAAATCGCTTTGCTCGTGCAATTGGCGTGCATAGGCAACCCACTCGTCGATGAGGATCAAACTAGGGCTGTACTCATTTAGGAGCTCACGCAAGACATCTCCGGGGCTCGTTGCCTTTTCGTCGTCAGCCTGGATTCGCTGAAACGCCTTCTTTGCTTCCTTAGCGCCACCGGCTGCGAAGCCGAGTTGCCATATGAGTTCTCCCCACAGAGTTCGCACGACCGTACCGTCAGACTTCGTGACGGGATTGCCTGGTGAGATTCGGTTACCCACAAGAACTACGCGCCGGACCGCAGGCAATTTGCTAACGCTAGCCTCTTTGAGGATGGCATCAATCCCTAAGAGGTCGCCGTGAGCAGCGCCAGAGAACAAGTGATACAGCGCGAGCATAGAGTGCGTCTTGCCACCACCAAAATTCGTCTGAAGCTGCAAGACTGGGTCGCTGCCCAATCCCGAAAGACGTTGAACGGCCCCTTTCAAAAGGTGCCTTAAGCTCTCCGTGAGGAAGGTTCTGCGAAAGAACTCGACGGGCTTCCGGTATTCATCGGAGCCTTCACCAATGTGAACTTGCCATAGATCGGCCGCAAATTCAGCCTGTTGGTATCGACCGGTTGCTACGTCCTTGTGCGGATTTACCACCTCGCGCCAGGGCTTCAGCGTTCCGGTTACCTGACTTTCGATCGCTCCACCAACAGTCTTGCGCTTCTCCGTTCGTGCTTGCTCATCGAAACGAACACGAAGAAGTTCCATCTTCATCTTTTCAATTTCATCGGCTTCGGCGGCCGAAACAGCAGTGAGGAGTCGTCCGGCAGAATCAAGGGCTCTGTATGCATCATCGCTGGAGAAAGGATTCTGATGTGCCCAACGGTTTCGGCAATCGCGCAATTCGCTGACAAGGCTTCGTTCCGCAGGGCCGAGAGTCTTGCGAAAAACATCATTCCAAGAGTCCCACATGATCTTAAGCAGAGCTGCCGCGTCCCACGAAGACATCGGCTTGCCGCTGGTCAAACGATCTTCACCGAGAATCAATCGGGCTTGTTGCTCGGATTGGTTCTTAAACGTGTTCTTAAATTCGCGCTCGATGAAGGGGGCAAGGCCTGTCTTAAGCAGTTCCATAGCCTTGCCGACTCGTTCATGATTGGTGATTGCCATGGTCTATTCCTCTTTGTCGCCAAACAATGCCGCTTGCGGCCTTTGGCCACTCCCACCCTCGTTTGCCAGACGAACAATTTCTGGCCAGCTCTGCACAAGCCCGTTGTACGAGATTGCTTCTTGCGCTCGTTTCTTGCGCTCACAGATCGTATAAAGTCTGTAGGCCAACTCGCGTGCGGTTTCCGCTTTTGAACCAATCTTTGCCACCAATGTCGCCGCCGCACCTTCGCCACCCGCTTCGAGTGCACGAATCAGTTGGTGCACCGTCTCCCATACATTCAGACGCTCATCCCGCGCCGGGTCCCAATCTGGCGATAGTTCATTCGGCTTCAATAAACGAACCTTGCTTCGACTGGAAGCTAGGATCCCGGCTTCGACCATTCCGTCAACGCTTGTGTTCTTCGCTTTTGAGAGAGTTTCAGCCACGCCGAATTCTCCCTCGGCAAAACCCGATTGCTCGAACCAGGAGACGGCCCAGCGAGTGTCCGAATCGAAATCGCCTTCTTGTTCTGCCAACACTTCATCGAGAGCCTGATTGATATGCGACAGCGCCTCACGAACACTTAGTGATTTACCAGATGCGTCTACAACCCTCGAATATCTAGTGTAAACAGCCATGCCCGGACCAATCGCCGCTTGTGCCAAATGCACGGGAGCGATGTTGCTTCTTTGAAGATGTGATAGAGCTGTGGGCAATTCTGCTTTTAGCGCATTTAGAAATTCTCGGCGAGTCACAGACGAAGCCTTTTCTCCGCGTTTCCAGCAGACGAGAACAATGCTCGACGCCAAAGCGCTCCGGTTCGTCTTCAAATTTCCCGTGTACTCCGTACGCATAGGCCATGTCCCGCTCATCTCGAAGCCCGCCTGAATGACCGCGTCAAGAAAGGTCTCCCAGCCGGTAGACGCAACGCCGTCCTTTTCGGTCTCTGCCTGTCGGAAGGCATAATAAATGGTTACGGGGAATGCGGGGTGCGCTTGTTCGACAAGTCGCTGCATCGCTTCTTTCATGCCTTTCATGAAGAAAGCACTCGCCGCGTCTTTGTCCGAATGACGATAAGCAAATGCGACCAACTCGTCTTTCTTTGGTACAACGACGGTACCAAACAGTTCCGGCAAGACTTGTCTTAGTGATTTGCGTAACCACACGTAGAAGAAATCAGATAGATCTGCATAGGGCACATTGTCGAAGTACGGAGGGTCAGTAGAAATTACCTTTGCATCGCTCAAAGACTGTTTAGTGGCATCGGCTTGGAACGCGTGCCCCGCACCTCTACTTGGCAGAGTTAGGACAGCATTGATCAGATACTCCAGCTGTCCCAGGAAATTGCCGGTCGAGCTGCTGAAAGCGTTTCCCTCAACGTAGTCCCAGGTCATCGATAGCGCCTGCCGAGCAAACACTTGTTGAACGTTTTCGCCCTGAGAATCCCAGAAATTCAGGGTTGAAGACCGGTTTGCCAACCTACTTACCCCTAAGCCCAAATAAACCGCCACCGCGTCTGCATAGTCGCTAGCGGAATCGCTCGCGACCCCACTGGACGTTGGCGCCTCTGTAATATCTGCGACGATCCTTGACCGCACTTCCATGACCAAATCAGAAAAAGTCGAAAGGACGACAAGCTGCCGATTCGTGAAAAGATCCGAGAATCTAGTCATTCCGTACGGCTTGACACCCAAGTATTGCGTGGTCCCGGAGATCTCCTCATCGGGCTTCCAACTTGGCTTTGCAGTGCTTGCGACCGTTTCCATCTGAGAAGTCGGTGAGAGATACAGCCGTCCTTTCGGCCCGTCCACAACAATGCTCATTAGGCGGGCAGCCATTCGACCGGATTGCGCTTCAATTTTTACGTAATCGCCGGAGATGGGCGCGCCCGACATAACGCAACTGAAGTTCGCTCTCTCGAGCTTGGTACCGCTTTTTGTGCCCGGGTCAGCTGGTCTACCCAGTTTCACTCTGAAGTGGTAGCTTTTGTCTTCAACCACTGGCTCGACATAAGCTTCTTTGCCGGTCTTTGTCGAAAGCATGAATGTCGATGCAAGGGGAACGTACACTTCTGCGAAGGCGGGATTAGGACTCTTAACGGTCCGCGCCCAGATCGAAGCGATCACGGTGAACTTCTGTCCGACGAGTGATTTCAGATCACCTCGTTCTCTTGCCATTTCCGCCGTGATCTCCACATTGGGGTAAAGATGTCCGACACGCTTTGAGGCTTCATCGCACATCCATTGAGCGTAGTACCGAAGATCCTCGGCTAAACCTTGGACCCCATGCCATGTCTTTTGTAGCAGCGTCTTATTCTTTCGAGTTTCTGGGTTCACCGGCGGTCTGCCAGCGAGTTTCGGCGGAATCTCGACCATCGCCTTATTGATGAGGACCGCAACAGGATTCAGGTCGCTCGCGTATGTCTCAAGGCCCAAACGTTGGGCCTCGACCGGCAATGTGCCACCCCCCGCAAACGGGTCGTGAAACGCGGGCAGTTGGTAACGGTTAAACAATTCCTTCGCGCGTGGGTGATCCACGTTCTCTGTGCAAGCCCTTCGCCAGCTCTGCCAGATTTCATCGCGTGCCGCCTGTAGAACACGTTCGTTGGTTGTGCTTTCCCATTTCACCAGCTCTTCAATGATCCGAAAGAGCCTCTGACGTTCCTTTTCTTGTGCTTTCTCTGTCAGAAATAGGTCAGGATTCGCCGAAGGATCGTCCACCATCTGAGCGAAGATTACAGCCCGCGCTGCCGCTAACGGTCTTCGTGCCCACCACAGGTGCAGAGTGCTCGGGTGTCCGTGTCGAATGGACTTCTCCCTAGCGGAGGCCACATTTATCGCATCGAGCGGAAGCGCAACTTCTATCAGCTTCTTTCGAACTGTCGTCATGTTCACCCAGTTCTAGCAGCCAGATACAAAAGCGACCTTGCGCGAAGTCTCACAAGGGTATCCTCGCTCGGTTCATGGATATTCAGATCGCCGATGAAACACTCAAAATGCGCTTCGTAAAAGCTACTTACCTTTCGCGAATAGACACTTTCGGAGCTGAAAATATACTCGGGTCCAGAAGACGCAACCACCGCGACGGCCGGGATGACCCTTATGCCTGTGGGTTCCATACTGAACACGAAGGATGACGGAGAGAGTTCAAGCATTTGCTTGCATTGATCGACCATCCTACGGAATTCTCTAGTTGGCATGGTTCCGTTCTTGATTAGTTTTGACTGCGCCAAAAATCCCTTCGCCACTCGATAGCCTGGAATCGCTATATCGAGTACTCCAATAAAATCGGCTCCATATTCCTTTTCTTGTGTTCCGGGGCCGTGATCTGTCAATGTTTTTGCGGTCCATTTTACTCCGTGCTTTCCTTGCCCCTCCATGGCTTCCGCAATACGACCGAGCATCCGATCTGTCAGATGCGGTTCTTGTTCCACTAAGCGTTGATTCAAATCCTCCACAGATCGCTCCGCCGCTTCCGCAATTCTTCTCGCCGCACTTCGGATAACACCAAGATTTCGAAGCATCAGGCTTGTCTTTCCTTCGGCGGTTTCGCGAACTTCCTTGTCGCATGTTGTAGCCGCTCAATCCAGGTTTCGACTTTTTGAAGCTTTACAGCAAACTCGCGTGCGGTTGTATCACTGCTGATAAACGTGGCGGCATGCGCTATCTGATTCCGCAGATCTTCAGCACCTTGCAATTCCTCAGTGAAATCGTCTCCGAGGCCCAGAATATCTTTGACAAGCTCGCGCTTGTCGCAGAAATCGCTCAATTCGAGGAGATCAAGGTCCATCCTGGACTTTTTCAATTTCTTTTCCTTCCAGCGAATCTTGTCCCGTCGCTTTCCCCTTAGCAGTTTAAGCCAGGCATCATCTCCAAACTTGAATCTCGTCCGGATCGCCTCAAACATCAAAGTTTCAAGATGCGTGACGCCTGCGAAAGCGAAAAGTCGAACAGGTAGTTTAAGCAAGTCGCTTCTGGTGACGATGCCTTTGATCCCGTCTTGATTGAGCACCAACTTATAGGGCGCTGTCCCCGCGATTCGAATGAAAGACATTAAGGGCGCGTCACCTGATATCAAAAGTGATTCATCTAAATGATTCATTGCATCTGATACCTTGCCATCAACAGAGTCTTTGGTTCGCATCAGGACGCCTACGACACGGCCCGCATGGTCACGCACTGGGATTTGATCGAAATCAGCTAGATCGCTATCTGCCATGACCTCAGACAGGGAGTCCTCTACCCGACACGTCTTGAGATCAAAAGCGGAAATGTGCTGGACGCGTAGGCCTGCCTCTAATCCACGCATCGTCAGACCGAAGCTGTCTAAGCTCGCCATCGTCATAGAATCCATTGGATGCTACTTGGCCAAATCGACGAGCAGCCGGCCTAATCGTTTGTGGCCTGCTTTCAGATACCACTTCGTCCACCATTTGGCCAACGCTCTGGCGCTCCATTGATCAAAGTGTTCCAAAAGCTCTTTTTCGGCAGCCTTGGCCGCCTCATCCATCTCTGGCTGCTCTTCTCTTGGCATGTCTACCTCCTTTCGAATCACGAGGGAAACGAAGCAAATTAACGGGTAAGCTTGTCCAGAAGTCCCCAGTTTTCGAACCACTTCGAGAAGTCCCGATGGCGATCCTGAACTCCGCGATGCACCGCCACTAGCCTACTTTCCAAATTGAGATCGCGGACCTGATAGCAAGATCCATCGGAATACGCCCACAAATAGAGGTTCCACTTCGATCCGCAGTGCCGGGGAATCCGTTTTCGCAACTCCGCTGTAGGCAGCAGCACGAAATACTTCTCGTGTCGCAAGGTCATAAATACAAAAACCCAAATATCCGCCTGACTCTTGCGGATCTTCTTCGGGTCGAGCGTATACCAGCTAGTCGCAAGAACGTGCCTAGCAAGCTCCTCATGAATATCAAAGCTTCGAGAAAACTTTACCTGCAGCCCAACGGGTTTGCCGTTGAGACCCTTGCGGGTTACTAACAAATCGACGCCGATGTCTTTTGTTGGCACCCAAACGTGGAATTTGTTGCCGAATCGTCGATTAATGTAATCACCAACCAGGAACTCGCCCTCGTGAATGGTAAAGATCGGCTTCATCGAGGCGCTTCGCCGCGCGAAATCAAGTCCGCAAGGTCATAGTTCACACTCGTCACTGCGAAATCAGGCTCCCGCTGGAACGGCTTCCTGATGTAGTGAGCCTTGTGCGATCCATCTGGATGAAACTCTACGATCGCGAGGATGAAGTCTTCGGGCTTGTTCAGCGAATAGAGAATCTCGTTTTTCGTAACGGTAACGGTGTCCGCACCAGCCGCACGGCCTTTGACTTCAAGGAAGCGCAACCGACCTTCCTTTTTAATCAGACTCTCGATGTCATAACCCAACTTGTCGTTTTCACGGTCAACCGGTTCAAAGCCAAGGCGACGTTCAATCTCCATGACGATCGCCCGAGCTTTTGCGGCGACAGCCAGGTTGTCAACCGTACTCCTCATCGCGGGAGCTGGCTTGCCAGAGATTGCCGCTAAAAGTCCGGCAGGAACAACAAGAAAACCGCCGAGCACAACGGGAGGCAATGCGGAGATTTGGCGCTCCAGCTTCAGCTCTTCCATCCGCCTTTGCAAACGCCCCTCCAATGCATCAGCTCGTTTTCGTGCTTCTCCGGAGTTCAGACGAGCATTCACTCTACCCGCCTGTTCCTGAACCTTGAGTTCTTCCGCCCGATGATCCCAATAGTTGATTTCCTTAGTTAGCCGGTCCTTCACGGCTGCCTCGGTCTTCGCGATGAGTTCGAGCTTGCGGTTTCGAACCTCGCTCAGGTGGTCTGGAACGACGGAGCCAACTGCGTGACTGAGAGCTTTCTGCTCCAATTCCTTTGTGATCCAAGCGCATTCCGGACGGCCCAGAATGGCATCCACGTTGGGTTCTCCGGCAGCTAAAGGGCGATAGTCCAAGTAGGGTGCGTACCGAATGTGGCTTGCGTTGCCTGCAGTGTCGAGCTCTACGTATTGCATTTGCTTCGAAATGACCCGCCGAACACCAGTGCGGGTCACGCTGGCATCTTGGATCGAATGTTCCAGATAGAAGAGCACTCGTGGTAGTGTACCTGCGTCATTTTCGTCGACCAGCACCGTGCCGCGGCGTAACAAATCGCGGTGACGCTCAAGAGTTAAATCGATTGTTGCGTCCAACAGAGGATGGCCGGGGCAGACGAATGCAGCCAATGCCTGACCCTGAGGAGCCACTAGCGATTTCTCAAACGCAATCCGTTCATAACGTGGAAGTACCGGTTCGCCGATTCCAATGACACGGTCCCGTGTGCGGACCAGAGCCGGAACATGGGTAACTTCGTACCGCCGGGGCTCGCGTTGTTTGACTGCACCACCAAGTTTCGCAAAGCCCTCCAGAAAGAACGATTCGATGTAATGCGGCTGCAGCCGCCTAGCCTCCGCCCGCTCCATATCTGCGCGGATCCGACGCACTCTACTTGCATCCATGGAATCATGCGCAAGGGCGCGTTCCTCAAGTAAATCCTGAAGATGTGTGGGATCGAAGGCTTTCTCAACAACCTGATTGAGGCGAGCTCTGACTTCGGGCCGTTCACCGTAGCGGATCGATTCGATCAGTAAGTCCCTCAGAGGACGGCCATCGAACTGTAGCCGGCCTAGAACATCAAATACCTGCCCCCCCAGAGCTTTACGCGCCTCATCCAACTTCTCGAGCAAGGTGCGATAAACATCGCCTTCCCGAGTCTCTTCTGCAACCAGATTCCAAAGATGACAAACTTCTGTCTGTCCGATGCGGTGGATCCGACCAAATCTCTGCTCAATGCGATTTGGATTCCACGGCAGGTCATAGTTCACCATCAAGTGTGCGCGTTGTAGGTTAATGCCTTCACCTGCGGCATCCGTAGCGACTAATACGCGCACCTGTGGATCATGTCTCAAAGACTCCTGCGCTTTTAGCCGTTCCTCGCGCCCCATTCCACCATGAATGATTACCACCGCCTCGGGACGACCCAGCCACTTCGAGATTTGCCCTACCAGATAGCTCAGAGTGTCGCGGTGCTCCGTGAAGATGATCAGCTTTTCGATCTTCTCGTCGGAATCATCGCCTGGCCCCATTTCTCTGCGCGGATGCTTTGGAAGTATTTCTGCGAGAAGGCCTGCAAGTTCGCTCCATTTTGTATCTTTCCCACTTCTCTTGACGGTGAGGGCAAGATCTTCCAGTCGCTGCAGAATGCCGATTTCGGCCTTTAGTTCCGATATGGTCCTGGCCGACGTGGCTCGATCAAGGACTTCGTCTTGAGTTTGCTGAACCTCTTCGTCTGGAGCTTCTTCAAGGTCATCCAGTTCTTCTGTGTCCAGGGCAGGTCCTTCCTCCTCAAGAAACCCAGTCGTTCCGGCTCCGCGCTGCAAAAGCTCGAGTTCGTTCAATCGGCTTTCTAAACGTTTGCGCCTTCGACACAGTGATTGGTAAATGGCTTCAGGAGATGAGGCTAGGCGGCGTTGAAGGATTGTGAGAGCAAATCCAACAGTGCCGGCCTGCTTATCATTTGCCAGCGCCTCTGCCCTATTGAACTCTTCCCTGACATAATCAGTGACAGCCTTGTAAAGCTGAGCCTCCGGCGTGGAGAGTTTGTACGGGACCGTAGTTGCGATCCGTTCGGGAAACAGCGGGGTTCCATCAAACTTGAGCAGATTCTCTTTGACCATCCTGTGCATTAAGTCCGATACATCAGCTGTGTGGACCCCGTCGCGGAAACGTCCCTCGAAACGATCTCCATCCAGTAAAGCCATGAATAGTTGGAAATCTTCCTCTTTCCCGTTGTGGGGGGTTGCAGTTAGAAGCAGAAAATGGCGAGTAAGAGTAGAAAGCAACTGGCCCAGACGATAGCGCTTCGTATATTTCACTTCACCGCCGAAGAAGCTTGCTGACATCTTGTGGGCTTCGTCGCAGACGATCAAATCCCAGCCGCAATCCGGCGCTTGAAGTTTCTTTTGCACGTCCTCATTGCGGGAAAGCTTGTCTAGGCGCGCGATGGCCAGATTTGTTTCGAGAAACCAGTTCCCTGTGGAGGCAGCTTCAAGCTTGTCATTCGTTAGAATGTCGAATCTCAAATGGAATCTCTTATAAAGCTCGTCCTGCCATTGTTCGGCCAGACTACCAGGGCACACCACCAGGCAGCGCTGCAAATCTCCGCGGGCAATCAACTCCTTGATGAAGAGCCCGGTCATGATGGTCTTACCCGCGCCAGGGTCGTCCGCCAGAAGGAAGCGAAGTGGTTGCCGCGGAAGCATCGAGTCATACACGGCGGTGATCTGGTGTGGAAGGGGATCGACAAGCGAGGTGTGGACGGCGAGGACCGGGTCAAACAGGTGGGCTAAACGTATCCGATGAGCTTCGGAAACGAGGCGAAACGTAGAACCATCTCCGTCAAAACTCCACGGACGACCAGCCTCAACGATTTCAAGTGTTGGTTCGTTGTCTCTGAACAGGAGTTGATTTCCCAGACTTCCCGAAGGATCTTTGTAGGTGAGCTCTATTGCAGCTGAGCCGTGCCATCGGACATCGATCACGGTCACTAAACAACCTGGGAGGACCCCTTTAACCGAAGCCCCTTGTGTCAGTTCTTCAAGTCGCGCCATTTGGCTGGGGCAAAAAGTGTAGTTTTTGTTAACTCTAACTAGAGGAGAACTATAGCACAAGAAAATGAACTGACTACCCTGGACGTCTTTATGGATTCGATTCCAAGTGGAATAGCTCTCTTTCCCACCTTCCAGGCAAATGACGGTGACTACACCCCAGGCGTTCCTTAACTGCCTCACGCTTTACTCGGCGCAAAATAGACCGTTGTCCGCTCCCTCTGTAAAGCCCGCTTGTGCAGCTCCGTTCGGTACATCCACCGTACTCGCTTCCGCGTCCCTCTGGGCTCCGCTGAAATGCGCTTCGGGGCTTGACAGCCGCGAACCACGGCCAGAACCCGCCTCCAGTAAAGCATGTTGTTTTTTATGCCCTGAAAGGGCTTGAAAACATTAATTCAGACTGGAGCGTATGCAATGCCTAGCGTCTACGAAATCGTCACCGAGACAATTATCAAACAGCTTGAATCCGGCGTGGCTCCCTGGCGCAAGCCGTGGACCTGTCAAACTCCGGCAAACCTGCTCACGCAAAAAGAGTATCGCGGACTCAATGTCTTTACTCTTGTTTCGCAGGGGTTCCCATCACGATTCTGGCTTACTTTCAATCAGGCAACAAAGTTGGGCGGGAGAATCCGCAAGGGAGAGAAGTCTTCGCCCGTCATCTT
>WNFJ01193311.1_pt2 | contig 14021 bp, 11 predicted proteins | sample 5400461 | NCBI WGS metagenome assembly WNFJ01 (sample SAMN13153349, study PRJNA577476) | soil metagenome | isolation source: 115 cm saprolite on Douglas fir-dominated hillslope | place: USA:California | collected 2013-09-17 | reverse complement strand
GGCGACGAGCGACGCCGGGGATGCCCACGCCGGAGACAGCACGACCGATGCCCCCTCGGAGGCCGGCCACGAGGCGGGCGACGCCACATTGGCGGACGGCGGCGGCGGCCAGGACGCGGGCGATGCCACGTCGAAGAGCACACCGGTCTTGTCCCCGTCGGACACCAAGATCGATCTCGGCTCGGTCGCCTGCGGTTCGATGCCAGTCACGAAAACGCTCACGATCACCAACTCAGGCGGCTCTGTGCTGTCGGTGTCGGCCTCGAAGGCGGGCAGCGCATTCTTGCTCAGTCCCACCGTTCTTACGGTGGCGCCGGGAATGTCAGGCGCCCTGACCGTGACGGCCAACGTCCCGAGCTCGGCGACGGCCGGCGTGCCAGTGGTCGGATCGCTCGCTCTCTTCAGCAACGATCCAAACAACACCAACGTCGTGCTGGCTCTCTCGGCGACGCCGACCGGTGCGACGTTGACGGGAGTCTCTACGTTTACTTTTGCCTCCACCGAGGTCGGTACTCCGGCGCCTCAAGTGTCGGTGCAGATCAAGAACACCGGCAACGCCGCGGCGACGTTCACATTCAGCGGGCTCTCGGACCCGAGCGTAACGTTTGTGAACCCACCGCCCACCGGCGGGGTCACGCTGAAAGCAGGGGACACCTTTTCGTCTCCCGTCGCGTTCATCCCTGCGACCACAGCGCCGGTGACGGCGACGTCGACGATCGCGACGACCGGCGGCGCGCTATGCGGGTCGGGCGTGGCGAAGTTGAGTTTCACCGGGGTCGCTGCGGCGGGAACTCTTCAAGGATGGCCGAGCAGCGGCACAATCGACTTCGGATCGGCGAACTGCGGGGGCGCACCACCGGCGCCCCAGACCATCACTCTGTTGAATGGCAGCTCCACCGACGTGCGCGTGTCCGTTGACGCAGCCAGCCAGCTAAACGGCTTCATGGTGGCGATGATGGGGCCGAAGGTCTCCGCGGGCGGGACAATGGCCATCACGTTGACCGCGCCGGCCGTGGCCGGGCCGACATCTGGCAACCCCACCTCACTGATGCCTGTAACCGGGACGCTCGTTCTCAAGACCGACGGCGTTCCCGACAAGCTGACAGCCAAGCTGAACGAGCAGCCGCAGGGGGCTATTCTCGCTTTCGGAGGGCCGACGACGCCGGGGTGCACCACGTCGGCGAACTTCGGCACTTTCACGGGAGGCGTTCTTCTTCAACCGGTGCCGCCGCAGAGTTTCTGTGTCGCCAACACGGGCAACGGCCCGGCCAACGTGACACTGATCGCCGCCGAGACAGGCGGCGCAGACGCGGGAGTGCCCGTCGACGCAGGTGCGGATGCTGACGCGGGCGCAGATGCTGGCGGGGCTCCCATTCCCCCGCCCTTTGTAACGCTCTTGCCGGCGTTCACCATCCCGGCGACGACGAATCCATCGACGCCAAGTGTGGAGCAAGAGTCGCTCACCTTTCAGCCGGTCCACGCCATCGCAACCGTCGGCTCGCTGGCAATGACCGTTGACTCAACGACCGCCCTATGCGCGGTACTTCCGACGGGCCTGCCCCTGTCAGGCACTTCAATAGGCGGCGGTCCGGTCGTCACGCCAACGTTGCTGACCTTCGGCGCGACGTGCGGCGGCGACGCGCCGGGGTCGCAGACCTTCGTCGTTTCGAATGCGGGCACAGTCAACATGACTTGGGCCATGGGCGGCCTCACGGGCCCGGGCGCGGCGCAGTACACAGTCACCACGAGCCAACCCCCTGGGCTGCTCATGCCTGGCCAAAGCACGACGGTGACGGTCAATGCCGTCAAGGTCCCTTCGCCCGCGCCGAACCCGGACCCCGCGGCCCTTACCGCGCAGCTGACCATCACGACGGACGTTCCGTTCGACCCTTCTCACGTGGTCACGCTTACCGAAGTGCCGCTCGGCGATCAACTCTCGGTGTCCGCCGCCAGCTTGCGATTCGGCCAGGTCCCGATTGGCACCAGCGTCAGTCAAAGTTTCACCGTGAGCAACAATGCGAACGTCGGCTCCCAGGCTCAGTCGGCGAACCTCACGTTTACGGTAGTGCGCCGCAGGTCACGTCCGGCGATCTCTTTGCGGGCCACTCCGCCGTTTACGGCATGACGTTCAACTCGGCGACCGCCAGCCCCTCGCCGGCGACCTTCACACTCTCGACAACCGACCCGTTGTGCACCGCTCTGCCCACTCCGATCGTCCTGAGCGGCACTGGAACGAGTGGAATCGTCTCTGTCTCGGCGTCGACGCTGACATTCGGTGCTCCGGGCGACCCCAACGGCTTCGTCAACTGTGGAGCGACGGGACAGCCCCAGACCGTGACAATCTCGAACGTGGGCAATCAGTCGTTCAACGTGACGGGGGTGAATCTCGGCAAGGGCGCCGCGTCGCCGTTCACCCTGGCGCCCGTCAGCGCTCCGGTGAAGGTTCCGATCGCCGGCTCGGTCACCGTCACGATCAATCCTTCGATCATTCCGAAAATCGGAGTCGATCCGAGCAACGCCGCCGCCTTCAGCGACGTCCTGACGATTTCAACCGATGCCACCGGGGACACGCCTCACGCCATTGCACTTGTTATGCAGCCTCGCGGCGCGGTCATCTCCTCGGCCACGCAACCGCCGCCGACGACATGGAACTTCGGGACGATTGGCGCGGGGTCGATTGGCAGCTTCTTGGGGACCACGATCCAGAACACGGGCAACTTGGCTGCCACGGTGACTTTGCAACCGACGGGCACGCTCTCGCTGCCGAGCGTTTTCGGGTTGCAGAACAATCCCGTCACCGCGGGCCCCGGCCTCACCGCCTTGGTGGGCCAGTTCGTACCCAATCTTGCGAATTCCACGTGGACCGGCCAAGGACAGCTTTTGGTCACCGCGGCCGCGATGTGTAGCGACCTTCCGCAGCAATGGATCACGCCGGTCATTAGTTTTTCCGGCTCGTCGAGCTCCAATCCGATCGTGACCCTCTCGGGGACACTTGTGTTCCCGACGAGCGACTGCGGTGGCGCGCCGCCGGGTGGCCAAGAGGTGACGATCACCAACGGAACCAATCAGGCCTACACGTACACGGCGAAGTTCGTCTCCGGTGCTTGGTACAATCTTGTCGATTCCGCCTCGGGCAGTTTGGCCGCCAACAACATTGCCAAGATCGTTGTCAATCCCAAGATGGTGGCCCCGGGGGCTGGAGTCCTTCCCGGGTCCGCCCCCTACGCAGACGACTTGCTGATCAGCGTTGCCACGACGCCGCCCACCAATTTCACCGTGCCCATCTCGTGGACTCTCAACGGGGCGGTTCTAACGCTTCCAAAGGGGGCGGGGCCGAACAGCGACTCACAAGGCAGCTTCTACGTTGCGGATGGGACCAGCGGCTTTCCTCTCCCCATGGCCAACACCGGTACCGCCGCTGGCGCGGTAAGCCTCGCGATCCAGCCGACGGGCTCGTTCCTCCTGCAGCCTTCGTCGCCGATAGCCGTCCTTCCCAACATCACGGCATTGCCCGAACTCGTTAGCGGCGCATCGGCTCCTGCGTGTCCAACAACGAGCAACGCCACAGCGACCTTCGTGTACTCGGGCCCCGTGTGCCAGCCGTTTCCGCTTACGAGCGTCAGCGTGCGGTCGTGCGCGGGGACCTACACTGGGGGCGGAGGACCGCCGCCCGCAGATGCGGGGGCAGACACGGCCGGCCCGGCGCCCGCCGATGCAGAGGCAGATTCGGAGGGAGGCCCGCCGCCCGACGAGGCCGGAGCAGATACGGCAGCCGAGGCAGGCGAAGACGCTGGGATTGACGCCGCGAGTGTCGCGGGCGGCGACGATGCCAGCGATGGCAGCGGATCGTCGCCAACCGCGTGCACGATGGCTCCGTGCAGTGCGAGCGGAAGCAACAGCGTTAAGTGCGCCGGGAGCCCCACGAGTAACGGCGTCTGCTCACCGACGGAGGCCCTGTTCGTTGCGAAGGATATTGCTGCCGGACTCCTGGTTAACGGTCAACCAAAGACCGGTACCCCAACAACCGAATCTTGCTACGCGTGTCTGAATAGCAAGTTGTGTCTCGACAAGGGTACCGCGGTAACCGGAAACGAGTGCGGAGATGTGTCGATGACCGCACAGAACGGGCCTGTTGGCTGTCTCGCCGTCATTCGTTGCACGCTGGCGAACAAGTGTGCGACGGGGAACCCGGACGCCCAATGCTATTGCGGCAGCGCGGTCGGTACTGCTTGCAATACATCGGGTGCGGCGAACGGACCGTGTCTCAACGAGGAGAGCGCTGGTCTCGGTTTCCCCTCGAGCGATCCAATCGACATAACGCTCAACTACACAGATACGTCCCGGCCTGCGGGTATGGCCAACACAATTTTCGATTGCGCTTTCTCGAACGGCTGTGCGAACTGCCTGAAGTGATGAGATGCGCGAGATGATTCCTCGACACCCGCGCCGGGGTCGCCTGCAAAGGCGCCGTAGAAACGTCGTTGCGAACTCCCTGATGCTGGGCACGTGTGCGCTCATCTGCTGGTCACCGATTCCAGCACTGGCCCAGTCGCCGCCCAACGAAGCGCGCGCCGACACCCTCTTCAACGCGGCCAAGCAACTTCGCGACGGCGGGCAAGTGGCCGACGCTTGCCCGATGTTCGCTGAGAGCAAGCGCCTCGCCCCCGCTGTGGGAATCACGCTGTACTTGGGGGACTGCTACGAGCGCTTGGGTCGCACGGCCAGCGCCTGGGAACAGTTTCGGGATGCGGAGAGGCTGGCCCGCGAGCGGGGCGACGAGAAGCGCGCCGCTGTGGCGCACGGGCGCGCTCAGGCGCTCGAGTCCAAGCTCGATCGGCTTACGGTGGTTTCGCAGGCCGGGCCGCACGAAGGCTGGCAAGTGCTCGTCGACGGCGCGCCGGTGCCCGCCGATCGCTGGAACGCGGCGCTTGCCGTCGACCCGGGTGACCACGTCATTACTGTCCACGTTCCTGGCCAATCGCCGCGCTCTTTGAGCGCCCATGTGGATGCCTCGAATGCTTCCGCCGCGGTCCGCATCGACGACACCGCGGTTGCTTCGCCAGCGCTGGCAGCCTCCACGGCCGGTCCGCCACCCGCCGCCACGCCCGCTCCTGCGGCGGCGGAGCCGGGTTCGGGCGAAACGGTCTCGTCCGAGGGCGCAGTGCATTCAGGTACGAGCTCGGCGCGCCTTTGGGGGGGACTCGCCCTTGTAGGCGCTGGCGCTGTAGGCGTGGGGTTTGGCGCGTTCTTCGTGGTGAGAAAGAGCCAACTGCAGAACGGTGGATGCTCGAACGATGCGTCGTTGGCAGACCAGGCCCAGACCGGTGCGACGATCGGGTTTGCTGCGGGCGGCGCAGCGCTCGTCTCCGCTCTCGTGGTGTTCCTCTCCGTGCCGGGCCCCAAGAACCAAGTTGGCTGGGTGGTGGCGCCCGTGCCGCTCTCCGGCGGAGCCGGAGCGACGCTTCGCGCGAGCTTCTGACGTTCGGTCACCATGATTCCCTGCTCCCGATCCTCTCGATCTCGCGCGATAGCGGCTTCCGGTGCGCTCGCGGCCGTGCTTGCGGCGGGCAGTGCGCTCGCGATCTTGTTCGTGGCAAGCAGTGCGCACGCCTTCTGCCGGGAGGTCACTACCAGTCCCGACATGCCGGGCTACGACCCCGCGGCGCAGGGGTGCTGGGGAAGCGCGAGTCAGCCGCCTCTCTTCTGGAGAAACCAGTGCATCGGCTACAGCATCCAGAAAGACGCAAGTCCCAAGTACGTGCCTTTGGCGGACGTCGAAACCATCGCCTACCAGGCGTTTTCCGCGTGGAGCCATGCGCCATGCGACGGTCAGGGCGGGAAGCCAAGCATTTCTGCGAGCCAACTCAGTCCGGTGAGTTGCAATCGAGTGCCGTCGGCGGCGCACAACAACCCCATCATCTTCCGGGATTCGGGCTGGCCCTACAACGACGCAGCCAACTCGATTGGATACACGACGCTCACGGTCAACTTGGGCACCGGCGAGATTCTCGGCGCGGCCATCGAGATCAATTCGGCCACGCACAAGATTTCGACCAGCAACCCGGCCCCGGCGGACGCTTACGATCTCGAGACGGTCCTGATCCACGAGGTGGGGCACTTTCTCGGGCTTGCTCACTCCGAAGACAACAAGGCTGTCATGTATGCGTTTTACAAGCCCAACTCGTCCATGCTGGCAGCGGACGATGTCGCGGGGATTTGCAAGATTTATCCCCCGTCCGGGCTAAGGAGCACGCTCGCGGGGGATATGGCTGCGACCTCGTGCGACCCGGAGCCGCGCTTTGGCTTTAGCGACGGCTGCGGATCTCTCGATGCGGGTGCGGTCGTGCGTACGGGTACCCAACCTCTCTTGGGGGGTGACGGCGGCGCTGCGGCCGACGCGCCTTGCTCGGACACGTTGTGGGGCTGCTCGGTGGGCCGGGGCAGGAGCCCCGGCGCGGGCGCCCTCTTCACCTGCGGCGTGGTGGCCCTTGGGACGTTTGGACGACGCGCCCGGCGATCGTCGCGCAAAGGAGAATCGCTATGAAAGGAGCGACCTTCGCGATCGCGACCGCGAGCTTGGCGCTCTGCGCGCTGGGGTGCGGATCGGGCGACGACTGCACATGCCCCGCAGGGTCCAGTGTCGACGGCGGCGATGCCCATTCAGGTGACGCGGCGAGCGCGGACGTTGCGAGCGACTCCACAAGCGGCGATGCCACGCCGGGCGACGCGACGACGGGGGACGCGATGAACGAGGCGGCCGGCTCGACCGATGCCACCGGCGAATCTGCCCCTATGGAGGCGGGAGACGCCCGGTCGCCAAACGAGGGCGGCGATTCCGCCACGGACTCGGCGCAAGCTTCGGATACGTCGACGCTGCCCGACGCGCCTCCAACGACCGTGGCGCTCTTGCGTATCGCCAACTGGTCGCCCGATGCGCCCGCCATCGACGCGTGCATCGCGCCGCATGGGACGACGGTCTTTCAGGGGCCGCTCGTACGGGCGCTCGCGTCTTCTTCTCAGGTTGATGCCGGGGCGGCTGGGGTATCTTTCCCGTTCGTGAGCGCGTATGCGCAGGTGAGTCCCGGCCAGTACGACATGCGCGTTGTCGTGGCGGGCGCCGCCGATTGTTCGGTGGGCGTCGGTCCAGACAGAACGTCTCTTCCGGCGCTTGCGTTGGGCGGCGCCGCGACATTTGCGCTCCTCGGCGAGGTCGCGCCGGTCGGCGGCGATCCTCACCTGAGTGTCGTTGGCTTCCTGGATGACATCAGCTCCAAGAGCGGCGTTGCTTTGCGCTTCATCAACGCGTCGCCCGCGTTGACGCCGTTGGACTTTGGGACGGGGAGTGACGTCTTCGTCACGCTCTTCCGAGGCGTCGCCTTTGGGAAAGCGGGTGCCATGTTGCAAGCGGCAGGGGATGCGGCCGCGCCGGTCGTCGACGCCAACGGCTACGAGACGGTCTCGAAGCTGATGAATGCGACGCTGAGCGCGCGGGCTTCGAGCGCGACGGCGGATGCCATGGCGGGCGGTGCTACCACGACCGGCCTCTCGGCCGCTTCGGGCAGCGTCCTCACGATCGCGATCGTGGGCGGGACGTCGGCGGGCGCGCAAGCCCAATTCGTCGAATGCGTCGACAATGCCGGCAGCGCCGGTGTTCTGTCGAACTGTTCTGTCTTGCCCTAGTGCGGCTTTCAGAGCGCCGCCGGCGACAGGACCGCGACCTACTGCCGTCCGCCGAACTCGTCGGTCGCGGGGATTGCGGTAGCGCTTGCGGTCTTTGATTGAGACGAGATGGGTCCGGGCTTTGCCGGCGGCGCCATGGAAGCGACGGATGCAGCACTAGTCGCGGTCTGCGCGGAAGCCGCTTCACTAACCACGGATGCGGGCTTTGCCGCGACGGGGGCGGGGGCTCGTACTTTCATGAGCTTTGGGGCCGTCACGACAATCGGGGCAAGCACCTGCGGAGTGGGAACGACCTCTGCGGCAGATGGTGCGCTGGGCATCGAACCAGGCGATGTGGCGCCGGCCGCGGTAACCGTTGCCCTGGATACCTCCGTCGGAGTCGGCTCCGCAGCATTGCCTCGCGCTCCGTTTCCTGCGGTGGCGGCGATCTCCGTGCGCCTGCCAAGCATCGACACGACGACGAACACGAGGCTCGCGACGGCGGCAACGAGCGCTATTTCGCGCATGGTCAGCCACGGGCGCGTGCGCGGAGGCTGAGGGGCTACGGAAGTTGAAACGGGCGCCGCGGGAGGTGCCGATCGAAAGGGAGGGGAATGAAGGGGAGGGAGCGACGAGAACTTCGGCGCCGTACTGGGCACCGGTGGCAGCACGCTATGAACGGGTGGTGGCGTCGCCGTGGGGAAACCGGTTGGTTCCGGCGGCAACGGCGGCGGGCGCGAGGTCGGAGCTCTCCGTGCCGTCGGCTCCGCGGCAGGCGGTTCCGCGGCAGGAGAGGCGCTCGCGCCCGGGGGCGCATCGCCTTCGAACACTGCATTTTCCCCGACTTCCTCGAAGGCCCATTCGTCGACGCCCGCGGCCGATCCCGATTCGAGCGCAAGCCGGGTCTCGGCGTGCCGGCGCACCGCAATTGCGTAGAGACCATGCAGCGTCGCGGGGCTCTCGCGAACCAGACCAAAGAATGCTTCAGGGGGCAGGAGCAATGTCGCCGTGTCGCGGACCGCGATGGCGTCGACATTTGCCTTCTGGCACAGGACAAGCTCCACCTCGCCCACCGTGTCGCCAGGCAAGCGAGTACCCAACATGACGCGGCCGTCGCCTTCGCGCCCGACGACGGCGGCCTCGCCTGCCACGATGAGGTGCAGTCCCTGGGACTCCTCGCCATGGGCAACGAGCTTTTCTCCCCTCTCGAAGGTGCGCGCTTCCAATCGCTCAACGAGAGCGGCGCATTCTTGCGCCGGCACTGCGGAGATTACTGGCGAGGCCCATCCGAGGTTCGCCACCGCGTGGCGCCGGCAGTGAAACGCGAGCTCGGACGCTATCTCCGGGTGTCGCGCAGCGACGGGCTCGATCGCGTGACGTCTTGCTACGAGCAAAATCGACGGGCAAGTTGCCGTAACGGTCGCGGCGCTTGGAAGGTGGGACAAGAGCGAGAGCTCGCCCACGAGCGCTCCGGTCCCGGCGCGCGCCAGGACCATCCGCGGCTTGCCGTTTGTATCCGCGGGACGACGAGAGATTTCCAGATTGCCGCTTGCGACGATGTATGCCGCACCGCTGTCCTTCTTCTCTTGAATGACGCGATGCCCTGCTGGCACGATGATCGTCTCGAGCGCTTCGAGCAGGTCGCGCAGCGCGTCCTTGGGAAGGGCGCTGAAGAGCGGCATCGGCGCGATCGCGCGCGGCTCCGCGCCCTGCTCGTCGTCGGCGTGTTTGGCCGCGAGTAAGATCTGCGTCGCCTTCGACGCGAGCGAGGGTCCGGTCAATAGCGGGCTAAGGGGCCGGAAATCGGCGATGTCGGGACGCCGCAGCGGCGGCAATGGCGCTGACTGCAGTCGTGGGGAATCCTGGCAGAATATTCCCGCGAGCTCGTCGAGCTGCGCTCTCACGCCCACTCCGAGCATCCGCAGATGGTCGACGGCGACCATGGCGAGTGGCAGGTCGCCAGCATCGACCGCGCGATGCATCGCGAGAAGCAGACCGTCGACGGCAGCGCTCGACCGGCCCAGCTGATTGAGCAGCCGCGACGTCACGAGAATGGCGCCCGGCGTGAACGGATCGTGCTCGAGGGCGGCGGCGCCCCACCGCAGCGCGGCTTCGGTTTCGTCCGCCAGAAGCAGAGAGAGGGCGTGATCCACTGCGGACTCGCTCGCTCGAGCGCCCAGCGAGTCGGTACCGCGTGTCGAAAGGGAGGGAGCCATCCGAGAGTTCTACAACCCGTATTTCTTCAGCTTTTCGTACAACGTGGAGACCGCGATGCCGAGCGCCCTGGCGGCATACATCTTGTTTCCTTCCGCCTGGGCCAGAGTCTGACGAATGGCGGCACGCTCGATACGCTCTAGCGCCTGCCCGGCAAGAGGCAAGCCGTCCAAGTTCGAGGTGTCGCTGCGGGTTTCGTGGAGGAGCCGCAAGTGCTTCTGTTCGAGGACAACCGCGCCCGGTTCGACGAAAGCGATGGCGCAAGCAAGTGCGTTTTTCAATTCGCGGACATTGCCGGGCCAGGCGTGTGCGCGAAGGGCCATAAAGGCGGCATCCGACACGCGCAGGTCAGGCTGTCCGAGATCAGCGAGCAGGCTGTAAACAAGCTGAGGCAAGTCGTCGAGCCGCTTGCGCAGCGGCGGAAGGGAGACCACGGCGACGGCAAGACGAAAGAAGAGATCCTCTCGAAAGCGCCCCGCGGCGACGTCGGCACGCAGATCGCGGTTGGTGGCGGCGACGACGCGCACATCCACGCCGATCCACTCGGCCGCCAACCCGCCGCACGCGCCGGCTTTCGAGCGCACGCAAGAGGCGCGGCTGCAGATCGAGCGGTAGTTCCGCGATTTCGTCCAAGAAGAGAGTGCCTCCGTGGGCGCGCTCGAAGGCTCCGGCATGGGCGGAAACGGCACCTGTAAATGCCCCGCGTTCGTGCCCTAGAAGCTCGCTCTCGGCCAAGTTGGCGGCGACGGCTCCGCAGTCGAAAACCACCATCGGGCCGCTCGCGCGCGCGCTGCGCTCGTGCAGCGCGTGGGCAAGAATGTCTTTGCCGACGCCGGTTTCGCCGCAGAGCGTTACTGTCACGTCAGTCTGCGCGAAGCGTTCGAGAACCTCGAAGACCTCGTGCATCGCCGCCGAGCGAGCCACAACACGGCCAAACTGCCGAATGGCACCAAGATGCGTGCGCAGGGGCGTGGGCTTGGCGATGTCCACACACGGCGCTGTCCACGAGACCGCGCGCGCCGCCCTCTTGCCCTTGATGGCAGTTTGCGGTTCCGCCTCATTCGCGGCTGCCACCTCGGCCGCACGAATTGCGCGCTGGCTCTCAGCGGTGCTGACGACGTGCATGGTATTGAGTCCCCTCTCGGGCGCTGGCGCGGTGAACGTGGACACTACGGATTGAGTTATACCCAATCATCCCACCCCCTAATGCCAATTCTCCGAAACATTCTGGAAGACTCGTGCTGACCGGACAGTGGCACTTCTCCCTTCTTCGTGAAACGGATTGGATTTTCAACAACTTCTTCTATCGGACTCGGCCGGCTTTCCAACGGGACAGGCCGGAGGCTCTCAGCGTCGAGTGCGCCAGGTTGTGAACTTTGGAAGACAAGGCAACGCGGAAACATCACGGTTGCGACACACGTCTGTCACGTTAGACGTAACGTCGGCGTCACGTTCGGCGTAACGTCGGCGTCATGTTCGACAACGGGCGCGCTTGGCCCGCCGCCATAGGAAGAGGACGAATGCAGCGAATGCGGCTGCTGCATTTGGGCCTTTCGTGGTCGGGGAAGAACGGTCTACTGCACAGCCGTACATTGGCTGAGGCAGTCCACCGCCGCCTGCGTTTGGGTTCATGCCGGCCACGAGCTCCTGGATATCGGGGATGCCGTCGCCTCCGCTGTCCAACCCCTGCGCCTTCGCTCGATTGAGTGCGCCGATAAGGGAAGCGGGATCGCTGCCGCCGTGAAGACCGAGGCCCATGAGCGCTCGGCCGAACGGTTGGGCCACAGTGCCAATTCCGCCATTATTGTCTCGATGGCAAATCGTGCACGGCGGGACATAATTCACATTAAGATGTTGCTGAATCAGTGCAGGATAAATGGGAGACGCACCCGCGATCCGAGCGACGAGGCCGAGCGCAAGGCTCAGGGCGAGAGCAACTGGCGTGCGAACCACCGATGCCACCTCAAAGATAAACGTGGAATTGCGCCAGCAACGTTGACGCATTGGCGTAGCTCGAGGGCGAGCCGCCGTTGGGCGGGACGCCGAGTGTCGAAAAGATAGTGTCCACGCGGATGTCGGCGTGCGGCGCAAAAAACCACACGCCAGAAAACCACGCGTCGAACGACGATGGCTCGCCCTCCTGCCCTGAATTCATCGCTTCGACCGTCAGCATCAAGTGAAATCCTTGCGTTGGCTCGTCGTCGGCCTGCAGAAAGGCGGCGTAGCCGCCTCGATGTCCATGCCAAGTGAGCGACTGATAGACCCAGTCCAGTTCGGCGAGCAAAACGAGTGGCTGGACGGGGCTGTAGCGAGCAAAGATGCCGTGCGCCTGGCGGTAGTTGGTAACGCTATAGAAGATGTCGCGCCGCGCTCGTGTGAACAGACTGCTCACCCCGACGGCGGCGTTGGTCGTTGGCGTGTATTCGAAGTAGCCCGAGTAGCCACGTTCGCGAAAGTCGTCGGGATGAACCTGAAAGTTTCCGACAATGCCCATCAGTTCGGCACGAAAGCGCTCTTTGCTTACCGCGAGAGAAGCCCCGTACTGTTGGGTGGCATTCAAGTCGGTTCGCGTAAGAGCGCGCGTCCAGAGCGTGTGCTCGATCATGCGCACGCCGAAAGGCAAGGTGAGTCGCCCCGCCCGAAGCAGCCAGGCTCCTTCGTCGTCGAGCTCAGCGCCCAGCCAATGTTCGCGCGAAATCAAGTTGTTCTTGGGTGCGTCCGTCAGCGAGGCGGCCAGCGCACCCGTGGGTGCATATCCGATGCTTCCGGCGGCTCTGAACTTGCCGGCTTTGATGTCGCCGTAGAGGTCTGCGCGCATTGTGATGATTTGTTGGGAGAGCGGGGCGCCTTCGGGCTGCACGCTCAGCAGGGCCTCTCGAAAATCGCCTCCGAGACGCAGCTCGTCGGGGAGCGGCTTGACCTGACCCCAGAGCAGACCGGCCGTGTGGCTGGCTTCTTCCGTCTTGTCTCCGTAGCGAGATTGGAGAAGCAAATCGCCCTGCGCACGGCCGTATGCCGTGAGCGCACCCGCGCCGCCGGACGGGTCGGTGTGGCATGGCTGGCAGCCAGTGTAGCCGTGGCGAATCATCCATGGATACGCTTGCGCCGTCGAAGGAAAGCAAAGGCTCACGAGAACAGCGAAGGCCAACCCGGCGGCCAAGATCATCGCGCGCGATGCTCTCATCAATCGGAGCTTCAACTTCCGGCAACGCGGAAGCTCGCGCTGACGTCGACGTCTGGCTTGACGGTAACGCCGAGATAAGACGGAACCGAGATCCCGAATTCGTTCATGTTGATGCGGAATTTGCCGTGAGCGGAAAATCCGGCGCCCTCGGCGGTTGTGTCGTAGTGAATGGACACGGGCCGTGTTTGACCGTGCAACACAAGCATGGCGCGCGCATCGCCTTCGATCTTCTGTCCGGGCGCCGGCAAGCTCAGGGCAGCTCGCGCGATCGTCAGCGTTGCCGCGGGGTACTTGGGCACCTCGAGGTACTTCTCCTTCATATGGCGGTCGCGAAGGGCGATGCCGGTGGTCAAGTTCGAGAGCGGCACGCTGACAACGACGTTGCCAGCCGCGTCCTCTGCGACGGAAAGGTCAGCGGTTGTCCCGGTGATCTTCATTCCAGCAGGCCCCGACGCTTGGAAGGCGACCTGGGGATCCGATGCGCCGGACAGCGCCGCGTGGCCGGCGGCGCTCAAGGTCAGAATCGTGAAGGAAAGTGCCGCGCTCCAGAGACGTTGATGTCGCTGCATGATGCTCACCTCGCCGCCACCAGGAAATCTCCGGTCAAGGGCGAGTTCCCAGATACTTTCCACGGGCCGCCGCGGGCAAGCGTCTTTTCTGTGATGTTTGGGGATCGTCTGAGCGGCGGTGACGTCACCTGGCCCTGGAGACCAACAGGCGCGACACGATGGGCACGTACCAGCCCCAAAAGAAACTCTCTTCAAGCGTTGCGGCGCGGCTGCAGCCCACGCGTTCCTGGCGATAAGTGAGGAGCCATGCAAGTTCGGGATTCCCTAGGTCGAGCGAATTGTCCACGAAGTCCCCCGCGAAGTACCAGGCGTCGCGCTGCTTCGTGAGGGCCGGAAAGCGTCGCGGCAATCCGTGTGTTGCAAGAGCGCGTGCGCCCGCGGCGGTCGTGTCGACC